>ERZ827490.3610-NODE-3610-length-13660-cov-4.290555_pt1 | contig 13660 bp, 15 predicted proteins | sample MGYA00519770_ERZ827490 | MGnify/ENA primary metagenome ERZ827490 (study PRJEB31778, sample SAMEA3449324) | human gut metagenome | biome: human gut; feature: human-associated habitat; material: faeces | place: United Kingdom | collected 2010/2012 ...
CCGATCCCAACGAGGTTGAGGAGTTCGTGAAGGCGACGGGCGTTGACTCTCTGGCGATTGCCATCGGCACCAGCCACGGCGCGTTCAAGTTCAAAGGCGAACCCAAGCTGCGCTTCGACATTCTGGAAGAAGTGGGCCGCCGCCTGCCCGGCTTCCCCATCGTGCTGCACGGCGCTTCCAGCGTCATCCCCGAGTATGTGGATATGATCAACCAGTACGGCGGTCATATGCCCGGCGCTCAGGGCGTGCCCGAGGCCATGCTGCGCAAGGCCGCTACCATGGCGGTCTGCAAGATCAACATCGACAGCGACCTGCGTCTGGCCTTCACCGGCGAAGTCCGCAAGCACTTTGCGGAGCATCCGGATCACTTCGATCCCCGTCAGTACCTGACCGACGCCCGCGACGGCATCCGCAACATGGTGCGCCACAAGATCGTGGACGTGCTGGGCTGCAACGGCAAGGCCTGATCGGAACTCCTTTTCTGAATCAACACAGCCGCCCCGGAATTTTTCCGGGGCGGTTTTTCTATTGCAAAATTCGGTTCAATGTGGTATATCAATAGTATACTTTTTAATACGGAGGTATACTTCTGTGGGCGCAAATCAGAAGAAAGCCGTGGCAGCGCTGCACCGGGAGCGGATGCTGGCGGCGGCAGAGGAGCTTTTTCAGCAAAAGGGCTTCGAACAGACCACCATCGACGATATTTCCAAAGCGTCCGGCTACAGTCGGCGGACGCTGTACGCCTACTATGTCAACAAGGAGGATTTCCTTCGCCAGATCGTCCGAAAGGGACTTCGGCAACTGGACGGGGCGCTGGAAGCCGCCGTGGGCCGGAAAACCTTCGAAATTCGGTATTTTGCCGCCTGCGAAGCCATTCTCCGTTACCTGCGGGAATGTCCTCAGTCGGCGGCGCAGGTTCAGCAGGTACAGCCGCAGCGGCTGGACGGCAACGATCCGACCGTGGGCGAAATATTGGCGCTGGGGCAGCGGATCAACGAGCGGCTGGCGGAGATGATCCGGCAGGGACAGGCGGAAGGGACCGTGCGGGCAGCTCTGCATCCGGAGCGCTGCACGATGGTGCTATGGTCGGCCTTGAGCGGGTTGAACGACACCCTTCAACGGCAGGGAGCCTTTCTGGCGGAACAGTTTGAAATTTCGCAGGAGGAATTTCAGTGGGAAGCGCTGGAACAGCTGCTCTTTTCGCTGCGAAAGGAACAGCCATGAAGCTGGAATGGGGTTTGACGGCGGGAAACGCCGAGGGTGAAGTCGACCGTCTGCTGGCAGTCAGCCGCAAGGCGGAAGGGGGACTGCCGCTGACGGAAGCGCAGGCGCGGGCGGTCGCCCAGGCCCACAGCGAAGCCCTGCGCCGAACGGGACGTATCGAGTTCGGCAAAAGCGCCGCCGAAAAGCTGGTGGAGATTTTCGCCGGTTCCCCGTGGCTGACTCGCGAAGAACAGGGGCAGCAGCTGGCCGAACTGGCGGCGCTGTTCTACGACTGCCGTGCCGAGCTGCCGGACAGCCTGCCTGACGGCTGGCTGCTGGAACAGATGCGCCGGGCGTTCGACGGCCCCTGCCGGGGCTGCATGGAGCTGATGAACGACTGCTTTCTGCTGCAGCTGCCCCGGCATTTGCGGCAGGGCGGCCGCCCGGAGGATTTCGGACGGCTGTGAGCGGCATTTTTCCCAAAGCAGATAAACAAAAAAACGCCGGTCAAGCCGGCGCTTAGGGCTGAAAAAAGTCCGAGGCCCGTAACCTGTTCGCGAAGTCCGGGGTCCAATTCCCCGGGGGAGCTATGCAGGACGGCCTCTCTTGCAGTATACTCGCCGCAGACAACCCTGTCAACGGGAATTTTGCGGAACAGGCATGGAAACTTTGTTCCTTGATGCGCAAAGAAAGGAAGAAACGATGGAAGCCAACGCTCTGGCAAATGGACAGGGGATCGACCCCCAAAGGCTGCGCCCTGGGGATTATTTCACTTCGCTGACGGAGGAAGCCCTTGCCTGCGGGCTGCTGACAGAGGATGACCTTGCCCGTCTGCAGGCACAGCTGCCGGGGCTGCTGCGCCGCATGGCCGCCGAATATGCCGGGGAGGGCTGCGGCTCCCTGCCGGTGGAGACCGCCGGGGAAATGCTGCGTTCCCTGCAATTTGCCATTGGCGCGGCGCTGAAGGGCTATGCCGCCCCGGAACAGGCCGCGATAGCGCTGAAGGAACGGCCATTGAACGAACTGTACGACGAAGGGCTTTGCCGGGTGCGTCAAAAGCTGCGGACGGTGCGGCTTTTGCAGCGGAGGATCCTGAGCCGATTGTTTCAGACCCCGAACGGATTCTGGCGTTCCACCATCGAAGGCGGGGTCAACGGATTCTTTCGGCTGTACCGGCCGGAGTTCGCCGCCCATGAAATTCACATCACAGCGGATTATCCGCCCCTGCTGGGTCGGCCCGCCTTGCAGGGCGTGGAATTTATGGAGCGCTATCTGCAGGAGATCGACGGAGAAAACGCCTTTCTGCGCACCTTTCCTCCCCGGGCGGTACACCGGCTGCTGCTGGGCCTGAGCCGGGAATACGCCAGCGCGCCGGTGAACCTGTTCGAGCCGGTCTGCCTGTCGGCGCTGGGGCTGACGCTGTGCGGACGCTCTCCGCTGGCACTGGACTTAACGCCCGACGAGGTGGAAAAGCTGGCCCGAGATTTCGAAAACAGAACGATGATCCGTCCGGCGCTGGAAAATGCGCTGAACCGGCTGGGGGAGCAGCTGGCACTGCCGGGCCGGGCGCTGCGCTATGCCGCCCAATGTCTGCCCAAGCTGGAGGAAGCCGTCCGTGCCGCACTGGAGCTGGGAAAGCCGGAACGGGCGTTTCTGCTGCCCGCCGATGAAAATGTCCCCGAGCCGGAGCTGTTCTACGGCGAAAGCATGGACAGCCGGGATTATGAGCGCCTGTTGACACGGCTGGTTCAGGCGGATTCCCCGGAGGAGCAGGCGGCGCTGATCGGGGAAAACGTCCATTCGCTGGCCGACTTGCTGGACCTGCTCACCGATCTGGACGCGGGAGACGATGCGCTCGTCGCACTGGTGAAGCGTCTGCCGCCGGATGCGCTGGCGGGGCTTCGGACCCATTACGCCGACGGCCTGCTGGCCGAACGGGAGGCTGACCGGCGGCTGTGCCGCGCGTTGGACGGAAAATAGCCTTATGCCTTTTCGAGAATCAGCCATTCCTTGGCTTTTTCCACATCCGATTCAAAGCGGACGGCCATGCCGAAGGGGGCCAACCGTCGGGAAAGCTCCCGGCCAGATGGCTCCATGGCTTTCTCTGGCTTCATTTGTTTCCTCCCATGCTTTTCTTTATTATTCTCAATGATTAATCAAAAACGCTGAAAAAAAGCGAGTTCTTTCCTTCGGTAAGTCCAGATTTTTACTAAGCAAATTTGTTTAGTAATCCTATTCTTGGATGTTCACTTTTCTATGAGATTGCTGTGGTAGATGTGGCTTGCTGATTTTTTAGTATCAGGATAGAATCACTATCTAAGCATATTCAAGATTCAGTTGACCTTCGAGTGTCTTTTTTACCATCTCTTTCGTAAACTCGCAAAATGCTTTCATCTGTCTATCATTATACGATAAGCGATTATACGCACACCCTCCTGCACAATGCCAGCGAGCGAAACAGCATTCACACTCTTTTCCCAATGGCACTTGCGTTTGCCCAATCAATATTGAATCCCGAAAATCATAATCTTTATCACCATCACAAACCTTAAACGAAGCATAGTGAGTATCATTTACTGATGAAACTCTGTGACACGCAACAAAACTGCCATTTGGAACAATACAAAATTCTCCTGCACAAAACACTTCTTTTAATTGTTTCATAGAAGTAGTAATCGAGTTTGAAAGTTGAATACCGTTTTCCTTTGCAAGTTTTTTTGCTTCGATAAAGTGTTTCATATATTCTCTATAGAATCTTTCCAGACTCTGAGAATTATCAGAAACCGGCTCAAAGTGTAGCTTTTTCACGCTCGGGTAATTATCAACAACATATTGAACCATTATCGACATTAGTGCAACATTTGTATTTGTAATTGTAGCACGAAAACGCGGGACAATTCCTACGCTTAATAAGCTTTCAATTCCCCTATCAACTAATTTAAAGCTTTCTCTGCCATCAAGTAATGGTCTCTGGAAATTTTGAATAGTTGGTAATATTTCAAAAGAAACACTCACTCGGAAGGCATGTTCACTCATCCACTTTGCAATATTCTCACTTATCAAACTAGCATTCGTTGTTACTGAAAAGATGACTTTTTTTTGGTATTGTAAAGATATTTTTTCTGCGTATTCAACAGTTTTTTGAATCAATTCGTATGTGACTAGTGGCTCGCCTCCGCCAATGAACGTAATTCTCACAATTTTACCGCTACTGTGCATAACCGCATCCACTGCCTTGCAGATTGATGTCCAAGATATCACATCCTTACTATGCGCTTTTTGTGCATAGCAATAGCTACAATTAAAATTACATCGTTCAGAAAGGATTAAAATCAAGTGATTTCGAATTCTAAATTCTCTCGGTGCTGGTTTTTCTGACGGCATCATATATATGCTGTTTATCCGCTCATATAGCTCATTATATTTTGTGAGCATCTCCAATCCATCGCTTGATAATAAGAATTCACTAATTAAATCACCATATTCGTTGTCTACCCAAAAGCAAACTTTCTTCAATGGAGCGTAAATAATATAACCCTTTTCATTGCTATCCTTTATCGCAAAAATCTGTTTTTTGAAATCCATCAATTCCAAATCACTCATAATTCCACCTCTGATATAAACAAAAGTAGTACTGAGCAATTTCTTGCCCAAAATTGCTCAGTGCTACTTTAAATTTGAAAACAGGAGAATTAGCTAGTTAAACGATCCCAACTTAAAATTCCTAACTTAATTATATACCCATCCAATTAAAAGTCTTCACAAGTGCAATCATCTGCACCAGTTTCACAGGTGCCGTCTCCAGCAGGCACCGAATCCGGGCAGTCACAAAGAGCAGAAGCACTATAGTTCATGTTCAAGTAAAGGATTTCGCCCATTTTATTCATAATATATCTCCTCTCACAATAAAGAACTCCTGCCTTCTCGGTAACGATAACACTTGTCAATTCAAAAGTCAAGTATCTAGCACTTTTGTCCATTCTTTTCGCGGCAGTATCGAGATAAGCCCCCAACAACATTCATCCATCACCATTTCCACTCCCGCCCCACTTACCCTGGATGCGCCCCGCAAGTCCAGAGGGGGCGCGGCGTCACCCCGGTTGCATCGAAAGGCGGGGGACGATATAATAGAAGTTGTCCGCACGCAACTTTGGCGGGCCAGTCCACATCGGGAGGTTTTTTAGGACGATGGAGGAAGAAAGAAAAAACGCGGCCGGTGAGCAGGCCGAGGAAATAACCCAAACGGTGGAAAATCAACGGAAGGCCGAGGCAAAAGCCCGGCGGAAAAACGAAAAAAAGGCTGCGAAGGCTGCACGAAAGCTGGAAAAGGAACAGGCGCGCCGGGAACGCACTGCCCGGAAGCAGGCCGAAAAGACGGCCCGCACTCCTCATTTGCGGGAAAAGGCGCTGTTTGAGCTTTGGGTGGGTGGCTTTGAAAAGGAGCATCAAGCCCTTCTGCGGGAATATTTTGACGGGCTGAACGCCCACCTGTCGCTGGCACGGGACGAGGTCATTCAGTTTCGCCGGGACTTCACCGCCGCCATCGATCTGCTGCTGCAGCTGGGCTGTCCGCTGGAGGAAGCCCTGACCCGTCTGAACCCGGAACGGCTGGGCGGCTTTTACGCATGGCCCGCCACGCTGTGGTTCCGGCTGGATGACGCGGCGAAAATTTATCCCCTGTCCATGAAACACGGGCAGATGTCTGTGTTCCGGCTGGCGGCGGTTCTGAAGGAGCCGGTGAAGCCGGAGCTTCTGCAGATCGCCCTGCATTTCACTATCCAGCGCTTTCCCGGCTTTGCCACCACCGTGCGCAAGGGCTTTTTCTGGCATTATCTGGATCAGACCAAACGGCGCTACTGCATCCAGCCGGAGACGGATATTCCCGTCCGACCGCTGAAGATCGCCGCCAGCGGCTCTCAGAGCTTCCGGGTGCTGTATTATGAAAACCGTATCAGCGCGGAGTTTTTCCACATTTTGACCGACGCTACCGGGGGCATGTGCTTTCTCAAGACCCTGCTGGCGGAATATCTGCGGCTACTGGGCACGGACTGCCCCTGCGGCGACGGCATTCTGGACGTGACAAGGCCGCCGCTGGCCGGGGAAAACGAAAACGCTTTCCCGGCGGCAGATCGCCGGGGCAAGGGCTCCGGCCTGACCGACCGGGCGGCCCTGCAGCTCAGCGGCCGGCTGGCCCCGGTGCACCCCTGTCGCATCCTGCACTTCGAAATGGACGCGGAAAAGCTGCGGGAGGCTGCCCGCAACCGGAACGCTACCGTCACGGCCTATCTGCTGGGGCTTCTGTTTTTGGCGGGACGGCGGGCCACGGAGGCCATGGGCGGCAGCTTCAACATTCAGGTGCCCGTCAATATGCGCAAGTTCTATCCCTCGCCCACGCTGCGCAATTTTTCCATGTACTGCGGCATTCGACTGGATATGGAGCAGGTGACCACACTGGACGACATTCTGCCGGAAATTCAGCATCAGCTGACGGAGAAAGCCTCCCGGGAGGCCATGACCGAGATGATCCATTCCTCCACCCGGCTGGTGAACTCGGTGCGCTTTGTGCCGCTGTTCATCAAGGCCCCCATCGCCCGGGTGATCTACGGCTTTCTGGGGGATAAAATTTTCACCAACACCCTGTCCAATCTGGGTGTGGTGAACCTGCCCCCGGAGATGCAGAGCCGGGTGGATCATCTGGAATTTTTGCTGGGCACGCTGGTGACGAATCGTGCGGGCTGTGCGCTGGTGACCTGCGGCGGCAAGGCCGTGCTGACCATCGCCAAGCAGACCGCCGACCCCTCGCTGGAAGAAGCACTGTGCCGCCTGCTGGACGGCGATCAGGTGCCCTATGCCGTGAAAGGAAGCGTTCTGTATGAAGGTTGAGTGCGTCTATCCCATCCCCCCCAAGCGCCGCATCCAGCGGCATCAGCTGATCTGCGCGGCCCGCTGGCCCTTTCTGGCGGCGGCGGTGGCCTGCCCGGTGGTGAACCTGTGCCTGGGCGGCAGCGCGTGGAGTCTGGTGGCCCTGTGGGGGCTGTGGATGCTTTGGGGCGATCTGGTAGCCCCGACAATGGTGGAATACAACCGGGTCAGCCAGTTCACCAAGGTACTGGCCCAGTGCTGCGGCCTTCTTTTGCTGATCGACCTGATCCTTGCCCCGGGCCGCATTCGGAACCTCCTGCCCATCGTGTGCTTTGCCGGGCTGACCGTGGCCGCCGTGCTGTTTTTCACCGATTTCAGCCGGCAGAAGCAGAACATCATCCCACTGATGCTGTTGTGTCTGGTGGCGTTCCTGTCGGCGGGCGTATGCCTGCTGGTGCCCGGCGTGGAAAGCCAGTGGGGGCTGATCGTACTGGCGGCCCTGTCCTTCGGACTGTTCGTGGTCTGCGCCGTCTGTCTGGGCGGCGGGTTTTTCCGCGGGCTGCATAAGTATTTTCATGTGAAGTAAAAAAGTTCCCACGATTCCGCAGCGCCCAATTTGCTTCGGAACCGGGGAATTTTCTTTACAGCTCTGTTTTCTGGCCGACGGCATATCCTTGATCGTACACCCGCTGCAGCACCGCCGGGTCTCGTTCCAACCGGCCCATTTCGATGGGACGGCGGGGACGGATGACCTTGGCGACGCCGTCCTGCTCCAGCTGGCGCAGACGGTCGAGACTTTGATTGTAGGCCTCGTGACGGCAGCGGAGCCGCTGCTGCAGGGCAGGATATTTTCCGTACCACAGGTCGATAGGCAGGGAGGGCATGGGCCCCTTGCGGTAGGAGCCGTCCCGGGTCAGGACGACTACCAGCCGGTCGTAGCCCAGCGTCCGCATGGCCTCGAAGGGGATGCTGTCCACGATGCCGCCGTCCAGATACAATCCGTCCCCAACCGCCACGGGCTTGGAAACAAAGGGCAGCGACGCAGAGGCCCGCAGTGTGTCCATCTGCTCAAACACGTTTTCGATCAGGGGATATTCCGCATGGCCGGTCTCGATGTTGGTCACCACAGCGTAAAAGGGTACCCCCGAGGCCTGAAAGCTCTGCTGATCAAAGGGATCCAGCTCCGTGGGCACCGTGCCGTAGGCAAAGTCCGGGCTGAACAGATTGCCGGTCCTTAAAAGCGGGCCGGGGCCCATGTAGCGGGGGTCGCGGATATAGCGCTTGTTGTAGCGGATGACGCGTCCCGGCTGCCGGGATAGAAAATTCACCCCGAAGACCGCCCCGGCGGAAACGCCGATCACCCCGTCAAAATGAAGGCCCCGGGCGTAAAAGGCGTCCAACACCCCCGCGGTGAACATGCCGCGCATCCCGCCGCCTTCCAGAACCAGTCCTGTTTTCATCCTTATGCTCCCTTCCGCGCAGCCCAATGAGCGCGCTTCCCCTTTATTATACACCTGAAAAGGCCGGGAACCAATCGGCGGCATTTGCTCAAAACCGCCTTTTTTCAGCCAAAATCCGGGAAGGATTGAAATTTTCCCGGTGACAGGGTATAATAAATTCGTGTCATTTTGACCAATATGGAGGGAAACGCGTGTATAGGCTGCTGATCGTCACCGGAAACCAGAGTGTGAGGGACTTGTTCACCGCGATGGAAGGCTGGGAGAGCTTGGGCTTCAAGCCGCCGCGTCTGCGTCAGACCACGCAGGAAGCGCTGGAATGTATGCAGAAGCACCAGATCGACGCGATCGCCGTGGACGACGGCCCGGCTTTTGACGAGCTGAACCGCTTTGTGGAAGAACAGTGCCCGGCAATGCTCCGTTTTCCCATTGAAAAGACCCCGGACGAGGAATGGAAGGTCATCCGGGCGCTGGATCGGATGCTGGGAAACCTTCACGCCGATCATTATAACGACGAATACGATCTGATGGGCTCTCTTTCCCACAGTCAGGAACGGCTGCTGAAGGGCATCGTCTGCGGACTGATCCCCACGGAGAAGGAGCTGCAGGACCGTCTGTTCATGCTGCGATGCAGGGAAAAGCCCAACGTGCCCTGCGTGCTGGCCCGCCTGACCATGGATATGGACGATCCCTTCCTGACCAACCGCTGGCATTACGGCAGCGAGCGTCTGGAGACCGCCCTGCGCAACTTTTTCGGCGTGCGCCAGCGGGATATGTACCTGCATGTGGCCGTGATCTCGCCGGAGGAGGTGCGGGTGCTGTGCTACCCGGTCACCGAGGACGATACCCTGCTGGAAAGCGCGGTGCGCGCCTACGTGGAGGAGACCGCCCAGCAGATCGACCACTATCTGGGGCTGCATATGCAGGTTGCCGAGGTGCGGCTGGTGCCGGGCCTGTCGACCTTCGCCGCTGAAAATCTGAAATAAAAAAGCCGTCCGCCTGCGGCGGCAGTAAGGAGAACAATATGGGGATTTTTAAGGATTTGGTGACCAGCCAGCTGATCGACGTGATCGAGTGGACGGACGACAGCCAGAATACCATGGTGTACAAATATGACATGAACGGCAAGGAGATCATGATGGGCGCCCAGCTCACCGTGCGGGAAAGCCAGGCGGCGATCTTCGTCAACGAGGGCAAGCTGGCCGACGTGTTCCAGCCCGGCCGTTATGAGTTGAGCACTCAGAACATGCCCATCCTGACCAAGCTCAAGGCGTGGAAGTTCGGCTTCAATTCTCCCTTCAAGAGCGATGTGTACTTCATCAACACCAAGCAGTTCCTCGACCGGAAGTGGGGCACCGCCAACCCGGTCATGATGCGGGACGCCGATTTCGGCATGATCCGCATCCGGGCCTTCGGCTCCTTCGCCTTCCGCGTGAAGGAACCCGAAACCTTCATGAAGGAGTGCTTCGGCACCAGCAGCCTGTTCACCGTGGAAGGCGTGGAGGGCCAGCTGAAGAGCATGGTGGTCAGCGGCCTGAGCGACGCCATTGCCCAGAGTAAGATCCCCGCGCTGGATATCGCCGCCAACTACAGCGGCCTGAGCCAGTACTGCATGAACGCGCTGAATACCAAGGTGGAAGCGCTGGGTCTGACCCTGACCAATTTTGTCATTGAAAACGTGAGCCTGCCCGAAGAAGTGGAAAAGGCCATGGATAAGCGCACCTCCATGGGCGTGCTGGGCGATATGGGCAAGTATGCCCAGTTCCAGGCGGCCGAGGCTATGCGGGACGCGGCCAACAACCCCAACGGCATGGCCGGTGTGGGCGTAGGTATGGGCGCGGGCATGGGCATGGGCCAGATGTTCACGCAGGCTTTCGGCGGCGCTCAGCAGCAGGTTCCTGCCGCCCCCGCGGCTCCTGCGGCTGCGACGGTGGCCTGCACGGCTTGCGGCCAGCCCATCGCGGCGGGCAGTAAGTTCTGCTCTTCCTGCGGCGCCAAGCAGGAAGAAAAGCCCGCTGGCGGCTTCTGCCCCAACTGCGGCGGCAAGGTCGAAGCAGGCAGCAAGTTCTGTCCCAACTGCGGCAACAAGATGGCGTAACGCCATGAAAATACGAATCGACCGCGCTCGTCGCGGTCGATTTTTTGATGAAGGGAAAAGCAGATGGAAAATTTTGATCTCCAAGCCTACTGGGACGCGGTGCTCCGGCAGGACGCACAGGCCATGGAAACCTTTCTGGCCCCGAACGCCATCGTCAACTGGCACTGCACCAATGAAAGCTTTACCGCCGCGGAATTTGTCCGGGCAAACTGCGAATATCCCGGCCAGTGGGAGGGCGAAATTCAGCGGGTGGAGCCGATCCCGGGAGGAATCGCGGCGGTCGTCCATGTTTATTCGGCGGATCGTGCGTTGTCTTTCCATGCAGTGGCCTTTGTTCGTTTGACGGACGGGAAGATCACCCAACTGGACGAGTATTGGGGCGATGACGGCCCTGCGCCCCAGTGGCGGCAAGATAAAAATATCGGGCGGAAGATTCGGGAATGACCCCGGATTCCGCCCGATATTTTTGGAAATGAAAAACTCCCCCGCGCGAGGCGGGGGAGCGGAATGCTCTTGGAAAAAGCAATTACTTGATTTCGACGGTAGCGCCGACTTCGGCCAGCTTTTCCTTGATCTTTTCGCATTCTTCCTTGGAAGCGCCTTCCTTGATGGTCTTGGGGGCGGATTCCACGAAGTCCTTGGCTTCCTTCAGGCCCAGGCCGGTCAGCTCGCGGACAACCTTGATGACCTTGATCTTCTCGGAGCCAGCGTCCTTCAGGATGGCGTCGAACTCGGTCTTTTCTTCTTCAGCGGCAGCAGCGCCAGCAGCAGCGCCGGGCACAGCCACAACAGCGGCGGCGGCGGAAACGCCAAACTTTTCTTCCAGGGCCTTCACCAGATCGTTCAGCTCGAGAACAGTCATTTTCTCGATCTCAGCAATAAATTCCTCGTGAGTCATTACGGATAACCTCCATTCATAATCATGTTCTTGGGGGCGCGTCATGCGGCGCGCTCAGCACTTAGGCTTCGGGGGCGGCAGCGGTGTCTTCGCTGTTCTTCTTGGCGATAGCATCCAGAACGCGAACGAAACCAGCGATGCTGCTCTGCAGGCTGCCAAGCAGGCGGGCCAGCAGGACTTCGCGGCTGGGAACGGTCGCCAGTTCCTTGATCTGCGCGTCGCTCAGGATCTCGGTGCCCATCAGACCAGCCTTGATCTGAATCGCATCGGTCTTCTTCTTGTCGATGAAGTCGCTGACAATCTTGGCGGGGCTCACGGGGTCGCTCATGCCAAAGGCAAAAGCAGAGGGGCCGTTGAGCACATCGTCCAGACCTTCGATGTTCAGCTCGTGCAGGGCACGGCGAACCAGCGTGTTCTTCAGAACGCAGTATTCCACGTTGTTCTGACGGAACTGAGCGCGCAGGGCGGTAACGTCTTCCACGGACAGGCCGCTGAAGCTGACCACGATGACGCTCTGGGCATCCTGAAACTTCTTCACGATGTCGCTGACGACTTGCTTTTTGATCTCGAGATTCTTGCTCATTTGAGTTGCACCTCCTTTTTGAAATGGTCGATTCCAAAAAGAAAACCCTTGCAGGCGCAAGGGCGAACATGTCGCAGGGGATTTCTCCCGCCTTACACCTCGGCGGGCGCTGCTTACGCTTCTTATGAGGGACAGGCCCTCACCCGCTGTCTTCGGCATAGGTTTCCAAAGAATCGTTTATGATTATACGGATTTTTCCCCTGTTGTCAAGCACTTTTTCCGTTTTCTTCCGCGTTTTCGAAGGGCTCCGGCTCATTTTTCGGCACTTGGCAGAAAGGCTCGGAAATATGTTTGTTAAAGAAGTGGACGAAGGGCCCCAGCCCCAAGGCGCAGGCCAGCGTCCCCCAGCCCACGACGCCCCCCAGCAGCCACGCCAGCAGCGTAGCGGTGCCGTCCACCGCGATGCGGCACCAGAAATAGGGAATTTTGGGAAAAAGGTCATCCAGAATCAGCGCCAGACTGTCATAGGGCGAAGCGCCCAATTCCGAAGACTGGTACAGAGACACGCCCAGACTGACCACCGGCAGCGCCAGCAGCATAATCAGGAACCGGGGCAGAAAGGCCTCCGGCACCGTGAAAAAGTGGTTCAGCACCCACGTTACGCCGTCGGCGACCACGCCCAGCAGGAACCAGTTGACAAAGGTGCCCAGCCCAATGAACTTCCGGCCCCAGATGAGCTCCAGCACGAACCAGGCCGCGCCGCAGATCCACAGCATCGGAGCCAGTTCCATGCCCGCCTTGGCCGCTACCGAAAGCACAAAGGCGGTGCTGGGGTCGTTGCCCAGCAGCGTCATCCGAAAGATCGCCACGCCGATTCCAATCAGAATATTGCCCAGAAACACCGCGATCAGCCGCCGCGCAGTATACCGTTTCACGCTTCGTTCCATCCTTTATTCACAAAATGAGGGGAAAGCCCAAAGAGAGCGCCGCGCTCCTGTCGGAAGGCGCGGCGCTCCCTGCTCAGCCTGAACAGGAGACGGCGGGTCAGTCCACCGCCTTGGTTTCGATTTCGTGCTTCAGCTTGGCCACCAGATCGTCGATGGACATATTGCCGATGGTCTCGCCCTTGCGGGTGCGCACGTTGACCACGTTCTGCTCTACTTCCTTGTCGCCCAGCACCAGCATGTAGGGAATCTTCATCATCTGGGCCTCGCGAACCTTGAAGCCGATCTTTTCATTGCGCAGATCCAGCTCGGTGCGGATGCCTTCTTTTTCCAGACGGGCAGCCAGCGCCTTGGCCATTTCGTCGCTGCGGTCGGTGATGGTGAGAATCTTGGCCTGCACGGGGCTCAGCCACAGCGGGAACGCACCGCCGAAGTGCTCGGTCAGGATGCCGATGAACCGCTCGATGGAGCCCAGTACCACGCGGTGGATCATCACGGGACGGTGCTTTTCGCCGTCCGCGCCGGTGTAGGTCAGGTCAAAGCGCTCGGGCAGGTTCATATCCAGCTGGATGGTGCCGCATTGCCAGGTACGGCCCAGACAGTCCTGCAGGTGGAAGTCGATCTTGGGGCCGTAGAATGCGCCGTCGCCCTCGTTGATGGTGTAGGGCACCTGCA
>ERZ827490.3615-NODE-3615-length-13645-cov-2.553422_pt1 | contig 13645 bp, 11 predicted proteins | sample MGYA00519770_ERZ827490 | MGnify/ENA primary metagenome ERZ827490 (study PRJEB31778, sample SAMEA3449324) | human gut metagenome | biome: human gut; feature: human-associated habitat; material: faeces | place: United Kingdom | collected 2010/2012 ...
ACATCCCAACTGCCCATCAGACACCAGCAGGGTGATGCGCTCCCCCAGCTCCACGCTGTGGACGGAGGTGATGATCTGTCCCGCCTCGTCCTGCGCCATGGCGTAGCCGCGTCCCAGGACTTTCAAGGGGCTGAGTGCGTCCAGGGTGGACGTCAAGCCCGCCAGGCGGGTGCGCTCCAAGTGCTGGCGGCGCCGCAGGGATTCGGTCAGCTTCTGCTGGGCAGTGTCCAACCGCATCCGCCCGTTTTGGACGGGCACCATGGGGTCGGTGAGGACGTTGGCGGTGCGCAGACGCTCCAACTTTTGGCTGGCGCGTTGGAGCTGTCCCAGCATGGCCTGCCGGCAGCGCTGCCCCAGCTGATCTACATATTGTTTCAGCTCCAGCTGGTCGGGTACCGCCAGCTCTGCCCCGTTGGAGGGGGTGGCGGCACGGAGGTCGGCCACATAATCAATGATGGTCACGTCCGGTTCATGCCCCACAGCGGAGATCACCGGAATATCCGATTCATACACCGCACGGGCAAGATTTTCATCGTTAAACGCCCACAGATCCTCCATAGAACCGCCGCCTCGGCCGATGATGATCAGATCCGCCACCTGCTTCCGGTGAGCGTAGCGCAGGACGCCGGTCAGCTCTGCCGCCGCACCAGCGCCCTGCACCCGCACAGGCAGGAGCTTCACCGTGGCCATGGGCCAGCGGGCGCCCAAGATGCGGGTCATGTCGTGGACGGCGGCACCAGCTTGGGAGGTGATGAGGGCGATGCTCTCTGGGTAGCGTGGGATGGGCTTTTTATGCTCGGCGGCAAAGAAACCCTCCTGGTACAGCTTGTTCTTCAGCTGCTCGAACGCCACATACAATTCTCCCACCCCATCCGGAGTCAGGGCGTCCACATAGAGCTGGTACTGCCCATCCCGCGGGAAGGCGGTGATACGACCGTAGGCGATGACCTTCATGCCGCTCTCCGGCTGGAACCGCAAACGGGTGGCCGAGGAGCGGAACAGGACGCAGCGGAGGGCGCTGCCGGTGTCCTTGAGGGTGAAATAGTGGTGACCGGAAGGGTACTTTTTGTAGTTAGAAAGCTCTCCCCGAATGTAGACGCCGGAGAGGTTCCGGTCACCATCCAGGATGCTCTTGATATAGGTGTTCACCTGGGTGACCGTGTAGATAGGTTTGGAAGCCATTTAATGCCCCCAATCCATCTGCCGTGCCGTCAGCACCGCAGTGCCCATGGCGTTGTCGGTGGAATAGGCCGAGGGCGCAAATACGGCATCGTAGAGGTACTTGCGCAGGATGCTGTTGGACGCCACGCCACCGGAACAGACCACAGGCAGGCCGGGGTACTGCTCCATGGCACGGTCAGTGACCCGACGCACCAGGGAAGCGATGGTCTCCAGGGTGAAGCGGGCGATGTCCGCCGGTTCCTTGTGCTGCGCCACCTGTTTCTGCACCTTGTTCTCAATGCCGGAGAAGGAAAACTGCAAGCTGTCCATACGCACCCGAAAGCGCTCCTTTTTGTCGCTCTGGGCGGCCAGCTTGTCCAGCGCTTTTCCGGCGGGAAAGTCCAGGTGGAGATACTGCCCCGTTCGGTCGATGAGCTGACCGGCGGAGATGTCGGTGGTGCCGCCGATGCGGGCGGCGCGGACGTTGCCGTTTTCGGGCACCACCAGCAGCAGCTCGGTGGTGCCGCCGGACAGGTGCCAGGCCAGCATGGGCTGGTCTAACAGCTCCAGCTTCTTCGCTGCCCAGCAGACGGCGGCAATATGCCCCTGCTGATGGGAAAAGGCGTAGAAGGGCACGCCCAAAGTCTCCGCCAGGATGCGTCCCTGAGACGCCAGCCAGGAAACAGGGCATATAGGACCCTTCCACCGCCCTGGGCTGGGTGCTGGCGCCGACAGCGGCGATGTCCTGCAAAAAGCCAGCCTCCCGCAGCTCCGCAAAGCGTTGGGGCAGATTCTTTATGTGCTGGAACAACGCCTCATTTTGCCGCAGCCCCAGTTCACCGGACTTGACGGTGAGCAGCTGGGAGCTGTTGTACCCGCTGCCGTCGGCACGGCAACAGGCGGCGGAGGTGGTGTAGTTGCTGGTGTCGATCCCCAGGAAACTGGTCATACCTGGTTGCCTCCGCTTGACAGCTCTTTGCGCACAAAAGAACCCAAAATGCCGTTGACAAAGGAGGCCACCTTGGGTTCGTCATACTTTTTCGCCAGCTCTACCGCTTCATTGATGGCGGCGGAGGCGGGGATCTCCGGCATATAGAGCACCTCGAACATGGCTACCCGCATGATGGCGGCAGCGATGCGGGGGATGCGCTGGAACTTCCAGCCGATGGCGTATTTGCTGATGTATTCATCCAGTTCGTATCCGTGTTCCCCTACGCCCTCCACCAGCTTGCGGATGTAGGCGCACTGTTTCTCGTCCGGAAATTCGGCGTACAGCGGGTCGATCTCAGCGATCTCCCCAAAGCGTTCCTGGGTCAATTCCTGCTCCAGCAGTTCCTGGGCAGACAGATTGGAAAAGCCCAGCTCAAAGGCGTAGTGTACCGCGATCTCTCGGGCAACGGTCCTGGTGATCATGATTGGTGTACCCCCATCGTTATGGTCTAAATTTGGTTTGGCAGGGCGAATTCGGCCGGCGCCGATAACCCTCCACTATGAATGTTATCCCTTATTATACACCACAATATACAAAAAGGGAACCACAGTTTTGCCGGAATGAACGGTATTTCGGCAATGTCTTCCAAAAAACACGCTCCGGCGAAAAAGAATGTGCCAACGGGCAGAGCGCCTGTCAGCACATTCCAAATTTGATTCAGCTTTTCAGCAGCACCCACAGCTCGTCATACAGCTCCAAGGTTTCCTTAGGCAGGTTGACAAACATCTGGCAGCGGCTGAGTTCCTCCTTGCTGGGGTTGAGCACCGCCGCAGTCTCCTCGTCCAGCTCGGCCACATAGTCCTTCATCACCTGGGGATTGGGACTTGCATACCAGATATAATCCAGGTTGGCCATGGAAGCATCATAGGAGCACATGAAGTTGATCCACTCCTCCGCTTCCGTCTTGTTCCGCGCGCCCTTGGGCACGCACATGGCGTCCACGAAGAAGTTGGCACCTTCCTTGGGGATGGCGAAAGCCAAGTCCGGATTGTTCTCCTTCATGCTCAGGAAGTCACCAGCATAGTACACGCCCATGGCGGCTTCCCCGCCCTCCAGCTTGTCAAAGATCTGATCCATGACATACGCCTGCAAAATGTCCTTCTGCTTCACCAGCAGGTCGTAGGCCTCCATCAGCTCCTTTTTGTCGGTGGTGTTGATGGAGTAGCCCAGGTAGGACAAGGCCACGGCGAAGGCGTCACGGGGATTGTCGATCATCAAGATCTCACCCTTATACTTCTCATCGAACAAGATCGACCAGCTGTCCACCGGCTCGGTCACCATCTTGGTATTGTAGATGATACCGGTGGTGCCCCAGGTGTAGGGCACGGAGTAGAGGTTCTCCGGGTCGTAGGGCAAATTCTTGTAGTCGTCCCCAATGAGCTTAAAGTTGGGGATATTGGAAAAGTCCAGCTTCTCCAACATTCCCTCCTCAATGAGTCGGGAGAGCATATAGTCGGAAGGCACTACCACATCATAGGTGGAGCCGCCGGTCTTGAGCAGCGAATAGAGCGTCTCATTGCTCTCCGTGGTGGTGTAATTGACCTTGATGCCAGTCTGCTTCTCAAACTGGCCAATCAGGTCGGTGTCGATGTACTCACCCCAGGAGCACACGTTCACCTCTCGCCCCGTCCGGACGGCGCTGCCGGATGTGCTGGACTCGCCGCCGGAACCGCAGCTGGTGAGCAGGGCGGCACTGGCCAGGAAGCCGGCCAGGACAGATAGCATACGTTTCTTCATACTGCTCCCCTCCTCACTGCTGCGCCCGTTTCAGCGCTTTTTTTCGGGCGTTCTCCTGCCGCAGCTCACGGATATTCACAATGGCCAAGAGCAGGAGGACGGTGACAAAGAGCAAGGTCGAGACGGCGTTGATCTCCGGACTGATACGCTTACGGGTCATGGCGTAGATGGTCATGGACAGGGTCTGCACCTTGCTGCCTGCGGTGAAGTAACTGATGACGAAGTCATCAATACTCATGGTGAAGGCGATGAGCAGGCCGTTGATGATGCCGGGCATGATCTCTGGGATGACCACCTTATAAAAAGCCTGCATCCAGGTGCAGCCCAGGTCTTGGGCGGCGTCAATGAGGTTCTTGTCCATCTGGTAGAGCTTGGGCATGATGGACATGATGACATAGGGGATGTTGAAGGTGATGTGAGCGATGAGCAGCGTCACATAGCCCAGGTCGAAGTGCAGGATGCCGCCTGCCGCCACAAAGAGCAGACAGAGACTGACGCCAGTGGCAATGTCCGCATTGATGACCGGAATGTTATTGATGGTCAGCAAAGGACGGCTCCAGCGCTTGCGCATATTGTAAAAGCCGATGGCGGCGAAGGTGCCGGCCACAGTGGCGATGAGGGCGGCCAGGACAGAGACGGAGAGGGTGGTGCTCAGGGCACTCAAAATCTCGCTGTCCTGGAACAGCTCTCGGTACCAGTCCAGGGAAAATCCCGTCCAGACGGCGCGGCTTTTGCTGCTGTTGAAGGAAAATACGATCAGTACGAAAATGGGGGCGTACAGAAAGAGGAAGACCAGCGCCATGAACAGGCGGCTTCCGATGCGGCGTTCGTTTCTCATAGCATGACCGCCGTTTCTTCCCCTTCACCGAACCGGTTCATGACCGCCATGCAGATCACAACAACGAGCATCATGACCAGGCTGATGGCGGAGCCCAGATGGGGATTGTAGGCAGAGCCTAGGAATTGAATCTCGATGAGGTCGCCCAGCAATAAATCCTTGCTGCCCCCCAGCAGCTTGGAGATGGCAAAGGTGCTCACGGCAGGCACGAACACCATGGTGATGCCGGACAGGACGCCAGGCAGGCTCAGCGGGAAGATGACTTTGGTAAAGACGTGGTAGTTGTTGGAACCCAGATCCTGCGCGGCCTCGATGAGGTTCCGGTCAATTTTTTGAATGACCGAGTGGATGGGCAGGATCATGAAGGGCAGGAAATTATACACCATGCCCAACACCACAGCGCCTGGGGTGTTGATCATGTTGAAGTGGGTCATGTTGGTGCCCAGGATGCCATTGACCAGGTCGATGAGTCCAATGGCGCTAAAAAAGCGGTTGAGCAGACCGGTATTCTCCAAAATGGACATCCAAGCGTAGGTACGCAGCAGGAAGTTCATCCACATGGGCAGCATGATCAGCGCCATGCTGATGCGCTGGAACCGCTTGCTCTCCTTGGAGATGAGATAGGCGATGGGGTAGCCAATGACCAGGCAGATGGCAGTGGCGATGAGTGCCAGCCAGAAGCTGCGGACAAAGACCCCAAAGTAATTGCCCATTCGGGTGAAGTTGGCAAAGGTGAAGCCGCCATCGGCGGCAGTGAAGGCGTAGAGCACCACCAGGACGATGGGCGCTACTACAAACAGAGCCATCCAGATGATATAGGGGATGGAGAACAGCTTATTCCTCTTCATCGGCACTGCCCTCATCGGTATCCGGATCGTAGTTCACATTGGCCAGCTCGTCGTATGCTTCGCTGTAGGAGCTGTAGTCGCCGTACATACCGGAATAGCGGCTCTTTTTCATGATGTGGAACCCGTCCGGATCCACTCGGATGCCAATTTTGGCGTCCACGGGACAGAAGCGGGTGGTCTGGATGAGCCACTTGAAGCCATAGAAGTCCACGATGATGTCATAGTGAACTCCCTTGAAGGTCACGTTGGTGACGGTGCCCACCAGCTGACCCTGGTCAGCTGGGACGATCTGCACATCCTCCGGCCGGATGACCACATCCACTGGCTCCATGGGGGCAAAACCCTTGTCCAGGCAGCGGAATTTGCGCCGGAAGATCTCCACCACGCCGTCTGCGTGCATGATGCCGTCTACAATATTGCTCTCGCCGATAAAGTCCGCCACAAAGGCGTTCTTCGGCTCATTATATATATCCTCTGGTGTGCCGATCTGCTGGATGACCCCTTCGTTCATGACCACCACCGTGTCACTCATGGACAGCGCTTCCTCCTGGTCATGGGTCACATAGATAAAGGTAATCCCCAGTGCCTGCTGGATATTTTTCAGCTCGTTCTGCATATCCTTACGCAGACGCATATCCAGCGCGCCCAGGGGCTCGTCCAACAGGAGCACCTTGGGGCGGTTGACCAGGGCACGGGCAATGGCCACTCGCTGCTGCTGTCCGCCGGAGAGAGAGGTGACGCTGCGGTGCTCGAAGCCCTTCAGGCTCACCAGCTCCAGCATCTCCATCACCTGCTTTTGGATCTCGTTCTGGGACAGCTTGACCTTTTTCCCGTTCTCGTCCGTCTTGGGAATGCGCAGGCCAAAGGCCACGTTGTCAAAGACGTTCAGGTTGGGAAAGAGGGCGTACTTCTGAAAGACCGTGTTGACGGCACGCTTGTGAGGCGGCACATCATTGATCCTCTTTCCATCGAACAGAACATCGCCGCTGGTGGGGGTCAGAAACCCACCAATGAGGCGCAATGTCGTAGTCTTGCCGCATCCGGACGGCCCCAATAATGTGAGGAACTCCTTATCCTTAATATACAAGTTAATGTTGTTCAAAATTACATCGTCGTCAAACACCATGGAGCAATCACTCAGGCGAATCAACTCTTTGGACATTTATCCTCCCCCGTTTCTCTTTTTATTTAACGATATAAACCATCTTTGCTCAATATACAGGCTGTATGGAAGAATGTCAATGAGCGCGACACAAAAATTCATCCCAACCGTCATTTTCCTCCTATTTCGACAAATTCACGCCCCTGCTCACCCCCCATTTTTCACGTCTCCAACGACCTAGAGCGCTGTGCAAACTACCCCCAATGTTGAAACGCCCCACTTGTGTGATACAAGTGGGGCGTTTGTCTTAGGTAAGGAAACCGAACCCTTGCGCAAGGTACTGTTATCAGCCGCGCAGGTTGCCGGCGGCCTTGATCTTCACCCGATTGGTGTTGCCGGGATAGTAGGCCAGAGGTACATCCTCCACCTCGATGATCTCCACCGTCTCTCGGATGGCGCCGGCCTGAACAGCCATGTCAATGGCTTCCGCCTTGGCCTGTTCCAGAGCCTGGTCACGGGGGATCTCGTGGTAGTCGATGAGCTTTTCATAGGTGCCGCTGACTTTAGAGATGGCTGTCGAGAGCGTACGGCGCGACTGCGTGCCGTAACCGATCACCACCACATCGTCGAGCAGCTGCGTATCCTCTTCCAGCGTGATCGTGATGGATGTTTTCGCCCCGAGGGGGGGGTAGTGAGGGTTTTGTAACCGATGAAGGAGACCGTAAGGCTCGCGTTCTCCTTCACCCCGTCGAGCGAGAACGAGCCGTCCACCCCCGTCGAGGTTCCTTTCGTCGTTCCTTCGACGACTACGGCCGCGCCGATCACGGGATTGCCCTGCTTATCGACGACGGTTCCCGTCAGATTGCGGGTCTGAGCAACAGCCCGGCTGCCTGCGAACGGAACCGCAAGCACCGCTATCACTGCTGCAAAAGCCAATTTCAGTAAGCTTTTTTTCATAGCATTTTTTAATCGTTAAGAAGTTTGATCGGTTGTCATTTCAGGGTCGCGCAAGGACACTGTGTCCCGCGGACCGGTCGGTGGTCTGTTTTCCTTGATTTTTCCGGAGTTTCGTTTTTGTCGGTTTCAGGTTGTTATTTTGTCGTTTGCCTCGGTTTCGCGGATCGCGACCTGCGCAGGCCGGGGATGTCCGATCGTTCCGGTGCGCCCGTCGTGCGGGCACACCGGAACGGAATCGGCCGTTTTTACGGATCTACTTGATCGGAAGTCCTTTGTAGGCGCGGTAGGTGGCGGCCAGATCGGCCGTGCGCACGAAGACGTACTTGCGGCCGTCGTTGCGCGACTCGAGGTACTTCTTCACCTCCGTGGCATAGGTCGCAGCGTCCTCGCTGGCCGTCCCGATCATCACCGAGAGGAAGTACGGCTCCCCTTCGGGCGTGCGGGCCAGCGCCTTGTCGAGGTATTCGGGACGCGAGTTGGTCGTGCCGATATGGAAGGTATTGCCGTCCATGTGGTACTCGTGCGACTCGATGCCGCGCCAGTCCGTACCTGCATAGCCGCCCTCGACGCAGTAGGGCTGTACGTTCCAGGCCACCGACTCGCCGTCGATCATCTGCTTCATGGTCAGAATGCCTGCCTGGTCGAGGTAGTGGCGCGTCAGCGCGCAGTAGAACGAGAAGCCGCTGTAACGGTCCGTGTTGGGCGAGCCGTCGCCCATCATGGCGGCCATCTCCTGTCCGGCCTCCTTAAGCACCTTGTCGTACCACGTGAAGACGCGCGGCGCGAGATCGACGATGCCCGGATTGATGACCCACGTCAGGGGCACGTCGCCGAAGTGTTCCGACTCCTCGATCGTATAGGGCTCATAGATCATCGTATGCAGCAGGTTGTCGCCGTCGGCCACCAGCATCGCCACATAGGTCGTGTTGGGATCGGCCTCGTAGGCCTTCGGCTCGATGGGCGTGCCCTGCACCGAGGGGAACGACGACATGACGGTCATGTTCTCCACCGAGATGAAGGGAATCATCACGTAGCCGTAGTCGGCGAAGAGCTTGTCGGCCTTCAGCTCGTCGGTCCAGCCCATGATCTGCGTGCCGGCGGGGTAACGCTTCACGATGTTCTCGTAGTAATGGCACTCCTCGGGAATCTGGATGTCGAGGAAGTAGGTGAACAGGCGGTTGGCCACCACGTAGTCCTTGTTGGCGGCGCCCCAGCTCTCCTCGAAGTCGAGGGTCATGTGCGACCAGGTGAAGGCCACGTCGTGGCAGGCCGAGTCGAAGTAGTTCTCCACGAGCCAGTCCACGCACTCGATGTTGCTGCGGAACTTGCCGCGCAGGTCCTGGATCACGGGGAATCCGTAGGGTTTCACCTGCTCGTAGAGCGCCGGCGAGACGATCAGGCCGTCGGTCTGCGCGGCGATCGTCGTCGCGGCCTCGATCGTGGCCTGCACGAGATTCGGGTCGTAGATGACCACGCCCTTGATCTTGTCCTTGTAACGCTCCACCATCGCCGTGAAAGCGGGGTTGGTCTTCGTCTTGTCCAGCGTCAGCGTCTCCTGCGGGATGTCCGTCAGCACGCGGTCGAGCCAGAACTGCCCCATCTGCGCCATCGCCGTCGGGCCGATCTTCCAGCCGCCGTGGTTATCCTTGCAGCGGCTGTTCATCACGTACACCTTCTGTTCGCTGTCGCGATTGACGATGCCCTGCAAGCCGATGGCCGCCACCTGGCCTTCGATATTGTCGTTCTGAAGGTCCACCACCACGAGCGATCGGGTCGGGGTCTTCACCTTGGGATAGAGACGGTTGGTCAGATCGACGTCGAGCGCCGTCGAACGGACGCCGCCGCAGCACGCATCGCCGCCCTGGCAGCCGGCCAGCGCCAGCAGGCAAAGCAGCGAACCGAAGCAGTGAGTCAGAGAGCTTTTCATTGGTTTTAAGTCGGTTAATGGATTATTGATTATTGTTTGAACTGATCTATTTCAGCGATTCCAGAATCTCCCGCACCGAGAGGTCGGCCCGGCAGATCACCTCGTCCGACGCGCCGTAGTACATGACGATGCGGTCGCCCTCGACGATGTGGCCGTTGGTGAAGATGACGTTTCCGAAGAACCCCGTCAGCTCGTAGGGGGCCGACGGCTCCATGATCGGCCGGTCGCTGCGTGCGAGCACCTTCGAGGGGTCCGCCGCGTCGAGCAGCATGGCCCCGAGGCAGTAGCGGTTGTCGCCGTCGGCGCCGTGGTAGATCATGAGCCACCCCTCGCCGGTCCGTATCGGGGCGCAGCCCGCCCCGATGCGCGCGCTGTCCCACATGCCCTTGCGCGTGCGGGCCACGCAGCGGTGGTTGCCCCAGTGGCGCAGGTCGCGGCTCTCGGCGATCCAGATGTAATTGCCGCCGATCTCGGGGCTGCTCGGACGGTGGAGCATATAATATAGGTCTCCGATCCGCTCGTCGAAAAGCGTGCAGTCCTTGTTGTGGGGAGGCAGCACCAGCCCGTAGTCGGTGAAACGCTTCCAGTCCGTCGTGCTGCGCATCCGCACGGCCACGCCGTTGGCCGACACCGCGGTATAGGTCAGGTAATACGTCCCTTCGAGCAGCGTGACGCGGCAGTCCTCGATGCCGTAGGACTCGTAGGCGTCGCTGCCGAAGATCGGCCCGTAGCCCGGCTCTTCGGCAAAACGGACCCCGTCCGTACTGCTCATGAGCCGCAGGTGGGACATGGTCGTAAGGTAATCGCTGCCCTTGTAGCTGATGACCCGCGGATCCGACAGGTCCAGCTCCGGCGAGGAGGAGGGCACGCGCATGACCGTAATCCGGTTCGCGTCGTCGAGCAGCGGGAAGCTGATCTCGCCCTCGCGCTGTTCGGGCCGCTCGGCGACCCGGATCAGCAGCCAGGTCTTTCCGTCGAAGCGGAAAACGCCCGGATTGAGCAGACATTCGATCTTCATGGACTCCTGACTCGGCGCAAGGTCGCGGGGTGTCAGAATCGGGTTGTTCGCGTAACGCATAGCGGCTGATTTTTGTAAAACAAAGGTAGATTTTCTCCTGTGCCGAATTGTATACTATCCTCCCAAAAGAGTATAATATGGAGACAAAAGCCCGTTTCACCCCCCCCCGATACAAAACATAACACACTACACATCAACACAATACAAACCACAAATCCCATTATACGCCGCTGCGATGCCCGTACACTTCCACATGTGCGGCCCCCTTTTCCGCGTCCGGCGGTGCGTATGCGCGGAGTATATCCGGACACCGCGCCGCCGTCGCCGGAAAAGCCGTCCGAAGATACTTTCCCTTCCCGGCCGAAGCCGGAAATCGGCGGGTCTGCCGGAAACGCCTCCGCGACGAGGCCGACACCCGGACGTACCGTGCCGACGCCGGATACAGCGAGGCCGTCGTCCGGCCCCGTTCCCGGACCCCGCGCTCCCGCCGGAGAGGCCGAAAGCCGGAAATCGGGCTGCAAATTTGCAAAAACGGCGGGAATTTTCTATTTTTAGGATTCGAAAAGATCAATCCCGCTACACCTATTTTTATTATGAAAAGAACCTTCCTGCTGACCGCCGCCATTTTGGCGGCACTCTCCGCCGCGGCGCAATGGCAACCCGCCGGCGACCGCATCAAAACCGTCTGGGGCGAGAATCTCGACCCGCAGAACGTCCTGCCCGAATACCCGCGCCCGCAACTGGTCCGCGGCGAGTGGCAGAACCTCAACGGCCTGTGGAACTACGCGATCCGTCCGCTGGGCGAAACGCCCGAAGAATTCGACGGCGAGATTCTCGTGCCGTTCGCCGCGGAGTCGGCGCTCTCGGGCGTGGGCCGGTGCCCCGGCGCCGCGAACGGCCTCTGGTACGAACGGACCTTCTCCGTTCCGGGGAAATGGCACGGCAAACGGGTGCTGCTGCACTTCGGCGCCGTGGACTGGAAGACCGACGTCTGGGTGAACGGCATCGCCGTCGGCTCGCACACGGGCGGCTTCACGCCCTTCGCGTTCGACATCACCGAAGCCCTGGCGAAAAACGGCAACACCCTCCGCGTCCGGGTCTGGGACCCCACCGAGAAGAGCTACCAGCCGCGCGGCAAACAGTCCGACAGGCCCGAAGGCATCTGGTACTCGTCCGTGAGCGGCATCTGGCAGACCGTATGGCTCGAAGCCGTGCCGCAGCGGTACATCCGCGAGGTGCGGACGACGCCCGATCTCGACCGGAAACGGTTCCTCGTCGAAGCGCCCCTCTCGGAGGCGGTTCCCGGAGACCTCGTCGAAGTCGCGCTCTACGACGGGGAGACGCAGGTGGCCGCCGGCCGCGCGCTCAACGGCGCCCCCGTGGAGCTGTCCGTGGCGGAGCCGAAGCTCTGGAGCCCCGACACGCCCTTCCTCTACGACCTGAAGGTGACGCTGCGCCACGACGGCCGCATCGTGGACCAGGTGCGCAGCTATACGGCGATGCGCAAGTTCTCGACCGGACGCGACCGCCACAACGTCCCGCGGCTGATGCTCAACGACAAGCCCCTCTTCCAGTTCGGCCCGCTCGATCAGGGCTGGTTGCCCGACGGGCTCTACACGGCCCCGACGGACGAGGCGCTGGCCTACGACGTCGTGAAGACCAAGGAGCTGGGCTACAACATGATCCGCAAGCACGTGAAAGTAGAGCCGGCACGCTGGTACTACCACTGCGACAAGGCGGGCATCATCGTCTGGCAGGACATGCCCAGCGGCGACATCACCCCCGGCTCGCCCCGCTGGCAGATGAACCGGTACTTCACGGGCGAGGAGAAGCAGCGGTCGCCGGAATCCGAAGCCTGCTACCGCAAGGAGTGGCGCGAGATCATCGACTGCCTCCGTCCGTTCGTCTCGATCGGCGTGTGGGTTCCCTTCAACGAGACGTGGGGCCAGTTCAAGACGCCCGAAATCGCCGCGTGGACCAAGGCCTACGACCCGACGCGCCTCGTGGACGCCGCCAGCGGCGGCAACCACTACCGGGCGGGCGACATGCTCGACCAGCACAACTACCCCATGCCCGCGCTGCTGCTCTTCGACACCGACCGCGTATCGGTGCTGGGCGAATTCGGCGGCATCGGCCAGGTCGTCGAAGGCCACCTCTGGGAGAAGGACCGCAACTGGGGCTACGTACGCTTCAACTCGCCGCGCGAAGTGACCGACGAGTACGAAAAGTACGCCGAGGAGCTGCTCCGCCACCTGCGCTACTTCTCGGCGGCGGTCTATACGCAGACCTCCGACGTCGAGACCGAGGTGAACGGCCTGATGACCTACGACCGCAAGGTGATGAAGGTCGAGCCGGAACGCATCCGGGAGATCAACCGCAAGGTCTGCAACGCACTGAACGAATAACCGCCTCCCGGCCCGTCCGGAAGCCAACGACACGAAAAAGATGAAACGAACGCTTATCGCCGCGGCGCTGCTTCTGGCCGCCTGCGGCTCCGACACGGGAACAGACGAGATCCGGCTGCTGCCCGCCGAAGCCTTCCGCCGCACGGTGGACGGCAAGGCGGTGGAGCTGTACACCCTCCGCGCGGGCGACATCGCACTGCAAGCGACCAACTACGGAGGACGCGTCGTGGCGCTCTGGACGCCCGACCGCGAAGGCCGCTACGAGGATATCGTGCTGGGCTACGAATCGCTCGACCGCTACATCGACAACCGGGGCGAACGCTTCCTCGGGGCCGTCGTGGGTCCCTATGCCAACCGCATCGCCGGGGGCCGCTTCACGCTCGACGGCAAACAGTACACGCTGCCGACGAACGACCACGGACAGACCCTCCACGGAGGCATGACGGGGTTGGACCGCGTCGTCTGGGACGTGGTGTCGGCCGACGAACGACAGCTCGTCCTCAGCTACCTGCACAAGGACGGCGAGGAGGGATTCCCCGGGAACCTCCGGATCCGGATGACCTACTCCGTGACGCCCGAGAACGAGTTCCGCGTCGATTACGAGGCGACGACCGACGCTCCGACGGTGGTGAACCTCTCGCACCACTCCTTCTTCAACCTC
>ERZ827490.3616-NODE-3616-length-13635-cov-21.574374_pt1 | contig 13635 bp, 10 predicted proteins | sample MGYA00519770_ERZ827490 | MGnify/ENA primary metagenome ERZ827490 (study PRJEB31778, sample SAMEA3449324) | human gut metagenome | biome: human gut; feature: human-associated habitat; material: faeces | place: United Kingdom | collected 2010/2012 ...
CGCGGCGCGTTCGAGGCGGCTGAGCATCGTGGGGATCATCCAGTCCTACGGACAGATGGAACGGAACTACGGGAAAGAGGGCTGTTCCATTATTCTGGACAATGCGCAGGATCTGCGACACGAGGTCGCATAACGAATTGCTGTCATAGCTGCCCTATCCATTTGGGGTAATCCTACCGTGACCTGCGTAAGTGGTAACGCTTGGGTTGGAAACTCACGGGACAACGTGGGAAAGCTGAAAGCCTGATTCAGCCGCACTGCCAGGATAAGTGTGTCATGGAGAATGTAAGTGAATCATCGTAAGGGTCGTTACGTTGAATAGGCGAAATAAGGCTGTTACGCCTACACCAAAAGGTACGGAGGCGGCTGAGGGAATTGTCTTGTACCCTCGGCAAATGGACAAAGTCCTCCCGGCTCATAGATGGCTCCTAAAGCACACAGAATTATTTGTTATGTGGAACGTGGTAAGCCCTATGCGTTCCTCCGCCGGAGGTATCGACCCCGCAAGGGGAAGAAATGGCGCAGAGGGTAGAGGAACGGGATAAAAAGCGAATGCTGCCCTGTAATGGGGTGGATAGGGGTTCAAACTTTGCCCCAGCCTGAAAGGGCGCTGACTTATCCCATGGTATTTCATGGCAAGAAAAGGAGGTAAACCTATGAACGGTAATTGTTCAACGACGGGGCGCAACAGCCCTGAGAGATTGCCGGACACGGTACAGCTGGAACACCAGTGGAAATCCATCGATTGGAAAAAGGCCGAGGCCGAGGTTAGTAGGCTACAAGCTAGGATTGCCAAGGCGACTCAGGAAAAGAAATGGAACACAGTGAAGCGACTCCAATATCTTTTATCGCATTCGTACTACGCAAAGGCGTTGGCGGTAAGAAAAGTAACCACCAACAAAGGGAAACACACTCCAGGCATTGACAAGGAGCTATGGAATACTCCTGCTGTCAAAATGCGCAATGTTCTGATCTTGACAGATAAAGGTTATAAGGCAAAACCGCTCCGCAGGGTATTTATCGAAAAGCCAGGCAAGAAAAAGAAACGTCCCCTCGGCATTCCGTGTATGTATGACAGAGCGATGCAGGCACTTTACGCATTGGCCCTCGACCCAGTATCTGAAACAACAGCGGATGAAAAATCATTTGGATTCCGCAGAGGCAGGTCGGCGCAAGACGCCTGTGAGTACATTTTTACGGCACTCAGCAGGAGGAGCTCTCCGGAGTGGGTGTTGGAGGGCGACATCAAGGGCTGTTTCGACCATATCAGCCATGACTGGCTAATCGAGCATATCCCTATGGATAAATCTGTCCTTAAGCAATTCCTGAAGGCGGGATTTGTATTCCAAAACGAGCTGTTTCCTACTGACGAAGGGACGCCCCAAGGCGGTGTCATTTCCCCGATACTCGCAAATATGGCGCTGGACGGTATGCAAAAGGTTCTCTCCGACCGTTTCCACACCAATCGGCTGGGTAAAATCGACCTACGGTTCAAGAACGCCCACAAGGTCAATCTGGTGCGCTATGCTGATGATTTTATTGTAACGGCTGCAACAAAAGAAATTGCGGAAGAAGCAAAAGAAATCATCCGTGGTTTTCTGTGTACCAGGGGGCTGGAGCTATCAGAAGAAAAGACGCTTATCACTCATGTCGATGATGGTTTCGATATGCTGGGCTGGACATTCCGCAGATTCAAGGAAAAACTCATTGTCAAGCCGTCCAAGAAATCGGTCAAAGCCCTTAACGCCAGTCTGCACAACACAGTCCTCGAAAGAGGAAAGGCATGGAGACAGGAAGACCTCATCCGAGTGCTAAACCGTCAACTGCGTGGCTGGGCGAATTACCATCAATCTGTCTGCGCAAAAGATGCCTTTTCACGTACCGACCACATTCTTTATGAAATGCTGTGGCGCTGGGCAAAACGCCGACATCCCAAAAAGAACCGCAAATGGATAACGGCCAATTATTGGTACAGCAAGGGGCTCCGCAACTGGGTGTTTTCAACAAAAAATGCAGAATTGATTCGGCTGGGTGAAGTGCCTATCATCCGCCACACAAAAGTACGAATGAGTGCAAATCCCTATCTGGACAGCGAATATTTTATCCAACGCAAATTTCAAAATGGGATGAAGCGGTTGTCTGGACGCTTCAAAAAGATTTGGAGGAATCAAAATGGATGCTGCTATCACTGTGGCCAGCCCATGGAAATCAGTGATGAACGGGAGATTTTCTATAAAATCCCGAAATCCATGGGAGGCAAGGACGATGTGCCAAACATGGCCTATGTCCACAAATATTGCCAGGGTGTTTTCCTGGAGCGCCGCGCGAGAGCGTGATGAAATGCTTGAGCTGTATGACAGGAAACTGTCACGTACAGTTCTTAGGCGAGAAAGCGGGAGTAATCCCGCCGACTTAGCCGGCACCATCGCGGGAGGCTTCAGCCCCGCGGGCGATACGGCGGAACAGGTGTCGCGCCAGCTGGGAGAGCAGACTGTGATGACGGGGAGTGTGAGCAGGGGGAAAAGCGACCCGTCCCGCAGCCTGCAGATGATGGGGCGGCGGCTGATGACGCCGGATGAACTGAAATCAATGCCGAAAGGGCAGTTTATCGTGATGAAGACAGGGCGGCGTCCAATGCTGTCCAAACTGCGGCTGTTCCTGGATTGGGGCATCACATTTACAGAGCCGTATGCATTGGAGCAGCATGCGCAGCGGGAAGTGAAATATGCGGGGAGCAAAGAGTTGAGAAGGAAGATACGTGCGACTCGTTCCTAACTGAAAAGGTTAGGCACTAATAAAAGAACGAAAGTTACTATTAGGAGAACTGATAATCTGATAGGTGGAATGAAGGGGTAACACCCTGAAACGCCTACCCTGATACTCCGACCGGCAGATAAAGAGGAAACTCCAAATGTCGGAAGCTCGGTGAAGTCGGCAGAGAGTGACCGTAAAGCAGAAATGCTACGAAAGCTACCCAGAGGTGGGCGGTGTCACCTATATGCCGGGGGTCTATAAAATACCCATGGTGAGAATGTCCGAAAGGACTGGCGAACTTGCGAATGTACGGGTCTAAATTCTTGCTACGCAGAAATGCGTAGTTGCCGCAAATAGGCAGTCAGTGTGGCCAAGTAAAAATGTCTCTTATGAAAAGTCATATAGCGTTATAGGCGCTATCAAGCTGACAGGCTCAAAGCAAGCACCTAAAAGTACATGCAAAGATAAGATTATCGGAACGAGGAAAGGTAGTAAGTAGCTGCGAGGCTATCGGTTGTCGAAGAATAATAAGCAACCTAATTACTGCTGAAAAGCAGAGGTCGAACCAATGAAACTTTTGTAATGAAAGTAGAGGAATGGCCTCAAGTCATTAGTGTAATTAAAGTAATTTAACCAAATGGAAATTAGGATTTCGAGTATGAGCAAAAAGCTCACTCGCCGAAAAGGAGAGTGATGCCTGATGCCGAAAGAGAGTAAAGCAAAACAAAATTCAGAGAAAACTTTATCCGTTGATAATTTGCGCTGGGCGGAATACTACGATATGCAAGACACCTTTGATGGGCTGTACGCTAAATCCAAAGAGGGCGAAACCTTTGAGGACTTGATGGGAACTATCCTATCAAGAGAAAATATCCTTTTAGCATATCGCTCCATTAAGGGCAACGGCGGAAGCGTAACCCCCGGAACAGATAAAACTACCATCAAGGACTTGGGAACATTAACCCCCGATGAACTGGTAAAACAGGTAAGATTCATAGTCAGCGGAAGCGTTCACGGTTACAGACCTAAGCCTGTACGCCGTAAAGACATACCAAAACCCAACGGTTCTACACGCCCATTAGGTATTCCATGTATGTGGGATAGGCTTATACAGCAATGTATCAAGCAAGTGTTAGAGCCAATCTGTGAGGCAAAATTCAGCGACAACAGCTATGGATTCAGACCCCAGCGAAGTGTGGAAAATGCAATAAAGGCAACCTATAACAGGCTGCAACTAAGCAACCTGCATTATGTAATAGAGTTCGATATAAAGGGCTTTTTCGATAATGTGAACCACTCTAAGCTAATCAAACAGATTTGGGCAATGGGAATACACGATAAACATCTCATCTATGTGACTAAGCAAATACTCAAAGCCCCGGTCAAGATGCCGGACGGTCATATAGAATATCCGTCTAAAGGTACGCCGCAGGGCGGTATCATCTCCCCGCTATTAGCAAACATTGTTCTCAACGAATTAGACCAATGGGTCGGAAGCCAATGGGAAAATCACCCGGTAACAAGGAGATATGCAATCCCAATAAATAACAACGGGAGCGAAAGAAAGACAAATGGATACAGAGCAATGCGAAAAACAAAGCTCAAAGAGATGTATATAATCCGATATGCAGACGACTTTCGCATATTCTGCAAAACTAAAACCGATGCCGAAAAGGTAAAAATTGCAGTAACGCAATGGCTGGAAAAGAGGCTGAGGTTAGAAGTGTCGCAGGAAAAGACTAAAATCGTGAATGTCAAACGCAATTACTCTGAATTCCTTGGATTCAAAATCAAGGTACACAAGAAGTCCGACAAGTATGTAGTCAAAAGCCACATATCGGACAAGAAAGCAAAGCAAATCCGAGATAAATTAGCACAGCAAGCCAAAAATGTGACGAACCCCAGAGCTGGTAAAAAAGAGCGTGATGAAGTTATGCTTTACAACGCAATGGTAATGGGGGAGCAAAATTATTACCAAATCGCCACAGAAATAAGCATTGACCTTAAACCCATACAAAGGAATGTTATGACGATACTTAAAAACAGGCTTGGCACAGAAAAAGGCAATCGCTTGGCAAAGGAATACACCAAAGTCAAGAAAAAGGGCAAACCTGCCACCAGCAAAAGGAGCGGCAGGGAGCTTACAAAAATCGAAAGAATACGATACGGCAAGTCCAAACAACTCCGCTGGATAAAGGGGAGCGGCGAGCCTATATACCCAATCGGTTATGTACAGCACAAAAACCCAATGGCAAAAAAGAGATCGGTGTGTCCATATACGCCGGAGGGCAGAATAGGATTGCACGATAATCTTCGTGTGAATACCAAACCGCTTTTGGAGCTTATGCGACAACCTCTTTATAACGGCAGTGCTGAATATGCGGACAACCGCTTATCATTATTCAGCGCACAATGGGGACGATGTGCCGTAACAGGTGCAGAGTTCACAGCTACAAGTGATATTCACTGTCATCATAAAAAGCTAAAAAGTAACGGTGGCAGTGATAAGTATGAAAATCTTGTGCTGGTCTTAGAACCGGTGCATAAACTCATACACGCACAAAAGCCGGAAACGATTGCTCATTATCTTGAAGTGCTTAACTTAAATCCGGCACAGCTGGAAAAGGTCAACGGCCTTAGAAAGCAAGCCGGTATCTTGGAAATCAAAAGCGAACCCTGTAAGGGGACACAAAATGAAATTTATAACACCTATTCTCTTAGGCAAAAAGGTTAAAATTACAACGATTCACTAATGATGGAACGCCGTGTGCGGTGAAAGTCGCACGCACGGTGTGAATGGGGGGGAAATCTGGCGATAACTTCAAAGGATTACCTATCCATATTGAAAGAGTACGGTATCCCGCCGGGGCAGCAGATTGTACCGGGGCAGGAGCGGTTCCCGGAGCGGCAGAAGCCGGGGCTGATGCAGGAGAACGTGTGAGCGGCTGGTTTGATACTATTTGGGCGGATGACCTGCCCAGCCGGGCTGTGACGGTATACATGTATCTGCGCAGCCGTGCGGACAGGGAGGGGAAATGCTTCCCCTCCGTCCGCACGATCAGCAGGGATACAAAGCTGTCCATGAGCACGGTACGCCGGGCGCTGGATGATCTGGTCAATGCCGGATACATACAAAAGCAGCCCCGTTGGAGAGCCAACGGGGCTAAGAGCAGCAACCAATATGTTTTTAGAATTTAATCTGGGTTCAAGATCAGTAGCTTTATTGGTTTATCCCCATGCGCCTAAAACCCACAATTGATTATTTTGATTGTTTGAACCTTTCCATAAGACAGGTGCACCATTATAGGAACCGGTAGTTGTCAGAGCTAAAATATATGTGGTATTTGCCAAACCGTAAATATTAAAAGAAGAACCGCCTTCATTAATGAATTTAACGGGCTGTGTCGTCATGTTGCGTGTGAATGACTGTAGGGTAACTTGTTGTCCATCGGTACCGTAACATGTAACAGCGTAAGATCTATTGGCGGAATTTTTTAACCAATAATGTTGAGGCTTTCCAGGAACACTTTCAGAGTAGTCCCACCGTTGTGTTGCGTGCCCTGTATTATCCCAAGTGGTGATACGGGTGCCATTCACCGGAGAACTTTCAGTCGCGGCATTTAGAAGGTCGTTGTTGGCTTCATTGGAGATAGATATTTTGGTTATATCTACAGCTAAAGATTGATTTTCCGCTGCGAAGACTGGAACTGTCAATAAAGCGACGGCCAAAAGACTGGCAACTAAAGTAATAAGTTTTTTCATCGTAATCTCTCCTTTGGTTTGTACGAATTTTTGCTATTATGGGCTAGAATTGAAACGCTACCCTCCTTTCGTCAAATCAATTAGAGCGATCCATTTTTCTGAACCGTTCCAATAATCTTCCTTTGTGATAAATGCGTATACTGGAAAGTATATGGACGATTCATAAGCGGTACCGTTATCATCAAATAAGGTTACTGTTTGAGGGTCATAGCCTGATAAAACACAGTATTCATTTTTATATGCACCGCATATATTGATGAATTCAGCCTGTCCTCCATTTTCAATAAGTAATAGATTTTCTTTTACCTCTCCGGTTTTTAAATCGATGCCATACTGGTAGTGCTTAGCCAATTTGGAATCTTGTTGTCGGGTATCAGACACTTGAAGGATCATCTTATTGTCTACAAAGTCAAGGATAGTCGTTGTCTCAGATGAAAAAAACGGAATTTCAGAGCATAGTACCAGTTTTTGATTGTTCTTAAGATTGATACAACTTACTTCTGCTTTAGTATTTCCGATTGGTTGAACAAGGTATAGTATATTTCCGTTGAGCGCAGTAACAGGCGCTTTTTCATCGTCAGTAGCAGAATATCTGAAAAATTCTTCTGTCTCCCCGTTTGTAACACAATAGCGGTAATATGCAAATTCTTTTTCTGCCGAATCATAGGACAGGATAATTAAATTATCCTCATATGCGCCAAACAACCAATCGTTTGCGTTGAACGAAAATAGCTCTGCTGCTTCGCCTGTTTGAATATCGATTTGGTACATAAGTTTTTTAGGCTGATATGTAATAGAATCAACTTCCTGCACTGTAATGTAGAGATATTCTTCGTCAGCGGCAATTCCATTAACGATATTTTGGTTGGGTTGAAACTGGAATAACAGATTTCTGTTATTGCCATTCGGTTCGGCTTTCCATATGCCCGTATAGGGAGAATTGTAGGTTTCTAACTGCAAAATGAAGATGTTGTGTCCAGTGCCACCTGTGAATATCAGACAGGAGTCAGAGGCAATCCACGAGGAGCAGTTTTCATCTTTGTGCAGACATTCAGGTCGGTTGCATAGATATGTTCTTGTTTTAGAATCAAAATCTGTGTATATAATATTTGACCCCTTTGTCCCTGATGGTACAATTTCATAAAGTCCCGTTTCTGTTGAAGCTTGGCTGGAAATGCCATAGACACTAGTGATCAACTCTATGTTTCTGTTTGTCAAATGTTCGCTACCCGATACCGCATGTAACGTAAAGTCCTTTGAAGTGGAAGAGGGGGAGTTTCCTTGCCTAAAATCACTACATGCAGACAACAAAGTAATGACAATAGCTCCAATTGCCCAATATTTGCAAAAGCGCATATTCAGTACCTCTTCATTTGAAATGAGTGAACAAGTATTCTGTGCAAAGATAGCAAACAGCTAGAACAATCAGCAAAAGCATAATTCCGACCGCCTGCGTACTTGCGCCAAAGAGCGCACAGATGTGGAACAACGGGTATGTACTAAGCCACTTCGCATTCGTTAAGCCGGAGACACTGAGCAGCGGCGGCAGAGAAAAAATGAGCAGCGACGCAAACATTGCGCCAAAGGTGTTGCCAATCCGCTGCGAAAGAGCCAGCGTCACACAGGCCATACAGCTCACCGCGGCCAATCGAAAAAAAGTCTGGATTGCTGCCATTAAAAACAAAGGTATTTCCGGCGCGTTGTAATATTCGCTGATGCTGTAAACCGGAGCCATCCATGTGCCAAGTCCGTAGTCACGGATAGAGACCCAAAAGCGCGGCAAAAGGCTGAGCGCCGTTATTAAGCCGCATACAGTAAAAGAAAGCAACAGCTTGTACCGCACGGTGGCACGCCGTCCAAGCGGTGTTGTGCCGATGACTTTGATCATTCCCGTCTGCCGCTCCATTGCGAACAACCCGGAAAAACATACTGCACATAGGATAGATGCCCAAAGCGTATCAGGCAGATCCTGCGTGTCATATTGATCGAACAGCTTCAGCCAGCCGGATTCATAGACCATTTCCATACGAGGTTTTTCTTTCAGCATCTGAGCCTTGTAAATAACACGCTGGAATACATTCATTTTCTGCTGCAAACTGGAGTAACCCTGCATCATTGCCTGGTATTCCTGTGAAGTTATCTTTTTCGACATTAACGCAGCATTGAGCTGGTAGATGGGGCGAAATTCTTCTTGCTGCTGCGAGAGCCAATCAACACTTTCCTGCGTCAACGGACCTTCCACATGCTTCATGTAATATTGGTAATAGATCTCGTCCGCGTCGATGTAGCTTTCCGTTGTCACTGCGGTATAGACTTGAAACCCCGCAAATAACAAAAGCAATAATGCTGTGCCCTGCATCACCAACAGCTTGTAGGTTTCCTGACGCATTGGCGTCGTGAATGCGGGGATTTTACGCCTGAAAAGTCTTTTGCCTGTCCGACGTCCCGCTGCAGTAAAATAGTGACGGCTGAAAATAAAGCAGAATGCCAGCGCAAACAATATACCGAACAAAACAGCGGCAACGCACTCCACCAAAAGCAGAGGAATCGGGTGATCAAACCAATACAGATTGCGGTATCCGCCCAGCAGCTCATTGGTGCGCAGTAAACTTATAAGATTGGCGTATTTAATCACATTCAATCTGCTGGTGGCAGGGATAACAGATCGGATGAACAGGTTGAATACAATAAGAGCCAAAGCCCCCAATGCGCCCGTGAAAAGCCTTCTGGCAAACAGCATCGCCAGCATTACCCATATACCGCAGATGAATGCCGCCAGCCATTTCGTGAGAAAAAAACAGAACAGATATTGGCCGACCGTCAGTTTCCATGTGCTGCGCATCAGCTGCGGCACACTTTGAATGGAGCGGTTCAATGGCCCCAGACCATAGAGCCCGCCGCAGTACAGAAGGTTGACGCCATACAGGCAAGCCAGAACAACTGCGAGGCTTGCGCCCAATGCCAGCAGCTTTGCGCCAGCGGTATGCAGCCTGCCCGCCGGAGTAGAACGCACCAGCGCGAGCAGACCGTTGTCCCGCTCGGCCCGGACAAGCACCGTGGCAATGAGCAGCATCGCAAATACGGTTACGACATCCGTAAGTTCAAAATCCAGTGCGGTCATGATGCCTTTTTGCGGATAATACTGAATGGACGTACCGCGCATATCCCTGAACGCTTCATCTGTGACACGGATGTTTTCCATGTCGTATCCGCTTTTGCTCTCCGCGAAAATAGAGATCGAGGAAAGCTGCCGGGCTTTCTGTTCGATGGATGTCAGAAATTCTTCGTATCCGTTTACCTGCTCAAATTCCAGAACGATGGTATTCAGAAAACGGTATTCCTGTGCCAGCGTTTCCCCGTACTTCAGGAACCCGCCTGCTTCATAAATATCATAATACTGTTCAAAATCATCGGCGTAGGTTTCGCGGAGACGTTCGTCTTTTTGACCGTTGTTGTATGCTTCTGTGCGCAGGATGTTATAGATATGGCTTAATCCCTCTGTGCGGGCCAGCTCTTCATGCAGAAAGTCATCCATATCCTCCATGCTCATGCCGGAAATCTGCTGTTCCAACTTTCGATAAGCAGAGGAGGGAACATTGCCCGGCGTATGGCCCGTGCCGAACCACAGCAAAAACAGGTTGGCACCGAGCAGCACAGAAAACGCCAGAAGAAAAAAACGGCTGTGCCACACCTTGCGCAGCTCAGCGGAAAGCAGGCGTGTCATGCTTCGTCCTCCCCGAAAATGGTGAGGTAGACATCTTCCAGCGTGCCGCCCGGCGCGTATTTTTCAATAAGCGCGGCAGGAGACGCCTGGTCCACAAGTTGTCCTTCCTTGAGCAGCAGGATTTCACTGGCAACGTGCTCCACATCGCTGACTACGTGTGTGGCAACAATAATGATGCGGTCATGGGCGAGTTGAGCCAATACCTGACGCAGGCGTACACGTTCTTTCGGGTCCAATCCGGCGGTAGGCTCATCCATGATGAGGATCTGCGGCTCACCCAACAATGCGGCGGCAGCAAGCAGACGCTGTTTCATGCCGCCGGAATATGCTGCCAGACGTTTTTCCAATTCACTGGAAAGGTGTACCAGCTCTGCGACACGTTGTACTTGTAACGCTGCATCACTCCGGGGAATTTCTTTGAGTGCTGCTATGTACAGCAGGAAACGGCGGCCTGTAAAACTGTCATACAGATTCTGCTGCTGCGGCATATATCCAAGGACGCGCCGAAATTCCCGCCCCATGCGCAGGACATTTTTACCGTTCCACAGTACCTTTCCGCTGGTAGCGTCCAGATTCCCGGTGATGATATTCATCATGGTGCTTTTGCCTGCGCCATTGGGCCCCAAAAGGCCGTAAAGGCCCGGGCCGAGAGTGAAACTCACTCCGGCCAGGGCCTTTTTAGTTGCTTTTTTAGCGCTGTATATTTTGGTGAGAGACTGTAGTACTAAGTTACACGGTACGTTGTACACAAATACCACCTTCTAGTATTTATTTTGCAAATCTTAAGCAATAAACAGAAATTCTACAAAATTGGATTTTCCTATGATGAAATCCTCTTTACTAATGAAAGCGTATTGGTACAGTAGAAAGCATGCACAAGATATCAATTCGACCGAATCAGTGCCCTCCCTATATTCACTGCTCTGGCCCTGACCATGTCCCTTTCTCGTTCGTTTCCTATACAATTCAGTACGAATTTGCTCCCATTTCTTCCCGATTATAAAAATGCAAGTTGAATTACTTCTGTTAAGCAGAAAACGAAATGGATTCAAGAAGCGCTGACAACTGATGTACAATTTCACTTTTGTTATATGCGAGAATTGTTACCATTCTTTTATATCCCCGTTGGATACATAAAAACCAGAAGCTGTTTGATAGTTAGAACTATCTTGTACTTGAATATCAGTGTATGCTTCAAATTTTAATGCTTCGAGAAATTACAAATATGCGGGAGTGGAAATCCATTCCCGCATATTTTTGAACTGCAGCAGTTTAAATCTTTAAAAATTCCTATTTTAACTTCTTTATTTTGGAAATGCCCAATCAACTATTTCTTGATAGTTAGGAACTCCTGACCAAAAGTCATCTTTGGCAATAAACGCATAGTTTGCCGTTATTGTATTTTGCGATCTTACTGAACCATTGGCTAACTTGAAATCAATTGTAATTTCTTGTTTACCGTTAACAACAAGAAACTCTTCTTTTGACTCGGCAATTATCGTGACACGTCGCTGTTCACCGAAATCATTATAAGAGAGCAAATCATTATAGATCTGCTGGGTATATAAATCTATTGCTAACCAATCACGTTTAATCTTCGCACTATTGGATGATACCTTCACAAATTCGCAAAGAAAATGGTTGTCCCATATAGGGCTTAAATTGGTGTTTTCCTGTGGTACCGTTTTTAAATCTGTATGAATTACTTTTGTCTCTGCCGTATATAAGTCAAAGGCTTTAAAGGCGCGTTCATTATAGTCAATGTAATAATAGTGATCGTTAGCAATAAGCCCCAACTGATCATTTTGTGTCCATTCCAATATATCTCGCGGTTCATCACCATTAATTGGAAACAAAATGAATTTAGTTTTTACGTTTTTTATATTCTCTAACCATTGTTCGGAATTAGGCTCACTTACTACGGAAAAGATATCAGTCTCCTTTATTATTATATTTTCTTTGCTTACCCCATATATCCAAACATCTCCGGTTTTGTAAGTTTCAAGCGGGGTCAATTCTTTCGTCGTGGTATTTAGTTTTACCAGACAAAGCTCATACCCGCTCCAAGAAGGATTCATACGCTGCATCATAAAATAGAGGTTTTCACTATCTGACACAAATGCACCAACTACAGAGTCCGTAGCTTTAAATCTATATATTTCGCGGCGATTTTCTCCATTTAAATCAATTTGCAAAATACGTGCACAGTTGGTTTCATTTTGATTATATTCTGTACTGTTTCCCCAAATCAATACATATATGTACGCCCCATCTGAAAACAATGAAGCTCCACCAGTGTAATCACCAATCCAACTGGTACAGGATTCAGTATCATGTGTGCATTCAGGGCGATTACATAAAAAAACACGCGTCTTGGATTCGAAATCGGTATATAGAATATTAACAGATGTCTCACCAGTGTATGCTATTTCATAGAATCCATTATCTGTTTGGGCTCCCGGATCAACTCCCATGACACTTGTAAGCATTTTGAGATTAATTTGTTCTACGTCTGTATGCGGATTACTTCTATCATAAGAATTGCTGGTGATTTCGGAAGTACAGGCTGTGAAAATCAAAATAACATATATAATCATTAATAAATTCAAAAATTTTTTCATTCACATGCCCCTATCTTTTCATAGTCATAAAATAGAACTCATTCCCAAAATCTTATTGAAATATCTGTCAATATGATACAAAATAGAATTTGCGCAGTACTATTACTCTCGTTGCCGCTATTGCGGCAACGAGAGTAACGATACATAGGTTAACGTCTTAAATACCAATGTTGTCTTCCTGCTGTAGAATCAGTAACTAAGGATTGCCATGCAGTAGTATAACCATACCCGTCAGAAAATTTGCTTGCCGCAGTGTCCGTAGCCGTTAAATATCGAGCACGGTCTACCATATAAATATAAGAAATTGCAGTATTAGGGTCTGATGGTGCCCAATCTTGGAGCTGAATTTTGTAATCCGACTGATCATTACTAGCCCAAGTAAGCACTGTACACGGATAGCTCCCTGCACGATAGACATTAAGTGCCAAAGAAGGTTGATCTGCTGGACAAATCATGTAATAACTAGCGTTATAGGGGAATCTGGCAAGTTTCCAATTCTGAGTCGCCATTCCACGATTGCTCCAAACATATACTGGATCATTGTTTCCTGCACTAGCGAAACTCGCGACGGTTAACCATAGGTCAACCGTATATCCATTTCCGATTTTAATCGTTTGTCCAATAGGCGGCATGCTCCTTGTAGTAATTTCGGGGGAGGCCTCTTCCGCTAGGACCGGTGCGGTTATTGCAGCTACCATGATAACGCAGGTTATGAGAGCGAACAGCTTTTTCTTCATAATTCTTCAACTCCTATCATTGTGTGATTGGTATTCT
>ERZ827490.3622-NODE-3622-length-13617-cov-6.420145_pt1 | contig 13617 bp, 9 predicted proteins | sample MGYA00519770_ERZ827490 | MGnify/ENA primary metagenome ERZ827490 (study PRJEB31778, sample SAMEA3449324) | human gut metagenome | biome: human gut; feature: human-associated habitat; material: faeces | place: United Kingdom | collected 2010/2012 ...
CCTGAAGGTTGTGTCCTTCTCCTGGGATGTAGCTTGTTACTTCGATTCCGTTAGACAGACGTACTCTGGCGATCTTTCTAAGAGCTGAGTTAGGTTTCTTAGGTGTAGCAGTCTTAACAGCTGTACAAACACCTCTCTTCTGTGGAGCAGAAGTATCAGTGCTTCTCTTCTTTAAAGAGTTGTATCCTTTCTGAAGTGCCGGTGCTGTAGACTTCTTTACAGATGTCTGACGTCCTTTTTTTACTAACTGGTTAAATGTTGGCATTTCTTTCACCTCCTACGATTATAATAAGTTGCTTATTCATCTTGTGAATAGTCGTACATCAAAACAAAACGTTCCTATGCACGCTTGTTTAGTTTATTACGAATCATGATACTTGTCAAGGGATTTCCCTTGATTTTTTCATGTTTTCTGCCACTTTTTTCTTAGTTTTTACAAGATTTTTTCTTTTCCTTATATTTTACGATTTCATGCTTTATCAAGCTAAATACTAATACTCCCGCCAATACACCGGCACTATCGATGCATACATCTCTGAACTGGCAGCTCCTGCCCGGCACAAACAACTGATGTAATTCGTCACTTGCCGCATATGCTGTACCTGCACACCAGCAGATCAGCATGGACCGTTTCCCGCTGTCTTCCGAAAAAGAATACGCCGTCCCCAGTATCAGCACACCAAGGACCGCGTACTCTGTTGCATGCGCACATTTGCGTACCGGGAAATCAATCATTTTCGCAAACTGCTCCTGCCGTTCTTCTGACCAGGATGTAAATTGCGGGACTATCAGCCTCCCGATCTCTTTTCCTACCGAATGGCTCATTCCCTCCGATTCTACCGCTTTTTTAGCCGAAAAAGAAAAAATCACTGACATCCAGATGATCATAAAGATCAGCCAGATTATTCCTGTCTTTTTTCTCTTCATCCTGTTTTCTGTCATATTTTTTCCTGTCTTTTTGATTCTTTACTATGTCTCGGATATCTGACTCCGGATTTTATGCCTGCAGATCTGAGAACAGATCTTTTCGATATACGCCATCTGCGATCAATTTTGCAAATGACTCTACTACAACAGGTTTATCTTCTTTATAAGTAACACCAAACCATTTATCCTGTGTCTCCAGAAGTTTGACACTTACTTTTCCTTTTTTCAAAAGCTCGTCAATATAGATTGGAAGCAGGTATTCTCCTTTCAGTTTTTTTGCTTCGTCTCCCTTGATATTTTCAAAGAATTCTACAAAGCCTTCTTCCAAAAGTCCCACAAATTCCGGTGTCAATCCCCACATATTCATAGATACATGCGAATTCACATTTATTTTATTTCCCTGTGATTCTGCTCCGTCCTCTGTTTTTTTGATTTCATAGGTTTCCATAACATCCGTCAGATAATCATTCTCATCCACTGCACAGATTCCTCTTGTAACAGTTCCATTATCACTTAAAGTATTACCAAGAATAAAACCTGCCATGCAGAGTTCTTTCGATCTTTCCGGAGTATAATTATTAATCAGAAATTCATGGATCTTTACAAATGCTTCTTTTCCATAATAATCATCTGCATTAATAACAACAAACGGTTCTTTGATGATGTCTTTACACACCAGAACTGCCTGTCCCGTTCCCCATGGTTTACTTCTATCCACAGGTTTTTTGATTTCTTCCGGAAGATCATCTAATTCCTGATAAGCGTAAGCGAATTCTACGTTCAACCTATTACAGATCCCTTCGATACGCTTTCCGATCGCGTCATGAAATGCTTCCTTAATATCCTTACGGATGATAAATACAACTTTATTAAATCCGGCTTCAATTGCATCATGGATAGAATAATCCATAATAATCTCTCCATTCGGGCCAACCGGTTCTAACTGCTTGATTCCACCACCGAAACGAGACCCCATTCCCGCAGCCATGATGACTAATGCTGTTTTCATAATCTTCTTTCTCCTTTATTCATTTGTCTTTTTCACGGTTAGGATTAGTATAGCACAATTTCGGGACCTATTCTACTGTTACACTCTTCGCAAGGTTTCTCGGCTTATCTACATCAAGCCCTTTTGCCACAGATACATAATATCCAAGTAACTGGAGCGGAATCACTGCAAGTGATGTTGCAAAGTGTGGATCTGTCTTTGGAATATATACAGAGAAATCTGCATTTTCTTCAATATTATAGTGTCCAAATGTCGTAAGACCCATCAGATATGCGCCACGGCTCTTACACTCTACCATGTTACTCAGTGTCTTTTCATATAATGCCGGCTGAGTCAGTACTCCGATAACGAGTGTACCGTCTTCAATCAGAGAAATCGTTCCATGTTTTAATTCTCCTGCTGCATATGCTTCAGAATGAATATAACTGATTTCTTTCATCTTAAGACTTCCCTCTAATGAAATTGCATAATCAATTCCACGTCCGATAAAGAAAATGTCTTTTGCATTCACCTGTTTGGATGCAAACCACTGAAGTCTTTCTTTGTCTTCAATGATTCTGCTGATCTTATCCGGAATCGTCTTCAGTTCTTCGATATATCCAGTATACTGTTCCTCTGTAATCTGACCTCTGATCTTAGCAAACTGAATTGCCAGTGTGTAAGTTGCGATCAGCTGTGTACTGTACGCTTTTGTTGTTGCAACCGCAATCTCCGGTCCTGCAAGTGTATAGAATACATTATCTGCTTCTCTCGCAATAGATGAGCCGATCACGTTCACAATTCCAAGTGTCTTTACACCCTGTTTCTTAGATTCTCTGAGGGCTGCAAGACTGTCGGCAGTCTCTCCTGACTGACTGATGATAATAACCAGTCCCTTAGGATCGAGGATCGGATTACGATATCTGAACTCTGATGCAAGTTCTACACGTACCGGGATTCTTGCCAGGTCTTCCATAACATACTGTGCTGCCACTCCGACATGATATGCAGATCCACACGCTACAATATAGATCTGGCTGATCTCTTTAATCTCTTCTTCTGAAAGTCCGACTTCTGAAAGATCGATCGCACCGTCTTTTACAACAGATTTCAGAGTATCTGAAACAGCCTTCGGCTGTTCATGGATCTCTTTGATCATAAAATGCTCATATCCAGCTTTTTCTGCTGCCTCTGCATCCCATTCAACTGTTTTTAATTCTTTTTCGATCTCATCGCCATCCAGATTATAGAATGTAATCTCTCCTTTGCGGACACGTGCCATCTCCTGGTTTCCAATATAATATACATCTCTTGTATATTTCAGGATCGCAGGAACATCTGAACCGATATAAGATTCTCCGTTTGCAACTCCTAAGATCATCGGGCTGTCTTTTCTTGCTACATAGATTTCTTCCGGATAATCTTTGAACATCATTGCAAGTGCATATGATCCACGGATACGCACAAGTGCATGATTAATTGCATCTACCGGTGTTCCTTCATATTTTTTATAATAGTAATCTACCAGTTTTACTGCTACTTCTGTATCTGTCTCTGAGTAAAATGTATATCCTTTTCGTACAAGTTTATCTTTTAATTCCTGATAATTTTCGATGATACCATTATGAACAGCTACTACATTTCCGTCATCACTTTTATGCGGATGTGCATTGTTCTCAGACGGTTCTCCATGAGTTGCCCATCTGGTATGTCCGATACCACAAGTTCCTTTTACAGTTTCTCCATCATTGGTCTTCTCTGCTAAAACTTTCAGTCTTCCTTTTGCCTTAATAACTTCTACATCTGCATCACCGTCACGTACAGCGATTCCTGCAGAGTCATATCCACGATATTCCAGTTTTGCCAGGCCATCTAACAAGATGGGTGCTGCCTGATGTTCACCTGTAAATCCTACAATTCCACACATATTATCTTTTCTCCCTGTAAAAATTCTTAATATAGTCTATTCTTCCAGTGTCATTCATGTATCTTTCTAACTTGCAATATGTCCTTTAGCCTTTACAACATCCACAACCTGGTCTACATATTTTCTACAGACTTCCTCTGTCTCGGCTTCAACCATTACACGAAGAAGCGGCTCTGTTCCTGATTCACGCACAAGAATACGACCGGTATCTCCAAGTGCTTCTGTAACAGCTTTTACTGCTGCCTGCACATCTGCGTCATCCTGAGCAGCCTTTTTATCTGTCACACGTACATTTTCAAGAACCTGTGGATAAATGGTAAGTCCATCCAGCAGTTCGCTCATCTTCTTCTTTCTTGCCATCATAACTTCCATCATCTTAAGACTTGTAAGGATACCGTCTCCTGTAGAAGCGTATTTTGAAAAAATAATATGACCTGACTGTTCTCCACCAAGGATACAGCCATTCTTTGTCATATATTCGTATACATATTTGTCTCCGACTGCAGTCTTCGCATAACCGATTCCAGCCTCATCAAATGCTTTGTATAATCCAAAATTAGACATAACCGTTGTAACAACTGTATTATTCTCCAGTTTGCCTCGCTCTTTCATATATTTTCCATAAATGTAAAGGATCGCATCTCCATCTACCAGATTTCCTTTTTCATCAACGCAAAGACATCTGTCTGCATCTCCGTCATAAGCGAATCCGACATCCAGACCATTCTCAACCACGAATTTCTGCAGGCCGCCAATATGTGTAGATCCTGCATTATTATTAATATTAGTTCCATCAGGTTCTGCATTGATAACATAAGTCTTTGCTCCCAGAGCATCAAATACGGATTTTGCGAGGTTCCATGAACTTCCGTTCGCACAGTCAAGTCCGACTTTCACTCCCTTGAAAGAATAAAGTCCCAGTGAGATCAGATAACCGATATAACGATTTCTTCCTGATACATAGTCTACCGTACGTCCGATCTTAGATGTATGTGCAAACGGAATCTCTTCATAATTTTCCCCAAATACTTCCAGCTTGCCATCCAGATAGTCTTCTACCAGTGCAATCGTTCCTTCATCCATCTTCTCTCCATTACCGTTGATCAGCTTGATTCCGTTATCATAATACGGATTATGGCTTGCCGAGATCATAATACCACAGTCAAACCCATCGGTTCTTGCCACATAAGCTACAGACGGTGTCGTCGTAACATGAAGCAGGTAAGCATCCGCTCCCGAAGCTACCAGACCGCCAACCAGTGTATATTCAAACATATAGCTTGAACGTCTTGTATCTTTTCCAATCACAATACGAGCTGGTGTATCATCACCGTTACGACGCTTTACTTCTCCGTAATACCATCCAAGAAATCTTCCGATCTTATATGCATGATCTGCTGTTAAATTATTATTGGCTTCTCCACGGAAGCCATCTGTTCCGAAATATCTTCCCATATGTATTCTCCTAAAATAAAAATTTTTAGTCATTCCGTTATCAAGTAACTGCCACCATTATAGTTGGTATCAAGATTAAGTTCAAGCAAAAGTGGCAAAAAAGTACGCATATGTGCAAAGACATCTTTCGTACATATGCATACTTTTTACTCAACAATCACTATTCTGCTTTCATTCCAAGTTCTTTTTCACACAGTTCCAGTGATGATGCAATCACTGCATCCATGTCATAATATTTGTATTCTCCAAGGCGTCCTCCAAAGATCACCTTTTCTTCTTTTTCTGCCATTTTTTTATATCTGGCATAAAGGGCACCATTCTTTTCATCATTAACCGGATAATATGGTTCATCCCCCAGTTTCCACTCCGAACTGTATTCCCGGCTGATTACAGTCTTTGGAATGTCATTTCCTTCTGAATCTTTTCCAAACTCAAACCATTTATGCTCAATAATACGAGTCCATGGTGTCTGACGGTCTGTATAATTGACTGCGGCATTCCCCTGATAATTTTCCTGATCCAGAAGTTCTGTCTCAAATCTTACTGATCTGTATTCCAGTGTTCCAAGTTCATATCCGAAATATGCATCGATCGGTCCGGTATAAATAACTTTCTCGGCCAGCGCATCTAACGCCTCTTTATTCTCCAGATACTCTGTATTCAGGCGGACTTCGATTCCATCCAGAAGATTTTCAACCATCTTTGTATATCCTCCGACAGGAATCCCCTGATATAACGCATTAAAATAATTATTATCAAATGTCAGACGCACAGGAAGTCTTTTGATAATAAACGCCGGAAGTTCCCTGCAGTCACGTCCCCACTGCTTCTCCGTATATCCCTTGATCAGCTTTTCGTAAATGTCTCTTCCAACCAGGGAAATTGCCTGTTCTTCCAGATTCTCCGGCTCTTTTGTTATCTCTTTTCTCTGCTCTTCAATCTTCGCTTTTGCTTCCTCCGGAGTAACTACTCCCCACATCTTATTAAATGTATACATATTAAAAGGAAGTGAATACAATTCACCCTTATAATTAGCCACCGGCGAATTCGTAAAACGGTTAAACTCTGCGAACTGTGTAATATAATTCCATACTTTTTTGTTATTTGTATGGAATATATGTGCACCATATTTATGTACATGGATTTTTTCTATCTCTTCCGTATATACATTTCCGGCAATATTCGGGCGTTTATCGATCACCAGAACGGATTTTCCCGCTTTCCTGGCCTCATGTGCAAACACTGCTCCGTATAATCCGGAACCAACTACCAAATAGTCATATTTTTTCATGTTCAGTTCTTCCTCTTCTTTATTTATATTCTTTCAGGTAATAGGATTATTCTATCATATATCTTGGTTAACTGAAAGATGCTGCCCTGTTTTCTGCTTTATTTTTTGTATCATTTCGCTCTTTCACTTTATCACGTTACCAAACGATTGCATTTCTTTACCGAACATATTATACTATTTAAAAATGAAATAGTTCAATTTGAGGTGAAATTATGCATAAAGAATTTTTAATGGGAAATGCTGCCATTGCCCTCGGTGCTGTTGCCGCCGGCGTCAATGTTGTGGCAGGCTATCCCGGAACACCATCTACCGAAGTGCTCGAAACAGTTGCCAAAAACCGGCCGGACGATGTCTACGTAGAATGGTCCGTGAATGAAAAAGCCGCAATGGAACTGGCTGCCGGAGCAGCTTATGCCGGAGCCCGGTCAATGGTAACTATGAAACAGGTCGGACTAAATGTGGCATCTGATCCTTTGATGAGCCTGGAATATGTTGGAATCAAAGGAGGAATGGTCATTCTTGTCGCAGATGATCCTGGCCCGATCTCTTCTCAGACCGAGCAGGATACCAGGCATTTTTCCAGATTTTCCAAACTCCCTTGCTTTGATCCATCATCCGCTCAGGAAGCGTATGAGATGATCCAGGAAGCTTTCGAGTATTCTGAAGAATATGGTACTCCTGTGTTCTTACGACCAACCACAAGAGTCTGTCATGGCTATGCCTCCGTCACAGTAAAGGACGAGAAAGAATTTACGCAGCATAAACCCGAAGGATTCATCAAAGATTCCAAACGCTGGGTCATCTTCCCAAGATTATCTTTCATGAATCACCAGAAGATCGAAGCGCGAAACAGAGAATTATCAGATGTCTTTTCTTCTTATGACAAGAATAAGATTCATCCGTCCTGCGAAACATTTAAAGATTCAAAGAAAGGGATTGCAACCGGAGGAATCAGTTATACCTATGCAATGGAAACATTAAAGAACACTGGTATGGTAAAAAACTTAAAAGTTGCAACTCCTCATCCATTTCCGGAAAAACTGGCCGTTGAATTTCTGACTGGTCTGGATGAAGTTCTTTGTCTGGAGGAATTAGATCCGGTCATCGAGCGGGAACTTACCTACATCTGTGGGAAATACCACCTTCCGGTAAAAATACGTGGAAAACTAAGCGGAGACACTGCCTGTGCCGGAGAAAATACCAGAGACAGCGTAACTTCCTATATTAATACTTTTCTCGGCCTTTCCGACCGGAAAGACGCCGGACTTCCTGTAGCACCGGAACTTCCGGTCCGTCCGCCGGTACTCTGTGCCGGATGTCCGCACCGTGCTTCTTTCTACGCGGTCAAAAAAGCTATGAAGGGAAAGAAAACTATTTTCTGTGGGGATATTGGCTGTTACACACTTGGAAATGCCATGCCGCTCGACATGGTTGACACCTGTCTGTGTATGGGTGCCGGACTGAATATTGCACAAGGGGTAGAAAAAGTTGAACCCGATACAACTTGTTTCGCATTCGTCGGCGACTCTACCTTTTTTGCATCTGCAATCACAGGTGTTGTTAATGCCGTTTATAATCAGGCCAATATGGTACTCATTGTACTGGATAACTCCACAACTGCCATGACCGGTCATCAGCCTCATCCCGGAACCGGACACACTGTTATGGGAGAGATTGTCCAAAAAATCAATATCGAACAGGTACTTCACGGAATCGGTGTAACAGACGTTGAAACTGTTAATCCATTAGACCTGCATACATCTGTAGAATGCGTACAGAAGATGGCAGAGCGTTCCGGTGTGAAGGCAATCATTTTCAAATCACCTTGCATTGCAGTCACAAAACCGGCCGCACCTCTTCATGTTTCCTCTGACAAATGTATCGGCTGTAAAAAATGTATAAAAGAACTGGGATGCCCGGCTATCGTTCTTAATAACGGCAATGTCTGTATTGACAGTTCAATGTGTACAGGATGCGGCCTTTGCAGTCAGGTCTGCCCGGTAACTGCTATTACAGGAGGTGAAGATCATGAATAATCAGAAAAATATTGTCCTCTGTGGAGTTGGTGGTCAGGGAACTGTCCTCGCTTCCAAGCTGCTCGCAGCAGCAGCCATGAGTAAAGATATTCCGGTCATGAGTGCCGAAACGATCGGTATGGCACAACGAGGCGGAAGTGTATTCAGTCATCTTCGTATGGGAAATGATCTGTATTCTCCTATGATCGAAACAGGAACTGCTGATCTTATTATAGGATTTGAACCTGGTGAAACGGTCCGGATGCTTCCTTACCTGAAAACCGGTGGACACGTTGTTGTAAGCACCCGTGCAGTTAAACCTGTTACTGCTACTCTAAGTGGTTTTGACTACGATGCCCCCCAGATGCTCGATTACCTGAAAGCAAATGTTCCGAATCTCACCTTTGTAAATGCTGATCAGGCATGCAGCGATATTGGTTCCTCCAAGGTACTGAATATGGTACTTTTAGGAGCCGCCATCCGTACCGGAGTATTGGATTTTACCATCTCTGAAATCGAAAGCATTATGAAGCAGACACTTCCGGAGAAGTTCCACGAGATGAATCTCCGGGCACTGAATTACAATATATAACAATCAGATCTATCATTAACCAACCGCTCCTGCATTATTGATATATAGGAGCACACCAAAAGAAAGGCGAGGGCATACATATGCAAATTACTGAAACACAAATCGCACAAGTCAACAAACAAATCAAGGCACTTCTTTCCGCAGAAAGTTTCTATGGAAAGAAATTAGAAGAAGCCGGCGTTAACAGCATCCAGTCTGCTGAAGATTTTCAGAAGCTTCCGTTTTCCGAAAAAAATGATCTGAGAAATGCTTATCCTCTTGGACTTATGACTGCCCCGGAAGAAAAAATTGTCCGCATTCATTCATCTTCCGGTACAACAGGACTGCCTGTCATCATCCCATATACCCAGAAAGATGTTGATGACTGGGCTGTCATGTTCAAACGTTGTTATGAAATGGCCGGTATGACAAATATGGACCGCATCCAGATTACACCGGGATATGGTCTCTGGACCGCCGGAATCGGTTTCCAGGCAGGAGCAGAAAGATTAGGCAGCATGGTTATTCCAATGGGACCTGGTAACACGGACAAACAGTTACAGATGATGATGGATATGAAAACAACCGTTCTTGGTTCTACCTCATCTTATGCCCTTCTTCTTGCAGAAGAAATCCAAAAACGAGGGATTAAAGACAAGATTCATCTTAAAAAAGGTATCATTGGTTCCGAACGCTGGGGTGAAAAGATGCGGAAACGTATTACAGAGGAACTTGGTATAGAAATCTATGATATCTATGGCCTGACCGAGATCTACGGACCAGGAATTGGAATCAGTTGTTCCCATGACTGTGGTATGCACTACTGGGATGATTATATTTACATCGAAATTATTGATCCCGTTACAGGCGAAGTATTACCTGACGGTGAACTTGGAGAGATTGTCATTACTACATTAGTAAAAGAGGGGGCTCCTCTTATCCGTTACCGTACCCACGACCTTTCCCGTATCATTCCTGGAGACTGCCCTTGTGGAAGCAAATTCCCTCGTCTTGATACCATCATGGGACGTACAGACGATATGATGAAGATTAAAGGTGTCAACGTATTCCCTACACAGATTGAAGAAATCCTGAAAGAATTTCCTGAGGTATCCAGTGAATACCAAATCCGTATCTCTCATCTGGAAGGAAAAGATACCATGCGTATCTATGTTGAGACAAACGGAACCGTAGACTTCCTGGATCTCGCAAAACGTATTGCTTCTAAAGTTAAAAGCCGTATTGGATTTACACCGCTTGTAAAAGTAGTAGAGATCGGCTTGTTGCCTCGAAGCGAGAAAAAGACCAAACGTGTCATCGACGAACGTTACGAATAATAATATAAAAAGAAATACATCATTGAAGCTGACTCTTCGTTTTTTGAAGTACCCTGCGAAATGATGTATTTCTTTTTATATTATATTGTTTTCGTTTATAAACCAAGTTCATCGGATATAGCGCACATTTCTTCCAGACCTATATCAATCAGATCTTCCAGCATCAAACCTGTAAACTCAATACTTTCCATGTAATCTCTGTTGGCTCCTTTTGCGAATCTTGCTTCGTTAAAACGCTTTAATACGGATTTTCTTTTTACACTTGCGATCTTTTTATCCGGATAAATTTGTGCAACCGCTTTTAAAAATCCACTCATCGGATCTGCTGCAAGAAGTGCATACTGAATCTTAGTTCTAGCTTTTACACCGCTTTTTGGATTATGTGCACAAATGGCTCCGAAAAGGATCGGATCATCAATTCCTTCTTTCTTTAGGATTTCTACAGATGTCGGTCCATGTACGCTAAGATCATGCTGCCAGTCACACTGCTCCTCATCAAGATCATGCAAAAGTCCTGCAATTCCCCAATATTCTACATCATCCGGTGCAAGACGTTTGGCAAGTCCCCTCATAATTGCCTCCACAGCCAGAGAATGTGTGATATAATGTTCTCCTTTCATATATTTGGTTAAGATTTCATACGCCTGATCTCTTGTCATCTTTGTTCCCTCCTGTAATATTTTCTCGATAATATTGTTTACCGCCATTTTAACACACTAACAGAGTAATGTAAACAAGTGTAAAATCTGCCGATAATACATACAGAGAAAAAGAGCAGTGAAACATTTTTTGTTCCTCTGCTCTTGCATTACGCTGTTACTGACTTATCTGCAATTGTCCCCGAAGGCATACAATACTGTTCTTCTACTCTTCTGGTACAACAATCAGTTCTTTTGTATAGTCATTCAGGACTTCACATCCATCTTCTGTAATAAGTACAAGGTCTTCAATACGAACACCGATATTCTCATCTGGAAGGTAGATTCCCGGCTCTACTGAGAAGCACTGTCCAACTTTGATGATATCTGTGTTAACAGATGATACATCACCGAACTCGTGATCTTCCAGTCCGATAGAATGTCCTGTTCTGTGTGTGAAGTATTCTCCGAATCCTTTTTCTTCGATGTAGTTTCTTGCTGCAAGGTCAACATCGCACATTCTGTTACCTGGTTTTGCAGCTGCAATACCACGTAAGTTAGCCTCTAATACTACATTGTATACTTCTCTTGCACGGTCAGATACTTCCCCAATGAATACAGTTCTTGTCATATCTGATGCATAATTGTCTTTGAATCCACCGATGTCAAGGATTACACAGTCTCCGCGTTTTCCTTTTGAATCATCTGTTACATGATGTGGATCTGCAGCACCGTGTCCATATGCTGTAATTGGATCGAATGATACGTCTTCGCATCCGAGTTCTTTGTAGATCTCACGCATCTTTGCATTTAATTCTTTCTCTGTTAATCCTTTTGCTACCCATGGAATGATCTTGTCCATAGCAATATCATTTATCTTAGAAGACTTTCTCATGAGATCCTGTTCTTTCTCATCTTTTACCATACGGATGTAATCGATGATCGGAGATCCGTTCACGAATTTGCTTCCTCCGCCCAGTTCCTGCAGACGAATAAGGAATTTAGAAGGCCATGTCTTGTCGATTCCCATAGTCTTATCTTTTTCCACATATTTGCTTAAGATCTCTACTCCGTCTTCGATATCATCATAGTAAATAATATCTACTCCGAGATCTGACTCCTGTGGGAATAATTTGTTGATCATCATCTTATGATTTCCGTTCACATTCAGATACAATGCCAGAAGTCTTTCTCCTGGAAAGATCCATTTTCCTGTCAGATAGAAAATCGCAACAGGATCAGAAATGATCATCTGTGGAATCTCATGCTCCTCCATTGATTTTAATACTCTTGTAAGTTTACCTTGATCCATAATAGAAACCCAACCTTTCTTAAATGTTGACAGAATCTGTTGCTTTTTTTCGCCGATTCTCACTGACAATTATTATAGACTTTCTGAATATAAAAGTCAATTTATTCTATTGTTCTTTGATAAATATCCATAAACTTCTTTTTTTTAAAAAGTCAGAAGATTAATAGATGTTATCTACAGGACCTGCCACCGGCAGCTCCTTACGAACGCATGGCAATAAAAAAGAAATCATTCACACTTTCGCATGTGAATGATTTCTCTTTATAAACTGTTCTATTTTATTCTTCGTCTTCAGATGTTGCAGTTACTGCTTCCTCATCAGAAGCACCTTCCTGCTTCACATCTTCTGCATCTCCGAATTCAAAATCAAAATCATCTTCAAAGTCCAGTTCGTCTTCCATTTCCATCTCTGTATTCAGCTTGATGTCACGGTATTTTCTCATACCTGTTCCGGCTGGGATATGTTTACCGATGATAACGTTCTCTTTCAGACCTACCAGCGGATCGACTTTACCTTTGATAGCAGCTTCTGTCAGGACTTTTGTTGTCTCCTGGAATGAAGCGGCTGACAGGAATGAATTTGTAGCAAGGGAAGCTTTTGTAATACCCATGATGATCTGCTCACCTGTTGCAGGTTCTTTACCTTCTGCTTCCAGAGCTTCATTTACATCCTCAAACTCAAGTCTGTCAACATTTGTTCCCGGAAGGAATTCTGTGTCTCCGGACTCTTCGATACGGATCTTCTTCAGCATCTGACGAACGATAACCTCGATATGCTTATCGTTGATTTCTACACCCTGCAGACGGTAAACTCTCTGAACTTCCTGGATCATGTAATCCTGTACGGCACGAAGTCCCTTGATTCTCAGGATATCGTGTGGGTTTACACTACCTTCTGTCAGTTCGTCACCGGCTTCAAGCTCAGCTCCGTCAGCTACTTTAATACGTGATCCATAAGGGATCAGATATGCTTTGGATTCGCCTGTTTCTCTATTTGTAACGATGATCTCACGTTTCTTCTTAGTGTCATTTAAGTTAGCAGTTCCTGCGATCTCTGTGATGATTGCAAGTCCCTTAGGCTTTCTTGCCTCGAAAAGCTCCTCGACACGAGGAAGACCCTGTGTGATATCTCCACCGGCTACACCACCACTATGGA
>ERZ827490.3624-NODE-3624-length-13602-cov-2.603824_pt1 | contig 13602 bp, 11 predicted proteins | sample MGYA00519770_ERZ827490 | MGnify/ENA primary metagenome ERZ827490 (study PRJEB31778, sample SAMEA3449324) | human gut metagenome | biome: human gut; feature: human-associated habitat; material: faeces | place: United Kingdom | collected 2010/2012 ...
GAATGCATTTTAACTTATAAAGATGTTCCACACCGTCGATTTACGATGGCAGGACAGACCTTTCCGGAACCGAGTCCTTACGACCGTTATATCTTAGACCAGCGTGTCCGTTTTGTCGGAGATGCGGTTGCGATTGTCGCCGGGGAGGATGAGGCGGCAGTTGACCGTGCATTAAAGCTTATCAAAGTGAAGTATCAGGTGTTAGAACCGGTGCTTGACTATCATACAGCGAAAGATAACCCGGTTCTTGTCCATCCGGAGGAGGACTGGAAGGCACTCTGTCCGGTTGGTGCAGACAATAAACGGAACCTTTGTGCGTCAGGCATGGACAGTGACGGAGATGTGGATGGTGTCATGAAAGACTGTGACATTGTCATGGAAGGAACCTATCATGTAAAGGCAATGCAGCAGAGTATGATGGAAACCTTCCGCACAGCGACTTATCTGGATACTTATGGAAGAATCAACATTTTATCTTCTACACAGATCCCGTTTCATGTGAGAAGGATTCTGGCGAATGCGCTCGATATTCCAAAATCAAAAGTCCGCGTCATAAAGCCTAGAATCGGAGGAGGTTTTGGAGCAAAACAGACCGTGGTAGCCGAGGTATATCCGGCAATTGTGACGATGAAAACCGGAAAACCTGCCAAAATCATTTATACCAGGGAAGAATCCCTAATTGCATCGTCTCCGCGGCATGAGATGGAAGTGACCGTGAAACTGGGCGCAATGAAAGATGGTACGATCCGCGCATTAGACTTGTATACTCTGTCGAATACAGGTGCTTTCGGAGAGCATGGACCGACAACTGTAGGTCTGAGTGGTCACAAATCCATCCCGATGTATCAGACGAAGGCATTTCGTTTTCAGTATGATGTTGTATACACGAATCATATGTCAGCAGGCGCTTACCGCGGTTATGGGGCAACACAGGGAATTTTTGCAGTGGAATCCATGGTAAACCGGCTGGCAGACAAACTTGGCATGGATCCATTGGAAATCCGTTATAAAAACATGACACATGAAGGTGATGTCATGCCGGCTTATTACGGAGAGACCGCAAATAGCTGCAAGCTTGAAGACTGTCTGAGAAAAGCGGCGGATATGATCGGATGGGAGAAAAAACCGCTGCGTCAGGTTATGCCGGATGGAAAGATCCGTGGACTTGGAACGGCAATGGCAATGCAGGGTTCTGCAATTTCAAACTGTGATGTCGGTTCTGTCACGATCAAACTGAGTGATGAGGGATTTTACAATGTGATCGTCGGATGTACTGATATGGGAACCGGCTGTGACACGATCATTGCACAGTTTGTTGCAGACAGTCTGGACACGGACATTGACAACATTGCAGTATTTGGAGTAGATACTGATACCTCACCTTACGATTCCGGTTCCTACGCTTCGAGTACCACGTATCTGACCGGTATGGCTGCAGTGAAAGCGGCAGAACAGATGCGTGAAAAACTGCTGCAGCTTGCGGCAAAAATTCTGGAGGAAGATATCACAAAACTGGAGTTTGACGGCAAACGTGTATTTTGTGAAGAAACCGGAAAAGAAGTATCGCTGTTTGATCTTGCAACTGCATCCATGGTCAACAATGAGATTGCATTGGAAGTTACCTACAGTCACAGTTCCCCGGTTTCGCCGCCACCGTTTATGGCTGCCTGTGCAGAAGTGGAAGTCGATCCGGAAACCGGAGCCATCGAACTTTTGGATTACACGGCATGTGTGGACTGTGGAACGGTTGTGAATACGAATCTTGCAAGAGTACAGACAGAGGGCGGCTTACTGCAGGGAATCGGTATGACACTGTATGAGGATGTCTGGTACAACGAGAAGGGTGTGAATCTCTCAAACTCCCTTATGCAGTACAAGATTCCGACCCGTCTTGACTTTGATAAAATCCGCGTGGAATTTGAGAGCAGTTACGAGCCGACCGGACCTTTCGGTGCAAAATCAATCGGTGAGATTGTAATCAACACGCCGGCTCCTGCAATCGCACAGGCAGTATACAATGCAACGGGTGTATGGGTGAATGAATTGCCAATCACCCCGGAGAAGATTTTAAAAGGGATGCATGTGATTTGAGATGGAATCTGATTCTGCTGGCAGCCGGATATTCCAGACGTTTTGGAGACAGAAAGCTGCTGGCAGAGATAAATGGAACACCGCTTTATCGCTTTTCACTGGATAAAATAAGAAAGCTCTCGGAAAAACTTGGAGATTCGACCATTCTTGTCGTGACATCTTACCCGGAGATTGAAGCATATTGCAGAAAACAGAGCGTTACCGTGATAAAAAATGACGGAACAGATAATACCGGAATTGCGTCCTCTATTCAAAAAGCGGTGAAATATCTGGAGACACAGGAGTGTGCCGTGGAGGGCAGTCGAAAGGCAGATGTTTTCTTTACAGCAGACCAGCCTGGACTTGACGAAAATGAGGTATGGATGTTTTTGAACCAATATGCATCGCAGAACAAAAAAATCGGTACGATGGAATGTAAAAATATCTGGCGCAGTCCAAACGTATTTGATGCATGCTATCGTCCGGAATTATTACAGCTTTCGGCGGACAAAGGCGGAAAAGCTGTGATGAAACAGCACGCAGAGGATGTGTTTTGTTTTCACACAGAAAAAGAAACACAGTTTTTGGATATTGATACGAGAGAGGATTTATTGCGCATATCAGATAAGCTTTTTTCATAAGCTTATATATGAGTAAAAACAGTAAAAAACCAATCCATGAAAAAATGATAAGTCAGTTAGAACTCCCCAAAGACCTTATGCTTGGAGCGGCAATTGTCACAATTACCGGGCGGAAAGAGGTTCTGGTCGAGAATTATAAAGGAATCATTGAACTGGAGGATTCACTTGTGAAAATTCAGACAAAGAACTGCAGACTTCAGATTTTAGGAGCTCATCTGACGGTGGAGTATTACACGAATGAGGAAATGAAAATTGTCGGTCTGATCGACTCCGTTTCTTACGAGTATTAATGTTTGTCTTATCATGGATCAAATTTTTTCGTGGATATGTGTATGTGCATCTTACCGGATATGCCACAGAGCGTTTCCTGAATTTATGTGGCAGCCGCAACATTTTAATCTGGAATTTAAAACCAACGGAAGATGGGTACTATTTTTATATCAGCGTGGATGGTTACCGCAGTTTAAAGCCAATCTTAAAAAAAACAAAGACAAAGGCGCGCATTTTAAAAAAATACGGTGTGCCGTTTCAACTGTTCCGCTACCGGAAACATAAAGTATTTGCGGCAGGAATCGCCGTTTCAGCTGTTTTGCTCTTTTACTGTTCCGGTTTTGTCTGGAATATTGAAGTAAAAGGCAATTCTTATCTGTCAGAGGAGACAATCCTCACGTTTTTACAGAACGAAAATGCAGGCTTCGGTGTGCCAAAAAGAAATATCAACTGCGAAGAACTGGAAGAAAAACTGCGTTCTGCATACAGTGAAGTCATCTGGACTTCGGTAAAAGTCTACGGCACGAAAATGACGGTGGAACTTCAGGAAAATCTGCTGCCGGAGGAGGAATACGAGGCAAAGGATGACACGCCGGAAGATATCGTTGCAAAAAAAGACGGTGTCATTGCTTTCATGGTGACGAGGACAGGAACACCGCTTGTGACCGCAGATATGGAAGTGAAAAAGGGAGATATCCTTGTCAGCGGCAGGGCAGAAATCTTGAATGACGACGGTGAAGTGGCGGAATATATTTATCCGGGAGCGGACGCAGATATTATTGCAGAAGTAAATTTTTATTATGAGGATGAAATAAATATTTCGTATCAGGATAAAATAAAAACAGGCAGGGCAAAAAAAGATTATGGGATCAGGTTCTTTGATTATCACCTGAAAAATCCATTTTTCCGGCAGGACTATGAGCAGTTTGATCTGACGGAGCATGCCAGCCAGCTGCATTTTACCGACAATTTTTATCTTCCGGTTTATTTTGAAACCTATTTGTATGAAGAATGTCAGACAGAGGAAAAAACGTATAGTAAAACAGAGGCAGCAGCAATTGCACAGAGCCGTTTTGAGCAATATCTTGCAAATTTAGAGGAAAAAGGTATTCAAATTCTGGAAAAAAATGTTATGATAGAAAAAGCAGATCAGAAATATGTGGTAACAGGGACGGTGGATGCCTATGAATCCATCGTTTCATATCAGCCGACAGAGATTCTGGAAATAACGAGTGAAGAGAGGCAGCAACCGAATGAGTCTGACTGAAATATCTTTAAATATACCAACCGAACATGTGGCAAATGTCTTTGGACAGTTTGATGCCTATATAAAGAAAATTGAGCGCACTCTTAATGTGACGGTAGTCGTTCGTGGAGATTCCATGAAACTGATTGGAAATGAACGTCAGATCAAGAGTGCTTCTAATGTGTTTATGCAGCTTTTGGAGTTGTCCAAAAGGGGAAATGTCATCACGGAGCAGAATGTGAATTATGCATTGTGTTTAGCGGCGGAGGCGAAAGAATCTGCGATCGTCGAGATCGATAAGGACTGTATCTGTCATACAATCAACGGAAAACCGGTCAAGCCAAAGACGCTTGGACAGAAGAATTATGTGGATGCCATCCGCCAGAAGATGATCGTCTTCGGAATGGGACCGGCAGGTACCGGTAAAACATACCTTGCAATGGCAATGGCGATCACAGCGTTCAAAAATGAGGAGGTCGGAAGGATCATTCTGACCAGACCGGCGATCGAGGCAGGCGAGAAACTTGGATTTCTGCCGGGAGACTTACAGAGCAAGGTCGATCCGTATCTGCGCCCGTTATATGATGCGCTTTATCAGATCATGGGAGCTGAGAGCTTCCAGAAGAATATGGAAAAAGGATTGATCGAGGTTGCCCCTCTTGCCTACATGAGAGGCCGGACTTTAGATAATGCGTTTATTATTTTAGACGAGGCACAGAACACAACACCTGCCCAGATGAAGATGTTTTTAACCCGCATCGGATTTGGTTCTAAAGCAGTCATCACAGGTGATGCAACGCAGAAAGATCTCTCACCCGGAACAACTTCAGGTTTGGATGTTGCACTGAAAGTGTTAAAAAAAGTAGATGAGATCGGCATCTGTGAACTAACCAGCCAGGACGTTGTGCGCCACCCGGTCGTACAGAAAATTGTAAAAGCATACGAAGATTATGAAAATCGCAATAAAAAGAAACCGGCAGAGCAGAAGAAAAAGTGGGAGAAACGATAGATGAAGGAACAGTTTGTGGCAAAGAGAATCGTGAATATAGGATTGATTTTTCTTGTTGCAATTGGGTTTTCTGTCATTGCCGGCAGGATGAGCGGGATGTATTTAGACCAGCTTCTTGGAATTGGAGCATTGACGGTTCTGTTTATGGTTTTGTTTGCGTTTCTTTTGATTTATGAGAGAAACCGGAAAAGAATATCGCATAATCGCGAGACGGATTATGGTAAGATTTTTAAGGGATTTTTGCTGACTGCAATTCTTGCAGTGATCTTTCTTTTCCTGCCAGAGTTTACAAGTCCGGTCATGATCCTGCCAATCTTAATGTCGGCGGTCGGAACGTATGAGCTTGCTGTGTGCAGTTCCTTTTTCTTTTGTACCGTATTGGAGATGGCAAAGGGCTGTCAGTCCTATGAGATCCTGTGCTGCACGATGCTGCTTCTGTTTGGATTGGTGATTGCACATATGTTGGAGGATACCAAAAATAAAGTGTGGTATCTGATTCTTATATTTGCAGTGGCTGTTTTGGCTCCGGTGCTTTTTTCGTACTTTTTTTATCAGGAACCGCACTATGATATTCTGGGCAAAGCCGCAATTGGGGCTGCTGTGACGGATCTTGCAGCTGCGTTTGTTTATCCGTTTCTCACAAAGCAGAAAGAGGCTGAGATTGATAATTTCTTAACGGATATCACAGAAGAGGATTATGGTCTTTTGCGTGAACTGAAGAAGTTTTCGAGGCAGGAATACAGACATGCCCTTCGTGTGTCGGGAATCGCCGAAAAATGTGCATATATTGTAGGGGCAGATGCTGCTGTCTGTAAAGCGGCTGGTCTTTATTATCGTATTGGGATTTTAGATGGCGATCCTATGGTGGAAAACGGGGTTGCAAGAGCGCAGAATCATTGCTTTCCGGAAAAAGTGACGGAAATCCTCTCTGAGTATTATGGAATCGAAAAGATGCCGTCCACCATTGAATCTGCGATCGTACAGATTGTAGACGGGATGATCAAGAAGTTAGAAGCACTTGAGAAGACAAGCAAAATCGCCGGTGGCTGGAACAAGGAAATGGTGATCTATCAGACCTTGAATGAGTTCTCTGCCCAGGGACTTTACGACCAGTCCGGACTTAGTATGAATATGTTTTTAAAAATCAGAGAATATCTGGTAAAAGAGGAGGCTTTACTGTTATGACATTGAACTTTGAAGCGGAAGTAAACGTACCATTTGATTTTGATGTGGAAGCTTTAGCAGGGGAAGTGATCAACTTTACTTTGGAACACGAAGATTTCCCATATGAACCTGAGGTAAATCTCACATTAGTAGACAATGAGGGGATTCATGCCATTAACAAAGAATTTCGTGAGATTGACCGTCCTACGGATGTTTTATCATTTCCAATGCTTTCCTATGAAAATGCAGGAGATTTTTCAAAACTGGAAGATGATTATGATGATAATTTTAACCCGGATACCGGAGAAATTATGCTTGGAGATATTGTAATCTCGGTGGACAAGGTTTTAGAACAGGCAGAGAGTTACGGGCATACCACAAAAAGAGAGTATGCATTTCTGATCGTACATAGCATGTTACACCTGTTTGGCTATGACCACATGACACCGGAGGAAGCTGCCGTGATGGAAGCAAAACAAAAACAGATTCTTGATGAGATGAACATCACAAGATAAAGAAATTTTGAGGAATAATATGAGTAATAAAAAGAGTAGCACCAGTTTTTTAGTGCAGGGTTCCATTCTTGCAATGGCATCGATCATCAGCAGGATCATCGGTCTGGTATACCGTATCCCGCTGACTGCTATCATCGGAAATAAAGGAAATGACTATTATGGCTGTGCCTTTGAGATTTATAATATATTGCTGATCATTTCTTCCTACAGTCTGCCGCTTGCAGTATCAAAGCTTGTGTCCGCAGATATGTCGCTTGGGAGAAAGAAGAATGTATACCGTATTTTGAAATGTGCGCTGATCTTCGGACTGGTGTCCGGTACGATCGCCGCATTGATCCTATTCTTTGGGGCTGAGTTTATCACAGGAACGATCATGAAGACGCCTTACAGTATTTTTGCAGTGAAGGTGCTTGTGCCAACACTGATCGTAGTTGCAGTACTCGGCGTTATGAGAGGATTTTTTCAGGGACTCGGAACGATGATGCCAAGCGCAGTCTCGCAGATCTTAGAGCAGATCGCAAATGCGATCGTGAGTGTGTGGGCAGCCTATGTGCTTTACAGTTACGGAACCAAAGTGGGTGCGGTGCTTGGAAATGCAGAAAACTATGCCGCTGCCTACGGTGCTGCAGGAGGAACGCTTGGTACGGGAACCGGGGCTGTGGTAGGACTTCTGTTCGCAGCCTTTGTTCTGCTCGCATATTTAAGTGTGTTTAAGCGTCAGATGAAGCGGGAACGCCGGGCAAAGGTTGACAGCTATTCGTATATTTTTAAAATTTTATTTATCACCATCATACCGGTTCTGATGAGTACTACAATCTACAATTGTAATGCAATTTTAGACCAGGCAATTTTTAAAAACATTGCAAACTTACAGGGATACTCTGCAAATGATATCAGTGAGTGGAATGGTATTTATACCGGTAAATATAAGACATTGATCAATGTGCCAATCTCGATCGCATCTGCCCTGGCAGCATCTTCCGTGCCTGCGTTGACCGCGGCTTACACAAATGGTAAGAAAGAGGCAGTCCGCTCACAGATCAACACAGCAATCCGTTTTATCATGGTGGTTGCGTTCCCTTGTGCAGTGGGAATGGGTGTTCTTGCATCTCCGATTTTACAGCTTTTGTTCCGTGATTCCTCGGAACTTGCAGCGGGTATGTTGCAGCTTGGTGCTGTTTCTATTGTATTTTTCTCGCTGTCGACGCTCTCAAATGGTTTGTTACAGGGAATTAACCGTATGCGGGAACCTGTAAAAAATGCATTGATCGCGCTGGTGCTTCATATCGGATTACTCGTTGTACTCATGTATGTCTTTAAATTAAATATTTACGCAGTTGTTTACGCAAATGCATTTTTTGGTTTGTTAATGTGTGTATTAAATGCACACTCCGTGAAAAAATACAGCGGCTACCGGCAGGAGATCAGACGTACTTTCGTGATACCGGGCATTTCTGCGCTCATTATGGGTGTTGCAGTTTATCTGTCGTATCAGCTTGCATTATATCTCTTTCGTGTGAATGCGATTGCAACCGTATTCAGTATTTTGATCGGTGTGATCGTCTATGCAGTGGTTCTTTTGCTGCTGAAAGGTCTGACTGAAGAGGAGATTTTAAAATTTCCGAAAGGTGCTGCACTTGTAAGGCTTGCAAGAAAAATGCATCTGCTGCGATAAATTGTAAAACAAATTTACCGGCATGAAAATTTTTCGTTTAAGAATGTAAAAAATGGCAAATACTTATCAGGGGTGATGAAATTGAAAAAAATGATAAGTGTTTGCCTTTTATTTGTATTGCTTTTGGCTGGTTCTTTATGGATAGACCAGACAATGCTTTCTTCTGAGAAACCAAAGCCAGAAGAGGTGGCACAAGAAATGGTTACTGATACGGAAAAAATGACAGAGAGCATGTCACATCTCTCTTATACAAAATATTATGTCCATGCCCAGGAAGGCTATGTGGTCATCTATCAGGCGGATCATGAGACGGTTTACTGTGAGACTTCTATCCGGGTGGAACATCTCCCGGAGGAACTTCAAAGCGGTCTAAAAGAGGGAATTGCACTTTGTTCGGATGAGGAATTATATGAATTTCTTGAGAATTATTCATCATAATTTCTTGAGAATTATTCGCCGTAATGATTTGATTGTTACTTTTACTTATGGTAATATAAAAAAGGTTTTCAATAACTTTAAACCATGTGAGGAAAAATCGTTAAAGGTTTACAATTACCCGGATAAATACAATGTGAGGAATCATGAATATAAATGAGAAAAAAAGCTTTGATGTCATTGTGATCGGCGGTGGAGCTGCAGGAATGATGGCGGCCATCACGGCTGCGTCCAATGGGGCGGACACGATGATCTTAGAGCATAAAGACCGTGTGGGGAAGAAGATTTTATCCACCGGAAACGGAAAATGTAATTATACGAACGAATTGCAGGGTGTCACGTTTTATCGCGGAGATGACCCTGCATTTGTGCTACCGGTCATGGAACAATTTGGTTTTGACGAGACAGTTTCTTTTTTTGAAAAACTTGGTATTTATCCAAAAAGCAGGAATGGTTACTATTATCCGGCGAGCGAGCAGGCGGCATCTGTATTAGATGTGCTCCGGATGGAATTGACATTCCGCCATGTCTCTGTGGTAACCGAGTGTGAGCTTCGCAATATTTTAGAGAAAAAAAACGGTTTTCTGTTAGAGACTGACAAAGGAAGATTTTCTGGAAAAAAAATCATTTTTGCCACGGGATTATTGGCTGCACCAAAAACGGGAAGTGATGGAAGCGCAATTCCTCTGATCAAGGCATTTGGACATCGTTTTTCGGATGTTGTTCCGGCATTAGTTGCCTTGCAGTGCAGAGAATCCTTTTTCAAACAGCTTGCAGGAATCCGCACAGAGGTGTCACTTTTCATAGATGGAGAGAGCATCGCCTCAGAGCGCGGTGAACTTCAGTTGACGGATTATGGAATTTCCGGAATTCCGATATTTCAGGTCAGCCGTTTTGCCACAAAAGCGTTAAAGAGAAAGCAGACGGTCACAGCACAGATTGATTTTCTGCCAAAGCTGAGTGAACAGGAGATAGAACAATTGTTCGAACAGCGTTTCCGGGAATATGCGCATGGCAAGATCGCAGACGAGGCAATGGTCGGGCTGCTGAACCATAAATTGAGCGGTGTGCTATTAAAGGAAGCGCACATTTCGCTGAAAAAGCCGGCAGAGGAGATCACGAAAAAGGAATTGCTGCAGCTTGTAAAACAGTGTAAGCACATGGAAGTGTGCGTGACAGGATGTAAGTCTTTTGAACAGGCACAGGTCTGCGCGGGCGGTGTACATACGGATGAGATCGATCCAAAGACAATGGAGTCGAGACTTGTTCCAAACATTTACTTTGCGGGAGAAGTGGTTGACATTGACGGTATGTGTGGCGGTTACAATTTACAGTGGGCATGGTCGAGTGGTTATGTTGCCGGCAGGCATGAGGCAGAATGATACCGGACACATTTCTCTGTGCGGTGTACAAAACAACGGATGCGTAAAGGATTTATAATAAAACACAGGAAGATCAGGAAAAAGAATGATTCGAGTCAGTCAGTTAAAACTGCCCGTAGAACATAATGAGGAGCAGTTCTGTCAGAAAATTGAAAAAAGTTTAAAAATAAAAAAAGATCAGATCAAAAAGCTTCAGATCGTAAAAAAATCAATTGATGCAAGGAAGAAGCCGGATGTCTCCATTGTCTATTCTGTAGATGTGTGGGTTGACAATGAAGAGAAGATTTTAAAACACTCCGGAAACAAAAATGCAGTCTGCGTCAAAGAGAAAAAATATAAAGTGCCGGAACACGGCACAGAGCGTATGAATCACCGCCCGGTGGTGATTGGGGCAGGCCCGGCAGGACTTTTCTGTGCGTATCTGCTTGCAAGGGAAGGATACAGACCTCTCGTTTTAGAACGTGGAAAAAAGGTTGGGGAGCGGACGGAAGATGTTTTACATTTCTGGAAAACAGGCGTACTGGATCCGACGTCTAACGTGCAGTTTGGTGAGGGCGGTGCAGGAACGTTTTCAGACGGAAAATTGAATACTCTGGTGAAAGATCCTCTTGGGCGCAACCGGTTCGTATTAGATACGTTTGTCTCCTTTGGAGCACCGGAGAAAATCACCTATGAGAACAAGCCGCATATTGGAACGGATATTTTATCGGACGTTATCGCAGCAATGCGCGAAGAGATCCTTCAGCTGGGTGGCACATTCGAGTTTGAGAACTGTGTGACAGATATTCGGGTGGAAAACCAGAAGATCAAAGCCGTTGAGATCAATCACAATACCTGGATGGAAACGGAAGTCTGTGTGCTCGCACTTGGGCATAGCGCGCGCGATACGTTTGAGATGCTTCATAAGACCGGGCTTTTTATGGAACCAAAGGCATTTGCAGTCGGTTTTCGTGTGGAGCACCCACAGAGGGACATCAACCGCAGCCAGTATGGAGAAAAATATGCAGAACTGCTTGAGGCAGCACCTTATAAAGTGACCGCAAACCTTGCAAATGGAAGGGGTGTTTACTCCTTCTGTATGTGTCCGGGTGGCTATGTTGTGAATGCCTCCTCGGAGGAAAAACGTCTTGCGGTCAACGGAATGAGTTATTCCGACCGTGGAAGCAAGAATGCAAACAGCGCGATCATCGTCTCTGTGACACCGGACGATTTTGACGGAACGGACGCACTTTCCGGTGTAGAATTCCAGCGCAGACTAGAAGAAAAAGCGTTTGCGCTTGGAAACGGAAAAATTCCACAGCAGCTTTTCGGCGATTACTGTGAAAATAAAAAAAGCACAGGATATGGAACGTTTTCTTCGGAGACAAGAGGTGAGACTGCATTTTCAAATTTAAGAGGTCTGTTTTCAGATGAGATGGAGCAGTCTTTTATCGAGGGAATGCATTCCTTTGCAAAACACATCCCGGACTTTGACCGGAAAGATGCAATCATCTCCGGTGTGGAGAGCCGGACGTCCTCACCGGTACGCATCCGCAGGGATGAGGTGTTTGAGGCAAATATCAGAGGCATTTATCCATGCGGAGAGGGAGCCGGATATGCAGGAGGAATCACTTCTGCGGCAATGGACGGCATGAAAGTGGCGGAGGCGGTTATTCGAAAATATCAGCCTTTCAAATAAGGAAATCGCAGTCAGAAGAATCAGATAATTGCGCATGATAAACAGGCGCAATGGAAGGAAGTAACATAAGTGGCAGAATTTACACCAATGATGCAGCATTATCTGCAGACCAAAGAAGAATATAAAGATTGTATTTTATTTTACCGTCTCGGTGATTTTTATGAGATGTTTTTTGATGATGCCGTGTTAGTGTCAAAAGAGTTAGAGCTGACATTAACCGGAAAAAGCTGCGGTATGGAGGAACGTGCGCCGATGTGCGGTATCCCATATCATGCAGTGGAAGGATATTTAAACCGTCTGGTAGCCAATGGACATAAAGTGGCAATCTGTGAGCAGGTGGAAGATCCAAAGCTTGCAAAAGGAATTGTAAAAAGAGAGGTCATCCGTGTTGTAACGCCCGGAACAAATATGGATATCCAGGCACTGGATGAATCCAAAAACAATTACATTATGTGTATTGTCTATCTGGCAGATAAATATGGGATTTCCCTTGCGGATGTTTCCACCGGCGACTATTATGTCACGGAAGTGGACTCCGAGCGCAAGCTGATCGATGAGATCAATAAATTTGCGCCTTCCGAGATTGTCTGCAATGAGAGCTTTTATATGAGTGGCGTGGATCTGGAAGACATGCGTCATCGTCTTGGAATTACCATTTATTCTCTGGATGCATGGTACTTCAGCGACGAGACGGCGGAGACAACCTTAAAAGGACATTTTCATGTCAACAGTCTGGAGGGGCTTGGCTTAAATGATTATGCCTATGGAACGATCGCAGCAGGGGCATTGTTAAAATATCTCTATGAGACACAGAAAAACGATCTGGATCATATTTCTGCCATCCATCCATATTCTACCGGCAAATTTATGATCATAGACAGTTCCACAAGACGAAATCTGGAGCTGGTAGAGACAATGCGAGAAAAACAGAAACGGGGTTCACTGCTCTGGGTATTGGACAAGACCAAAACTGCCATGGGCGCAAGGCTTCTTCGTTCTTATGTCGAACAGCCGCTGATCGATAAGGCAGAGATAGAAAAAAGACAGGATGCGATCGCAGACATCAACAGACATATGATCACCAGGGAGGAACTGCGTGAGTACTTAAATCCAATCTACGATCTTGAGCGTCTCATCACCCGTGTGACTTATATGTCCGCAAATCCGAGGGACCTGATCGCATTTAAGAATTCCATTGGAATGCTCCCACCGATCAAAACATTGCTGGAAGATTTTGATACAGAACTTTTAAAAGAAATTCAGACGGATATGGATCCGTTAGAAGAACTTTATCAGTTAATTGATGCATCGATCATGGAAGAACCTCCGATTTCTGTGCGCGAGGGAGGTCTTATCAAAGACGGTTATAACGAAAATGTAGACAAGTACCGTCACGCAAAGACCGAAGGAAAAACATGGCTTGCAGAGTTAGAGGCAAAAGAGCGTGAAAAGACCGGTATTAAAAACCTCAAAATTAAGTTTAACAAAGTATTCGGATATTATTTGGAAGTGACAAA
>ERZ827490.3631-NODE-3631-length-13581-cov-29.664942_pt1 | contig 13581 bp, 7 predicted proteins | sample MGYA00519770_ERZ827490 | MGnify/ENA primary metagenome ERZ827490 (study PRJEB31778, sample SAMEA3449324) | human gut metagenome | biome: human gut; feature: human-associated habitat; material: faeces | place: United Kingdom | collected 2010/2012 ...
AGAGGACGTGTACACGCAATAAGCACGTTGAAGGGCTTAGTTGCGGATTTGAGGCAACTGTAATATATGGGTATTTGAAAGTTGTTCCAGGTAGTATGCGTTCTGTCAATGCTTTTTCTAATATGGAAGGTATGTTGTCTGTGGCCCTGTTCCATTTACGGTCTTTATCTATGTAATTATAGCCATCAACACCATTAGAGGTCAATGCGAGAGGAGTATCCACAGAACGTGCCTCGCCATTGACATCCTCATGTTTCCACAAGTTAACTGTAGGCTTGATTATATAATCACAATCCGCTGGGTCAAACTCATTGTGTGAGCAATACAGGTAAACGCCAGAAGTTGTAATAGAGCCAATGCTTTCTATAGAAAGAGGCTTTACCTTTTTCAGCTCTGGGGCTTTTTTGTCGATAATAATTTTCTTATCAAACTGAACATGACAATTGTTTATATAGCTATATATCTGTGTATCTGTAAGGCTGTCGATTTTTGACAAGTCGGTAAGCCAATATGTGTATAAGAATTCTCTAAAATCCTTTGAGCGCTCATATAATGGTGTATGGCGGCTATTGTCAAAAAGACGATTGCCTGCTCCCCCATAAAACTCCAATTTTGCTTCTTTTAAGCGTCTTCTTACATTGGGACTTGTATATACAAGAGTAATAGGTGAGGTTCCTCCTAAAATAATCTCTTCTCCATTACTTGTCTTCCATTTGAAGAGATATATCTTTGAAAAGTTGCTAAGCACTGTTGTGTCATGTGCATCAAGTAATGCTGCGCCAAGTTCCTTTTGGTCATCATTTCCTACCTGCATCAATACATTACATTCAGCTTGAACATCCCATTCTTCAACATCAAACTCTTTCATGTCACCATACTTGAATATTAATTCAAGCATGTCAAGACATTCACTTACAAGGAAATGATAGGCTGTTGGCACAGTATTTCCTTCATTGTTGATGACACCTTCATACGAAACCTGCTTCAAATCTTCTTCTTGGCTATTAAAATAACTATTGAGTTGTTTGAATGCAGAGTCAAATAAGTAAAGACGTGCGTATGGTGTAGGGATGGATGTTCCCATCTTGTTGATGGAGTCACCGTATTCAAAAAGTTTATCGGCTATCTTGGAACCATCAACATGGCCTCTCTGAACGAAACCATAATGCCCTGTAGCGTTAAGATTATCGCCGATACTAAAAAAATGCAAATCTGACATAATGATATTGTTTATTTCTTATTAACTATTTCTAGGCAGGAAGCACGTAAAATGTCCATGAAAACAAACTCTTTTTCTTTTGTATTCATTTTCTTGCCTGTCTCATCAAGATGTTTGCGGTCTTTGAGGTTAGAACTCATTAAAGGTGTAATGTTCACATTTGAAGAGCCACCTCCGATAAAATTGCCGACCTTGCTCCAGCTAAGTTTGCTTTCTTTTGCCTTTTCCTGTGGCTTTTCTATCATGTCGGAGATTTCTTTGCCAAAATCAAAGAAAGCTAAGCGATGACTGTTGGGTTGAATATGAAGATTGTCGTCACCTTCATAGTCAAGTTCGGACAACCATCTTGTAAAGACTTCAACATAGTCATTCAAATATATAAGCAAATCTTGTAGCTTGTTCTTGCCGTTGATTGAAAGTTTATGATTCTGTACATCACTTTTGATATTTTCATAATCAAGGATTGCGAGGAATGTCTTTTCTTTCTTCAGCTTATCACCAACGACATCTGTGTGATGATATTTAAGAGCGTAAGCAAATGCCGTGAGATACTTCAACACATTGTCTTTCGTCTGTTGGTCGAAATCATCAGCGAACAAACGGCAACTGTCTTGTTTGCCAGTCTTGTCGACTTTGCTCACGATGTCACGTGACAGACCATACATATATTCATTGCCAAATGTTCCTGTTGGTACCATATCTCCACAATAATGGGCAATGGCTAGAGCACTAATGAACTCTACCGGATTGGCATTGTTCTGTTGACCAGCACCTCCCTCGCAATATTTGATGATTGTTGGATAAGGGTCACCGATATGATATACCGCCCTCATGCTGTTCTTGATGCCAGAACGTTCGTAGAAATTCAAAGCCGCCTTGGTCTTGGAGTCGAAGAGTTTGGCATTGATAGCACCACCTTTCACTATTTCCGGGGCGAAATATGGCTGTATCATCAAAGCTGCCATATCTACATTTGGAATGTCTTTCTTTATTTGTTGTGCAAGGACTGGTATGCCTGACGCTCCTGTTCCGCCAAATAGCGACCCTATAATAACAACCTTATCTTCTTGTTCTGCGTTATAAGTACTGACAAATGCATCATATTCATTATAATCGCTCAGTTTGTGGAAAATGACACTACCGATGTTTGGGTTTCCTTTAAATCCAACAGTAAGGTCAAGATTCAATTCTGTCGTAGGTTCATCAGATGTATCATAAAGAGACTCTATAAGTGAATGTGTCGGCAAAAGATTGCCTTTCATCTGATCAAAGCCTATCTTGTTGCGAAATGTTAGGTTTGTTTTGCCTGGATTGAAATCAAGTACGAAGTCATTTAAACCATTCATCTCCTTCATTGTACATCCAAAGAATTGACCCATGTTTTGGTCATCTTGTGGCATGGAGGAAAGTGGGTGGTTAGCATAAGCTATACGATTGATTTTCTGATACTGTTTAAGAATGTCCCTTGTACGGTCTTTATCTTTGTTTGCAGCATCGTAGTCTATGATAATCGGGTAGATGTCGTATCCGTTGAAAGCAGGAACACCTGCTGCAAGAAGCATGGTCGTAGAACGAAGCACACGTTCGCCTGTTCCTCCTATTGCAAATAGAAATAATTTCTTCATATTTGTTAGTTTTTAAATTTTTCTTCTTTATTTGGATTTGTGAGGCCATGGGTGAGGAATGGCAATTCCTTGATAGGTGAATCCTTTAAAAAGAAGGCTGAAGATGTAAAAGAACGACAATGAATATACGGTGCATCCCAAACTGTAGGAATAGCGCACATCCTTTCCGTTATTCAAATCCGTTTCAATTTTCTGTCGTGCGGTGGTATATTCGTCAACCTGTTGTTGATTTTGGTTGTCACGGGTCTTTTCTATAACAAACTCAGTGTTGGCTTTGTAGAAAGAATGTTTGTAGAATATCGATTGAGAGTCTGCGACATTCGATTTGCCTATAAACGCAAAGTTGGCTGTCAGAAAAACAAGCAATCCTGTAACCAGAAGGAATCCTGCCCAAACACCTGTGTTTGCCATGGAGTCATCGTTACGCTTGTTGCAGCATCCGAAATAGAATACCAAAGCAAGCACTAAAGCCACAATAATAGCTGTAAGAACCCCATACATGAATGCGTTATGAGTTACAAAGAAATTCTCATGGAATTCACGTGTGTCCTTCCATGCTTGTGAATTTGTCACAAAGAAAAATAGTTTATCCATAAATTAAATATTTTTAGATTATTTATATTCAAATGTTGTTTTTACCAAAGGCTTGTTACCGTCAAATGCATCCCTGATGCCTTTTAGCAGATACTCTAAACCAAAAGTTTTGTCACGATACATCAGTACATTAGGGCTTGAGTCATCATTGACAGATAGAGCAAGCCAAGAAGCTGGAATAATGTTCTCAACCGAATAGGTAAGTGTACCAGTACCAATGCCTGTTGAAGCTGGGCTTTTTATGGTTATTGTTAAATTGATGCCACTCTCGGTCTTTATGCTGTTTGTTGTATATTGAGTGGTGTCTTTCAATTGCTTTTCTCCTAAAGTCAACTTAGCTGCGGAATGGTTGAAATAATCATTGTCTGCATTATACATGTAACTGACTGTTTTAGGAAGTGTCATTCTTAGCACAATGTCTTTGGCAAGATCTGTGCCTGTTCCTTTTTGGGGCGATTCTTGCTCACCTTTCTGCAAAATACTATTCTCATCAAATCCATAGTATAATTGAAGTTCTGGCTTTAGGTCGGTATTGTCCTGCAAGGCAAGAATGTCTTCTGGAGCACCTACGGCTATGATGTAGAATGGGCGGTTGTTGGTATCTAATTTCTTAGGTGTGTCGAACATGTCATAATAGCAAGCTCCACCTTTTCCTACTTGTTTGCTCGCAAACTTGGCTGAGTATTTCAATACAGCTACAGCTTTATCTGCCGTTTTGCCCTTCAAGGCTTTTGCAAGTAAGTTCTGAAATTGCTCAAGAGCTGTTGAGGCATTCTTGTTGATATATACAATTCCATCTGTCACCAACATCGCAAGTTTTCCTTTGCTTGATTTGTCGCACATCATCGGTATTAATTTTTCGAAATGAGTACTTCCTCCATCAAACAAATTCAGGTTGTTTTGAAGGTCGGTAGAATAACCAGAATAAGTATCTACGTTATCATTCTTACGTACAAGAAATATCTTGGAATTGTTGCCAATCTTTTCGAATCGGCTCACAATGTTTGAAATCTGTCCGTCACCACTTGCAAAATACCCTTTCATACTTGTTGAGGCATCGAAGTATATCTCCACAGAACTTATTGACTTTGAGGGCTGTGGTAAATTTCCAAAACAAGCGTCAAGTGTATTGGCAGTTGTTGGCCCAGGACAACCATTTACGATTGCTATAATTGTCAAAATAATGACACATGTACCGATTAATACTTTTTTATTCATAGTAATTTATCTTTTATTGAGCAACGATTACCATTGCTTTTTGTTTTACTTTGTAGTCTTTCTTATAGCCAACTCGTACAAGATCGGTGATATAATTCTGTTTGTCCGAATTACTAATTTCAAGTACATAATTTGCCACACCTGGGCATAAATTTTCTAAGTCGCCATAATTCTCTCCAGTACAATCCTTATACTCACCGTCGCTTATTCGGTCGGCAAAGAGATTTGGAACAATGAGTTGCAAGCCAAATCGATTAGCTAAATGGCTGAGGGCATTATAAGCGCACATCATGCTCTCATGGTCTATGCGCATTCCATATTCACGTGTTTGGTCTGTCATAAATGGTAGGCAACTATAGGAATAATATCTTGAGAGGACATTTGTTAAACCATACTCATTGGTAATATCTTCCTCTATGATATCTTGTACTTTGCGATACAACTCTGCGTAATTGTCTATTGCATCTGTTGTTAGCAAATTCTTTGAGAATTTCTTGAAAGCTTCACGAAGTAATGATTGGTTCTCGTCACATTGTGGCTTTAATGTCATATCACATGGACGGATAAATGAACCAGTTACTGATGCTTGGATGTCATGGATGTCTTTTTTCATCACTTCATTCATTTCTGATAGCATATTGCTAAAAGTCTTGTTGTTAGAATCAATGATTTCCTGTTTGGAAGAAACTTTCTTTTGCAGAGTTTCTACATTCGCTTTTTCGGTTGCTATCTTTTGACCTACAGCATCTTGGTAAGCTTTGAACATTTTATTCATGTTGCAATCCTCCATAGATTCCGAATTGCCCTCATTGGCACATGCCTCTTTAAGATTAGTCGTCATTTCCTTTTGTTCCTCTTCAAGCTTCTTTTTTTCGAAACCTACTTCAATGTATGCATCCGAGAGCTCTTTGACAATACCTTCTGTTGTATGACAACTGGCAATTATTTCTTTAGTTTCATTTTTTGATTCTAATTGTCCTTTTATGCTCTTGTATATATGTTCCTTTATGGCATCAACTAGTCCTTTTGCTTTGTTTGTTCCATATTGTTTACATATCTCGTCAAGTTCGTTTACCTTAACAAGGGCATCCTTTATTTGTTTTATGGCATCTTCTTGGGAGGCGGTTGGTTGCATACCTACTTCCTTTAAGAAGTTGGCTATACTTATTTCTTCTGTATCCTCAGAAGAAATGGAAGTGTCCTTTTCTACATTCAGATGATTCTTGATTAAGTCTTTAATGACGTTTACTAAATCATCAAAGGTGCCTATATTGTCAGATATTTCTGGCAATTGAGAGTGTAATTCTTCCAAAAAACTTTCAAAATTTGAAGAATGATTTGTTGTAACGTCATCAGTGTTGCCAGGATTACTTGTAGCCATTGATGACTTACTTTTCTCAATATCAGCCTTTATCTTTTCAAGTCCAGATTTCAGAGGAGTATTAGAGGCGAAGTAACTATCAAATCCATTTATCTTTAATTGTTCTATGACATATTTTTGAGCCTCATGCCTACCGTCCACTGATTTTGTGTCAATGGACTCCTTTACCTTTTTACACAGTTTGTCTAAAAGCTGTTTGATTTTTGCTTCAAACTCTCCATTTGTCTCGTTAGTATAAATACTCTTAGAGATTTCATTCGCTTTTATTAGACGTTCAATGTCAGAAATTACAATGACACGATTATAATTAGACTCAGAACTCGTTTTTAGTTCTTTGATTTTTGTTAGAATTTGTTGAGTGTCAGAATTCTCGCTGCCACAGAGTTCTTTGGATATATGTTTTTTGTCATTTGACAAATTAAAGTATATCGACAAGATTTCTTGTAGTTTTTCTATTTTAGAATTGCGGTTGCTATACTCATTGAAGATGTCTATTTCATATCCTTTTATAATTGTTGCTATTTGCTCGTCAAGTGCATTCTCTATTTTGTTAATATCATTTATTGCCCATGTTTCATCGTTAGGATTTTCTTTATTGGCTTCTTCGTTTTTTTCTTCAACTTGAACGTCAGAGGCTTTTGCAGGTTGATTGATACTTGAATCTTCTTTTTCATTTTTTACTTCTGTAGTTAAAGCCTTATCCTCTGCTGTTATTTTTTGAGTACTCTCTTTTGACTTTGAATTTGTTTTTCTATATTTTTTTAACCAGCAAAATCCGATAGCAGATATCACAACCCCGATAATAATCCCAATGATTATATCCCAAATAGAAATAGATCCATCTTGAAATTCTTTTGTATTTACATTTTGGATAGTCTTATTGTTGCTTGAATTCATTTCATTCCCTTTCATCTTGAAAGTCCATGTCTTTTGCCCATATGTTATGGTTAGGATGCTTTTTGGAGAAATTTTGATAGTGCCAGAAATGTCTTTTTTCCCACTATCCTTCCTTGTTAATAACTTTCCGCCATCTTTAATTTCTGCACGTTTAGCTTCATTTCCATTTTTTGCAAAGACTATTTTACTGATAGTTATGCTATCTTTGGCATCAATAATGAAGTTATTTTTATTATATTCCTTAAAATTGATGTTATATTCTTTAATCTTTAATGATGGATTTTTCCCAGATAAATCGAGGATATTTTGGGCAATCATGGGCATGCTACCCATAACAGCCGATAGTATTAGTAATATAATTCTTCTTATCATATCATTATGTATTTAAGTTAAAGTTATGACATATAGTTAAATAGTAACAGGCCAAATGCTCTGTTTTGTAATGTCACTCGTTAGGTCAACACCCTTAGGAGTACTGGCTATTGATTTCAGACCATTCACGTAAAGAGAAACGTTGTTGTTGCGGTCAAGTCTCAGTCTTACATTAAGTTTGTCGGCATTGTTGAAATTTGCCATATCAAATTCCTCCATGTCGGATATAAACTCTGTATTTCCCATGTTATAGTTGGCTTCTGTTTCTTCGGGTGACATATAAGTCTGTACAAGACGGATATAAGCAGATGAAGATGTTCCGTTAACATTGATATTCTTGCCGTCGAATATTCCCGATGTCTTAGCATAAGGAATGTCGTTATGATTCAACAGTTCAACATAATGGAGGTGTCCACCAAGTTCTTGAAACATGATACCGTACGAAGCGTAAAGACGGCGAGACTTGATTTTAACTTTAGATGTAGGGATGTCGAATTTACTAACTTGTGCAATGGCACCTTCTGCTACCAATGTCTTTTCTTCATCTTTTTGTGAGTCAAACTCCACCAATCTAATATCTTTATTACTTAAACTTTTGATAGCTTCTTCTATGGATTCACGCAAGACTTGCAATCTACAACTTCTTCCAGAAAGGATAACAGTAGTAATGTCAAAATCACTACCGATATACATTCCTATTTGCTTGAATATTTTAGTTGTCACATCATGCAGGTATCTTTGGAATTTAGGATGGTTTATTATTTTGTCAGCCTCTACAGACCATGATTTGTGTCCAACAGTGTAGGAAATGGTTTCGCCAGGAGCGAGATGAGGCTTGATCTCTGTTTTTATTGCATTCTTTAAGTTTAGCATATCCACTCGGATAGCACTATTTGCAACAAAATCGGTAGAGATTAATTGAATAGGTATCAAGCCCAATTCCTGTAAAATACATGCTATCGTATAGTCAAGATAGTTGCCGGCTTTACCTGTTCCAATTTTTCCTCTTACTTCAACTTCTATTGTGTTTGTTTTTGTCGTACACTTGTCTAATACGGTGATGTCAAGCGTTCCTGCTCCCATGTCATACACAAGTACCGTTTCTTTTTCCTTTATATTGCCCACTTTGTTGAATTTTGACCAATTGGCAAGATAATATGCGGCAACAGCATCAGATTCGCTCACAAACTTCAGGTAACCATCACGCAGATAAGGGAAAGTTTTGTAGGCAATGTCTCTTAATATTCCAAGATGTGTAGGTGTATAAGTGTTAGGATATGTCAGTACCACCTTGTTCAGTTTTCTCTTATCACCAGTAATTGGTGAGACAAAATATCTGAACAATTCGTTGTAGGCCTCTTCAAATATGTTGGTCACATTTGCCAGACAGTTCTTTTCATTTGCGGATTTTGCATCCTTCAGTTTCACATGGCTAACTTTGCCTGTTCCTTCATCAATACGAAGATACGGAAATTGGTCATAAAAAGCGTTGGCTGGCAGATTTTCATTTCCAACGAGAATTTTAAGGCATGGCAACTGTCTTTGTACCTCGTTTACTACCAAACTTGATGTTGGAGACAAGCAGACAGCAAGAGTATTGTATGGCTCGGTTTGGGACTGTTCCATGCAAAGTGATGTTTCTGTCTGATTAGGATTGAGTTGATGGAACAATATGTCGGAAGAAAGAAATTTTGTTCCGTCCTCAAACGTGTCTTCTGTGAATTTATCATAGCCATTCCGTTCATTGGAGAACACCTGGTCTTTTTGCCTCTTTAGGTTGATGATTTTCTTGTCGTATTTGCATACTATAGCAGAAGAACCATAGTCAACACATAACCATTCTGGATAAGGTTCAAGCTGCAAGTTCCAGCGCAGAGTCATCGTAAAATGTTTGAAACTCTCGTCGGAATATGGTTGCCCTTTCTTATTCTCATAATAGTCAAACGAGACAACCGTGTCAACGACAAAAGTACATTCGCTATCAGTGCCTACAACCTCTGCAATCCGTGAGGGGTTGAAGGTGAGGTCAAGACTTGTGAAACTATCCTTTCCGTTTTTTAGGAACAAGCCGCCAAGACTGTTGAGTTCCTCCCAGTTATCACCATCTATGGTCGTAAACATTGATTGTGTTTTGCCGTTGGCATCAAGTACCTTGATGTCATTACAAACGCTATCACTTATACTGAAATTACGTATTATTACTCCTGCTTGTTTTACACTTCCATCGGTGGCTGCATTGGCAAGACTTATAGTCAACTGTCGTTGCATTTTGCTATTGGGAGTAAACGAAAACTCGGAGATTTGAATGTTTTTGCCATCGTCCATGAAAGTCAGTGTATCATCCACATCATCGCCAATCATTACCTTTAATTCGGCACTTTGTCCATCACGTTTGATGGTGAGTTGTTCTGTTAATTCTGCTAAAGGCTGAATAATCTCTGGACTGTATTCTACCGAGAATTTTGAGTGGTTTTCAATAGTTAGGCATTCCGTTTCTTCTATAGGGTTGCTAATTCTTGATAGGTCGATGTACATTTCAAAACGTTGCAACTCCTTTCTTGATGGCTTTAGCAAGTCTTTCCACTCTTGTGTTCTTGAGCCATCCATGTTCTTGAAGAACAACACGTCACCCATGTCGGTTGTTCCATTAAAGATTCCTATTTTTGTCTCGATATTCAACTTGGGTGTATATTTATATGCCTCCTCAATCCAAGCTACAATCTCGCCTATCTTCACTTCAGAAAGTTGAGAGCTATATTGGATTGTGGTTTTTTCTATGTTTATAGCAAAATAAGGTTTTACATCAAGAGAGGCAAAAGTTATGTTTATGCTCTCCTGGTGTGAGTCAATCTTATTGTTGTCTTCGTCCAATACTACAACATCAAAACTTATAGAGTATTTCTTAGGAATACGTTGCTGTGCTTCGTTACAGTCGCTTATGGCTTGTTGGTTGAAAAATAATTGAAAAGGAGTATCTTGCTGTGTCAGCCAAATCCCAACGGGGAAAGTTTCCATTCCAAACTCTTGTTGCTTGCTTACTATAGAGAACAGTTTGTCCTTGTCATATACAATTTCTTTAGGCACGGATATGTTCTGTATGGTAACATATACATGTCTTTCTATATTTTGGTTATTGCGTATCCAAGGTAGCTTGTCCCAAAAGTTATCTTTGCGTTCTGCTACCGATATTTTCCAGGACATTTCAACGTTCACTTTGGATCGTTTCTCGTTTTTTAAGTCTATTATTATATCCATATATGCTTATTTGTATTATCTTTCCCAAATTTTTTATGTAATTTTCTTACCCTCTACATGTGACTTATTTTTATAGAATCATTATTAGGAACATAGGCTGTAACCCTTTTAAAACCTCTATAGGTCAACACGCAAATTATTATGGCAAATAAAAGAATGAACACTACGTCCCAAAAAATCACAATTGCCTGCACATCATCTGCCCAAAACCACCATAGGAAGTCTGGCATTGCTATTTTCCCAAAGATTTTAGCATCGTCCTTGAAAACAACAGATTGAGTTATCGTCAATCCCTTCCTATAGTCTTCATCATAGGGATTCATCACAAGACCATTATATATGCCATCTTTGTAATTTACCCAGACTCTCACTGTTACAGTGTCACCTTCCGAGAGAACTTCTTTGTCTATTACTTGGTTTAATTTACTTTCTTTGCTTGTATATTTTTTATTTTTACCATTTAGTATCAATTCAGTCTTGCTTACAAAGTACATAGGGTCAGTTGTACTCAAATCGAGGTCGAAAGCGTAACCGCCACGCACTTTTTTGAATGGAAGTTGTGCAGGGATATTTGCTATAGATTGTATGGATGGTATAATTGTTGGGCGTACCTTATATATTGCAAGAACAAACGGTTCTTTGGCAATATGAGCGAATTCGTGTTTATACTGTCCATAAAATCTTACAGGTTCAAATTGGTATCGCTGATTAATGTTCTTTAGTTTGGAAAAAACTTCTTCTCTATAAGGTGCGATGCGTGAACCTCTTGAAGTTGAAATATTATTCCACTCCAATTGGTAGTTATCATCAACTCCGTTTACTTTTTCATCGCTTAACATTATTATATATGTGTCATTAGCTCCAAGATTAGAACTTTGTTTGACAGCTTGAAGTATATATTGTTTGGCGGCAGACTGAAAAGAGGCTTTGTTTATGCCAACAAAACGATTTTGCTGAATAACCATTCCTGCCCAATTCCCCAATGCAGAGAAATCCACTTTGTCCTGCTGTTTCCATAATGCAGACGTTCCATTGGAAATATGTGGAGCAAAAGCAAATCTATTGAAGTCAGGATTAGATAAGTCTACCTGATATGTAACCAATGAAAGAAAATCATTTTTGTCGTATTCAAAATATTCATTCAATAGATTCTCAACATATTCCTTCGTTGAATTCTTCAACAATTCATTTGTGTATTTAGGCATTGCACCATCTATTGCAACTATAAAATGCCTATTCAAATGAATATTTCTTTGTTGTGTATATTGCTTTTTTGCCTTATTACTCTCATACTGCATCAACAACATGCCAGCCATGGCATTGTTGCAACATAAAAACACAAAAGCACAAACTAAGAGTTTAAAATTTTTCATCTAATATTTTATCGTATTAATTCCAAAAACGCACTCGGTACATACGCCGTAACAACAGTCACCAAGTCGTCCACGACAACACCGACTCTCTGTTGCCCCTGCCAGCGTGCAACTCTTCCAACCACCCCTTTGAATACACCATCAGTAACCTTTACCAACTGGCCTTTTTCGAACTTAGGCACTTCGACTAAAGACACAATGGTATTGTCTGCATCGGCAGCACAGATAATCTTCAAACTTTCCATCTGATAGTCTGGAACTATTAGTGGAATTTTCTCGATTCTGCGACCGTTGTGGACGTGACGATAATAAAAACGGAGGAAGGGGAGGTTTACGTTGTCGTAAACAAAAGATTTGAGTTGTTCTTCGGTGCCATAGGCGAAGAAGATGTTGGGTAAACGTGACTCGGTAATAATTTTGCGCTTACCTTTTATAAGTTTCACTACCTCGGTGGTAGGATAGAAAGCCGTGATACCTTTGGCTGTCATGTAGTCGTATGCTTTTTTCTCTCTACCATAGGTGGTGCGTAAAGCATACCAGTGAGGAATCTCTTCCTCCTTTTGTACTTTAGACTTACTTAATATATGGACACTTCTAGTGGACACCCCTGTTTGTGAACTCTCAGCGGAAACAGTGCTTTGAGCTTCGGGGAGGGCGTTGGAGGTAAGTCCAGCGCAAGGAGGGAATTCACCAGCTCCTGGGGTGTGCACATCTTCTGATGTCCATTCATCGACTTTCATATCGGTGCTAACTTTTTTCTAGACAGAAATCCGTTAAATTGCGACAGAAAAAAAGCGTGGAATCGTCCTGTTGTCCATTCCACTTCCTGAGGCTCTAGCAATTGCCTATCATAGTTGAACAGACAACGTCAGAGCCCACGCCGATATGAAAATCATGTCCGTGTAAAGAGACCTATATAATACATTTGATTGCGCCCGAAAGGGTACAATCTATGCTTACAAGGTCTCCACGGGATTGAAATAATCACACCCGGGACATCTACCGTTGACCATATTCAAGACTATGATTAACTGTTAATTTGCTAGATTACAGGAAGTCTTAAACACAGCGTCGATAAACGCCTTCCATTATGTCTGGATTGTCTTCCCACCCAAAGCCCGCTTTCGTATAGATATGTCATGGTTGACTTCACTACACTCAGCACGGCGTAGGCTGCCGACTCGGTTATCATGAAAGAACCCGTCTTACAGCGACAACTGCGGTCTGGCTATACAATCCGGCTACAAAAATACGAAAATTTATTGAGAAAAGATAAGAAATGGCAGGAAATATAAATGCTACAACGCAAATTTAAGACTATTTAAGCCAATACGCTTGAATATCTCGATTATTTTGTGTAAGAAAGCGCACTGTAATAGATGACAAACATTCTAAAATATGCAAACTGCGCTACAAATAGAAAGCAAAAAGCGCACAGAGTGATACAACCATTTGGTATTTCTTCTCTGTACGCTATTATATAATTAAGGTGTAATGCTTAACTGATACCTCTCGGCATCGTTCCATTCATCACGATAATCATCGGATACTCGTGTTTTACTTGCTCTGCTTGGCAATCCTTGCGGTTCACTACCTTACTGATAAACCATTGTCTGAACAACAAGGCTTGGTATGTATCCATTTGAA
>ERZ827490.3633-NODE-3633-length-13568-cov-2.174203_pt1 | contig 13568 bp, 10 predicted proteins | sample MGYA00519770_ERZ827490 | MGnify/ENA primary metagenome ERZ827490 (study PRJEB31778, sample SAMEA3449324) | human gut metagenome | biome: human gut; feature: human-associated habitat; material: faeces | place: United Kingdom | collected 2010/2012 ...
GGAGAATTGACTTCAAGAGGGACGAGCTGTTGCGTCCTCCGCAAGGCTCTAGGCTTGAATGAGCTTTTCGAGCTGGTCGGCCATGGCGTCGATGTCGGCATTCGTGGCAACGAGGGGCGGTAGGAAGCGCAGCGTATGGGCGCCGGTGTAGTTGAGCACCAGGCCTTGCGGCGCGTTGAGGGCGGCTAGCACCAGCGCGGGCGCGTCGACGGAATCGTCAAACTCCACCGCACGCATAAGGCCGAGGCCGCGAACTTCTTTCACATGGGGCAGGGCGGTCAAGCGCTCGGCGAGGTGTTCGCCGGCGGCTTCAATGCGCTCGATTTCGCCCTCGCGGCCCAGCTCGTCGAGCACGCAGTTCGCTGCGGCGATGGCTAGGCAGCTGCCGCCGAACGTGGTGCCGTGGTCGCCCGGCCCGAACGCGTCGGCCACTTCGGCGCGTGCGGCGCATGCGCCCATGGGCACGCCGCCGGCAATGCCTTTTGCCATGGCGACGATGTCGGGCGTGACTCCATAGTGTTGGAACGCGAAGGGGACGCCGCAGCGATACATGCCGCACTGCACCTCATCGCAAATCATGAGCGCTTTGTTCTCGCTCGTCAGGCGGCGAACCGCTTCCATATACTCCTGGGAGCACGGATGCACACCGCTTTCGCCTTGCACGACCTCAAGAATGACGGCGCATACGTCGTGATTGGCGAATGCCGCCTCGAGCGCTGCGACGTCATTCTGCGGAACGTCGATGAATCCGCCAGGCAGAGGCTTGAAGGCCTCCTGCTTCAGCGGCTGCGCGGTGGCAGCGAGCGTTGCGAGCGTGCGGCCGTGGAAGCTGTTCGTGATGGTGACGATGGTCGAGCCGCCGTTGCCGAAACGCTTCGCGTAGAGGCGTGCGAGCTTGATGGCGCATTCATTGGATTCTGCGCCCGAATTCGAGAAGAACGTCTTCCACTCGATGGGCTCGCCAGAATCGGTGGTGCCGCCCAGAATATTCGACAGCTTCTCGGCGACCTCGCCGCGGTGCTCGATGTAGTAATAGTTGCTGACGTGCATGAGTTTTGCGGTTTGCTCTTGCAGGGTTTTTACGAGCGCGGGTGCGCAGTGGCCCAGGCTAATAACGCCGATGCCGCCAATGAAATCGAGGTATTGTTTGCCTTTGTCATCGGTGAGCATCATGCCGTTTCCGCTCACGAATTCGACAGGCTTGCGAGCGAAGGTGCCCATCACGTATTTCGATTCAAGTTCTTGCTGCTGTGCGAGGCTCATGGGAGCTCCCTTCTATCGACGCGCACGTGCGCGTTTGGTTTGTTCTGAATCGCTATCCCAGTTCGACATTGACATTTGCATCGAGGCGGCTCGCAAGCGCGTCGAGCGGTTGGGCTTGGTAGGTTTCGTCGGGCGTGCTCGGCTTCATCATGGTGCCAACGCCGTGGTCGGTAAGCAACTCGAGCAAAAGCGCATGAGGCATGGTGCCGTTGATGATGTGCGCGGCGGGAATGCCCGCATCGAGCGCCGCAAGACACGCTTCAATTTTGGGAATCATGCCGCTGGAAAGCGTGCCCGATTCGACGAGCTCGCGGGCTTCTTCCGATGTGAGGGAAGAGATAAGGGTGTCTTTATCGCTGAAGTCTTTGTAGAGGCCGTCAACATCGGAGAGGAAAATGATTTTGTGCGCGTGCAGCGCTGCTGCCAGATGGCCCGCTGCGATATCGGCGTTGATGTTGAAAGGCTTGCCGTCGTCGCCCGCCGCGACGGACGCTACGATGGGGATGTAATCGTCGTTGATGAGATGCTCGAGGTAGGTGGGGTCGATGCTCGTGACTTCGCCAACGCGACCAAGCTCGGGGTTGAGCTGCGTGGCGCGGATAGTGCAGCCGTCGCCTCCGCTTACGCCCACGGCGAGGTGGCCGTGCACGTTGATGGCGTCGACCAAACGGCGATTCACGCTGCCCACGAGCACCATGCGCACGAGTTCCATGGCGTCGTCGGGCGTCACGCGTAGGCCGTCCTTGAATTCTACGGGCATGCCGCTTTTCTCGAATGCGGCAGAAATGTCTTTGCCGCCGCCATGCACGATGATTGGCTTCATGCCGATAATTTTCAACAGCACGATATCGGTCATGACCTGCGCCATAAGCTCGGGGTTTTCCATGGCCGATCCGCCATATTTGATGAGCACGGTTTTGCCTGTGGTGTGTTTGATCCAGGGCAGCGCCTCGACGAGCAGGTTGACTTTGGCGGCATAGTTGGAGCTGCGAGCTCCGGTTTTCGTGAATTTCATAAAACTCCTTGGAACCCGCGGAACGTTCGTGACGTTGGCGGGCTTTCGCTGGAAACGGAAGGTGTGAATATATGGGGTAGGGCGCGTACACCAAACCGAAGGCGCGCATGCCGCGACGAACGTGGGCGCGCGCAATAGGCAACGGCTGGCAAACGCCTAGCTTCGTCGCTCGTTTCTTCTCAAGGAGGGTTTGGCCATAGTAATTGCTACGATGCGCATGCTACGCCGCCCAATCCGGCGTCTTCGGCAAGTCCGAAGACGATATTCGCGCACTGGACAGCTTGGCCAGCGGCTCCTTTTCCGAGGTTGTCGATGGCGGCCATGGCGACGATCATGCGCTCATTTGGGTTCAGCGACGCATTGACGTGCGCGCGGGCCGTACCTGCTACCGCGCCGGTTTTGGGCCATACGCCTTGCGGCAGGGCAGTTACGAGGTTTGACTTGGCATAGGCTTTTTCGTAAGCGCGATGCAGAGATGCGTCGTTGACTTCAGCGTCTTTTGCAAGCGGCAAATACACCGTGGCGAGAATGCCACGCTTGAGCGGTGCCAAATGCGGCGTGAAAATGACATGCGCAGGTGCGGGGCGCACCGATGCGTCGCCGGCAACGGGAATGTGTGCGGCTGAAAGGGTGCGTCCATAGGAAAGCGCGATTTCGGGTTGGTGGCGATGAAGCGGCAGACCATACGCTTCGAGCGACTCGTCGCCGGAGCAATAGTGAGTGCGCGCGCTCGGCTTTCGGCCCGCGCCCGTGATGCCGGAAATGGCATCGACGATAATGGGCGCATTGGGATCGACGAAGCCCGCGGCAAGTGCCGGGGTTGCCGCCAAAATAGAAGCGGTCACATAACAGCCAGCGCAGCCAACGATAACGGCCTCGCCTGCGGCATGGCGCGCCGCAAGATCATCAAGGGCGGCGCGGTTAGTTGCGCGCTCGAGCAGCTCGGGAGCCGCGTGCTGCACGTGGTAGGCGGCTTCATAGTCGGCTGCGTGCGCGAAACGGAAATCGGCGGAAAGGTCGATGCACGTCACGCCCGCCTCGACGAGACGAGGCGCATGGAGCATGCCAGCTTTGTGGGGTACGCCCATGAAGACGACGTCGCACGAAAGCAACGAATCGGTTGCGTGCGGTTCGAGCACCAGGTTGTCGTAAACGCCGCGAAACGCGGGATATATGTCGGCGATATGCTGTCCGGCTTCGGAATCGGAGGTGATGACAGCAACTTCGAACTCGGGATGGCTGGCGCAAATTCGCAGCACTTCGGCTCCGGCGTAACCCGTGGCCCCCATGATTCCTGCCTTAATCATGTGCTGCTCCTTTGTTTGAAATGCATAAAAAATCGTTTTCGTGCATATTAGACCGTTTTTAATCGTGAAACATGTATCTCGATAAAAAAGAATGAAGCTCCACAGGAATTCTCGGCGGAAGGTGCCGTTTTTACGCTACAATTCCACCTCGCATTGCTGGGCGTGTGCCCGAGTGGTTAAAGGGGACGGGCTGTAAACCCGTTAGCTCTGCTTACCTAGGTTCGAATCCTAGCGCGCCCACCAGCTTTGCCCGTGTAGCTCAGTCGGTAGAGCACTTCGTTGGTAACGAAGAGGTCACCGGTTCAAGTCCGGTCGCGGGCTCCATTTGTTCTTTTTCCTGCAACGGTCTTCGCCTAAATGGGAAAAGGGATTAATCGGCCTCAGCTGTCATTGCATGGCGGTGTAGCTCAGTTGGTTAGAGCACACGGTTCATACCCGTGGCGTCACTGGTTCGAATCCAGTCACCGCTACCATTATTTCGGTTGGTTGAATGCTTCGCGCATAGGTTGGATCGGAAGGCGGCCTCTGGCCGCTTTTTTAGTTTCGCGGCTATTCTATGTATGTATATGGGTCGAACGAAGACCATCGAAACGCATCGTTTTCGATATTTCGCCTATTTGTCGCGATTTCGTGAAGACTGCCGCTGTACCTGGTGAAACGTCACTTCTCCATTGACGGCGGGGCGTTCAGCTTGTATTCTGCAAAAGTTCGCTTTCAAAAGCCCCGCTAAGCGCTGCTCAAAACGGGACACAGCGCGAAAGAATGTCCAGATTCTGGACCGTTGGTTTGGCGTAGGAAACCGAACAGTTTCGTGAAGCAGCACTTTTGAACCAGAACAAACGTATTTGGAGGAAATCGTGAAGACGTATTACGCAAAGCCTCAAGAGGTTGAGCGCGAGTGGGTCGTTATCGACGCCGCCGACCAGGTGCTGGGCAAGGTTGCCGCTAAGGCTGCCCACATTCTCCGTGGCAAGAACAAGCCGCAGTTTACTCCGCATGTTGACACGGGCGACTTCGTCATTGTCATCAATGCCGAGAAGGTGCGCGTCACGGGCAACAAGGCTCTCGACAAGAAGTACTACCGTCACTCCGGCTACCCCGGTGGACAGAAGTGCGAAACCTTCACCGAGGCTATCGAGAAGCATCCTGAGCGCGTCATCGAGCACGCGGTTAAGGGCATGCTGCCGAAGAACACTCTCGGCCGCAAGCAGCTCACCAAGCTCAAGGTCTACGCTGGCCCCGAGCATCCGCATGCCGCTCAGAAGCCCGTCGAGATCAAGCTGGAGGAGAAGTAACAATGGCAAACGAAGCTGTCTATTACGGCACTGGCCGTCGCAAGAACGCCGTTGCTCGCGTCCGCTTGGTTCCCGGCACCGGCAAGGTTACCGTCAATGGTCGTGAGGCTATGAATTACTTCGGCCGCGAGGCCCTGGTGAACTACGCCACCATGCCGTTCAAGGTTACCGACACCCAGAATCACTTCGACGTCATCGCTCTGTGCAATGGCGGCGGCATTTCTGGCCAGGCTGGCGCTCTGCGCCACGGCATCAGCCGCGCGCTGCTGCAGGCCGGCGAGTATCGTCCCGAGCTGAAGAAGGCTGGCTTCCTCACTCGTGACCCTCGTATGGTCGAGCGCAAGAAGTACGGCCTGAAGAAGGCCCGCAAGCGCCCGCAGTTCAGCAAGCGCTAATCTGCTCGCTTACTTCACGCGAAATGGAAAGGCTCGTCGCTTATGCGGCGAGCCTTTCTTTTATGTATGCCTTTGGTTGGGAATCGCGAAAAAGCGGGCCCATGAGGCCTATGCGTCAAAAGCCGCGCGGAATACGAAGGCCCGATGGGTGTATCCATCGGGCCTTTTGCTTCGATTTCTAATCAATGAAAAGGGGCAAGGCGCGCTCGAGATGCGCGAAAACGACCGGTCAAAGCCGGGTTCCGCGCTGCTGAAGCGTACCCTTTGAGACCGGAGCACGTTGAACGTTGGCTATTTTTCGTAGGCGCAGTCGGCGGGCGTCCAGCTTTTCAGAATGGGAATCATCTTGCGGGCGATTGCTTTGGCGCCTTCGAGGTCTTGCTCTCGGAAGTTGCCGCACTCCTTTTCGGTGGCACCGGGCACATCGCCCTCAAAGCTGGCAATGAATGCGAGCATGTCATTGACAAGCTTGATGGCAACCTCGGGTTCCATGTTGCGCACGAGGAAATAGAAACCGGTACGGCACCCCATGGGGCCAACGTATATGACTTGGTTGGAAAGCTCGCTCGAGCGCACATAGGTTGCGAACAAGTGCTCGAAGCTATGGATGGCGGGGTAGGGCAGATAGGTGCCGCAGTTCGGCTTAACCATGCGAATGTCATAGGTGGTCACGTCGCCGTCAACGCGTGAGGTGTACATGCCTTCAACGAGCTTGGTGTGATCGACGGCGAAGCTTGCGATTTGCTTGAGTTCCATAGGTCTTCCTTTGCAAAGGTTCGACGTAACGTTTCTTGGCCAATATTGTATCGATGCTTTTGACTGCGTTGTGACTCTTTACGAATTTAGCTTAACGCCGATAGTGCGATTATGCCGCAAGATCGGGGTGCGTGGCGAACGGCGCAACTGCGACTCATGGCAATCCATGCGCGCGATGTCGCCTGCCTCCAAGCAGGCGATAACCACGGCGTTTTCGCGTGCAATGTTCCGCTCGCCGCTCGATATGGTTTGGCGGTCTGGCGTGCGGTGCATTGCGGCCGCGAGTGGTAGAATACAAAAGTTCGAGGGGCGCGCGGGCGCCCTTTGCCATCTTGCAAGGCGATGTGTCAAAGCTTCGCGAGAGAGCTTTCACAAGGATTGGAGAAGCAATGGCCCGACTTTTTGGAACCGATGGCGTGCGTGGCGTGGCGAACGTCGACCTCACCTGCGAATTATCTTATAGGCTTGGGCAGGCTGCGGCATCGTTTATGGGCAAGACCATTGTCGTGGGCAAAGACACGCGCAAAAGCGGCGACATGCTCGAGGCGGCGGTGGTTGCCGGCATTACGAGCGCAGGCGGCGATGCGCTGCTTACGGGGGTTATTCCTACGCCGGCTGTGGCGCTGCTGGTTCGCGAACTGCATGCCGATGGCGGCATCGTGATTTCCGCATCGCATAATCCACCGGAGTACAACGGCATCAAATTCTTCGACGCGAATGGCTTCAAGCTTCCTGACGCGGTCGAAGACGAAATCGAGAAATTCATTGCCGAGGGCGGCGTTGAAGGCCAAATCGCGCGTGCGAAAGAGGCGGGCGAGGAAGCCGAAATGCCCGTGGGCGATGAAGTTGGCGTTGCTCTCGAAGTCGAGGACGCGTGTGAGATGTATATCAACCATGCGGTCGAAACGGTAACGAGCCAGGGAATCAACTTCGACGGGCTTCACGTTGCGCTCGATACGGGCCATGGTGCGTCATCCCTCACGAGCGCAGAGGCGCTGCGCCGTTTGGGTGCGGAAGTCACCGTGATCAACGATGACTATGATGGTACCGACATCAACGTCAATTGCGGCTCCACCCATTTGGGCCCCTTGACCGAGCTTATGGCCGAATGCGGCGCTGACGTGGGCATTGCCCACGATGGCGACGCCGACCGCGTGATGCTCATGGCAAAAGATGGCACCGAAATCGATGGCGACATCGTCGAGGCGGTGCTTGCGGTCGATTTGAAGAATCGCGGCGAGCTGCCTCACAACACGGCGGTCTCCACCGTTATGACCAATTTGGGCTTCGTGCGCGCCATGGAGGCTCATGGCATTGACGTGCTGCAGACCAAGGTGGGCGACCGCTATGTGCTCGAGGCGATGCGCGAAGGCGGCTATGCCGTCGGCGGCGAGCAGTCGGGCCATATGATTTTGCTCGAGCACAATTCCACGGGCGATGGCCTGGTGACGGCGTGCCAATTCCTCGCTGCCGTTCGTCGCAGCGGCAAGCCTGTCGAAGAGGCCATTAAGGTTATGACGAAGTTCCCGCAAACGCTGATTAACGTGCGCGTGAAAGATAAACATGCGCTCGAGGGGAACGCCCCCATTTGGGATGCCGTGCATGCAGCTGAAGCTGAAATGGGCGATACCGGTCGCGTGCTCGTTCGCACGAGTGGCACTGAGCCCCTGGTGCGCGTTATGGTTGAGGCCGAAACCCAGGAATCGGCCGACGCCCACGCGAAGGTGATTGCCGAGGTGGTCGAGCGCGAACTCGCGTAAATCGTTGAAGCGGTTGCGCTTCTCGACACTTAACGACGTGACGAGCGTGCGGGGCCAGCATCAACGATTCGACTTAGCATGAACTTCGATAGAGTATCCACAGCTCCGGCATGTGCCGGAGCTGTTCTTATATGGGCCCTTTGCGCGGGTTTGCCATGTGCGACGAATTCGTCAAACGGCTCTTTCGCTGCTCTACCTTGGCGCTCGATTGCTTTTGCATCTTGGTTTCGAGAGTCTTTCAAGCCATGAGGGCTATCTGGCATAGCGCGGATCACAGGACGTTTGCCGAATAAGTGTGTTACGCATCTTGATTTCGTAACACACTATCCTTTACTATGTGTGTTACGAAATAGTATTCCGTAACACTAAAAGGGAAGGAAGCGGAAATGGCGATACATGAGCAGGATGTTGCAATGTGCAAAAGGCGCGATTTTCTGAAGCTGGCCGCGTGTGGCGCTGCCGTCGCATCGTTTGGCGGTGTGCTTTCGGCATGCGTGGGCGGGTCTTCGACGGAGAGCGCCGAAAGTGCTGCGGCTACCGATCAGGTTATCGTGGCCATGAATACTGGCAGCGAGCCTGCCGCCGGTTTCGACCCGTTGCGTGCGTGGGGTTGCGGCGAGCATGTCCATGAGCCCCTTATTCAGTCGACGCTTATTACGACCGACGAGAATCTGGAATTCCAAAACGACCTCGCGACCGACTATTTCTGCTCGGATGATGGTCTCACCTGGACATTTGCTATTCGCGACGACGTGAAGTTCACTAATGGCGATCCGCTTACCGCATCTGACGTCGCCTTCACTATTAACGGCGTCATTAAGGGTGAAGCTTCCGAGGCCGACCTTTCCATGGTGCGCGAAGCTGTGGCGACTGACGCTACGCACGTTGAGCTGTATTTGACCAAGCCCTACAACATGCTTCTATACACGCTTGCCGTGCTGGGCATTGTTCCCGAGAAGGCATATGGTGACGATTACGGCGCCAACCCCATTGGATCGGGCCGCTACATGCTTGAGCAGTGGGACAAAGGCCAGCAGGTTATTTTGAAGGCGAACCCCGACTACTATGGTGAAGAGCCGAAAATGAAGCGCGTCGTGGTCGCGTTCATGGAGGAAGATGCGGCTCTCGCCGCCGCTCGCGCCGGCCAGGTTGACATCGCGTTTACCGCCGCTGTGTATTCCGACCAGGAAATCGCCGACTATGAATTGCTCGCATGTGAGACGGTGGACTCTCGCGGCATTTCTCTTCCCACGCCGCAGCCGGGCGGCACCAAGGAAGGCGACAGTGGTGTTGCATACCCCGTAGGCAATGCGGTGACGAGCGATATTGCCGTGCGTCGCGCCATCAACTATGGCGTAGACCGCGAAACCATGATCAAAAACGTTATCAATGGCTACGGAACGCCTGCGTACAGCGTGTGCGATAAGTCGCCGTGGGGTTCCCCCGATATGAAGGTTGAGACCGATGTGGCTTATGCCAAGCAGCTTCTTGACGAGGCCGGCTGGGCTGCCGGTGCCGATGGTATTCGCGAAAAGGACGGCGTGCGTGCTGCATTCGATTTGTATTACGCCAGCAACGACTCGGCGCGCCAGGCGCTTTCGGCGGAATTCGCGAATCAGATGAAGGAGCTTGGCATCGAGGTCTCCATTAAGGGCGCGAGCTGGGATGACATTTATCCCCATCAGTACAGCGATCCCATTTTGTGGGGTTGGGGCTCCAATGCTCCCGTTGAGACGTATGAGCTCAACTATTCCACTGGCTGGGGCAACTATGCATGCTATGAAAACGAAAACGTCGACTCGTATCTCGACGAGGCTCTCGCGATGCCGCATGTGGAAGATTCTTACGAGCTTTTCCAGAAGGCCCAGTGGGACGAAGCGACCCAGCAGGGCGTTGCGCCGCAGGGTGCCGCGACGTGGGTTTGGCTTGCGAACGTGGACCACTTGTACTTCAAGCGTGTTAACCTTAACGTCGCCAAACAGAAGCCCCATCCGCATGGCCATGGCTGGAGCTTGGTAAATAATGTCGATACGTGGAGCTGGTCGTAATTTCGTGGTTCGGTATGCACTAGAACAGATCGTACGCTTCGTCGCGCTCATGTTCGCGGTGAGCTTCGTCGTGTTTGCGCTCGTGTCGGCTTCGCCCATCGATCCCGTTCAGATGAACGTAGGCCAGGCGGCTTATATGACGATGAGCGAAGCCAAGCGGGCGCAGCTCGCCCAATACTGGGGCGTGGGCACGCCGTTGCTTGAACGCTATGCGAATTGGCTTGCTTCCGTTTTGCAAGGGGACTGGGGCACCTCGCTGCGTTTCAACGCTCCCGTGATGGAGGTTCTGGGCAATCGCGCGGCAAACTCGTTGGCGCTTTTGGGCATTGCGTGGGTCGCAAGCGGCGTGCTCGGCCTGCTGCTCGGCGTGGTCGCGGGCGTCAATCGGGATCGGTGGCCCGATCGATTGGTGAAAGGCTATTGCTTCGTGCTTGCCGCGACGCCGACGTTTTGGCTAGGGCTTGTGGCCCTCATGGTGTTTTCGGTGTGGCTGGGCTGGTTCCCTCTGGGCTTTTCGGTGCCGCTTGGAAAATCGGCGGCCGATGTGACGCTGCTCGACACCGCCCACCATATCGTGCTGCCTGCGATCGTGCTTTCATTCGTGGGCGTGGCGAACATCGCGTTGCATACGCGCGAGAAGCTCGTCGATATTCTTGAATCCGATTATGTGAAATTTGCCCGTGCTCGTGGTTTGTCTACGTGGCAAATCGTGCGTCGCCACGGTATGCGCAATTTGCTGTTGCCCGCGATGACGTTGCAATTCGCCTCTATCTCGGAGATTTTCGGCGGTTCGGTTCTTGTCGAGCAGGTTTTTTCGTATCCCGGCTTGGGCCAGGCGGCGATTACGGCTGGCCTCGGCGGAGATGCGCCTCTTCTGGCGGGCATCGCCGTGGTTTCAGCCATGCTTGTGTTCGGCGGAAATTTGATGGCGAATATTCTTTACGGGGTGGTTGACCCGCGTATTCGCCGTGGGCAAATGCGCGAACGCGCAGGCAGGCCCCGTATTGCGCGCGAGACTCACGATTCGGCACGGGCCGAAGAAGCGCTCGCGCCTATGCCGGCGATGGTTGGCGCGGGCGTGGACCAGGTGCCGAGCGCCGGTGCCCTGCCGAGCGTGCGCCGCTCAGTGGCGCAGGCGTCGAGCGCGGTTCGCGAATCGTTGCAGCTGGGCACATTGTTGCATGCGCCTCGTCGACGAGGCACCAATCGCGTCGCGACGCTTGCCAAGTTCGTGGTGGCCGCCATTCTGCTCGTGTTCGTGGTGGCTGCGGGTATGGCGCTTTCCGATATAGCGACCACGACCGATTTCTCGTTGAAGTCTCTTGCCCCGTGCCTCGCTCATCCGTTCGGCACCGATTGGATGGGGCGTGACATGTTCGCGCGTACGCTTTCGGGCCTTTCGACGAGCGTCGTGCTGGGTTTGGTCGCCGCATGCGTGTCTTCGGTTATTGCGGTGATTTTGGGAGCGGCTGCGGCGCTTTGCGGCCCGAAGGTCGACGCTGTGATCAGTTGGCTTATCGACCTCATGATGGGCGTGCCCCATATCGTCTTGCTCGTGCTTATTTCCTATGCGCTCGGCAAAGGCTTTTGGGGCGTTGCTGTTGGCGTGGCGATTACGCATTGGCCGAACCTCGCCCGCGTCGTTCGCGCCGAAATTCTGCAATGCAAGCAGTCCGACTTCGTGATGGCGGCGCGCCGCATGGGGAAGAGCTCTGCATATATCGCCATCCACCATATGGTCCCGTTCGTGTTGCCCCAATTTGTCGTGGGACTTGTGCTCATGTTCCCCCATGCGATTTTGCATGAGGCTTCGATTACATTCCTTGGCTTCGGCCTTCCGCCCGAGATGCCTGCGATTGGCGTTATCCTGAGCGAAAGCATGGGATATCTCACCACGGGCATGTGGTGGCTGGCGGTGTTTCCTGGCGTCGCGCTTGTCGCTGCGGTTATGTTGTTTGACGCCGCCGGGGAAAGCCTGCGTAAGCTAATCGACCCGCATACGAGTCAGGAATAGAGGTGGCGAACGTGAAAGACGAACATCTTTTGGCTCACGAGGCGCATAAACATGGCGACGCCTCTATGCACCATCACCATTCCCATGCGATGTCGTCGCACCATGCGCATGGGCATCATTTGCTGCAGGTTGAGGATTTGTGCGTGTCGTTTTCCATGTACGACCCCGATGAAACGCATTTTTTTCGCGCTCGCAAGAAAGACGTGAGCGTGATTTCCGACCTTTCGATTTCGGTGCATGCGGGCGAGATTATGGCAATCGTCGGTGCGAGCGGTTCGGGCAAGAGCCTTTTGGCCGATAGCGTTTTGGGCCTCTATGAGCCCAATGCCATCGTCTCGGGAACAATCTGGTTCGACGGCGTGCGCCAAGATGCCGCGTCGCTCGCGCAGCTGCGCGGTCGCGAGATTGCGTTCGTTCCACAGAGCGTTGCTAACCTTGACCCTCTTATGAAGGTGGGCCGACAGGTTCGTGGCGTTGCTCGCGATGCGGCCGATGCCGAGCGTCGCACCGAGCGCCAGCGCGCGCTGTTCGAGCATTACGGGCTTGCCCCCGAAGTTGAGGACATGTATCCGTTTGAATTGTCGGGCGGCATGGCCCGCCGCGTGCTTTTGGCGAGTGCCCTGGTCGAAAGTCCGCGTCTTATTGTGGCCGATGAGCCGACGCCTGGCCTCGATTTGGATTTGGCGGTGCGCGCCCTCGACGATCTTCGCGCATTCGCCGATGCGGGTGGCGGCGTGCTGCTTATCACGCACGACATCGAGCTCGCATTGCGCGTGGCCGACCGTATCGCCGTATTCAAAGACGGAACGGTCATAGAGGAAACCGCCGTCGAAAGCTTCGACGACCCGAGCCAGTTGCGCCACCCGTTTTCGCGCGAACTGTGGCGCGCGCTTCCCGGCAATGGATTTTCGGTGCCCGAGGAAGCGATTGGGTAGGTGGCCTTTGGGCGATGCGCGTTTGAACGCACGGCGTGCGGCGCCATGGTTTGGCGATGGCTGGCTCGCTGCGTTTGTCGATAATGCCGCGCATGGCGAAGCAATGCGTAGGCGAGGTTGGTATGCGGAAGGGAATGCAAAAGATGCTCGAGGCGAAGGACATTTCGTTTGCGTATAGCGGAGGACGCGTGCTCTATGACGGCCTTTCGCTTCAAATCGCGCCCGGCGAACGAGTCGCTCTGTGCGCGCCTTCGGGCTTTGGAAAAACGACGCTATGCCGTATTCTTGCTGGCTACCTGAAGCCTACGGCAGGCAGCGTGATGGTGGACGGCTCTCCGTTGCCGTTGCGGGGAATGTGCCCCGTCCAGCTTATTGGCCAGCATCCCGAGAATATGGTCGATCCGCGTCAGACCATGGGTAGCATGCTGGCGGAGGCAGGCGATACGCCAAGCGAGCTTCTTTCGGGGCTCGGCATTCGTCCCGAATGGCGTCGCCGCCACGCCCACGAGCTTTCGGGTGGAGAGTTGCAGCGCTTCTGCATCGCGCGTGCGCTGGCGTGCACTCCGCGCTATCTTGTCGCTGACGAAAGCACAGCTATGTTCGATGCAGTTACGCAGGCGAGGGTCTGGCGCTTCCTCATGCGATGGTGCGAGAAAAACGGTGTGGGTCTCGTGTTCGTTTCCCATTCGCCGGAGCTTATAGACCATGTAGCGACGCGTACGATTATGCTCGGCGCGCGATAGCCTATTGAGCGTTTTGGGTCATGGCGGCGGGCTCCTT
>ERZ827490.3644-NODE-3644-length-13534-cov-7.775948_pt1 | contig 13534 bp, 11 predicted proteins | sample MGYA00519770_ERZ827490 | MGnify/ENA primary metagenome ERZ827490 (study PRJEB31778, sample SAMEA3449324) | human gut metagenome | biome: human gut; feature: human-associated habitat; material: faeces | place: United Kingdom | collected 2010/2012 ...
CCCTTCGGGCAATTAAAATCTTTTCTAAAGATTTTAATTGGAGTTCAGTATAAATCAGCTTACGTAATCATGAGACAGGAATATATTCGTAGACCGGAATGGTAGGCTTTCCGGCAGGATCCTTTTCCCAGCCGCTCTGGAAGGCCAACGCTTCAACCTGAGACAGATCAATAATTTCATTAAAGTTTCGGTATTCCACAACATACACCAGATTATCCCGGTCTTTGTAGTATAAACTGCTTTCAGCTACCTGAACAAAACTGCCATCTTTCATTCTGATTCCAGCTAAGCTGGGATTTAATCCTTCGTTACTTTCATAGCCTGCATAATAGGCTGTCAGCTGAAGCTCTATCTGACCGGACATCTGGCCGATAGTAGCCTTCAGTAGAGTCATTCCGTCTTCGTTTAGAGGTGCATTGGGAGCTATTTCAATAGCCCGTTCGGTTCCATTTAGTGGAATAGAGAGTTTCCAGCTTCCAGAAACCAACCGTTCTGTCTCGGTCGTTGCTTTCCCAAGGTCTGTTTCCTTGCCAAATCCTGTAAAAGAAAGATTTAATATCTTTCCAAGGTTCGCACCGCTGGAATCGATAAAATTGTAGCTCAAAGTCAACTCCATGCTCCCATCCGGCAGGTAGTATCTGCCAACAACAGAGCTGTAGTCACTAAACTCTTCCATGGGGTAATGTTCTTCTTTGACAGGTTCGCCATTCTTATAAACAGATTCTCCGGATTCGTTTGTGACGATTCCGTCATAGAAATGATAACCGGCAGAACCACAAAACTCAGCATTTCCGTCAAGAGTGGGTCTTTCTCCATAAAAGCAGGGCCGTACCCCATCTGGTAATTCAAAACCTTCAATCTTCAAAACAATACTAGCACGCCACTGATCTACAATAGTCTGCTTAACGGAAACGGTTATACCCTGATCGGTAGCCGACAAGCCGTCTTCTTGAATCTGATCCTGCGGATAAATCACAGATAGACCACTCTGTTCAGCCTGTTGACGGATCGTGTTGCTGGGACGAAACCAATCTTCCAATCCAGAAGACCATCTGGCATATATAATCGCACATCCAACCAGTAGCAGAGTCAGCGCAATCACGGCGGCGATCAGCCATATTTTCTTTGTGGACAGGCATTTTAATTGTGCTTTATTCTGGTTTATGGTAGTAGTGATTGCGTTTCTGACAGGCATATCCTGTTCGGATTCCTCAATGTACTTTCGGTCAATATAACTCAAACCGATTAACAGTTTTTTCCCATTCATACTTGGATTCCCTCCTGTTCCAGATATGTACACAGTTTTGCGCGGGTGCGGCTCAACTGCATTTTCACTTTACTTTCTATCATTCCATACCTTGCAGCGATTTCTGCAATGGTATCCACGTGCCAGTAACGCCGCAGAAAAATCAATCTGGCTTCCTTGGGCAGACTTTCCAGAAAGGCATTCAGAGCTTTCCCGATTTCCCTTGCTTCCATTTCCCGGTCTCGGCTGGTATCCGGGATACACAGCTCCATTTCCTCTGTCAAAGTTACGACCTCGGCATTTCGTTTGGCTGCTTGTTTCCAGTCAACCTTGTGAAAAGAGAGATGGCGGCAGATGGAAGCGATGAACGCATAGAAGTAGGTGGGACGTTGGGGAGGAATGATTTCCCATGTTTTCATATAGGTGTCACTCACGCTTTCTTCTGCATCTTCCCAATTGTTCAGAATCTTGTTTGCCAGCGCACGGAGCTTTCTGCCATAAGTAGCATCCGTCTCGGCAATGGCATCTTCATTTCTTGCCAAAAACAATTCGATTATTTTCTTATCTTCCAATGAGGTTCACATCCTTTCAATTCGTTCCTCACCCTAACAGTACGAAGTTTTCTCTTCCAGGTCACACATTTTTGAAAAATAATACCGTTTCTCACATTATGGCACATCCGCTCGGGAAATACAAGGACGGCAAAAGGAACCTGCCGCCCGTCTGATCGAGGGCAGCAGGTTCTTTGTCACAGATACCCCTGCATCTGGCGGATATTGGCGTTCTCACAGTCCAGAAGCTTCTGGCTCAGTGTGTTGATCTGTTCATCCTGCTGACCGAACTGATGGAGGGTTTTGAGACCTTTTATCATGCCCTTGGTGTTGCCCTGAATCATCATGTCGGCGATTTTGGAGTCCGTGTTCCGGCCGTTAAGCTTCATTCGGGTCATGAGATTCGACCAGAGCCGCACGGAGGGGTCAAGCTCGTCCATGTCCCAGCCCCGCTGAGTGGCGATGGAATGGGCTTCTGTTTCGATGGAATCATATTCCCGAAGCTGGGATTCCAGTGCCTTCCGCAGACCCGGGCGCATACTGGTGTCCAGCACACTGCGGATGCCAATCTGCCCCATCTGGGTGGTTTTCAGGACGGAGGTCAGAATTTCTCTGCTGTTTTTCATAAACATCACCGCGGTTAGTATGCACATTCTTGCCTTTGTCATGCATAAAATACTTAGGGAAGCTCTGAATAAATCGTCTTCGGCTGAGCAGCGGATCTTTTTCCCCAGCTGTGCGGTATTAAAAGTGGGAAATACACAAAGTATTCCTCCACTTTTAATACCTTCATCTGGTGAAAAATCTCTCGCTGTCAGCTCTCGACGGTTTATTCAGAGCTTCCCTGGATAGAGCAGATATCTTAGGAAAAGGATGTGGTGAATATGTGCGCCATCAGCGGAATGATAAACCTTCCGGCATCGGAGAAAACCGTTCGCCAAATGCTGGAAACGATGCACCGCCGGGGGCCGGACGACCGGGGCGTGTATCGGGAAAGGGGGTGTACGCTGCTCCACGGGCGGCTTGCCATTATTGACCCGGAGGGCGGCCGTCAGCCCATGACCCTCGCCTGGGCAGGGGAGGAGTACACGCTGGTATACAACGGGGAGCTGTACAATACCGAGCAGCTGAGAAGCGAGCTGTCCGCCCTGGGACACAGCTTTCTGGGGCATTCCGACACGGAGGTGCTGCTCCATGCCTATGCCCAGTTCGGGGCGGCGTGCGTGGAAAAGCTGAACGGGATTTTTGCTTTCGCCGTATGGGAAAAGCGACGGGGGCGGCTGTTTCTTGCCCGCGACCGGATCGGGGTAAAGCCCCTGTTTTATAAGAAGCATGACGGCGGTCTGCTGTTTGCTTCGGAGATCAAGACGATTCTGACATACCCCACTGTCCGGGCGGAACTGGACGAAAACGGTGCTGCCCAGCTGATTCTTCTGGGGCCGGGGCGGCTGCCGGGAAGCGGGGTGTTCCGGGGAATCTCCGAGCTGGAACCGGGCTGCTGCGGATATTTTGCCGACGGCGAGCTGCGCCTGTGCCGGTACTGGAAACTGATGGACAGGGAACACCGGGATTCCTTCGACGAAACGGTGGAGAAGGTGCGCTTTCTGGTGACGGATGCCATCCGGCGGCAGATGGTGTCCGACGTTCCCATCGGAACGTTTCTCTCCGGGGGGCTGGATTCCAGCATCATCACTGCCGTCTGCGCCGGGGAAATGGAAAAAAGAGGGGAGCGGCTGAAAACCTTCTCCGTGGATTACCAGAACAACGACAAGTATTTTCAGGCGAACAAGTTCCAGCCCAATTCCGACAGCAGCTACATCCGTCTGATGACGGACGCCTTGCAGACCGACCACCACTGGACGATCCTCGGCGCCGACGAGCTGGCGCAGACGCTGGAGGAAGCCACCATTGCCCGGGATTTGCCGGGAATGGCGGACGTGGATTTTTCCCTGCTTATCTTTTGCCGGGAGATTCGGCAGGAGGTAAAGGTCGCCCTGTCCGGGGAATGCGCCGACGAGATTTTCGGCGGCTATCCATGGTATCGTGACCCGGAGGTCCGTGCCAGAGAGGGATTCCCATGGGCGCAGAATACGATGGATCGGGCGGCGATCCTGACGCCCGCGATCACCCTCGACCCGGCGGAATTCGTGATGGATGCCTACAACCAGACCTGCCGGGAAAGCGATATTCTCCCCGGCACCTCCGATCAGGAGCGGCGGATGAAGCAGATGGTGAACCTGAATTTCCGTTGGTTCATGCAGACTCTGCTGGACAGGAAAGACCGGATGAGTATGTACCATTCTCTGGAGGTTCGCGTGCCCTTCTGTGACTATCGGATTGCGGAATACCTGTACGGCGTCCCATGGGAATTTAAGGACTATCAGGGGCAGGAAAAGGGGCTTCTGCGCCGCGCAGTGGAGGGACTTCTGCCGGAGCCGGTGCTGCACAGAAAAAAGAGTCCTTACCCCAAGACCTTTGACCCCCGGTACGAGCAGCTTATGGAAACCCGCCTGCAAACCATTCTGGACGACCCCGCCGCGCCACTCTGGCAACTGGTCTCGGCGGAGGAAGTGAAGAAGCTGCTGCACCGGGAGACGCAGTGGCCGTGGTACGGTCAGCTGATGCGCCGCCCCCAGACCATCGCCTATCTGTGCCAGATCGACTTCTGGCTGCGGCACTATTCCGTGGAGCTGGTGTTCTGATCTCCTTTGCCGGATTTTACGTTGACGGCGGGGAACGGGTGTGGTAGAATATGGCCGAAGCAGAATGTAGATATCAGGGCGTACCCAAAGAAGTCGTTACGCCCGCACAACAGGAGGACTGTTTATGCGCAAAACAAAAATCATCTGTACCATCGGCCCCGCCAGTGAAAACGAGGAAACGCTGACCCAAATGTGCCTTGCCGGCATGAACGTCGCGCGGCTGAACTTTTCCCACGGCACCCATGCCGAACACGAGCGGAAAATCGAGCTGGTCAAGCGGGTACGTCAGAAGCTGGGGCTGCCCATCGCCATCATGCTGGACACCAAAGGCCCGGAGTACCGCATCGGAACATTTGCTTCCGGTAAGGTGGAAGTGAAAACGGGGGACAGCTTCACCTTTACCACGCAGGACGTGGCAGGGGACGAGACGAAGGTCAGCGTCAATTATAAGAATCTCCACAAGGACCTGAAGCCCGGCAACACCGTAACGGTGAACAACGGCATCGTCCGGTTTGAAGTGGAAAGCATTGAGGGCACCGAAATCCGCTGCAAATGTCTGGCAGGCGGCACGCTCAGCGACCGAAAGAGCATGTCCTTCCCCAACAAGGTCATGTCCGGCCCCTACATTTCCCAGCAGGACAGATCGGATATTCTGTTCGGCATCGCCCACGGCGTGGACTATGTGGCCGCGTCCTTCGTCTCCACGAAGCAGGACGTTCTGGACATCCGCAAGCTGCTGGACGAAAACGGCGGCGAGGACATTGAGATCGTGGCGAAAATCGAGAACCGTTCCGGCGTGGACAATGTGGAGGAAATTTGCTCCGTCTGCGGCGGCATTATGATCGCCCGGGGCGACCTGGGTGTGGAAATCCCCTATGTGGAAGTACCATCCGTGCAGAAGAAGCTGACCCGGATGTGCCGGATGCTGGGCAAGCGGGTCATCACCGCTACGGAAATGCTGGAATCCATGATCCAGAATCCCCGTCCCACCCGTGCGGAGATCACGGACGTGGCCAACGCCGTTTACGACGGCACCTCCTGCGTCATGCTTTCCGGAGAATCCGCCGCCGGCAAATACCCCGTGGAGGCGGTCAAGGCCATGGCGGAGATCGCCGAATACACCGAGCAGCACACCGGCTATAAGTCCCTGTTTCTCAAGACAGAGTACAACGGCCAGAACAATCTGGACTGTCTGTCCCACGCGGTGTGCTCCATGGCCATCGACGTCAACGCCAAGGCCATTGTGGTCTGCTCTGTGTCCGGTAAGACCGCTATGCTGGTCAGCCGGTTCCGCACCCCGGTGGACATTATCGGCATGACCACCGACCGGAAGATCTGGCGCAGACTTTCCATGAGCTGGGGCGTGACCCCGGTAATGGCGGATGAATTCCCTACTATGGACGTGATGTTCTACTACGCCCAGAAGGCCGCCGTGGATGTTCTGCATCTGAAACCGGGCGACAATATTCTTCTCACCGGCGGCCCTATCAACGGCCAGCACGGCAACACCAACACCATCAAAATCGAGACGATCTGACCGTAGAAATGCCGCCGCAGTTCACGCTGCGGCGGCATTTTTTCGCATGTTGACCGAAAAAAACGGTGAAAATTTTGGGATTTTTCCCTATGTGAAATTAGGGCATTTTTGTGCTATAATATTATTATGGGTGAAAAAATGCGGCGGTTTTGGAAGGATGGGGAAAATGTATCAGGTAGGGGAATTGGTCGTTTACGGTATGCACGGTGTTTGCCGCGTGGTGAGTGAAGAGGAACGGCTGGTCGATAAAAAGCGGCTGAATTATCTGGCGTTGGAACCGCTGTCCAACGGGAATTCCCGGTTTCTGGTGCCGACGCAGAATGCCGCCGCTATGGCGAAGCTTCAGCCCATTCTTTCCAAAGAGGAACTGGAAACGATGATCACGTCAGAGAATGTGAAAACCGGCGAGTGGATTCGGGAGGAAAACCAGCGGAAGCAAACTTACCGGGAGCTGATCGGCAGCGGCGACCGCAAAAAAATCATGCGCATGGTACATACACTTTACCGCCATAAGGCCGACCAGAGCGCCTCTGGGAGAAAGATTCACCTGTGCGACGAAAATTTTCTCCACGACGCGGAGAAGCTTCTGATCGGTGAAATTTCCATCGTTCTGCATCTGGAGCCGGAGCAGGCACGGGATTATATCCACAAAAAACTGAAAGAGGACGCCTAAAGCTCTCTGCTGGTAAGACAGTAAAATCAAATTTCTTGGAACAGGCATGATTTCGGTCATGCCTGTTCCGCTTTTAGCAGCTCGTCCACGGGGATGTAGCCTACGAGGTCATATTCGATATGTACCTTCTGTCTGCGCTTGCCACTGGATTTGTCCGGGGCATCTACATAGACCGCCTTGACAAGCTCTCTGAGGGCATAGGGGGTCAGCTCCGTGAGGGTGCTGTTTCTCTTTACCCGCTGAACAAACTGCTCGATATTCTCTGCCTGCTGTTTCTGTTCATGAATTTGCTGTTGCAGACCTTTGACCTCGGCCTTGAGATTTTTCTGTTCCTCGGTGTAGTTTTTGCTCATCATGGCGAAGCGTTCATCATCCAGCTTTCCGGCAACATTGTCCTCATAAATGCGGACAAACAGACGGTCAAGCTCTCCAATTCGTTTCTCAGCCTGCGCCAGCCGTTTTCTGCACAACCGCATGGTTTCCTCACTCTGCACACGGAGCTTTTGCTCCATTTCCGAACGGAAGTATGCCTCATAGCGAGTGACTACCGATATGACCTCCTGGATGTGCTTCCAGACGAGTTGTTCCAACACGACGGCGCGGATATAGTGTCCGCTGCACTTATCCTTGTTGGTTCGGTGGGTGGAACAGATGAAGAAGTCCTGTCGCTTTTCAAAAAAGCTGGTGGTGGAGTAGTAGAGCTTTTGCTTGCAGTCGTTGCAGAACACCAAGCCGGAGAACATATTGCTCTTGCCGGTTGCTGTTCTGCGATGCCGCTGCTGCCGTATCTCCTGCACCTTATCAAAGACCTCCAACGAGATGATTGCCGGGTGGGTGTTATAGAAAATCCTGCGATTTTCCATTGGATTTTCCCGCTGCTTCTTGTCATAAATGGAGTTGGTGTAGGTCTTGAAATTGACCGTGCAGCCGGTGTACTCCATGTATTCGAGAATGTAGGCAACGGTGCTTTCGTGCCAGCGGTACTCGTTCTCCGGTGTCTGATGCGGTGTTTTTCTGCCTTCCCGCTGTTTGTAGGCGGTGGGATTCAGCACCTTTTCCTTTTCCAGCAGAGCGGCGATCTGGCTCGGACCCTTGCCCTCCATGCAAAGCGAGAAGATCCTCTTCACAACCTGTGCCGCTTCCTCGTCAATCACCCATTTCTTGTGGTCGCCAGAGTCATGCTTGTAGCCGTATGGAATGTTGGTGGTCAGTCGTTCGCCACGCTCACCCTTCGCTTTGTTGACGGCACGGATTTTGCGGCTGGTATCTTTGGCAAAAAACTCGTTGAACCAGTTCTTGATGCCCGCAATGTCGTTGTCGGTGCTGTTGGGGTCAATGGTGTCAAAGTGGTCGTTGACAGCAATGTACCGAACACCATACTGAGGGAACGTGTAGTTGATGTACAAACCTGTCAGCGAGGAATTACGCCCCAGTCTTGATAGGTCTTTGGTGATGACCGCTTCCACATGACCGGCTTCAATTTCCGCAAGCATTCGCTGAAAGCCGGGGCGGTTGTTGAACTCAACCCCGCTGTACCCATCGTCAATAAAATAGGTCGGATTCGGAAAATGCCGGGACTTAGCGTACTCCATTAACATGATCTGCTGATGCTGAATGGAGTTCGATGGGTCATCCTTGCCGCCTTTTTCCTTGGTGTCCTCTACGGACAGTCTGCAATACAATGCTGTGATTTTGTCGGTTGCCCTTGTCATATTGTTATCCTCCTTTGTCGGGGCAACTGTCTGAACAGGATTGGATTTTGGGTTTATATCAAGAGCGGCGTCGTTACTCATTGGCGTCCTCCGTGATGCCGTTTTTATCATCGGCGGCGTTCTGCTCCATGATACGTTTGAGCTTTCTATTAAGGGTTTCTGCTCCCTCATAGCTGCCGGTCACCGTGTATTCCGTGCCGCCATGCTCGTCCACGATTTTGATGTCGGGCAGCCAATAGGCGGACGGATTTTTCACCACAATGTTGCCCTTTTCATCGAAAGAAAACTCTCTCTTGGGGGCATCGTCGGGGCGTGGCTTGACCTTGGCATACGGGTCAGGATTGGAGAAATAAAAGGAGCGAATTTCGCCGCTATCCTCACCGTTGTCAAAATCATCATCCGCAAAAATTTCATCCAGTTCTTTGTCGGTCAGTTCGATGATCTCATCATCTTTCTCTTTCGGATTCACTTCGTCAAGCCTCCTTCGTTTCATTCAAAATCATGGTTTGTGTGGCAAAACGGACGAACGCCGTCAATGGTCAAGATGAACGGCTGCGCCGCCATTGACTTCCGTCCGTCTGTTTCGCTTTTTGGCAGGCAAGGCGGCGGTTGCCGCTGATTTCCATTCAGAAAATGGCGCTTGCTATTATGAGAAACGGAGAATAGCAAGCAAATCAAGTGGGGCCCCACTTGAGAAAATCGCCGTGCCTGCCACCTGCTGAACTTGCAGAATAGCAAGCACAGCAGGTGTATGTACACTCTGCGATTTTTGCAAAATCCAGTTTGCTTACTAACCCCATAAATGGAGTTAGCAAGCAATGCACGGCGGTACCCACTCGCGCAAAAACTTGTTGGGCAGCATCCCAAACCCTTTAACAATTTCAAAGAAATTGGCTGCGCACCGTTGGTGCTGTTCCTCGTAAAAATCGTAATAAGGCAGTCACGGCTTTTGCGGTTTCCCCTGTTTAGAGATTTTCTCGCCATCGGCAGTTGGGAAAATCCCCTCCATAGCCATGGTGCGAAGATAGGCACTAAGATTATCCGTGCCAGACTCCATCATTCGCTGCTTGATGGCAGCAAACTCTTTTTCGTCTACAAAGAATTTGACCTGTATCGGTCGCTTACGATTTCGATGATCTGCCATGGAAACTCCTTTTTACTTTTGCAGATTATTCCTTTAGACAGTATTATCTGTGTGCTTCCAAACTATCACTTAAAAACACACTTGCGAACTCCTGCTCACTCACTTTTATTTTCGTGATAAAGTCAGCATAATTCTGAGCATCTATAGGAATTTTCAAGCCGTGTTTTGTAACGCTGATTTCATCACGAGGCATAACATTTTTCTCATAGGTAGATCCTTGATTCATCCGTAATATCAGATCATCAGCGTTTTCTGCCTCAGGATAAAGATAGTAGCCAATCTTAGCATCAAAACGGAACATATACGCAAGCACCTGTAGATAATCACGATTGCCAATGTTATTGATTGGCTTATACTTTGCATCGGCTATTATGCGCTTCTCGTTGTTACAGCGGATGAAATCGGGGTAGATTAGCCCAACATTTCCGTCAAAGAGACGCTGAGCGCCCTTGCCTTCCTTGTTCATCGGATGATAGAAGGTGTCTCCAATAAGCGAGTTGATGTACTCCTCCCACAACCACGCACCGTCAAACAGTATGCCGTATATCCGCTTCACACCCAAGCCAATTTGATGCTTCTGATGTTGAAGAATCAAAAGGCACAATCTTTGCAATGCAAGATACTCCCGAAAGTAGGCATGACGAACGGTGTTCTTTTTGTTCTGCTCAATGATTTTCTGCCGGTCATAAGGCTCATATCCGGGAGTCGCATTTATTACGAGCTTCACCTCGTCTTTTACTTTGACAAGCAGATTGCTTCCATAGGACTTTTTCTTGATAAACTCTACGGTATGCCGAATCAATTCCATCAGACTGTTATCGTAAGAAAACTCCCGTTGACTATATGCGATCTTTCCTACGAATGGGGTGTTCGCCTCTATATGCCTTGCAACATCAATCGTACCTTTTACATTCCCGTCGTTGTAGCTGTATCGAATATACTTTTTGAACAAACCCTTTCGCATAGCTGCCTTGAGGTAATGTGGAAACAGGAACAGAAAGAAATTAAACATCCGGTCATCTTGGTTGGCATCAGATTCCAAGTCTACGATGTTCGGAAAATTCAGAACTTTGTCCAAAAGATACTGAAAGAAATAGTCCTCACTCTTTCCACAAAATCGGGACTCGATAATAAGCCGCTCATCGCCATAGCCGAGAAATCCCATCACATTGCCAGAGCGATAGACGTCATTAACACTTTGAAGAATCATCTGGTCTTGTGTAATGTCCCCTGCGTCCCTTACCGTATCTGGGAACACAAACACGCCCTCACGCTCAAGCTGTTCTAAGGTCTTATCTGCAATTTTTCCTGTAAGATTTTTGACCTGCGAAAAAGTCTCTTTTTTCTGTTGGGAATTATCCTTGATCTTGAGCAGATTCATTCGCATCACCTCGGTCGGATTTCTGATAGCCGTATGCCTTTGCAAAACGGTTCATAATCCCTTCCTCATCATACATCCCGTGAATGTATTCTTGGAGAAGCGGTCGCAGGTAGTCCGTCCAAAGCTGGTCAAAATCAAGCGTTTTCAGCTTCAGGAAGTAAGATGCACCGATTTGGTAATTTTCGTTCAAATCTTCAACCGCAGCAATCTCTTTGTTAAGCGCAGCCATTCTTCTAATTGCTTCAGCTTCCAGTTCCTCGTTTTCTAACGACGCAAGCATCTCAAGGCGATCATCCGCTCTGATCTCTACGAAACGGAACCGGCGGCGCATGGCAAAATCAAAGCTATCTACAGAACGGTCAATATCGTTCATAGTCCCGATAATATAGACATTATCAGGGATATAGAACTTTTCGTCAGGATCAGAATGCAGATTGGAGTATTGCGTAGAGATTTCTCCGGCTTTACCGCGATAGCCGGGATCTATTGCAAAAAACAGTTCACCAAATATCTTTGAAATTTCGCCTCGGTTAATTTCATCAATGATAAAGATGTATTTTTTCAGTTCTTCTTGCTTTGCTCTTGTTTTTGGAGCTGTGGTTTTCTTTGCTCGGATGGCTTTGTAGATGGCGAAGTCATAAGAGTACCCTTGCGTGGCAAAAGTCTTTCCGAAAAAGGTTGTAATGTCCTTTATTTTCTCAAACTTCTGCCCGGATTCCAGCATCTTTCTAACTTCATTCAGATTCAGCGCAAGCCTATTGACCGTTGCGTTTCCGGGAATGGAGATATTGATATGCCCGTCATCCACACCGGTAATGGTGAATTCATTTCCGTTAATCGTCTTAAAAGTGTCAACGCCAAGCTCTATACTGGAGAAAAATTCCGTCATGGAGTCCTGAACCGTGATCTCCTTTTCTACCGCTTCTCTGGATTTTTGCGAGTTCTCATAGTTCGTTCTGGCACGGACAACAAACCTTTTGAAAATACCGTCCTGCAATTCAAAGCCCATGGTCCCGTCATCATTTATTTTCGGTCTTAGTCCCTCAACGAAATCAGAGTAGTCATAGCTTGGATGGAACTGGACAAACTCCACCTGCTTTTTCTGCTCATCCGTGAGGTGACTATAATTGTCCTCATAGCCGTTGCTAATGATATCCGCAGCAATTTCTTTTGCAAGATAAGACTTGCCAGTACCGGGAGCGCCTCTGAAAATCAAATTTTTTGATTCAATCAGCATGGAAGAAAATGAATTCCGGTATCCCTTGAACTGTTGTACAAGCTCCTCCTGAATAGCGGCTTCCGTTTCTTCCGCTATGGTTTCTTTCTCATCTTTTTCCCGGTATGTCAGAATGAACTGATCTCCCGGTTCACCGAAACGCTTCAAACACTCTTGTACAAAAATAATCGTAGAAAAAATATTCCAGCAATAGATAACGAATTGGCGTCCGTTGTCATAGCCATATGTCAGGTACTCTATCGTATTGCGGTGCTTCTTGAAATCGTCTACACTTGCATAAATACCTCTGATTATGTCGCTGTCCGGGTTATATTTGCAGACAGGGAAATTTTCCTTGTCCTCGACTGATAATGCGGCAAGCTGCTTCTCGAACACCTGACAGGCAATGCGTGGCATGGTCTGATTGGAATTCCTTCTTTCACCCTTACTGTAGGCTCGCTTAATTACGTCTCCATTCGCCCTCTTAAAATAGGCATCCAGAGGCTTATAGCTATCACCAAGGCTCAGATTATTCATTGTAAAGCGTTCATCCGTAGACTCTACACTCTCAGCGGTAATGGATAACTCATATTTTTCTTGCTGCTTTGTCCCGATGGTGAAACCCTGACTTTCCAGATAATTCTTTGCGTCAACGCTGTTAAAGGAGTCTGTTGAAATGTCTGTGCCGTTCGCCAAATGGTCAGCAACAGCTACTACATACTTCGGCGGATATTCTTTCCCGCCCTTAGACACAAGTACATATTTTACGCTCGTATTATGTTCGGGAACTCCGTTCTCGTCGATGAATTTCAGGGCATCGATGATATCCTGCTTCTTCAGCTTTGGTATAGCCATGCTGCACCTCCCAAGTAGTGTGTACACACATTATATCACAGAGATAGCATGCTTTTCAATAGGCTTTCCGAAAGTCAGTGCCTTAAAATACAACTTATCTGTAATTGTAAGCTGATTTGACGATTTTTACATTGCAAGCCATACTCTGCATTGAAATCCCCACCTATTGGTTTTACCGTTTCGTGGGGTAATTAACTCAATCGCAAATATTCATGCTTATCAGGGAACGATATTCATCATAGCGTGATTTGCTGTTTCGTGGGGGGGTACCACGAGAATGGCAACTACTTCACCCGTTTCACTATCCTTGTCTTACAGAGCAGAAAACAAGCGTTTTTCGACCCTTAAACGCACAAAAACAGGCGGCATCCAACCGAAGTTGAATGTCGCCTATTTTGTCCAATCCTGTTTCGCAGTTGCCGATTTTGTAGTTTTCTCAAATTACTGTCTTATCGGCACACGCCGAAACCGCCCGCTTTTATGTGGAGAGCTGGGAAACCATGCAGGCTGAAAATAT
>ERZ827490.3651-NODE-3651-length-13507-cov-3.204431_pt1 | contig 13507 bp, 9 predicted proteins | sample MGYA00519770_ERZ827490 | MGnify/ENA primary metagenome ERZ827490 (study PRJEB31778, sample SAMEA3449324) | human gut metagenome | biome: human gut; feature: human-associated habitat; material: faeces | place: United Kingdom | collected 2010/2012 ...
TGAATATGCCAAAATCCCGAGACATACAAGCCAAAATTCCATTGCCGCAGGCAATTTGGAATGAATTTTGGCTACGTTACTGTGAACGGAGTGAGCAGTAACATATCTTACAGATTGTTCTTTAGGATTCTTCATCTTTCCAGTGTTTCAGACGCTTTACAGCATCTGGATTCTGTTTCTCAAGTCTTCGCTCCAGCCGCTCTCTTCGCTCTTCAATATGCTCAACAATCTCTGGATGCTCTTTCAGAAGACGATCTCTAAGTTTTCTTCTTCTACGCTCGATTAATTCAATGACGAGTTTTTTGTTTTCTTTTACATCACTTGGAAGATCATCTAAGTGAAGCTCCATTCTGCGGAGCAACTCATCTTCATCAAGTGCTCCAAGTGAATTCCAAAATTCCAGTTTTTCTTCGATTCCTTCTTCGGAAAGTTTCTCGAGATCTGTAATCTCATGGATCTGCTTCACAATAGAAAGCACTCGTTTCTCAATTTCTTTGACTGCATCATCACCAAATGCCCATGCAAACTCTTCCAGTGTATTTTCTTCTTCTGCAGGAAGGGAAAAATATTCTCTTCGCTTAAGTTTTTCGAGATCTTCTTCTGGAATATCCAATGGGCAAGGCTGCTCAATTCCCGCAACATGAAGTGCCGCAAGAATTGTTCTTCGCACAGCACCTTCTTTTATCAAATGTCCGATTCCAAGCTTTCTCATCTGATCGTTAACTTCTCTGGAATGTTCTGTGATATAGAACTTAATTCCACGTTTTTTCAGACTTGCTGCAAGCATTTCGAGTGCATCTGCCGCTGTAATATCCAGGCTGTTGATTGCTGATGCGTCCAGAATTACGACCTTTGTATCCTCTTTGATGCTGTTTTCAATATCTGAAACCAGCACTTTGTTATTTGCAAAGAAAAGGTTCTCGCTAAATCTGTAAATAATCACATGCTTGATTGGATATGCAAAACGGTTTCTCTCTAGATCATAATAAACTTCTTTTCCCGGAATCATTCCACGGAAAGATCTCGGAGGGTTTGTAGCCTTTAAAATTACTGCTACAAAAGATAACAGAATTCCGATCACAACTCCGTAAATCGTACCAAGGAACAGCACACCGATCCCTGCTGCAATAAAAATATAAAATTCATTTCTGCTTACTTTAAACAAGCGTACTGCAAGATGTGTCTCTACAACATTCATCAGTGCAGAGATTACGATTGCCGTCAATACCGGAACCGGAAGATATTCGATAAATCCGGTTGCACCTATAAGTACAACTGCCATGGTCAGTCCCGCTGTAATGGATACAACCTGTGTCTTTCCTCCATACTGTTCATTCATGGAAGTCCTGGAAATGCTTCCATTTACCGGACAGCAGCCAACTGCACCGGCAGCAAGATTTCCTGCGGCACAGGCAAGGATTTCCTGACGATCATCCAGTTCATATCCGTTTTTGGATGCAAAATTGTTCTCTGACAAAAGTGTCTCTGCCATGATCACAACAGCAACCATAAGCGCTCTTCCCACGGCCTGGGTAAGATTGATCCCTGTAAAATCCGGGAAAATAAGCCGCGGAAGCCCTGGTTGAACTGCCTGCAGGAGAACTACACCATACTGGTTTACATGAAAGACAATTGTCGAGAGAACTCCGGCAATCATAATAACGATTGCCATCGGGAACTTTGGAATCAGTTTTTTGGATACAATCAAGATTACAAGTGCTCCAATTCCCATTCCAAAAGACAACCAGTTTATCTTTGTGATTGCCTGAAAAATGTGTTCTGCAAGTTCTATGAATTCTCCAGTCCCCGCCGGGCTTCCCATCAGTTTCGGAATCTGCATCATAATAATTGTCACTGCAATACCACTGATAAATCCACCCATAACCGGTGTTGAGATAAAATCAACAATCTTATCTGCATGTAAAAGATAAAACAACAATAACCAGAGTCCTGTAAACAATGCGATCAATGGTACATACTGCAATGCCTGGGCTGATTCTGCCGTCACTCCAAGTGTTGCCAGTGCAGCTCCGACAATTGCCGCCGGTGCCGCATCTACTCCGAAGATAAACTGTTTTGAAGTTGAGAGCATGGCGAATAGCAGGATCGGCAGAACAGATCCATAAAGTCCATACACTGCCGGAACGCCTGCGATCTGTGCATACCCCATAGAGATTGGAATTGAGACCGCTGCCATGATAATTCCGCTTAAAATATCTTTTGGCAAATATTCTTTTTTATAATTTTTTAATGTTGGAAATATTTTTACAGACACTTTTATGTCACTTCTTTCTTTTACTTCTTTTTTGTTGTTAATTCTCTACGCTTCCAAATGGTCCGATGTCCAGAGGATTCTGGTTCTGAACTGCGTCTGTCCCATCCGCATCTTCTGATATACCGTAACCTTTTTTATCACCTGCTGTCACTTCTTGAATCTTATCAAGAAAAACTGCTCCGTACTGTTCATATTTCTTAAGTCCCATACCGTGTACTTCAAGCAGTTCCTCTTTTTTCAATGGAACAAGTACACACATCTCATGTAATGTACGATCTGAAGCGACCATATATGGCGGAATTCCTTTTTTCTTTGCCAAAGAATAACGCACAGAACGCAATTCTTCGAATAATTCTCGGCTTTTATCTGTAAGATTCCCGAAACTCTCTCCCTTTCTATGAGACGCTTTCTTTCCACTTCCGGACTTTTTCTTTTCTGTAAGTTCTGACTTCTTGCAGCGAAGTTTCAATTCTCTCGATTTCAGTAATTCTTCTGACCGGTCTGTCAGTTTCAGGATCGCATAACGATCTGCGCTCTGTTGAAGGTATCCGTGTTCGAGCAGTGTATAAACTACGTCTTTCAGCCTCTGCTGAGAACATTTACTCTGTCTTCCATAAATGGAAAGTTCATTCATCCCTGCACTTCTGATCTTCGCTGTATTCGCTCCAGCCAGTGTAGAAAGGATCATTGTCATACCGTATCTCTGTCTGGATTCGAGCACACACTCGATCACATCTGCCGCAATCTCTCCGACATCAAGCTCTACGAATTCTTCTAGACAATTGGAACAATTCCCACAATGTTCTTCTGTCTCTTGTCCAAAATAATTCAATATGTATTTTCTAAGACACATGCTTGTCGTACAATAATTACTCATCTTACGCAGCCGGAGAACATCCTGTTCCCGGATCACCCGGAGTTCTTCTTCTGTGTATTCTCCAATCTGCTCTTTACTATCCAGCAGGAGCTGATTGATCATGATATCCTGCGGTGAATAGAAAAGGATACATTCTGCCGGTTCTCCGTCTCGTCCGGCTCTGCCTGCCTCCTGGTAATAATTTTCCATGCTCTGCGGCATATTATAATGAAGTACAAAACGGACATTGGACTTATCTATTCCCATTCCAAATGCATTCGTTGCGATCATAATCTCTATCCTGTCATAAATGAAATCTTCCTGACTTTCATTTCTTGCCTCTGTCCCCATTCCTGCGTGATATCTTCCGACAGAGAATCCGGCATTCTGCAATTCCAAATAGAGTTCATCTACATTTTTTCTTGTTGCACAGTAAATAATTCCACTGTCTTCTCTGTGCTGTGTAAGATATTCCTTAATTGCATCCTTCTTCCCACGCGCTGGTCTTACTTCGAAGTAAAGGTTCTCTCTGTCAAAACCAGATACATTTATATAAGGAGATTCAAGATCAAGTACTTCAAGAATATCTTCTCTTACTTTCTGTGTTGCTGTTGCTGTAAATGCACTGACGACCGGGCGTCTTGGAAGCTGGCGGATGAATTCTGTGATCTTCACATAACTTGGGCGGAAATCCTGTCCCCACTGGGAAATACAGTGAGCCTCATCGATTGTCACCATAGAAAGTTCTGTATGACATGCAAAGTCCAGAAACCGTGGTGTCAACAAGCGTTCCGGAGCGACATAGATCATCTTATATCTGCCTGCCGCTGCCAGTTCTAATGCTTTTGTAATCTGCCGTTCTGTCAGTGCACTGTTAATATACGCTGCATGAACTCCTGCTTCATTCAGTGCCTTCACCTGATCGATCATCAATGAAATCAGCGGTGATACTACGATCGTGATCCCAGACATCAGAAGTGCCGGAACCTGATAACAAAGTGACTTTCCTGCTCCAGTCGGCATGATTGCCAACACATCTCTTCCATTCAAAATCTGATCTACAATCTCCTCCTGTCCTTTACGGAAAGAATCGTATCCAAAAATTTCTTTTAATATCTGTTTTTTACTACTGTTACTTTCCATCTTTTGCTGCCTTTCACATATTGTTGGCTTCCCTTTTTAAAATCCAAACATTGCATTCAGTCTTTCCAGTCTTTCTTCAAATTCCGGATAAAACTGTGCTTCTTCCTCTGCCTGATAAGGCATTTGATAAAAGTTGCGGAGAACCACAACCGTCAGTACTTTCGCGTTCTGCTCATCAAGTTCTTTCATTCCTTCTTCACAGTTCTTAAGAAATGTATGCCATCTCCACACGAAATCTTCGTATCTCTTCTGATCTGCAATTCCAAGCCACTTCTTAATCTTCACTTTACCACGTTCCTGCTTCTTACACTCATACACCTGGATAAAATACTTGAATCCATTCTCCTCATAAATACGTCCAAGAGGGAACAAACGGCAGATTCCCGGTCTGTATCCATGAATAGAACATCTTCCATCTTTCAAGAACAGACAGGCTTCTTCCTCTCCTGCCATCTTTAAATTAGGAAGTACCATCCCGTCAACTACATTCAATTCCAGATAGTTTGCAAGCAGTGTATCAAAATTCTCTTTTTTTCCGAGTTGCAATCTCCACAGATCCATTGGATCCAATATGATGGAATTTCCCATTCCCTGGCAGCATGCAGAGCAGCCTTCACAGTCATGACAGTCCACCTTAACCATATCTCCAGAGGAATACAGACGTCCGTCTGAAATTTCATTAAGATCTACTTCGCGCTTCATTTTTCTATCTCCATTTTCTTTTGATTTTAAATATTGAATCGTGTTCTATTAGTATAATACAGATGGTCTGTCAGATGCAAGAGCCGTATTACCATTCATTTACGCCATTCATTCAGTCAAGCTAAACCGACTCGGATTATAATACAGATTTTATCATACAAAAAAGTTGCTGATGATACAAAGAGCCACGCTATTATCGTTCCCTGTTCATCAACAACTTTCTTTTTTCATTCTTTCAAACTAAATTCACACAAGATTTAATCTGTGATCTCTGTCAGCATCAACTGATATATTTTCCAGAATCGTTTTCTCAACTTAATCCTCGTATCCGTTCGGATTCATGCTCTGCCATCTCCAGGAATCTTCACACATCTTGTTCAGATCTCTCTCAGCTACCCAGTGCAGTTCTTCCTTTGCCTTGGAAGCATCACAGTAACATGTAGCAATGTCTCCTGCACGACGTGGTTTAATCTGATAAGGAATCTCTTTTCCACAAGCTTTGGAGAATGCTTTTACCATGTCAAGTACAGAATATCCGTTTCCTGTTCCAAGATTATATACGGAAACTCCTGCTTTCTCTTTCAATTTCTCTACTGCGCGGACATGTCCGACTGCGAGATCAACTACATGAATGTAATCACGTACACCTGTTCCGTCAGGTGTATCATAATCATCTCCAAACACACCGAGACACTCAAGTTTACCGATTGCAACCTGTGTAATGTATGGAATCAAGTTGTTCGGGATTCCCTTCGGATCTTCTCCGATCAGTCCGCTCTCATGAGCTCCGATTGGATTGAAGTAACGAAGAAGTACGACATTCCACTCAGGATCTGCTGTATGAAGATCTGTCAGGATCTGCTCCAGCATCCATTTTGTCCATCCGTATGGATTTGTACATGTTCCCTTCGGGCACTCTTCTGTGATCGGGATAAATGCCGGGTCACCATATACTGTTGCAGAAGAACTGAAGATGATATTCTTCACGCCGTGATTTCTCATTACATCACAGAGAACTAAAGTTCCTGCAATGTTATTCTCGTAGTATTCGAGTGGTTTAACAACGGATTCACCTACTGCCTTGAGTCCTGCGAAATGAATAACCGACTCGATCTCTTCTTTCTCAAAGATCTCGTTCATTGCTTCTTTGTCGCGGATATCTGCTTTATAGAACTTCAGATCTTTTCCTGTGATCTGTTTTACTCTGTCTACAGCTTTCTCTGATGCGTTGTAAAGGTTATCTGCGATTACAACATCATATCCTGCATTCAAAAGTTCTACACATGTGTGGCTTCCGATAAATCCGGCGCCTCCTGTTACTAAAATTGCCATTTTAAAATTCCTCCTCTGAGCTTTATTGCTCAAATTGCTGCCACTCACAGTAACTGCGTTCAGCAGCTTGCTTATCTTTGCTTTGTTGTCTCTGATTATAACACATCCACCACAAAAATCTTTATACGAATAGTTCCTCTTATGGTAAAAATGTTGCATGATCATTATTATTCACAAATTCTGTAACTGACAACACATAATCTAATCCCACAATTTCTGTGGATAAAGACCTTCGTCTTTCAAAGCCTGTACCGCTGCGACTACAACCGGCTTGTCCTCTTTGTATGTAACTCCATACCATTTATCTTCGGATTCAAGCACTCTTACGGTTGCTCTGCCCTCTGCCAGAAGGTCACTGACTACGGATGGCAGGAAGTACTCACATTTCATCGGATTCTCCTTAATACCTTTATCAAGGAATGCCGGAAATCCTGCTTTGATCTCATCTAAAATACTTCTTGTGAATCCCCACATATTCATGGATACAAGAGTATCTCCGTCGATGGTTGTCCATGTCTCTCCGTCGTCTTCTGAGAAAGCGATTCCACCGTCACGCTTCTCGATCTTTGTACGCTCTGTGATTCCAACCAGCTCTTTCGCCTCATTGAGTTCACATACGCCACGAGCAACATGTCCGTTATCTGTAACTGTATTCTTCAGACGATAACCTACCATTGTATAACGGTACTTATCATCATCTTCATGTGTTGTAAGGAATTCATAGATTGTCTCAAATGCATGGCGTCCGTAATAATCGTCCGCGTTGATTACTGCAAATGGTCCATCCACCTCATCGATCGCACTTAAAACAGCATGTGCTGTTCCCCAAGGCTTTACACGTCCTTCCGGAACTTCGTAACCTTCTGGGAGATTCTTCAGATCCTGGAATACATATGCTACATCCATGATCTTCTCAATTCTCTTTCCAACAGCTTCTTTAAAATCTGCTTCATTTTCTTTCTTAATAATAAATACGACTTTCTCAAATCCTGCGCGTTTTGCATCAAAGATCGAGAAATCCATAATAATATGTCCTTCCTGATCTACCGGGTCAATCTGCTTCAGCCCGCCATATCTGCTTCCCATTCCTGCTGCCATAATGACCAGAACCGGTTTCTTCATAATGAAATCCTCCAAATATTTTTAAATATTATGTTGCCTGACGGCAAGTACATTTCTATTGTATGACATATAGATAAAAAAATCTAGATGAAAATCAAAGAAATATATACACAAAAATCCATGCATTTCATCCCACTGAGATCATAAAATGCATGGATTTTCCTGACTGTCAGGTTATTTTACTGATGTTATTTCACATTAAATGCGTCATTCCCCGGATATACTGCGCTTGTTCCAAGTTCTTCCTCGATGCGGAGTAACTGATTATATTTCGCTACACGCTCCGAACGGCTCGGCGCTCCGGTCTTGATCTGGCAGGTATTCAATGCTACCGCAAGATCTGCAATCGTTGTGTCCTCTGTCTCACCGGAACGGTGGGAAGAAATTGCTGTGTAACCTGCTTTGTGTGCCATCTTGATTGCTTCAAGAGTCTCAGATACAGATCCGATCTGATTCAGTTTGATCAGAATAGAATTTCCGCATCCGAGTGTGATTCCTTTCGCCAGTCTCTCTGTGTTTGTGACAAAAAGATCATCTCCAACCAGCTGGACTTTATCTCCCAGCTCCGCTGTCAGTTTTTTCCATCCTTCCCAGTCTTCCTCATCAAGCGCATCCTCGATGGAGATGATCGGATATTTCTCTACCAGTTTTTTCCAGTGGTCAATGAGCTGTTCTGATGTATAGACTGTTCCTGCCTTTGGAAGTTTATACTCTCCAACCGTCCCTGTCTTCCATTCTGAGGATGCCGCATCCATTGCGATCTTGAAGTCTTTTCCCGGCTCATATCCGGCCATCTTCACAGCCTCAAGAATTGTCTCGATTGCTTCTTCGTCTGATTTCAGTGCCGGGGCAAATCCACCCTCATCACCTACAGATGTTGCAAGTCCTCTGTCTTTCAAGATTCCTGCAAGTGCATGGAATACCTCTGTACACCAGCGGATGCATTCTTTAAAAGACGGTGCTCCAACCGGCATGATCATGAACTCCTGCACATCCAGTCCGGAAGAAAGTGCATGACACCCGCCATTTACAATGTTCATCATTGGAACAGGAAGTCTGTTTCCATTCACTCCCCCAAGAAAACGGTACAACGGAATCTCAAGTGCATCTGCTGCCGCTCTTGCACATGCGATTGAAACCGCAAGAATTGCATTTGCGCCAAGATTCGATTTATCTTTTGTTCCATCTGCCTGGATCATAGCCTGATCAATTGCATAAGTGTCGCCTGCATCCATTCCAACTAATGCACTGTTGATCGTTGTATTAATATTTTCTACCGCACGGGAAACACCTTTTCCACCGAATCTTGACTTGTCTCCATCACGAAGTTCAAGTGCCTCAAATTCTCCGGTAGAAGCACCACTTGGAGCTGCACCTCTTGCTACAGTTCCATCTACAAGATGCACTTCTGCCTCAACCGTTGGATTTCCGCGTGAGTCGATAATTTCTCTTCCAATTACTTTTTCAATTTCCAGATAATTCATAGTTGTCCATCCTTTCTGAGGACTCCCTCGCCTGTGTTCAGGTATTACAGACAAAGGAGTATACATGATTTATTCACACAGTTAGTTTTCTCTAACCATATGTATTCTATCAAGTTTCTTTACAAAACGCAATATTTCTACATGATAATGATTCTCATTTTATGGGCTTCTATATATTATCTGTATTTGCTATTATTTATATTCTTACTTTTTTATAAATACTTCCCCAGCTTCTCGACTTTCCTCATATCCGTTGCCCAGCTAGTGGCCAACCTCACTACCGTATGCTTCTCATCCGTCTTCTCCCAGAAGCTGACCCTGACATTCTTCTCCAGTTCTTTCAGCTTCTCGTCTTCCATCTCAACAAAGATCTGGTTCGTCGGAGAATCAATATAGAAGTCATATCCTTTTTCTTTCAGGATTTCCTTCAGTCTCGCAGCTGTTGTGATTGCATTTTTACTGATTTTCATATACAGATCATCTGTAAATAACGTATCAAACTGAACACCAAGGAACCATCCTTTGGCAAGCAGTGCTCCGTGCTGTTTGATCAGTGTCACAAAATGTCTCGGTGCATTTTCTTTTGTAAATACAACTGCCTCTCCGCAGAAGGCACCTACCTTTGTTCCACCAATATAGAAAATGTCACAGTATTCTGCAATATCTTCCATTGTCACATCTGTATCTTCTACTGCAAGACCGTATCCAAGACGTGCTCCATCAAGATACAGTGGAATATGGTACTGCTGACAGATATCAGAAAGCTCTGCGAGTTCGCCACGTGTATACAGTGTGCCATACTCTGTTGGGTGAGAGATGTAGACCATCCCCGGGAAAACCATGTGTTCATGATTCCCATCACTATAAAACTGATTCAAATAATCTGCCACATCTTTGGGCTGAATCTTTCCTTCCAGCTGCGGAAGAGTCAGTACTTTATGACCGGATGCTTCAATCGCACCCGCCTCGTGTGATGCAACATGTCCTGTCTCAGCTGCGATAACTCCCTCATAGCTTTGAAGTACAGAATCAATTACTGTCTGATTTGTCTGTGTTCCTCCCACAAGGAAGTAAATGTCTGCCTCCGGGCATTTACATGCCTGACGGATCTTTTCCTTTGCGGATTCACAATATGAATCATTTCCGTATCCTGTAATTCCTTCTTTATTTATTTCTGCCAGTCTGCGCAGGATTTCCTCATGTGCGCCTTCTGAATAGTCATTTTCAAATGAAATCATTTTTTAACTTTTCCCTTCTTTATGAATGTTGTGTTTTTATTTGCAGTTCTTTTCTCTGGAGATTTCTTGCCCCTTGATTCATTTTTTGTTGTGATCTTCTTAGCAGTTCGTTTGTTAACAGTCTTCTTTTTTCTCACACTGTATCCAAACGTTCCGATTTTTTTCCCAAGTCCAAGATATTCTCCATGGGAATATGCCAGAAGACCTGTCTTATTGAGTTCGAATTTGCCCTTCTCATCCATATAGGACTCGTCCACCTGAACCGCTTTCACTTCTGCAAGAAACATGTGGTGACTTCCAAGTTTCTCAATTTTTGTCACTACACATTCAATATTGACCGGTGCTTCTTCAATGACCGGTGCGTAAGTAAGCTTCTCTGCCTTTTTCGCAGTCAGATGACACTCTTTCCATTTATCCACATCCCGGCCGGAACGCACACCGCAGTAATCTGTCGCATGTGCAAGCTGTTCGGTTGTCAGATTGATCACAAACTCTCCGCTCTCTTCAATCATATGATACGAATATCTTTCCGGTCTTACGGAAATGTATACCATCGCCGGATTTGTACATACAGTTCCTGTCCATGCAACGGTAAAAATGTTCGTATTTCCTTCTTTATCTGCCGTACTTACCATAACTGCCGGAAGCGGGTAGACCATATTACCGGCTTTCCATACCTGTTTCGCCATTTCTCTTTCCTCCTGAAAACCGTCCCCTGTTACGGAGACGGTTCTGACTTTTTTATCTTAAAAATTCTTGTAACTGTTCAGCTTTTCTTACTGCTGCAGTGCTGATACAAGTGCCGGAACAAGCTGTTTCTTACGTGATACGACACCTTTGAGCATCAGTTTCTGTGCATTATCTTCCAGATCATAAGCTCCGATAATTTTTTCTCTTGACTCATTACCACAACAGATCAGTTCCGAAGATTCTGTAATAATATTTGTCAGCATAAAGAAAATCATATCCAGACTGTGATTCTCTCTTGTCTTTTCCATCTCCGGAAGTACTGTTGCCTTAATCTCTTCAAGCTCTTCTTCGCTCATTGAATTCACCTGACCAACACCAAATACCGTATCATTCACTGTAAACTGTTTGAAATCAAGGAAAAGAATCTCTTCTGCTGTCTTTCCTTTCAAGTTGCTTCCTGCCTTGAACATTGCCTGTGCAAGCTTCTCTATATTGATCCCTGCAATCTCTGCAAGCTTTTTCGCTGTGCTTTCATCAAGTGGTGTACAAGTTGGGGAACGGAACATTAACGTATCAGAAATAATCGCGGAACAAAGGAGTCCTGCATTCACCGGATCTACTTCAACACCATTTTCCTCATACATCTGAGTTACGATCGTTGCCGTACATCCAACCGGCTGATTTCTGAAAAATACAGGTCCGATCGTCTCGATACTGCTCAATCTGTGGTGATCAATAATCTCCTGGACATCTGCCTCTTCCACTCCGTCTACTGCCTGGTTCTTCTCATTATGATCGACAAGGATCACCTGTTTCTTGCTGACATTGAGAAGTCTTCGTCTGGAAACAAGACCTAAGAACTTTCCATCTTTATCTACAACAGGGAAGTCGCGGAAACGCTTGCGTGCCATCACTTCTTTCACATCATCTACATAATCATTCTTGCGGAATGTTACGAGGTGATCTTTCGTCATGAAAGATCTGACCGGAATACTCTGGCTGATATGCTGCGCTGCCGTAAATGTATCATGCTGTGTCCAGATAACGACAATTTCTTTTGCCTCTGCCTGACGCAGAATATCTTCTGAGATCGGATCATTCTGGCAGACTACCATACAGCTTGCATCCAGATCAACTGCACACTGCTGTGCATCAATTCGATCCCCAATGATAACAAGATCATCTTTCTCGATAAAGCTTGTCATCAACTCTTTGCTTGATGCTGCAACAGTTACTTTTCCTTTATAAAAATAACCATGTTCATTTCCTGTTACAATTTCACCTTCTACTGCCGCTGCAATATTACGGTACTGTGTTCTTGCCTTCGCAAGCATTGTGTTATCATAGACTTCCATATAGGATTTCGCAATATCACCTTTTGTGATCACACCTTCCAGCACACCGTTACGTGTGATCGGAATCGTATGAGTATTCATCTCTGACATCTTTTCCCATGCTGTACGGATTGAGAGGCTTCCCTGAATTTCCTGACTTTCTTTCAATTCCACATTTTTAATCTGTTCTCTAAGATTAGAAAGTAATAACGGAACTTTTACGCCAAAGTGTTCCAGTACATATTGTGTCTCCTCGTTAAGCTGTCCTGCACGACGAGGCTCATACGTTTCTCCGGTAATCTTTGTCTTAAGATTTGCATAAGCAATTGCTGTACAGATAGAATCTGTATCCGGATTCTTATGACCTACAACATACACTTTTTTATTTTCAGCCATTTTTCTATCTCTCCTTCTCAAATTTATCTCTTATTTACTTTTACACTCACATCAATTTATCTCTGTATTCTGTCATCTTACATGAACAGCTTCTTCATTAAGTATTAAACCTGACAATTTACTATTCAATAAGTAGAGTAACATTTTTTTTCTTTTAATCCAACCGCATTTTTCATTTTCTTCACGGATTTTGGCACTTTTGTTGTATTTTTTCTCATACATATGTTATACTTTTGATTAACGAGAAAAAGAAAATGAGGTGCTTTTAATGAGCGAAGAAATGAAAGAATTACAGACAAATGAAGTAACAGAAACAATGGCAGACTATGAAGATCATTTCGATGATGCGAATCCATGGAACAGAGTCCAGGATTATATGGATAAGAAAACTGTTCTTCCTGTTAAAATTGAAGGTGTTGTCAACGGTGGCGTAATTGTAATGGTAGAAGGACTTCGCGGATTCGTTCCGGCTTCTAAGCTGTCCCTTTCCTATATCGAGAATCTGGAAGATTATCTTCTCAAGGATATCGAAGTACAGGTGATTGATGTTGACCAGGCGAATAATCGTCTTGTCCTTTCTGCACGTGAGCTTCTGAAGGAAAAGGAAAAAGCAGCACGTGATGCACAAATTGCAAGTATGAAGGTTGGAACTGTTCTGAAAGGAACTGTAGAAACACTTCAGAACTATGGAGCATTTGTAAAGTTGGAGAACGGACTTTCCGGTCTGGTTCACGTTTCACAGATCTCCCAGAAGCGTGTAAAAATGCCTTCTGATGTTCTCACAGTTGGCGATGAAGTTGAAGTGAAAGTCATCGGTATCAAAGATGGCAAGATCAGCCTTAGCATGAAAGCTCTCGAAGAAGACAAAGAGAAGGCTGAAGAGAAAGCTGAAAAGGTTGTGATCCCGAAAGCGGAAGATATCGGAACAAACCTTG
>ERZ827490.3653-NODE-3653-length-13504-cov-61.946762_pt1 | contig 13504 bp, 16 predicted proteins | sample MGYA00519770_ERZ827490 | MGnify/ENA primary metagenome ERZ827490 (study PRJEB31778, sample SAMEA3449324) | human gut metagenome | biome: human gut; feature: human-associated habitat; material: faeces | place: United Kingdom | collected 2010/2012 ...
ACCCCTCAGTCACGGCTTAGCCGTGACAGCTCCCCTTACACAGGGGAGCCTTGAGCCCGTACGATGACAGACTTTTTCGACAGACTGAAGCCGCAATATGCGGCTTATTTTTCTTCCTTATGGTTCATTCCGCCCTCGACAACGTCTTTGCCCGTGAGCACGACCCAGATGGTGCGGAAGAATATTTTTGCATCGAACAAGAGCGATCTGCGCTCGATATATTCGCGGTCGTATTCCGCCTTTTCCTCGTCGGAGAGGCAGTCTCTGCCGTTGACCTGCGCCCAGCCGGTCAGCCCCGGGCGAACGGAATATACTCCGTATTCGCGGCGAAGCTCGCGGATGTGGCTCTCTTCGGGGATCAGCGGGCGCGGACCGATGAAGCTCATGTCGCCCGCGAGAACATTGAACAGCTGCGGCAGTTCGTCGAGGCTTGTCCTGCGCAGGAACTTGCCCGAACGGGTGATAAACTCATCCGACTGTTCAAAATCGGCGGTCGAAAGATTCGGCGCACCGTTTTTCATCGTGCGGAATTTTTTGATTTTGAACAGCTCGTCGCCCTTACCGACCCTATTTTGTCTGAACACGACAGGCAGACCGTCATCACAGATTATTATCAGGCAGATAATAAGCATCAGCGGAGACAGAAAGATGATAGCCAGCAGGCTGAGCAAAACGTCCAGGAAACGCTTCATTAAACAGAACACGCCTTTCATTTATTGCAGATACGGCACAGCGTCAACGGCTGCCCCAGAAAATATAGTCGCTGATAAGCACCGCACGCACGGGTGCGCCTTCGAGTCCGCCGAGCTTCACGGGGGCTGCAAAGAGATAATAGTCGCCGGGGGCAACCTCGCTCAGGTCAAGTCCCTCGAGCACGCAGATTCCTGCGCCCAAAAACGCCTTGTGCGGCGCTACCTGGTCGCCCTTTATGCCGACGGAGAGGGAATCCGTTCCGATGAGCCTGAGCCCGATGTCGGCGAGTTCATCCGCGGCGCTGCTGTGAAAATAAGCCTTGCCGCCGCCCTTTATGAGCAGGCGCTCGCATTTCTGCGGGAACTTTTCGTTGATATCCTCGCCCGTTATCGCGCCCTCAGGCACCTCGATGACCGTGCACGGACCGATAAACGGCTCGAGCGGCACTTCGTCGATGCTCGCGCCGCCGTCAATGAAATGCAGGGGCGCATCGGCATGGGTGCCGGTGTGCACGCATGAGAAGAGCGTGGACAGATTGCAGCTCGAATTTTCTCCTATCCGGCTGACGAACTCCGCATGCGGCAGAGGGTCGCCCGGATATATTTCGGTTTTGAGCGCGTCGCGCGAAATGTCGATAATGTTCATTTTATCAATCCTGATTCTTGAGCGACTCCATCTTGAGATAAGCGTTGATGAAGCCGTCTATGTCGCCGTCCATAACGGCGTTGATGTTGCCGTTTTCAAAGCCGGTGCGGTGATCCTTGGCGAGGGTGTAGGGCATAAAGACATAGGAGCGGATCTGGCTGCCCCAGCCGATCTCTTTCTGGTCGCCCTTGATATCCTCGATTTTGTCAAGATGCTCGCGCTCTTTTATCTCGAGGAGCTTCGATTTGAGCATCCTCATCGCGACCTCGCGGTTCTGATGCTGGCTGCGCTCGATCTGGCAGGAGACGACTATACCGGTCGGGATATGCGTTATACGCACGGCGGACGAGGTCTTGTTGACCTTCTGACCGCCCGCGCCGCTCGCGCGGTAGGTGTCGACCTTCAGATCGTCGGGATTTATTTCAACTTCTATATTGTCGTCGATTTCGGGCATGACTTCGAGGGAAGCGAAAGATGTGTGTCTGCGTCCCGATGAGTCGAACGGGGAGACACGGACAAGGCGGTGAACGCCCATCTCGCCCTTGAGATAGCCGTATGCATTCTCGCCCTCGACGAGCAGAACTGCGGATTTAAGACCTGCCTCGTCGCCGTCAAGAAAGTCGAGCATGCTGACCTTGAAGTTGTGCTTCTCGCCCCAGTGCTGATACATACGAACGAGCATCTGCGTCCAGTCCTGAGCCTCGGTTCCGCCCGCGCCCGCGTGGAAAGTCAGCAGTGCGTTCTTCGCGTCGTATTCGCCGTTCAAAAGTGTGCTGAGGGTCTGCTTCTCGAGCTCGTCCTCAAATTTTGTAACACCCTCGCGGCACTCGTCGAACATGGAGAGATCCTCTTCCTCGTCGGCGAGCTCTATAAGGGTCATCGTGTCGTCAAAAGCGGTCTCGAGCGAAGTATAAGCCGCGACCTTATTTTTAAGCTGGCTTATTCTCTGGAGCACCTTCTGCGAATTTTCGATATCGCCCCAAAACTCCTCTGCGGCGGTCTGCTCCTCAAGCTTCGCAATCTCTTCCTTGAGTGCGTCGAGGCCGAGAGCCTCGCGCAGCTCGGAGAGCTTCTGTTTATTATCGTTGAGCTCAAGTCTCAACTCTTCAAATTGCAGCATACAAAAACCTCGTTATCAAAAAAGTTAATTTTATACACATAACATTATACAAAAAGCAGCACGCAAAGTAAAGCAAAAATTGATATGACGCGCAAAACAGAATATTTTGCCGCCTGCCAAAAGTATTGACTTGCCGCAAAATTATATTCTATAATATGTTTGCAATAATTTCGCAAAACAGGGAGAGCTTTTTACCCCTTGACCGGCGGTAAATTGCCCCAAAAACGGCGACTTGACTGACGCTCCCGTGACAAATACGGCGGGCGGTGCTATTATACGCAGCGGAGGTGATCGAAATGGTCAACAAATCAACATTCGGTCAGTTTTTGCGTCAAAAGCGAAACGAAAAGGGGATGACCCAAAAGGAGCTCGCAGAAAAACTTTTTCTCAGCGAATCTGCAATATCAAAATGGGAGAAGGGCAAAAGCTATCCCGACATAACGATGATACCCGATATCTGTTCGGTACTCGATATTTCGGAGCATGAGCTGATAAGCGGCGCGAACGACACGGAGTATCACGAGATGAAACGGGATGCGCGCATATTCAGAAAGCTGACTGGGACATTCTTCTGGGGCTTCACGGGCGCGTATGCGCTGGCGCTTATTATATGTTTCATATGCGACCTCGCGGTGAATCACAGGTTTACTTTCTTCCCCGTGGTTTTCGGCAGTCTGTTGACGGCGTTTTCGTTCGTCCCGACATTCACGCGCTTTACCGAAAAGCATAAGCTTGCGGTGTTCACGGGCTCGACCTATCTCTCGCTCGTCCTGCTCTTTGTCATCTGCTGCGCAAAATACGGGCAGAATTGGTTCGGCGCCGCCGTGCTCGGCACTCTGCTCGGGTATATCGCGGTGTTCGCGCCGTTTTTGCTCAGGCGCTATATGCCCGCAAGGGGACGCAGATTTATTCCCGCCGTATACTTTTTGCTGTTCTTCGCCTGCCTGGCCCTGCTCGTTTCGGCGGCAAGAATAACGAATGTATTCAGCCTGCCCAAGGGACTGCTCATTGTGCTCTATTCATTTATTCCGTTTGCGGTGACTGCCGTCATGCATATTATCTGCAAGCACCCGCTGATAAACGCCTCGGTCGATGTCCTCGCGTTCGGCTCGGTTATATATGCTCTGCCGCGTTTTCTCACCGCTGTGCTCGGTAGCGTAGAGGGCGCGAACTACGCCGTGAATTTCGCCGACTGGGCGCATTTCGCAAACGGCAATGTCTATCTGCTCATTTTAACAGCCACGCTCATAATTTCAATATCCTTGCTCGCGGCAGGTATCGCAAAACTGCGCCGCACGCGTTGACATATGGCAGATTATGTAATATAATATACCAAAATCGTGTGGATTTTTCCGAACCTGACGGGTTTATTTTTCGCCATGCATCTTTTCGGTGCGTGGCTTTTTTGATGAAAAGAGGGGTTATTTTGCAAAACAGGAAGCTGAAAATTCCGAGCGAGGTCGTTTATATCCTCGCCGTCGCGCTGCTCTCGCTCGCGGTCGCAATGCTCACGGCGGCAAACTTCGGTGTGTCGATGATAGTCGCGCCGGCATATCTTCTGAGCCTGAAAGTCGGAATATTCACATTCGGCCAGGCGGAATATGTCATTCAGGCGGGGCTGTTTATTATCTTCTGCATCGTCATGCGCGGATTCAGGGCGGTGTATCTCTCGTCGTTCGTGACCTGCCTTATCTACGGCGCGGCGCTCGATCTCTGGCGGTGCATCCCGTTCTTCAACCCGACCGTCACCCCGCCCGGTAGCATGTCCATGCCGATAAGAATACTTCTTTTTATCCTCGGCGTGCTGCTGACCTCGTTCTCGGTCGCGATGTTTTACAAAACCTATCTCTATCCGCAGGTCTACGACTTTTTCGTCAAGGGCGTCAGCGGAAAGTTCGGCATAAAGCTGTCGCGATTCAAGACCTGCTTCGATTTATCCTGCCTCGCGGTGGCGGCGATAATGTCGCTCGCGTTTTTCAGGCGCTTTGAGGGCATCGGCTGGGGCACGCTCGTTATCGCCTCGATAAACGGTACGATAATCGGCTTTTTCTGCCGCCTGTTTGATAAGTATTTCGACTTCCCGCCGCTGTTCAAAAAATTCGCCGCTCATTTTGAGCTCGAAAAAAAACAGTGACATATTTTCCCGCAAGGAAGCTTTCTTCACAAAAAGTTTGATTTTACCCCTTGACTGCACGCCCCGCAGAGTGCATTATATATTTGACGAGATAAAATTAATTCCCGGGAGGAGACATAAAATGAGCACATTCCCCGATGTAAAGAAAAATTTCGGCTTCGGCTGCATGAGACTGCCCATGGACGGCGAAAAAGTAGATTACGCCGAATTCACAAAGATGGTTGACGAATTCATGGCGCAGGGCTTCAACTATTTCGACACCGCACGCGTCTACATCGGCGGTCAGAGCGAGACCGCCATTCGCGACTGCGTCGTCAAGCGCTATCCCCGCGACAGCTTCATTCTAACCGACAAGCTCTCCGATTCGCTGTTTAACAGCGAGGACGAGATACGTCCGTTGTTTGAAAAGCAGCTCGAGAGCTGCGGAGTGGACTACTTCGACTTCTACCTCCTGCACTCGCAGACGAAGTCGTTATTTGAAAAATACAAGAAGCTGCACGCCTATGAGCACGCGTTCGAGCTGAAAAAAGAGGGCAAGGTAAAGCACGTCGGCTTCTCGTTCCACGACACCGCCGACGTACTCGACGAGATGCTTAACGAATACCCGGAGATTGAGGTGGTTCAGATCCAGCTCAACTACATCGACTTCGACGATCCCGCCGTTCAGGCACGGCTGTGCTACGAAGTCTGCCGCAAGCATAACAAGCCCGTAATAGTCATGGAGCCTGTCAAGGGCGGAAAACTCGCCGACATTCCCGAGCAGGGCAAGGCTATATTCGACGCTCTTCACGGCGGCAGCCCGGCGAGCTACGCGATACGCTACGCAGCGGATTTCGACGGCGTATTCATGGTGCTCTCCGGCATGAGCAGCTTAGAGCAGATGAACGACAACCTGTCGTTTATGAAGGACTTTAAGCCCCTGAGCCACGAGGAGAGACGGGCGATAGCGGAGGTCTGCGACGTTATACGCGCGACCCATACCATTCCCTGCACCGCGTGCCGCTACTGCACGGACGGCTGCCCCGAGCATATCCTTATCCCTGACCTGTTCTCATGCATGAACGCAAAGCAGCTCTGCCGCGACTGGAACTCGGACTGCTACTATGAGGTCTACACCGAGAATCACGGCAAAGCGTCGGACTGCATCGGCTGCGGAAAGTGCGAGCACTCGTGCCCTCAGCACCTGCCCATACGCGAGCTGCTCAGGGAGGTTGCAAAAACCTTTGAGAGCGAAGAGGCAGAATAAGTTTTCGCTCAGAAGAGAATATAAAAACCGACCGCTTCGGTTTCCCATCGCGGTCGGTTTTTGTAATTTTATTGAAATAGGCAATCCGACAAAATTGAATTTATCTATGCATTCGCAGATCTCGTGGGTGTTTTTGTTCTTATCTTGGGGTTTACCTGCAATAGATGTCAATCGCCTTTGCCGCGAACGAGGCTGTGCCCTCGCCACCGTCAGCTTTTCAAGCAGAGCGCCGAGCTGCATGATAAACGCGATTTCGCCCGCGGCGAAAATCTCACCGATGCAGATAGACGCTATGAGCGCCATAGAGACGAGCACATCCGCCGCCGTCTTTGAGCTCGACTGCGTATAGCCCTACGCCCTCTTCGCGGTAGCGGTGCAGCTGATTATCGAGCCATGCCTGCACTTCGCCGTCCGAAAAAGCGCTCTCATATGCGTACATTGTTTTTTTCGTCCTGCAATATTCCGCACAGATTGAAATAATCATTCCGATTGAATTTTCTCAGCACGAGCCTATCGGTTTGAGCAAAAATTTCTTTATTCATCTGCATTTTTCATGTTCCTGCGGACGTGTTCTTTTATCGCCGAAAACGACTCGTCGCTGATGTCGTGCTCCATTTTGCACGCATCTTCGGCGGCAGTCTTTTCGTCAACGCCGAGACGGACGAGGAACTTCGAGAGCAGGGTGTGGCGCTCATATATTTTCTTTGCCACATCGAGCCCTGATTCGGTGAGGGTCAGATACCCGTCCTTGTCCATGAGAAGATAGCCGCCCTGTTTGAGAAGTCCGACAGCGCGGCTGACGCTCGGCTTTGAAAATCCCATATATTCGGCGACATCGAGCGAGCGCACAACGCCGTTTTTTGAAAGCACATAGACGGTTTCGAGATACATTTCGCCCGATTCCTGAAGATGCATATCTGTTCCTCCCTTTTAGGTGTGTATATTGTTATATATTAAAGGTATGATATCACTTCACTTAGGAAAAATCAAGGGCGGGAAGATATGTATGAAATGTCCAAAGCAGGCGGTTAGCATAAGCTAATCATTTGTGGATGTCGCTGAAATTGCGTTTTACGGCAAAAAATTGAAAAAAGCCTATTGACAGGGAACAACTATAGGAGTACCATATATCACGGTTAGCGGGTGCTAATCAATTTTAAAGCCCCAAGGTTAGCGTATGCTAATTCCGGAAATACAAAAGAGGAAGAGGGACTCAATATGATGCCTTTGATGTTCGCACAGGTCGGCGAAGAGAATATCATCAAGAAGATAGGCGGCAGCCCGGAAGTAAAACAGCATCTCGAAAATCTAGGATTTGTCGTCGGCGGCACTGTAAAGGTAGTCAACGCCCTGGGCGGAAATGTTATAGTCAACGTCAAGGAGTCGCGCGTTGCCATCAGCGAAGAGATGGCGAAGAAAATCATGATATGACGGCGCTGCGGCGCAGTACATATACCAAATGAATAAAATTGCACAAAAGGAGGATATAAGCAATGAAAACTCTCAGGCAGGCTAAGATCGGCGAAACGGTCAAGGTAGTCAAGCTCCACGGAGAGGGCGCAACAAAGCGCCGCATCATGGACATGGGACTGACCAAGGGCGTGGAGGTCTATATCCGTAAGGTCGCGCCTCTCGGCGATCCGGTCGAGATCACGGTGCGCGGCTATGAGCTCTCGCTCAGAAAGGCCGACGCGGACATGATCGAGGTCGAATAAGACCCCGCGCAGAAAAGCTGATATAATTTCAAGAAAGAGAGGCTATCAAAATGGATTTACGCATTGCTCTTGCGGGTAACCCCAACAGCGGTAAAACCACATTGTTCAACGCTCTCACCGGTTCGAATCAGTTCGTCGGTAACTGGCCGGGCGTTACGGTTGAGAAAAAAGAAGGAAAACTCAAAAAGCATGATGGCGTTATCATCACCGACCTTCCCGGTATCTATTCGCTCTCGCCCTACACCCTTGAGGAAGTCGTCGCGAGAAACTATCTTATCGATGAGCGCCCGGACGCTATACTTAACATAATCGACGGCACGAACCTCGAAAGAAACCTCTATCTCACCACCCAGCTGACCGAGCTCGGCATCCCCGTTGTTATCGCCATCAACATGATGGACGTCGTCAAGAAGAACGGCGACAAGATAAACGTCGATGAGCTCTCCCGCCAGCTCGGCTGCAAGATAGTCGAGATTTCCGCCCTTAAAGGTGACGGAGTCATGGACGCTGCCGAGGCTGCTATCGAGGCTGCAAAGAGCACCAAGACTGTTCCGATGCACACCTTTGAAGGCTCCGTCGAGCACGCTATCGCCCACATCGAAGAAGCTGCCGTCCACGGCCTGCCCGAGGAACAGCAGAGATGGTACGCCATTAAAATCTTTGAGCGCGACGACAAGGTTCTCGCGAAGCTCAACCTCGACAAGGCAACCCTTGAGCACATCGAGGGCGACATTCAGGCGGTAGAGAAAGAGATGGATGACGACGCAGAGTCCATCATCACGAATGAGAGATATATCTATATCGCATCTATCATAAAAGCCTGCTACAAAAAGAAGAACGTCGGTCAGCTCTCGACCTCCGACAAGATCGATAAGGTCGTCACAAACCGCTGGCTCGGACTTCCGATATTTGCAGTTATCATGTTCCTCGTCTACTACATCTCCATGGTCACTGTCGGCTCGTTCGCGACCGACTGGATGAACGACGGAGTGTTCGGCGACGGCTGGCACCTGCTCGGCATCGGCTCGAAGGCCTATTCGACCGACGCTGACGACTACACCGCCGCTACCGAGGCTGTCAGTGCATTCACCGGCATTGATTTCGGCGCAGAAGATTTCGACGCCGACAAGGCTCTCGCCGAGATGAAAGCCTATCAGCCCACAGCGGACACCGCAACGGTTGATGTTGAGGATGAAGAGACCCTCGCCGTCAACGCCATGACCGCTTATTATTCGGCAATCCCCGCAAACCTCTCCAAGGCTGACAAAGAAGCAACGGTAGGCATGACCTATGTTGACGCTGTCAAGTACCTTGAAGAGAAGGGCTTCGACGAGCCCGATCCCGCTGCTTACGGCGTGTGGGTGCCCGGCATTCCGGTTCTCGTCGGCAACGGACTTGAAAAGGTCGGCGCGGCCGACTGGCTCAGCGGACTTATCAACGACGGTATCATCGCCGGCGTCGGTGCTGTCCTCGGCTTCGTTCCCCAGATGCTCGTCCTGTTCCTGCTCCTCGCATTCCTTGAAGCGTGCGGCTACATGGCTCGTATCGCATTCGTCCTTGACCGTATATTCCGCAAGTTCGGTCTTTCCGGCAAATCCTTCATACCGATGCTTATCGGCACCGGCTGCGGCGTTCCCGGAATCATGGCTTCGCGTACCATTGAAAATGAGCGCGACCGCCGTATGACCATAATGACAACAACTTTCATCCCCTGCGGCGCTAAGGTACCGTTCATCGCCATGATCGCAGGCGCGCTCTTCGGCGGCTCCGCTCTGGTATCGACCTCCGCTTACTTCATCGGCATGGCGGCTATCATCTGCTCGGGCATCATGCTCAAGAAGACAAAGATGTTCTCCGGCGATCCCGCTCCGTTCGTTATGGAGCTTCCCGCCTATCACTGGCCGACCCTCAAGAACGTCCTCCGCTCCATGTGGGAGCGCGGCTGGTCCTTCATCAAGAAGGCCGGAACGATCATCCTTCTTTCAACTATTGTTGTCTGGTTCACATCTTACTTCGGCTTCGTAGACGGCCACTTCGGAATGCTTGCAGAGGATCAGCTTGATCAGTCCCTGCTCGCAAAGGTCGGCTCGGCTATCGCCTGGATCTTCGTTCCGCTCGGCTGGGGCAACTGGCAGGCTACCGTCGCTTCGATCACCGGACTTGTCGCAAAAGAGAACATCGTCGGTACGATGGGCATCCTCTATGGCGCAGAGGGCAACGTTTATGCAACCCTTGCAAAGGCGTTCACCGGCATAACCGCTTATTCGTTCCTCGTCTTCAACCTCCTGTGCGCTCCCTGCTTCGCAGCTATCGGCGCTATCAAGCGTGAGATGAACAGCGCAAAGTGGACCTGGTTCGCAATCGGCTATCAGTGCGGCTTCGCCTATGTTATCTCCCTTATGATAAACCAGTTCGGCAACCTCTTCACCGGCAACATCCACGGCGCAGTTGATATCGTAAGCCTTGTGTTCGCGTTCATCTTCCTCGCCCTAATAATCTTCATGCTCGTGCGTCCTTACAAGGAAGCTACGAAGCTAACCTCCGATGTAAAGGTTACGAAATAAAGCAAAAACCAATCTGTGAAAGGAGTCTTTTCAAATGCTCGCGTGGTTATCAAAGAATATTGCAACCATTGTAATATGCCTTGTGCTTGCCGTTATCGTGGCACTGATTATATACAATCTTGTCAAGGATAAAAAGAAAGGCAAATCCTCCTGCGGCTGCAACTGTGCCCACTGTGCTATGGCAGGCTCCTGCCACAGCGCGAATCAGCAAAAGGGCAAAAAACGCAGCTGATAAGCACAACAGAACAGAAAAAAGGACGCAGTGCAAACTGCGTCCTTTTGGCATATTCCGGTGGATTTTTCCGCGCTTTGCTGATATAATCAAAGAAAATCGGCATATCGGAGGTGCGTAGATTGATATTTCAATTCGGCGAATACAAAATCGATGTTGATGTTGAAAAGACGAAGCAATTTTATAACCGCGCCAAAACGGTCAGCGAGGAATGCCAATGCGACGGGTGCCTTAACTTCGAGAGAGCCGTCGACAAACTTCCGCAGAATATCCGGGACTTTTTCTCCGCGCTCGGCGTTGACATGAAAAAAATCTGCGAATGTTATGTCTATTGCGCCAAAGACGAAAACACGCTGTACTACGGTGGCTTTTGCCACATCTGCGGAACTTTACTCAGCGGCAAAAGCGCATGGAAACCGACGAGTGACTCAACAGCTTGTTGGGACGAAAAAGCAACATATCCGCTCTCGCCGAATTTTGGCGTTTCGTTCAGCGACCGTATCGACATGCCGGAGCCGGATTTTCCTCTTCCAGTGATTCAGCTCGACTTCGATGCGGATATCCCGTGGGTGCTCGGAAAGAGGAATAGCTATATTGACGAATAACGAGGCGAAAAAATGAGCAAATACAACGCACTCTGGGAATATGTCAAAAACAGCGGCGCGCAGTCGCTGAAGCTCACTTTTGATGAAATACAAAATATCGCTGGCGTGCCGATAGACCACTCGTTTCTGAACTTCAAAAAAGAGCTTGCGGATTACGGCTGTCGGGTCGGAAAAATTTCGATGAAAGAAAAGACTGTGAGTTTTGAGAAAGAATAAAATTGTGCGAACTTCGCGGGCGGATAACATCAGCTTCAGCAAGGTTGTGATGATTTCCAACATTACGGCGGTTGACCGTTGCCGATACTTATCGCAAATTCCTATTCGCCTAACGCTCACAGCCCATCAGCAGCCTTTCACCTCCTCCGAGCATTTACATTTTGGAAAAAATATGCTATAATGCGGGCACAAAACTCTGGGGAGAGATCATAAGATGATAAGATTGGCATCGGTCGGCGACGCGGGAGAGCTTGAGCGCCTCAATGCAGAGTTCAACGGCAAGGGCAAGACTACGAAAGAAAGCATTCGCGCCTCGCTTCTTACAAACAGGCGCGAGATTGTCATCGTTGCGGACGGCAACGGAGGACGGCTCGCCGGCTTCGTCTGCGTTCAGCTGAAAAAATCGTTCTGCTACGACGAATATATGCCCGAGATAACGGAGGTCTATGTCCGTCCCGAGTATCGCGGGCGGGGCGTCGCGCGGGAAATGCTGATCTTCGCGCAGGAATACTGCAAAAAAATATACCCGCTCCACAGCTCTACTCCGCCATCGGCTTCGAGTGCGACGGCGAAATACATATGTCAAAGCAGGTAAAAAAATTTGAGAGAATCGTAGGAACAGAGCTATGAGAATAATAAATACTTTTGATAAAATACCCGGCTGCTTTAAGAACAGCGCCTTTGATTTGGATGCATGGAGAGCATACGCCCGTGCGATTTCGCCGGAGCTTGGCGAAAAATGCGAACGGGATTCGAGGGAATATGATTTCAATAACGACGTGCTGCCCGTAGTCAATAACGTGCTGCTCAATAGTGATGCGGCGCTTGCGGCAAACGACTCCTTTGTCGCCGTGACCGACAAGCTTGCGAGCAATATCGGACGGCTTTTTGAAAACGGCATCGAGACGGATATTATTCTCTATTTGGGGCTGTGTAACGGCGCAGGCTGGGCGACGGCGCTTGACGGCAGAGACGCGGTTTTGCTCGGAATAGAAAAAATTATCGAATTGAATTGGCAGGATGAATCCGCCATGCAGGCTCTGATTTTTCATGAAATAGGCCACATATGGCATAAAACCTACGGGAATCTCTATCCCGAGGCTCGGTCAGAGGGCGAAAATTCACTGGCTCAGCTCTATCAAGAGGGACTTGCCATGGTCTGCGAACATATTTTATGCCAAGATGACAGATACTATCATCAAAATCAAAACGGTTGGCTCGATTGGTGCAAGGAAAACGAAGCCGAAATAAAGCGTGAATATCTCCGCCGCGTCGATAAAAATATCAGCACGCAGGATTTCTTCGGGGATTGGTGCAGCTACAAAAATCACAGCGATGTTGGCTATTATCTGGGCTGCGAGTTCGTCAAACATTTGCAGCAGCAATACTCGCTTGTCGATATAGCAAGCCTCAATGTCAATCAGTTATATAATCATTTTAAGGAGTTTGCGTCGGCCGAATAAACGGACGGCAAGCAGCAAAAAAGCTTTTACGTAGAAAGAGCATACTGTTCGCGGCGTTTTTGATTATTCGAGATATCCAAATTATCCTGATTATACAGGCAGTGTTATCGGTTTGTTATCGAGACTGATAACACTCGACCTACAGCTATGATAACAGCAAGCTATGCCGCTTCGAAATATTGTGTTTTTACTTAGAAAAGCGAGAACTTATATGTTACTAAGAAACATATAAGGCAAGTTGTTCTATGATTTCTTCATGCTTATGCTAAGAAAATTTCTCTCATTTAATATATTTTTCTCCGCCTTGACGGTATGTCAAAACGGAATTTTTATCGAATATGTAAAAGGCTTCCGCCCCTAACAGGGCAGAAGCCTTAAAAATTATGCGATTTTTAGGTTTAGTTGTAAGCCAAGTGTTACTATTTCATCTGTTGCAAAAACGGTTACTCGAAAAGTGCCGAGTCCCGAAACCCGCATAAATACTGAGCTTTTCGGCACATCTAAACCAAGGGGAATTATTCCCACTCGTTGCCGAAAGGCTAAACTTAACACATTTTGTTTATAAAACGTATCGTGTAGTCTTCGCAGTATTTTGATAATCCATATTATCATACCTGTATGACGAGAATTTATCATTTTCTTATCAGGTGCGATAAAACCGATGGTTGCAAGAAAAGAATAATCGCAACCGGATTGGTTTTACAATTTATATTATACTTGATTTCTTTTCGTTTTGCAAGATGTATTTTAATTTTACGCACATATTTCAAAAAATGTGCGTAAATTTTAATTGATTTTTTTAGTTGTCTCAGGTATAATAAAATCAGCACACAATTACGTATTCGCTGTGCGTGAATTTTTTAAGGAAGAG
>ERZ827490.3657-NODE-3657-length-13496-cov-4.350048_pt1 | contig 13496 bp, 10 predicted proteins | sample MGYA00519770_ERZ827490 | MGnify/ENA primary metagenome ERZ827490 (study PRJEB31778, sample SAMEA3449324) | human gut metagenome | biome: human gut; feature: human-associated habitat; material: faeces | place: United Kingdom | collected 2010/2012 ...
GCTCCGATATGGACGGCGTGCTTCTGCTGGTGAGCGTGGGCGACCGCAAATGGCACATCTCCACCTGCGGCTACGGCATCACCGCCTTTACGGATGCCGGCATCCAGTACCTTGGCGAGCAGATGACCCCCTTCATGGCCGATGGAGACTACGCCGGTGCCTTCCGCACCTTTGTCCAATGGTCGGATACCTACATCGACGCTGCCCGGGCGGGCCACCCCTATGATGTGAATAACCTGCCCCGGGAGCCGCTGTCTCTCATGTACCTGTTCCTTGCGCTGGGCATCGGCCTTGTGCTGGCATGGGTCGTCGTCCATGTGATGAAAAGCCAGCTGCGCAGCGTGGCGTTCCAGGAGAATGCCGCCAGCTATGTGCGGGAGGGCAGCATGAATCTGACCAACAGCCGGGAGCTGTTCCTGTACCGTGACGTGCACCGCACCGAGCGACCGAAGGAGTCCCGCTCCAGCGATTCCGGCGGCAGCTCCACCCACACCTCTTCCAGCGGCACCACCCACGGCGGTGGAGGCGGCTCGTTCTGAAAGGAGTATGTTTATGAACCCTTATCTTTCGGAAAAAGCCCGCGGTGAGATCCCTCGTTTCCTCAAATGGCTGCGGAACGCGGGGCTTGCCTTCTGCGTGTTCTGCTCTGTCGGCGGGCTGTATACCCTCTGTCTGGACCTGCAGGCCAAGGACACCTCCCACGTTGTCGGGTATGTGTTCTGGATCGTGGTGGGCGCAGTGCCCCTTGTTCGGTTCGCACGCAACGAAAAACGCCGCTACCATGCAAGAACCATCGCCCGCAGGGTGGAGAGCTACTCCGGGCCGGAGGTGCCCCTGCGGTGGCTATGCAACAGCGTTGGCATGGACACAAAGGACCTTGCATGGTATTTTGAAAACGGTTATTTTGTAAACCTCAGTCTGGATCTGAACCAGAAGATCGTCCGCAGGCGGACCGTGCCCCGCCATGACCCGAACCGGAGCTGAACCCTTTACAGCTTAAACAGAAAGGAGTATTTTCATGGGACTTTTTGATAAGATGAAGCAGGTCGCCGCAAATGTTTCCGGCAACCAGACCGTCACCTTTACCTTTCAGGCTCTGCCGGAAAGCCTTGCCCAGATGCAGGCACTGCCGGAGGCCAGTCTGGACACCCCCTTTAAGACCGCAGCCCTCACCGTCTGCGCACTGTGCGCCTACGGTGCCGATAAAAACATCGGGCTGGAGATGCTCAACTGGCTGCGGGGCCCCCGCCCGTTGAACGGGCAGGAGATCTCCTTCCTGAACGACCGCTTTCGGGACGGCAAGAGCTATATCCCGTTCTCCTACTTTGTGGGTGCGTCGCCGGAAAACGGCTATACCCCCCGCCAGCCCTTCACCCTGCTGGTGGGCAGCAACCACACCTCCAACACCGAGGAGGGCTACTGCAAGCTGTTCATCCCCTGCGGCGGCGCCGACAGCCCCCGCCCCATCAAGCTGCGCCGCAAGGGCGACGGGCAGTGGTTCTTGTGGGAGCAGTACCTGATGACCGGCATCCGCATCCCGACATCGGCCGACCCGTGGGCATAAAACAAAGGGGCTGACATGAAAGCCATGAAAACTTTTGCAGCACTGCTTGCACTGGCTTTCAGTCTGGCAGGGTGCGGTGCGGTGGACGGCGACCCCGTCCGCCCCGCCCCCGGCAGCGCCGGGCAGGGCAGCAGCACAGCGGCTTCCGGTGCCGATTCCGCTGAGCCGGAGCAGCTTGCCGCAATGCGGCAGCTGGCAGGGGAAAACGGAGAGCTTGCCGGGGTGCTCTATCTGGGCAGCGTCCCGGAGCGCACCACCGATGTGCACGCCGTGCTGGACAGCTTACCGGAACAGCCGTGGCAGTTTGTTGCGGACATCCCGGCAGACCGCTGGGTCGCAGCGCCGGGCGGCGGGCGGGAGCTGTACTGCATCTTTGCCGTGCGCAAGGAGGATACGCTTTTTGTCTATGAAAAGCAGGAACCCGCGTATCCCGCGCAGCTGGGGAAAGAACTTTACGGCAGGCAGGGCGGCCAGCCCATTCTGCTGCTGTGCAACGGCAGCAGGGCGGACACCGACACCATGGTAACGATCTATTGCAGCACCGGACGCCCGCTGGACTGGAACCCGCAGCTTTCCGCCGAGACCGGCCGCCCTGTGCCGGTGAAGGGCGTGGCGGACTTTTCTGCCGGATTGGAACCCGCTGCTGACCATTGACCACACGAACGGCGCTCCCGACCCCATGGGTGCGAGAAAGGAGAACCTATGAAAAAGATCAAACTTCTGGCGGCGCTGCTGGCGCTGACCATCGGTCTGGCGGGCTGCGGCGGGTCGTCCAAGGGCAGCAGCGCGTCCAGCTCCAAGCCCGAAAAGATGCTGGACGGAGACAACATGATTGCATCGCCCTCCGCCAAACAGGAGTACACCGAGCCGGAGGACGTGACCTACATGCGCCTTCTGGCAGGGGAGGACGAATACCGCGCCTGTGTGCTGTATCTGGGCGGCTCCTACGAGGTGACTACCGATGTGCAGAAGGTGCTGGACAGCCAGCCGGACTTACGCCAGCTGTGGAGCTTCGTCTATGACATCCCGCAGGATCACTGGGTCGTGGCACCGGATGGCGGGTGCGATTTGTACTGCATCTTCCCGCAGGACCCGGATGCCACCCTGTTCGTCTACGAGACGAGCCTGACAGATGATGCCGAAAACCCGCTCCAGCGCGGCAAACAGCTCTATTACAGTGAGGACGGCCAGCCCATCCTGCTGCTGTGCAACATCAGCGATATCGCCCCCAACACCGAGGTGGAACTGTACCCCAGCACCGGCGAAGAGCTGGTATTCAGCCCCTTCCTTTCCGGCGAGAACGGCCATGTGGTGGAAGCCGAGGGCGTGTGCGATTTTACCATCTACCCGGAAGGGGACGACTGGGAGACCGACACCAGCCCGTGGTCGTTGGAAGGCAACTGGCTAGAGACCGCCCGCGACACCGACGAGGGCTATTTTGACACCGACCCCGCAGACGCAGATCGGATGTGCTTTTTGCCCACCGACGCCGACACCGAGGGCAGCCAGCTGCCCCTGACCGCCAGCTACATCACCCCCTACCCGGAACTGAACGTGGAGGAAGCCGACCTGTTCTATCAGGAGGGCACCCCGGAGGTACCCTTCCGCTCCAATCAGGAGTGGTACGCCACCTTTACCGGGGAGGACGGCTCCCGCTACGCCGTCACGCTGGAGGACGAGGACACCCTTGCCCTAAAGGTCTATCTGGACGGCGGGGAGAGCTACCTGAGCCTTGTCAACACGGTCTACTTTGCACGGCAGGAGGCCATGGGCTGACCGGCGCGCACACCAACACCGGGAGGAATGCACCATGAAACACACCAAAACGATCACCATCCTCCACTCCAATGATCTGCACGGAGACTTTCTGGCAGAGCAGGTGGACGAAAAACTGGTGGGCGGCGTTTCCATGCTGTCCGGCTACATCGAAAAGGTGCGGGCAGAACAGCCCAACACCATCTACGTCATTGCAGGTGATATGTTCCGGGGCTCGGTCATTGATTCCGAATACAAGGGACTTTCCACCATCGAGATCATGAACGCCCTTGCCCCGGACGTGGTCACCATAGGCAACCACGAGGTGGACTACGGCATCGCGCATCTGCTGTTCATCGAAAAATGCGCGCGCTTTCCCATCATCAACGCAAACCTCTACATCAAAAACACCCCCACACGGCTGTTCACCCCCTACAAGATCCTGCGGATGGACGGCATGAACATCCTGTTCATCGGCATCATCACGCAGGACGTGATCAACCAGACCAAGTCCGAATCTCTGGTAGGCTCCTTTGTGGACACCGCCGCCGCTGCCGCCGAGGTAGGCAAGATCTGCAACGCCCACAACAGCATCGATATTGATTTTACCGTGCTGCTGACCCACATCGGCTTTGAGGAGGACCGCCATCTGGCGCGCCAGCTGGACCCGGCGTGGGGAGTGGATCTGATCATCGGCGGGCACAGCCACACCCTGCCGGAGCACGCGGTGGAGGAAAACGGCGTGGTCATTGCGCAGGCGGGCACCGGCACCGACCAGATCGGGCGCTTTGACATCATCGTGGACACGGACAACAACTGCATCGATTCCTACACGTGGCGCACCGTGCCCATCTGCGCCGAGACCTGCCCCCGCAACCCCGCCATGGAGCAGGTGCTGCACCGCTTCACCAGTCAGGTGGACGAAAAGTACAGCCACATCGTAGGGCGCTTCCGCCGGGAGCTTACCCACCCCCAGCGCACGCAGGAGACCGAGCTTGGCAACCTGTTTGCCGATATCTTTACCCGCAGCCTTGGGGTGGATGTGATGCTCATCGGCTCCGGCAGCATCCGGGCCGAAAAGCTGGGCCCCATCGTCACCTACGGCGATCTTATCGAGGGCTTCCCCTACGATGACGGCGTATTCATGTTCAAGGTGACCGGCCAGCAGCTGCGGGAAATGCTCCACTACATGCTGCAGGAGGAAGCCTACACCGGCCATACGGAGTTCTACCAGCTGCCCTCCACCCTGCGCCTGCGGTACGACCGCCGCAAGGGCGATTTTGATTACTTTACCTACTGCGGCAGGGAGGTGGGCAAGGAGATCGGCGATGACGCCCTGTTTACCGTGGGCTTGCAGAACTACCACTTTAAAAACATCGAAAGCTTTTTCAACATCTCCTACGACACCCTTTGCAAGCTCCAGAAGCCCCGCAGTGTGGCAACCTCCTGTCAGGATATCCTGATGGAGTATTTCCGGGAGCACGAGATGGTGGACGCGGTGGTGGACGGCAGAATGACCATCCTGCCCTCTACCGCGCAGACCGGCTGAAACCCCTTTACCGCACAGCAATAACAACACGAAAGGAGCACCCCATGAAACAACGATTCTCAAAACGAACGCGTCTTGTCAGCGCCCTTTTGACGCTGGCAATGGTGTTTACCTTTTTGCCCTTCAGTGCCTTTGCGGTGAACACGGAAATTGATTTTAATTCGCCGGATTTTAAGCTTAATTTCCCGGATGAGGAATTTCGGCGCTTTCTCAAAGAATGCTGTGACAAAAACGGTGATGGCAAGCTCGATGTGGATATCAAGAATATGACGATTCCAACCAGTTATGCAATCAAAAGTCTTGAAGGAATCCGTTTCTTTGAAGATCTCGAAAAGCTGGATTGCCACGGTATCGGCTTGACAACACTTAATGTTGGCAAAAATTTCAAACTGAAGGAGCTGGATTGTTCCCAGAATCAACTGAAAAAGTCGGTTGATATTCTTTCAAGCGGACTGAAAAAACTGAATTGCTCCAATAATAAACTGACCTACATGAATCTGGGCATTCTCTATGGGCTGAATCTTGAGGAGGTGGATTGCTCCAATAACAATATAACGAATATCGTAATGGATAGCGTGGGGGAACTGGTCAAATTTGATTGTTCCAACAACGACCTGATGACGTTGGATGTCAGCCAATGCTTCAAGCTGGAAGAACTGAATTGCTCTGGAAATCAATTGATGGAGTTGGATGTCGGGCACCAGACGCAGCTGACACAGCTGGATTGTAGCAATAATAAATTGACAGAACTGAACGTGAAACAGAATGGCGGCTTGATATCTTTGATATGCAATGATAATCAGCTGAAAACGCTGGACCTGAGCCAAAATCTCAGTTTGAGTCATCTGAATTGTGCAAAGAATCGGTTGGCTTGTTTGGACGTTACTGGAATCAGCGGCACGATAATAGCTGATGGCAACAGGTGTCCCATTGCTGTCCGTACAGACGGAACGTTTGACCTGAACACCCTGCCCGGCTTTGACGTGAGCAAGGCAATCTTCTGGAACGGCGGCTCTGTTTCTGGCACGATTCTGACAGTGGAAAATGGCAAGGATGAGGTGAGCTACCAATACAATTGCGGCGATGGAGTAAACCGCACATTCATCTTTGAAACCAGTCTGCCCATCAATGAGAAAAATTTCCCCGACGCTAACTTTAGAAAGTACATCAAGGGCAACATAGCAGGTGGCAGAGATGTCCTCACGGTGGAAGAACGAAGCAAAGTCAAAATAATCAATATCAATAAAAAGGATATCAGTGACTTAAAAGGCATTGAGGCGTTCCCTAACCTGACCGAATTGGATTGCGGAAACAATTCTATCCAGAAATTAGACCTGAGACAGAATCCAATGCTGATAACGTTGAAATGCAATAAGAATCAACTGACCCAGCTGGACCTGAGCAAGAACCCAGATATCGACTATCTGAATTGTTCCGAGAACCAGTTGGAACAGCTGGACGTGTCGCATCTGAAGTTGGAGTATCTCTATTGCTCGCACAATGATCTGGAGCAACTGGATGTCAAAAATAGTAAGTGGCTGAGAGAACTCGACTGTTCCAAGAATGAGTTGACAAAGCTGGACGTAGATGTGACCCATAAACCCAATCTGGTAAGGGTAGAATGCCAAAACAACCAGCTGACATCGCTGATTCTGGGCGAGAACAAAATGCTGAGGAAACTGAATTGTGCCAACAACCAGCTGACTCAGCTAAACCTGAACAATATGATTTCCTTGACGGAACTGAACTGCGCCAACAACCAGCTGACCGTGTTGGATGTCAGCAGCAGTCCAAACTTGACTACATTGTGGCTTAAGAATAACCATCTCACCAGCCTGAATCTGGATAACAATCCGAACCTCAATTTCACTTATACGGATTTTTACAATTCCGATTTTAATAATGTTTACACCGTTACCCTGAACCCTGACCGTACGTTTGACCTGAGCACTCTGCCCGGGAACTTTGATATAAACCGGGTTACTGAATGGGTCAATGGCACAGTCAAAGGGAACATTCTGACGGTCAATGAAGGCACAAACGTAGTGTACTACGGTTATCAGTGCAGAAGTAACATGTTGGACGTAAGTTTCACACTGGATGTGACTGGCACCGGCGGCACCGTTCCCCCGGTAACGCCTCCGGAACCCCCGGTGACACCTCCGGACCCCCCGGTGACGCCTCCCTCCGGCGGCGGTGACGGCGGCGGTGCGGTCGTCATCGTGGCAGCGGCTGGCGCAGTGGCGGCTGGCGTTGTGGGCTACGGCGTGTACAATTATGTTTCCGGCCGCAAGCTGCAAGCCCTGCTGCCGGAAGGCGTGGCTGCACCCGAAAACCGCGCCCAGACCGCGCTGCTGCTGTGGAACACCGCAGGCCGTCCCGAGCCTGCCGAGGCCCCGGCCTTTGCAGACGTGGCAGACCCGGATACCGCCAAGGCAGCCCAGTGGTGCGTGGAGCAGGGCCTGATGAAGCGCCGCCTGAACGGCAAATTTGCCCCGGGCAGCAGCATCCCGGCCTATCAGGTGCTGAACGCCTACCACAAGCTGGCAGGGTAAAACTTCTCAGTCTCGCTTCGCCCGGTAGCTCCCCTGACTGGGGAGCCAGGAACGTGGGCGTGTTCCGGCAAATGACATCAAAACGCAGCCGATGCCCTGACTTTCCCATCAGGAGAGGGGGCGCGGCATAAAAAATAAGCATCCGCAGCGCACTGCGCCTGAGCTGAAGCAGCCCGGCCATGCGCTGCGGATGCTTTTGTTGTGCGGCAGGGCACGCCGCCAAAAACAAAAAATCCGAACCCTTCTCTTTCGAGAAAAGGTTTGGAGCTTCCTTAATTTTCCACCTTGAAATTACCCGAATAGCGTTGAATGAACACAAATAGATTGTGTATAACAAAAATTGCGACAGGCATCTCATTTTCTTCCCATTTACGAGAAAAAGGCCACCTTCCGGTGACCTTTTTCAATAGTCTGAAGTACAGGCAATGGCTGTACTTTTTTGGTATTCCTATGCGAAGATTCAGGTTTCGCCACCGCGGTTAAAACTGCGCCGGTTGTTGGGAAACCAAATGGCAGGGGTGAACACAGCCAGCCCCACCGCTGTGGTATCCCCGGGGTTGGAAACGATGTGAGGCAGGTTGGACTGCACCACAGTGGTGTCTCCGGCGTTCAGGCGGATGGTCTCGGACTCCACCAGTACATCCAGCTGCCCCTGTTCCAGCAGCAGGATTTCCTCACTGGGATGGATCACCGGCAGGTCGCCGTCCTTGCAGTGGGGTTCCAGCTCAAAGCGTATGACCAACGACTGAGGTACAAAATTTCCGTTGGGCATGGGCGTAAGCAGATGATACCGTATATTGGAATTGGGCTGGGAGAGAATCATCATATCCGCCTGACGGGTTGTCAGGCCAGTGCTGTGCTCACCTCCCATAAACAGATAGGTGGGGATGTCCAGAGCGGCGCTGAGTTTGCGCAGGGTGGACAGGGACGGGTCGGTGAGATTGCGCTCGATTTGGGAGATATACCCGATGGACAAACCAGTCTTTTCGGCCAGTTCTTTGAGGGTGATTCCCCGTTTTTTCCGAATATTTCGAACGTGTTCGCCCAGCATAAGACCTCCCGCTTTTTCGTAAAAAGTTTATTTACAGTATATCACAAAATGCCCTGTACGTAAATAAGTGAGAAAATATTCGATATTTATAAAAGTTTTACAAAGAAAATCAGATAATTTCGTGCTTATCCTATAAAATACTCTGAAAAATGTGAAAAAAATAGAAAAGCTCTTGACAAAAATTTTAGAAATAGTAAAATTTCTATAAAAATTCATAAAAAATTTATAAAAATTATTATGCAGGAGGAACCCTATGAAAATCACAGATGTAAAGGTAGAAACCATCCGTATCCCCATGAAAAAGCCCTTCCGTATTGCTTTTGCGGTACAGGATCATTCGCTGAATGTGCTGGTGAAGATCTCCACCGACGAAGGTCTGTGGGGCATCGGTGAGGCCGCGCCCTTTGAACCGGTGACCGGCGAGAGCGCGGCCACCGTTCTGGAAGCGCTGAAACTGTTCCGCACCGGATTGATCGGCATGGATCCGCTGGATATTGAGGGCATCCACAGGATGATGGACCGCCTGCTGTCAGGCAACACCTCGGCAAAGGCCGCGGTGGATATTGCCCTGTACGATATCAAGGGCAAACTGATGGGTCAGCCTCTGTACAAGGTGCTGGGTGGCAGCGTGAACCAGATCGTCACTGACATGACGGTGGGCATTGACACACCGGAAGCTATGGCCGCCGAAGCCCGGGAACGGGTGGAAAAGGATGGCTTCACCATTCTGAAAATCAAGGCCGGCATCAACCCGATCGAGGATATCCAGGCATTGACCCTGATCCGTCAGGCGGTGGGCCCCAACATCCGCCTGCGTGTGGACGCCAACCAGGGTTACACTGTCAGCGATGCGGTGCGCACCCTGAAAGCCTTTGAAAAGCTGGGCGTGGAAGCGGTGGAACAGTGCCTGCCCAGCTGGGATCTGGACGGTATGCGCTTTGTGCGTTCCAAGGTGGACTTGAAGGTCATGCTGGATGAGTCGGTTCATACCCCCATCGACGCAGCAAAGGCCTGCAAGATCGATGCTGCAGACATTATCAACATCAAACTGATGAAGTGCGGTGGCCTGTACCCGGCGGAAAAGATCAACGCCATTGCCGAGGCAAACCATGTGCAGTGCATGGTGGGCTGCATGCTGGAGACCAAGGTGGCCATTGCTGCCGGTGTGGGTCTGGTTGCCGCCAAGCAGAACATCACTGAGGCGGACTGCGACAGCTTTATGTACGCCGTGGACCCCGAGATGGGTATGCCCGGAGGTTTTGCCGTGAATGGCGGCGTCTACACCCTGTCCGACAAACCGGGCCTTGGCATCGATATTGATTTTTAAGCGGGATCCCGCAGAGAGGTGTATTATGCCGAATACGATTTTTTCCTCCGAAGGCGCGCTCCTGTTCATCATGGTCGCCATGGTCGCACTGGGATTCTGGCTGCAGCGGTTCAAGGCGTTCAAAACGCTGGGTCCGGCCCTGACGGTTATCATCATGGGTATCGTGCTGTCCAACCTGCGGATCGTGCCTACCTCCAGTGCTACCTATGATGCCGTCAGCAGCTATTGTGTGCCGTTGTCCATTTCCATCTGCCTGCTGAGCCTGGACCTGAAACAGATGCGCAAATTATCCAAGGAACCGGTCATTGCGTTGATCTCGGCCATATTCAGCGTCTGCGTGGCAGCTTTGGTGTTCGGCGTACTATTCGCCGACAAAATCAACGAGGGCTGGAAGGTGGCCGGTATGTTCGTGGGCACCTACACCGGCGGCAGTTCCAACCTGACCGCTATCGCTGTAGGCCTGGATGCCAGCAAGACCACCATCGCCTCGGCCAATGCCGCCGACTATGTGGTGGGCATCCCCACGCTGATCCTGATGTTTGCTACCCCCGCCCTGTACAAGAGTTCCAAATGGCTGAAAAAGCTGTGGCCCTATGAAATGAGCGAGCCGGAACTGCTGGGGGATGGCAACCACGAGGAACTGATGACTTCCAAGGAATGGTCCATTCAGGAAATCGCCTGGTTGCTGGCCATCGGCTTTGGCACCGTGTGGGCTGCCACCAGCATCTCCTCGATGGTATTCGGAGCAGGGTTCCGCAGTGCAGGCCGCATCCTGCTCATCACCACCTTCTCCATCATCCTGGCACAGGTGCCAGCCGTCCGCAAGCTGCGCGGCAACTTTGACCTGGGCCTTTTCGTAGCGTTGCTGTTCCTGGTGACCATCGGCTTTGCGGTGGACCTGAAGCAGTTCTTCGGATCCACCTTCTACATCACCCTGTTCTGCTTCTGTGTCATCGTCTGTTCCATTCTGCTGCACCTGCTCATCACCCGGCTGCTGAAAGTCCGTTTTGAGTATGTACTGCTGTCCATCGTAGGCTGTATCTCAGATGGTCCCACCGCCGCCCTCATCGCCTCCAGTGCCCAGTGGAAGACCCTTATCAACATCGGCTTGCTCATGGGCGTACTGGCCGGTGCTCTGGGCAACTATGTGGGCATCGGTGTAGCCTATGCCATCCGTGCTTTCATCGGCGCCTGAACGGAAAACGGGAGAGACGGAAATGCGTAATTTTGACTTATATGTTTCAGGCATCCTGTACGGCAGACTGCGGCTGGGCGACGGCACACCCCAGATTCAGAAACTGGACGTGCATACCGGCGCGCTGCTGGACTGGCAGGACCTGACTGAACAGGACCGGGATTTTTACCGTTTCTTTGTGAAGATGGACTTTGCCGCCCTGGGGCAGAACCTGTCCCATTACGAGTCGGGGCTGCATGGCACCGGGGAAGTTTCCCTGTGCGGCGAGCGCTACACCAGCGAAGACGGCTGCAGCTACCTGCAGCGGGATGTAAAATTCCCCAACAACAAACAGATGAAAGAAGGGCGGCTGATCGCCGTCACCTGCCCTGCCCGGGAGATGGTCACGGTGCTGGTGGAACCCGGTGCCGAGGAGGAGACCATCCTGCGCCTGTGGCGCTCGACCTGGCCGGAGGAACAGCTGTTCCCGGTAGAACATGCGCTGACCTTCCCAGTGCCCATGCGGGACGGGGTACATCTTTCCACCGACGTATACCTGCCTAAAAACTGCAGTACCCCGGTGCCCGCAGTGCTGGTACGCACCCCCTACGGCAAAGAGGACGGCTGTGAGGTATACTACCGTTACGTCCAGCGCGGCTACGCGGTGGTAGTACAGGATGTGCGCGGCCGAAACGCCAGTGAAGGCGAATGGCTGCCCAACTACCACGAGGTGGAGGACGGCGACGATACTCTGAACTGGATCGCCGCTCAGCCATGGTGCAGCGGACGCATCGGTATGGTGGGCGGGTCCTACCTGGGTTATGTACAGTGGGCGGCCGCTGCCAGCGGCAACCCCCACCTGAAAGCTCTGATCAGCGTAGTCTGCGCGGGCAGCTCCTTTGTGGATCTGCCCCGCCGGGGTGGGTCTTTCACCTCGGGCATGCTGGCCTGGGCCTTTGCGGTGTCTCAGAAAACCTTCCACCCTGAGCTGATGGAACGCGATGACTGGGAGAAAGTGCTGAACATCCGCCCCCTGACCGACCTGCCGAAAAAGGCTCTGGGGTACGATGTGCCCTTCATCACACGGTGGCTGGAACCCAGTGACTACAACGATTTCTGGCGTATGTCCAACTGGCAGGAACGCTCCGTCGGGGCGCAGATCCCGGCGCTGATTCAGTCCGGCTGGTTTGACGACAACGGCATGGGTACCACCGAAGCCCTGGAACTGGTCCATGACTTCCCTCGGGGCATGCGCAAGGTCATTCTGGGGCCCTGGCAGCACAGCGGCAACAGTAAGTACGACATGCACGGGGTATCCTTCGGCAGCCAGGCGCTGCGCTTTGATCTGGACTGGCTGTATTTCCGATGGTTTGAGCATCACCTCAAGGAAGTGGACAACGGCATCGACCAGACTGCCCCGGTAGAATACTACACCTTGGGCCAGGAGGTATGGAAGACCGCCGAAAACTGGCCAGTGCCCGAGACCCGGGTCACCCACCTGTATCTGGATAGTGACGGCCATGCCAACACCTCTGCCGGGGACGGGCGGCTGACTTTTGCCAGGCCGGAGCGGGAGAACTGCGACGGTTACGCCTATGACCCCGAACATCCGTCCCAGCACATCATCGATATGTCGGAGAACGAGATCGAAGTGCCAGAGGACTACACCCGGGAGGAACTGCGTCAGGATCTGCTGTGCTACACCTCCCCTGTGCTGAAGGAAAACCTGGTTCTGACCGGTGATATGACGGCGGAGTTGTATATTTCTTCTGACGCGCCGGATACCGACTTTGTGGTGCGTGTTACCGACGTGGATGAGAACGGCCGGTCCATCAAACTGGCGGATGGCCTGCTCAGCGCCCGATACCGTAATGGCTTTGCCCGGTCGGAGTTTTTGCAGGAAGGCGAGATCGTCTGCCTGAAGATCCGCACCACCAAGTTGTCCAATTGCTTCCGGAAAGGCCACCGCATCCGGGTGACTGTCACCTCTAGCGCCAAGAATTTCATCTTCCCCAACAGCAACACCCGGGAAGGTTTTGCTTCCGCCCGGACCGTGGTGGCCCATAACCGGGTATACCACGGTGGATTGCACGCCTCCCGCCTGACGGTGCGGGTGGAACCCTAAACTATGGAATGCCCTCCCTGTCAGCGGAAGCGAACAGATTACATTCTGCTCCGCAACCATCAAGCCTCGGCCAGAAAAGGCCGGGGCTTTTCATGTCTAGGAGGTTATCGGCTGAAGAACGGCAGGCTCTTTCGGAACTGAATCGCATTTTGTCCGAGACTCCGCAATGGAGCGGCGAAGAAGAACTGTGTATCGAAATGGAGAACATCGGTGGCAGGGTTTGCTTCTGTCACTTTTGGGATGAGCACTACTCCATGGTGCAGTTGACAGAAAATCGCAACGGAAAATACTCCACAGCCTACGTTCTGGATACAAAAACAACCCCGGATGTGCGTAAGGTGGCGGCATTGCAGGCACAGAAAGAACTTGCGGACCGTATGCAAGCGTGGGGTGTTT
>ERZ827490.3675-NODE-3675-length-13450-cov-11.836432_pt1 | contig 13450 bp, 13 predicted proteins | sample MGYA00519770_ERZ827490 | MGnify/ENA primary metagenome ERZ827490 (study PRJEB31778, sample SAMEA3449324) | human gut metagenome | biome: human gut; feature: human-associated habitat; material: faeces | place: United Kingdom | collected 2010/2012 ...
GTTGGTGACCCTAATGTGGTAATCCAAAAGGTGGGCACATGTTGGCTGCCTTATTTTAATATTCTTCAGCAGGCATATGACGTGGGGGTAAATGTATTAGTTTGCCACGAACCCACTTTCTATGCTCATTTTGACCTGGAAAAAACAGAGGATTGCGAATATAAAAAGTATTATATCAGCCACGGCGAAACAACTGCGTTACAAGCGTATAGCTCTATGGTGGAGAAAAAGAAGCAGTGGATTCTTGAGCATGGAATGACAATTATTCGCTGTCACGATGTCCTGGATGCTTTACCTGATTTCGGTGTTCCTTTTGCTTTGGGAAAAATATTAGGTTTCAGGAAGGATGATCTAATACGAAGCAGAAAATACGTGAATGTTTATCGTACAACTCCGACAACCGCAGGATTAGCGGCAAAGTATATTGCAAAACAACTGCACACCACAGGTCAAGCTGGTGTTGCATTCTACGGCAATCCGGAACGGACAGTAAAAAGCATAGCCCTTGGTACCGGATGTTTCAGCGATCCGCTTGATATGATGGAGTTGAGTGCGGACCTCTATATCACAATAGATGATAGTATCCACACATGGGTTCAACCGGTTTTTGCAGCGGACAGTGGCATGCCTCTTGTTGTGATTAATCATGGGACCTCTGAAGAACCTGGAATGCAAAGACTGTGCGAGCATTTGCAAACAGTCTTAGAACAGCCAGTGGAGCATTTTTTTTGTGGTTGCGGATATAACTGGGTTACAGGGGAGTGAAATTGATAAGGTATAATAAAATGCGCAAATTGAAAAGAGCATAAAAGAGTAGACACGGCTTGCCGGTCTCTGGTAGAATGAAGTTACCACACACATTCTGAAAGGAGACAGCAAACCATGTCCAACAACATTGTACAATTCAACGAGGAAATAATCAAGGGCCAGATTAAAGAGTTGGTCCGCAGCAGCGTGGAGGAAACCCTCAATGAGCTTCTGGAAGCCGAAGCAGAAAAACTCACCCAGACAGCCCGCTACGAGCGCAGTGAGGCCCGCCAGGGCTACCGCAGCGGTCATTATGACCGAAATCTTACCACCACTTCCGGGGATGTAACACTCCATGTGCCTCGTCTCAAGGGCATCTCTTTCGAGACTGCCATCATCGAGCGCTATCGCCGCCGGGAGAGCAGCGTGGAAGAAGCCCTCATCGAGATGTATCTGGCAGGTGTATCCGTGCGTCGGGTAGAGGATATTACAGAGGCTCTATGGGGCAGCAAGGTGTCCGCCTCCACCATCAGCGAGTTGAATAAGAAAGCCTACGTCAATATCGAGGCTTGGCGCAATCGTCCTCTGCAAGGCGGCAAGTACCCCTATGTGTATGTAGACGGCATCTACCTCAAGCGAAACTGGGGCGGCGAGTACGAAAATGTGGCCGTTTTGGTGGCAATTGCCGTCAACAAGGATGGTTATCGTGAGGTTTTAGGTGCTGCCGAGGGCATGAAGGAGGACAAGGCCAGCTGGGTCAGCTTCTTCCAGTGGCTCCGTGGACGGGGTCTTGAAGGGGTTAAGCTCATTGTCGGAGACAAGTGCCTGGGTATGCTGGAGGCTGTGGGAGAGGTGTTTCCTGAGGTCAAGTACCAGCGCTGTGTGGTGCATTTTTACCGAAACATATTCTCTGTTGTGCCCAAATCCAAGGTCAAAAATGTGGCGAAAATGCTGAAAGCTATCCACGCCCAGGAGAGCAAGAAGGCATCCCGGGAGAAGGCCGCCGCAGTGGTTGCCGAGCTGAAGGCCATGAAGCTGCCGGAGGCTGCAAAGAAAGTAGCGGATGGCATCGAGGAAACGCTGACTTACTGTGACTTCCCCTCCGAGCATTGGGCGAAGATCCGAACCAACAATGTAATCGAGCGGATGAACCGTGAGATCCAGCGCAGGACAAGGGTGGTCGGAGCATTTCCTGACGGGAACTCGGCGCTGATGCTGGTCTGCGCACGGCTTCGTCATGTAGCCGGAACCCAGTGGGGCTGCAAGAAGTACATGAACATGAAGCATCTGGAAACCATGGAGCAGGAGCCGCAGGTCGGCTGATAGCAGCCAGGTCACAAATGGTCAAGGGCAAGACGAGCGGCGTACCGCCGCCCTTGACCCTTTGCGCCCTGCCTGCTGAAAAGTAACAAAGGGGCGGTTAAGCCGCCCCCTGTAATAGATTTCTACCAGAGCCATAATCAATTTTGCGCATATCTCTTGACACTACCAGAGAGGGCAAATTCACTCGAGCGGATACTACAAAGCTTCACCACCCTATGTTATTGCTATAAGCTTTTATAACTACCAGCCGAACTGGTGGTCGCCGGTCTCTAAAGAGCAAAACAGACATATGGAAGAACGGATTTAAATATCCGTTTTTTCCATATATCTGTTGTTTATGTACATAGCTTTTGTGCTTTTTCTCTCATATAATCGTTTTAGAAGCATGAAGGATTTGCGGATATGTAAAAGCATGTGTCAGTCTTCAAGGCAACCTATTTCCGTTTGGTGAAGGGAAGTACTTCTTTCTTAACTCACCGGGAGTAATGCCCCAATGTTTTTTGAAAGCTTTGATAAAATAAAAATAGTCCTCAAACCCAGATTCCGACGCGCTTTCTTCGATACTCTTGCCGTCTACAAGCTGAGTGTAGGCAAATTCAATTCTCTGATTGATTACCATCTGATGAATCGAGCAACCGTATCTTGCTTTGAATAGCAGATTCAGATGATGGTAGCTTAAGAAGAATTCCCTCTCAAAATCATCAGCGCAGATGTTTTCCTTATAGTGATCGTTTATGTAATTGAGCAGCTTTAACCCAATATTGTGTTCACTATTCGGATATACATGGGTGATTTAACAAAACAGGCTCAATTGTTGAAGAAATGCGTAAAGCTGGCTGTTTATATAAGAAGCGGACGTGAGTTTGTTAGCATACTGACTATGCAGCCCAATAATGTTTTGGAAAAAGGCGCGTTCTTTGGGCGTGTTTCCGAACAGGGGAAGCAGTATATGATCCGGAGAATGATTGTTAAACTCCGGAGCAACCTCACGGCCTTTCATATCGAAATGGAAGAACAGAGCTTCGTGATCGTCGATCTCAATGCCGTGATGACGTATGTTAGCCGGAAGCAAAAAGAAATCGCCGCTGGTCAACTTGCAGGAACAGTCGCCGACAACAATTGTCCGCTGGCCTTTTATAACAATGCCAAGTATCCAAAAAGGCAAGATGCGATCCGGATGGAAGTTTGTTGTTTTCAGTCTACCAAGACTGATTATGTTCGGCGAACCTTCGAGTAAGTACCAGTTCATATGTCCATTTTGTCCTTAATTTAGTAGGAATTGATTTTATTATAACATCGCAAAAAAATAAGTCAATATATATGAGGGGTGCTTTATGAGAAAAATAACAGTTGCTGTCGTAGGATTGAGCTTCGGGATGGAATTTGTTCCAATTTACCGGGATCATCCGGGTATTAACAAAGTGTACGTCTGCGACTTTAGCAAAGATTTATTGGAAACCGCAAAAATGCGGTATGACATTCCCGAAGAATGCTGCACCGAAGAGTTTGAAAGCCTTCTTTCAAACCCTGAAATTGATGCAATTCATATCGTTACACCACCCGCAACACACGCAGACTTTTCAGTCAAAGTCTTGAACGCGGGAAAACACTGCGCGTGTACCATCCCATTGGGAATGACAATGGATGAACTATATGCTGTTATGCGTGCCAGGAAAGCCAGTGGGAAGAACTACATGTTCATGGAGACCACAATATACCAGAGGGAGACTCTTTTTATAAAAGAAAAGCTTGAAAATGGTGAGTTTGGAAAGCTTCAGTATATGAGTGGCGCTCATTATCAGGATATGGAGGGCTGGCCGTCTTACTGGAGAGGATTCCCTCCTCTGTTGCATCCTACGCACGCCTGCGCCGCTTGTCTGATGTTCGCGGGTAAACGGCCGAAAGGGGTATACGGGGTAGGCTCGGGAAAAATACGAGATGAGCTGGCGCAGCAATATGGCTGCAACTATGCATTTGAAGTGGCACTTGTTTCCTTTGAAGACTCCGATTTGACCGTAGAGGTCGAGCGCTTTTTATATGATGTGGCGAGAGGTTACTCTGAATGCTTCCGGATTTATGGCGAGAAACAAAGCTTCGAGTGGCAGCAGATAGGGAAGGAAGAGCCCGTGCTTTTTGTTCGTCATGAAGGTATAAGAAAAAACGGAAGGACAGCAAATATTTCGGAGGAGCGGATTACCATTCCGGATTATGCACATCTGCTGCCCGAAGAGATCCGCAAATATACAAAGAAAACGGTTTACAACCTTGAAAACAAACATCTTTCATTTCAACAGGGAGGTGGGCACGGAGGCTCTCATCCGTACTTGGTGCATGAATTTGTTCAATCTATTCTCGAAGAAAGACGCCCTTATCCGGATGATATATTGGGCGCGTACTGGAATGCTGTGGGAATATGTGCACATGAATCCGCTATGAGCAACGGGAGATTCATCGAAATACCGGATTTTGAGAGTTTGCGCTAACCCACGGATCATTTCGATCGAGCACACAGCCAGCGGCTATGATGATACGCTGTCGAAGAAGAGTGAAAGTTGAACTGGTAGCATACGCAATAGGAAGAAATAGGGTCGTCAGGTAAGTTCCGTTACTCCAGACAAAATAATAATGAATTGGGATTAGGAGGGTTATCAGCACAATGCTCAGTACTATTTTTAATTGGATCATAAACAACCTTCTTCAAAGTACTCCGATTATCATCGGTTTGGTGGTTGTTATCGGACTAGTTGCGCAGAAAAAAACATTCGGACAGATAATCCAGGGATTCATCAAGTGTCTCATTGGCTACCAGATCTTCGTGATGGGCATCGATGCGTTTTGCGGTGTCATCAATTATATGCAGGCTATGATGGCCCATATATTCGATGTCCCGGCGATGACGCTGAACAGCGATTTTATAAGTGGCTATGGTAAATACTATGGCCCAGTAATCGGCCTCGGCTTTTTCGGCCATCTGCTTATTGAACGCTTTTTGATTCCTAAAAAGTATCGCTATGTTTACATGGGCGGTGGGCATTTCCTTATTCGGCAGGCTGTTCTTACAACAGGTATTGCAGTAATCGTCTATGGGCAGACTAACGTTTTGACGGTCATTCTATTCGGCTCAGTGCTTTCGGCAATCTGGTATTCGGTAAACCCGATCATCACCAGCCGTCTGATTCAGGATCTGCGTGGCGATGACCTCGCCGGATATGGCCATCAGTCTGCAAGTGCAGTTTTTATCGCCAGCTTTGCCGCAAAGATTTTTGGAAACAAAAAGAAGGACGCCGAAGATATCCAGTTCCCAAAGGGAGTTGCGTTCCTTCGTGATATCGGGTGCGCGGTAACCTTTATCCAGATCCTGCTTATGGTTGGTTTCGGGCTCGCGTGTGGCAGCGAGAAAGTTATGGAAATCGCCGGAATCACAACTTCTCCCTGGCTTTGGATCGTCCTTCAGGCAACGGTTTTTGCCGGCGGCTTCCTGGCAATGAACTATGGTCTTCGTGCCATGATGGGCGAACTCATTCCCGCGTTTAGTGGCATCTCTGAAAAAATCATTCCCAACTCCCGCCCTGCGCTGGATGTACCTACGGTTTTCCCGTTCGGCTCAAATTCGGTGCTGTTCGGGTCATCCCTCACCATTCTTTTCTTCATCGTATACATGCTCGTGTTTAGGTTTACTGGTTTTGCGACGATTTTCCCACTCGTTGCCTCCCTCTTCATGTCTGGCGCTGGCGTCGCTGTGTTTGCTAACAAGAAGGGCGGTCTGCGCGGTGTGATCATTAGCTCTTTGATCGTTGCCACTATTATGGCTTTCGGTCAGGTTATTGCGCAGGTCCTTGGTGGCCAGTTCTATGGCATGGAGTACTATTGTAACGTCAATGGTGAAGCGGACGATTTCATTATCCTTTATCCGATAATCATTGCTATTGGCAGATTACTGTTTGGCAACAGAGCTATTCCCTTCGGAACTCTGTAAACTTTAAAGGAGAAAGAAGGAGAAAAAATGGAAAAGTATTTGTTGACCCCCCCTTTTAATAGAAGACCGGTAACCATTAACACTCTTTGTGTTGTGGGAGCATGCACCTGCATCATGATAAAAATGGCGGTTGAAAAAGCATTCAAGACATTGGGAATCAGTGAACTTGATATTGATGTTCAGCCCACCGTTGAGGACAGCCCCCGCGGGGACAGGAGCAGGGATCCGGATATCATTGTTACAGTCGGTCTAAGGGCAAACGACTTTCGAGAAATGATGCCGAACACGATTGTGATCGAGATCCGCGACTTGGCAAAGCAGGACCAGATAGTACGTGAGATCCGTGACGCACTTGTTGAGGTTGGCTGGCTGAAGGAAGTCATCTGAAAAGCCGGATGATTACGGGTGGGGGGGGGACTAAAAAGTATGTATTTGGCGAAAGAATCCATTGAGTTCGGTTATGAGGCAGCAGACTGGCGCGATGCAGTTCGCCAAGCTGGCAAGCTTTTACTGAATGCAGGCGCTATTACGGAGTCCTATATCGATGCAATGATAAACATGGTCGAGGCCGAAGGGGCTTATATGCTTGTGGCGCCTGGGGTCGCGATGCCTCATGCACGTCCGCAGGATGGGGCGCTTAAGAATGGTATCAGCTATCTGACTCTTAAGACACCGGTGTTTTTTCCGCAGAAGGATGATAATCCGATAACGCTACTGATCGGCGTTGCTGCAATAGATAACCGTATACACTTAAAGGTTATGAGAATTGCTGCCGCAGCATTAAAAGATGACAACGAACTCGAAAAGCTGAAAAACATTTCCGATACCGAATATATTTTTCACTTATTGAATGGATAACTCCGTCAGGAGGCAACCTTTATGGAAACTGACCATATCTTTTTTCACGAGCTTCATAAAAAAAGAAGGTCACAGCTAGTTGACGTGATAACCATTCTGATTCCGATCCTCGTGCTTTTGTTCGCGATCACAAAGCTGTCACAGAATAACGATAAGTACAATTACATTTATATGTTTTGCGCAATAATCCTTCTGTCGACGGCGATAGACAGAAAAAAGACGGTCGATATTAAACTCAAAAGTGATGGAATAGAGATCCTCGGTAGCAACTCCCGGTTTTATCCGTATTCAAAAATCAAAAACATAGAGTGTGTCCGAATAACCAAACGGGCCTGGTTTGTCATACCATTATGGACAGATATGATAATCACAATAGAAATTGCCCGTAACGAAAAATACTGCCTCAGACGCAGTCAGGTACAGGACTTTGATTTGCTCTGGGATCGCCTGAAAGAAGCCTATACAAGATATCTGGAAGAAGAATACGGCGGCGAGGACATCAGCCAATCACAGATATACTTCGGTCAAAGGCTGTGGATCAAGGGCGGTAAACTGGTGTTCGGCTTTACCTATGATGTGCCACTGGAAAAAATCAATGCGAGATTTAATGAAAAGGGATATCTAGATATCATATATCGCGCAAAAAATGGAGATCAGACAATCTGGATTACACTGGATTCGGACCATTTTCAAAAAACGTTTTTGCTTTATTATTTACTGAAAGAAAACGCTGTATTTGAGATTGATAGTGAACTGTTAGATACACCGAAAAGGCGGAGAATACTCAGGTTTATCGATTAGGAAGCATATGAGTCTCTTGCTAACGAATCCAGCCGCAAACCATTTGACGAAGAGAAAGGAGAAAACAATGATTAAGAGACTTTTAAATTATTCCCCAAAAGAAATGCATCAGCTGACTTCCGAAGAGCTCTTTTACGCCATGAAGATGGACGAAGGCAGAACAGTAGAGGGCCTTGCCAACTGTGCCGCGCCCAATTACCTCGAGGATACATCCAATGCAGAGGTCTGCGCCGCCTTTGGCTGTGATGTGGTTTTTCTGGACGGCCATAACCCAGACAACGTTGTTTTTCCGGGGCTCCCTTCAAAGAATCCCGAAGATGATACTCCGTACAAATTCCTTACGACGGGAATCGGCAAGGGCTGGTCGGTAAGAGATGTTCGTACTCTTATCGGGAGACCCCTGGCATGCGGTCTTTATATCGATCCAGATTGCAGTGGGAACCTCAACAAAGTCAAATATAACGGCGTTTACGCCAGCAGAGAAAACATAGAGAAAGTAATCGAAGAGGGATTCGATATTATAGGCGTATATGGTTGGGCGAAACCCGAGATACTTGTTGACCTGGTAAAAAGTGTTGCCGATCAAATAAATGGCAGGGCAGTTTTTGAAGTCGGGTTTATGTCGGGCCCGGGAGCAAACTATTTACAGGACATCCCCTACGATATGCGTAAGCTTTTTGACAAGGAGCTTGCAGCAAAGCTTGTCAAGAACGGCGCACAGATTGTTCATATGCCGGGAGTAGGAACATTCCCTGGCTTTGATATGAAATACATCGGCGACATTATTGATGCGGTGCATGAGGAACGGGCTCTTGCATCCATAGGGGTTCACAGCGCGCAGGAAGGCGCGGATGTAAACACGATCCGCAGAATAGCAATTGATAACAAGCTTATTGGAGCGGATATTCAGGTGATGGGTGATACCGGCGTAAATAATGGAATGGCGTTGCCGGAAACGCTGCAGGCAATGTGCGTAGCCCTAAAAGGTCACAGGCACGTCTACCGCAGACTGTGTGAATCTGTAATGAGATGATTGAGGTGATAAAATGCTGAAAAGTTTGAATGAATGCACACCACAGGAAATGCTTGCTCTTAAAGCAAGTGAACTGAAGGAGGCAATCCGGCTCAGTGAAGGACGCGTTGTTACCACACTGTCCAGAGTCCGCGGCCCCAATTATCTCCAATATGTCACCAACGCCGAGGTTTGCGCCGCTTTTGGTTCGGATATTCTATACCTGGATACGTACAACCCCCGCAAACCATATTTTCCGGGGCTTGTATCAAAAAATCCAGAAGACGATGAACCATTCCGAGACGTTCAAATTCAAATCGGAAAAGGATGGACGGCGAGAGAAATTCGGGCTTTGGTAGGAAGACCTCTTTCGGCCTCGATGATGTTCGATCCGCCTTCTTACGGCGGTCATACTATTGACACTGGCTACGCGGACAGCCAGGAGCGAAATGTCGCGGGCCTTCCAATGACAACATGGGATGACTTTGAGCTCGCGATAGATCAAGGTTTTGACATTATTCACATGGGGGGATGGGGTGAACCGAAACAGTATTGCGAAACCACACGCGAAATGGTCAAGCGTGCAGCCGGGCGCGTAATTATTCACTCCGGTATTCCTCACGGGCCAGGTTTGATTTATGCAAAGGACGAGCCGTATAACATCCGGAATTTGTTGACTCCGGATTTTGCGAAAGCTCTTGCCGATACGGGGGCGGATATCATTGATGTTCCTGCTGCGGGAAGCTTGCCTGGCTTCACGGTTGAGTATGTTCGCACCTTAGCCGATATTATTCATAAAGCTGGAGCGCTTGTCAATGTAGGTATTCACAATTCTCAGGAAGGAACCGACGTTGAGACGATCAAGAGAATAGCCATTGACAACAGGACGGCCGGAGCAGATATGTGCATGCTTGGTGATGCCGGTGTGAACGAGAATGTCGCTCTTCCTGATGTGCTCAATTCCGTTTGCATCGCGGTAAAGGGCAAACAATACACGTATCGCAGGATGTGCCAGTCAGTCTTAAGATAAGTATAACGAGTGCGTCAGCAAGTACCGCTTCGGTGTACCTGTGGCAACGCTTGAATTAACACCGCATAAAAAAGAGCCATTTGGCTCTTTTTTGTGCGGAACAAGACTAAAAAGGTTCTCTCATATTTAGAGTAGGAGGACAGAGAAGCGATGTACAAAAGAAGTACGATGGTCGTCAACAAGACGGGCCTTCACGCGCGGCCTGCCTCGGATTTTGTGGCGGAGGCGAAGAAGTACAAGTCCCGGATCACGATTACCAATCTCACGGACTATCCTGACGAGCCGGGGGATGCCAAGTCCATCATTGAGATCCTCTCTCTGGCCATGGCGCCGGAGACTATGGTGGAGTTGTGCGCCGAGGGCGCGGATGAAAATGAGGCAGTGGATGCCCTGGTCGCCCTGATCGAAAGCGGCTTCGGCGAATGAGTTAAGGAGAGACGGAGATGAAATGCAAGGGGATCGGCACATCGCCGGGGGTAGCGCTGGGCCGGCTGAGGCTCTATCACCCCCAGGAGACAGCTGTTTCTCGGGGACAGATCGCCCCGGAGGAGACGGAAGGAGAGATCGCTTCCTTCCTTGCGGCACGTTCCGAGGCTATAACCCGAGCTGATTGGGCCTTGGAGCGGCTGGAGGGCGCTTCCCGGGATATCATGCTGGCTCAGCGGGACATGCTCTCGGATGAGGCCATCCGGGACGCGGTAACGGAACAGATCCGTTCTGAACTTATCTGCGGTCCATTGGCGGTGCAAACGACGTTGGAAAAATACCGTTCCAGGCTGCTTCGCTCCAAGAACGAGCGGATGCGGGAGCGCGCCGCAGATCTAGAGGATGTCTGTCGCCAGCTGCTACGGGCTTACGTGCCAGAAGATGATAGAGTCTCTGAAGAGGAGCCTGTGGTAATAGCCGCCATCGACCTATTGCCATCTGACACGGCACGCCTGGATTTTTCCCTGGTGAAAGGGATCATCACTGAGGTAGGAGGCATGACTTCTCACAGTTCCATAATCGCCCGAAGCCATGGCATCCCGGAGGTGACGGGAATCTCCGACCTGCTCCGCGTCGCCAGAGATGGTCAAGCAGTAATCCTAGACGCCGATCAAGGGCTGGTAATATTTGATCCAGGCAAAGAGGAGTGGAACGCCTATAAGGACATACCGGCGCAACAGAAGGAAGAGAAGCGAAGGGACGAAGAGTTTCTCGCCCGGCCATGCCTTACAGCGAACGGGGAGCCGATCGCCGTGGGAGCGAATATTGGCTCTGACCGACCTGAGGAACTGGCCCGTTGCGAGAGCGCGGATATGATCGGCCTGTTCCGCTCGGAGTTTCTATACATGGAGAAGAGCGCCTTTCCCACGGAGGAGGAACAGTTTCAGGCATACCGACGGGTACTGGAGGCCTTCGCGCCTCGGCCCGTGACGTTGCGAACACTGGATATCGGGGGGGACAAGTCGTTGCCGTATTTCCCTCTCCCCAAGGAAGACAACCCATTTCTGGGCGTGCGGGCTCTTCGCCTGGGCCTGCAGCACCCGGAGATCTTCCGCACCCAATTGCGCGCAGCACTTCGGGCAAGCGTATATGGAGTGCTCTGGATAATGATCCCGATGGTAGGCAGCCTGGAGGATGTCCGTTCTGCCCGGGCAGCCGTCGAGGAAACCCGAGCTCAATTGGAGCGAGAAGGGATCCCCGTCTCCCCGAATGTGCAGTTTGGGGTCATGATCGAGATCCCATCTTTGGCTATGATGGCGGACCGGGTGGTGGAGGAAGTGGACTTCGCGTCATTAGGCACCAATGACCTATGCCAGTATTTACTGGCGGCGGACCGGATGAACCCGGCGGTTCAGTCATATTACCAAAAATACCATCCAGCATTGTTCCGGCTGATTGAGCAAACAGCCCGGTGTTTCCTTGAGCGTGGAAAGCCCCTCTCTCTCTGCGGCGAACTGGGCGGCGACGAGGCTGCCGTAGCAGCCCTTGTGGGTCTAGGCGTGAAAAAACTCTCCATGAATCCTTCTGCTATGGGGCGGGTCAAGCGGCGTCTGGCTGCCATGGCGTCCTCAGAGATGGTCCAGTTGGCCCGGGCAGTTTGTAACTGTTCCACCGCCGGGGAGGTCGAAACCCTACTCCGCGCAGAGATGGAAGCGCACCCCATGCCGTGAATTAAAGAGGTCTTCGATTTTGAACAAAGTTTTCAAAATCGGAGACCTCTTTTCTTCATTTGCCCAAGATTTACGGGCCTTTTTCTGTTGGCTATTGAGAAGGAAAGCGCCGGAGCAATCACAAATAATCCTAGGAGGACGGCTGATAATCGCTGTTGTCTTATAGATGGCACATATAGAAAAGTGCGCTGACCTAATGGCCGGCACACTAGATTTCTTGCCAAAAGCTGTTGTCACAGTAAAGAACAAGGATCGTCGTTAGGCGTCAAGATATAAGTATGCTCTTTGGCTCTTGTTACTGTGACTCGCAAGTTTAAGGTAGCTTGTTCTCTGCGTTCTGGCTTTGAGATAATTCTATTCTGGTATCTTCCCTCGTATACAATTACTGCATCGAACTCTTTTCCCTTCGATTTATGTATAGTCATAACATTTACGCCGCTCCATTTCCTCGTACTCATTGAAGAATGCTCTTGAGTTAAGGCGTTAGCAACAGCTTCTGTTGCACCAATATAAGAACCGTTTTCGCGCCAAAGTATATCCAACGCTGCGTAGAGCTGTGAACCGCGTTGGAGGAGTCTCAAATGCCTTGCATCTTTAAGAAGGTTTTGATATACCTCTGACTGTTCATTTTCAATGATAGCCAATACAATTTTCCAATCACTTATTATATTCCCAGAAAATTGCGTTGAATTTGTCAAGGATACAATATCCTGTGTGTCAGCAATCAACTTTTCACGATTTTCCCCTTGAATCTTCTTTGTCAAGGAATACCGACTCAGTGCTGATGCGAGAGATTCCTCTGCCTTTGAAGGTGGTTTATCCGCTCCTTTTCGGCCCAGTATATGCTCGATCAATGGAGTAAGAACCGCTGATTCAGTACAGCATTTTCGTGACCCGGTCTCCAAAATGCTAGCAATAGTTAAAGCGGCTAAGTATGGGCCAGCAGTATCAACAGCCACTTCGTGTTCAATAACTGGGCAATTTTTGCCGTTCCGCAACTGCTGTTCCCGCTGAAAAGAGTCTGAAACTTCCAGCATAAGTGCATTTGTTGGAACCAATATCCGTACTGCTTGCAGGAGGCCCGCTTATAAGCGCTCCTTTACATCTATCCCACCACTCAATGTGATTTCCGAAATATATTTTCTGGTCTTCACTTAATCCGATAACCGTAACTTCTATTTTAATTTGGACCGGGGTGTCGTTTGCCAAATATTCTCCTGCATAAAAATCGTGTTCATCTATTACAGGACTTCGCGAAAGACGATCTGGTCCCATAACCAAATCAACAGCCTCAAATAGAGTGGATTTTCCTGAGTTGTTATCGCCAACAAACACTGCATTTTTGCTTACTAAAATGGACGCATTTTTGATTCCACGAAAATTAGCAATATCAATTTTACATATGTTCACAACCGCATCCCCCTCTACGAAGAACTTGAAATTTTAACAAGGCACTTTGCTTTTTAAATGCAGCAAAATTAACTCAGCAATCAGCCCATCCTCATCTCCCGATACACCACATCGGCCAATGCGCTCATTATGGCATT
>ERZ827490.3685-NODE-3685-length-13402-cov-32.176369_pt1 | contig 13402 bp, 10 predicted proteins | sample MGYA00519770_ERZ827490 | MGnify/ENA primary metagenome ERZ827490 (study PRJEB31778, sample SAMEA3449324) | human gut metagenome | biome: human gut; feature: human-associated habitat; material: faeces | place: United Kingdom | collected 2010/2012 ...
GAAAGTGAGTGGATACAACCATCCCGAGTGGGTGGGAATGCTCCGTTTTCGCCAACCAGACTGTTGTTGTCCAGGGATATGGGCGAAAGGTAGTTGGGCGCAAGGCTCTTGAGCATGCCTATCTTCACCTCCCGGTTAGGATATTCCAACGTATAACGATGCAATATCGAGTTGTACTTTTTGATGGTAAGGTAGCCGCTCTGATAGAGCAGCGGGAGCGCCGAGGTCATCATTTCGGGCGAAACATCAAAGTCGTCCACGTCACATGACTTCTTCTCAATATCCATCACGTTGACATGATATTTCTGCAACGTCTTGATAAGATAAGTTGGCGTACCCGAGCCAAACCAGTAAGGAGCAATGTCGCGTGCATTCAGCGCCTTCACCAGGCTGAACGGATTGAAGACATCTTCTGATTTCTTGCTGAAATGATAGCCGTCATAGAATCGCGTCAGCTCAGCCAGGCATTCCTCATACGTCATGCCAAGGGCTTCGCCCAATGCCTCAACATCCGGTTTCATCTGCGTAGTAAGTTCCGTCTTGCTGATGCCGCAGATGGCCGAATACTGGTCGAACATGCTGATATTGTCGAGGATGTTGAGCTCGCTGAAGATGCTGAGTTGCGAAAACTTAGTGATACCCGTGATGAAACAGAACTCCAGGTATGGGTCGAGCTTCTTTAGCGGACTGTAGAAGTTTTGCATGATGCGGCGAAGTGGTTGCAGGTTTTCCTTCTCATGCACCACGTCCAGCAAAGGGGCGTCGTATTCATCAATGATGACGACTGCCTTTTCGCCTGTCTGCTTGTAAGCTCTCTTTACGAGACCTTCCAGTCTTTCATTAGGGTAGATCTCGCCTTCTCCCTTACCATAAAGCTCTTCGTAGGGTAAAAGCTCTAAATTAAGATAACTGTTCAAGGCATCTGCGTCAAAATGTTTGGCACCGCTGAGGTCGAAGTGGAGCACAGGATGCTTCACCCATTCCTTCTCGTAGTCAGCAATGGCCAATCCCTCGAAAAGTTCTTTTCTTCCCTCGAAATAGGCTTGGAGGGTAGAGGCAAAGAGCGACTTGCCGAATCGTCTTGGACGACTCAGAAAGACGTATGACATCTGTTTTTCCCGGAAATCTGCGATGTATTGTGTCTTGTCTATATAGAGATAACCTTTCTCGCGGATTTCTTCGAAAGTCTGTATTCCTACGGGATATTTGTTGACTATTTTTGCCATATTCCACTCGCTTTGCATTTTGCGCTACTAAGTTACGAAGAAAAAATGAAATACTCAAGCATATATACTATTTTTAAGCTAAAATTCTGTGTTCTCTTGTGCCATTCTTCCAAAACTCGTTTCGAAAACGTTAAACGTTAAAACTCTGATTGTATTTAGAGCCTTATAATTAACCATAACTTACTATGACCAACCAAACATAAAGCCTTGATTTTTAGTATCCTTTGATTTTAATACTTATAAATAGGCAGAAGAACGACGCTAACAGGCCCGCTAAGCATATATCATTAGGAGTCATCAGGGATAACACTTGTCGAGTTAGTCGTCTATTCCGTATATTCCTTTCCGCCAATGCTCAATATGCGGGCATCGCCCTGTCCTGGAAGTGGCTCATAGACGACAACTTCAACCTTTTTTTGTTGTTATCCACGCATTCATAACGATAGTTTGTTCCAGCCACAACTTGTCGAGAAACCTTGTGGGGTTTCAGCTGCAAGTTGCTGTGCGACAGGACAACAGTCTTGAAGAGAGAATCTTCTTCTGTCGTAAGTTTTGTACTCTTGCCGAATGCACCTACCATTTGAGATTTTTGGGTGCTGGCGCATGATGCCATACCAATGATGATGGTCGCTAATGCCAATGTTTTTATTGTATTCATATTCTTTATGATTTTATATTTCTTAATTGTTACTTACCTATAGTGTATCTTACACCTACATTGAGATTGAAGTTCAGCGGTTTCTCCTTGTAAATAGTCTGGAGCGAAGAATGGTCGTCTAAATGATAGCTTACGCCCGGCTCTGCATAAATACCGACATTGTCAAGCACGTCAAACTGCACGCCGAAAGCCGCATTTACAGACATTTGCAAAGGCTTGCTGTCAATGTTGACAGTCTCTTTCTTCTTTGTCGCATTATTGATGACATATTCTTTCGTGACATTTCCCGATATGCATTTTTCTGCAAGAACACCTGCCGAGCCATATAGACTGAACCTTTTGTATGACCATGCATTATATTTCATGTTGACAGGAATTCCTACATAGTTCAGCCTTTGCTCGCCCGTTAAGTAGTTCTCTTTTGTTCCGTCTTTCATGTCGGAGGAGAGGCGAGTGTATGTAAGTCCGCTTTCGATGCTCCAATGCTCGTTAAATGTGTATGCCACTTTCACACCAATGCGTACAGGCAAGCGGTGCTTGTATTCTGTCTTCACTTCCTTTCCCTGATTGAATATGTTGATGCCGAGCATAGGGCTGTCCTCCCAGTCAGAATCATCAGGACCAGTTGCAACAACAGGGTCGCCAATAGATGTTATGGTTCTTGATGACCCCATCGATCCCATTGCACTTGTACTTACAGTCCAACGTGGCGATGTGGACGAAGAGGCGTGACGCCTGGCGTCAGAGTTGTAAGCCACAAGACTGCCGTAATTGCTGTTTTGATGATAATTGTTTGCTTTCTTGCTCTCATTCTCACGTTTCGGCAATTTTTCTTTGTCGGAAGTTGTATTCGTTTCTTTTGGGCTGTTGGCATCATCCCCCTCATGGTTGTCAGACGCTGTTTCCAAAGATTTCTCATCATTAGCATAAGATGACAATGTATCAATGTCACCAACAGATTTGTGTACTATGGTCGTATTGATGCGTGGTATAGGTGAGTTGCAGGCAATAGGATTGTTGCCGTCGACAGCAACGATATTGCCTTTAGGGGATGGCTCTGCTGGTGTATGTGCTATTTGTAGATTTGTCATTTCTGCTGGCGTTTGCTCCTCGTTTGCGTATTCAGAATATATTGAATATCCTATCAACAAAGCCACGCTTGCAGCGGCAGCAGTATACGCTGTGCGCCGTAGCCAGTAGGTTTTGAAAAGTCTGCCGCCGTGCATATAGCCACCATTCTCATCAGTCGTTCCTTTGCGAATGTCCTCCCAAAGTCCTTTTGGTGCATCTTTCTCATAGTTGCCCAAACGGTCGTGTATGTCTTTTTGCCAATTATTTTTCATACGTTAAATGGAATTGATGGTTCTATAATGTTTTATCTTCCGCGCCAGCATTGATTTGGCCTTGTGCAGCTGCGAAGCTGAAGTATTCTCCTTTATGCCGAGCAATTGGGCTATTTCCTTGTGACTCTTGTCGTCAATGACATAGAGATTGAATACAGTTCGGTATCCATCGGGCAACTCACGTATAAGCTGATGAAGTACATCGGTAGGTATGTCCTCAGTCTCCATACTGTCGCCATCTGCAATGTTTATATCTTTATCATCGATACTATCAATGGGCAAACGGCTGTTATTGCGTACAAACTTCAGGGTCTCATTGAGAGTAATTTTTGCCATCCATGCTTTCAAAGACCCCTCTCCACGATACTTGAAACTATCCAGAAAAGTAAATATCTTGATGAACGATTCTTGTAGCACGTCCTTAATGTCTTCGTCTTCTGTGATGTAGCGTGAGCAGAGTGCAGACAGGTATCGCACATGCCTGCGATAAATCCACTCGGTGGCAGTATTGTCGCCATCGAGTGCCTTTCGCAACCATCGTTCCTCTTCCGTTTCTTTCCTGAATGTTAAGCCGAACATGAGGTTTATAGGGTTAAAAGCTTTGGAAACAGCGAAGTGCAAATGCCTTTACCATACAGCAAAAAGCATTTGCACTATCTCGTAACAACGAGTTTCTTATTTTGTTACTGTAACAACTACCGTAGCAGTTTTTTTGTTTTTGTCTGTGATGGTGATAGTTGTACTTCCAACCTTCACTCCCTTTATGGTAAGTTTGGCGTCCTTGACGGTAGTAGTGGCGATCTTATTATCTTTGCTTGCAGCCGTATAAGGTGTTGTACCTCCACTAATGTTTACAACATCTTCCTTACCAACCGCAATACTTGTCTTGGCTTTGTCCACGACAACACCATCAACCACGGTAATACTCAAACTGCCAGTCACCTTCTTGGAGTCAGTAACAAGAACTGTAGCCTTGCCAGCCTTTACTCCTTTTACCGTAATTGTAGCCTTGTCAACAGTTACGGTGGCGGTCTTGTCATCGCTTGATTTAGCGGTGTAAGTACCATCTCCACCTGCTACCTTTACATTCTGTGTGCCGCCAACGGCAACTGAAACGGTTGAAGGATAGAACTTGATGGCGGGAGTGTTGTCATCATCGTCAGAGCATGAAGCAAATGCCATTGCAAATACGGCACAAACGATTAATGTTGCAAACTTAAAGAAATTCATTGATTTCATTTATTCTATAATTTTGTCGTTTAACTTATGCGCCACGGCATGAGTATGCGTCCATCTACAGCCTTGGCACGATTGTTTTTTCGAGTACTCTCATTCCCTTAAATGAAGAGCAATGTAAAATCTTGCCTGGAAAAAATATTTTTTTCGTTTTTTATTCTATACGATACAAAAATGACGGTGTTTCGGCATTGTACACCGATGTGACCGTATGCATTTTGAGCGACAGTTCGGCAGACTTTTTGCCACTGAACGACAGCCAATTGAGTTTTGTCTTCAGTTCTTTAGGATGTTCCTTCCATAGTGAGTTGAGGTCAAATGCTATTAGTGCATCCCCCATTCTTCCGTTGGTGTCACCTTGCGCATTGTGGCGCAAGTCGAACTCATATACATTATCTTTGTTCACACCGCTCACAAGATTAATGACATGCTTGGTAGTTCCTCCCCACAATGTGCGTATGCGGAGCGTAACATATCCGTCCTCGGCAACAGAAACCCAATCACGGACAATTTCAATAGGGTCATTTCCAAATGCTTTCGCATTTTTTTCTTCTGATCCTTGCGTCATTACTGGCTGTTTGGTACGGATGCTGTCAATCCAATTTACATACACACTCTGTTGGTTGCCTCCGTAGCTTCGTTTTTCTATTGTATAGTTCACCAAAGCCCTCACATTCTTGTCTCCAAACGGCGAGGCTTTCATATTGGTAGGTACAAGCGACGTTGATTCATCAAGTTGCATGAAGAAGCCGTCAGGCGCAGAAGGATACACCGTTACAAGGGCAGTTGGGCGCTGTAACACCTCATTGTTATCATTGTCATCGCATGAGTTCAGCGTGAGCGAACTGGCTATCAGACCTATTGCCAGAATTGTTTTCTTTGTTATTCTCATATTTCTTGCTTTTTACTTCTACTTATTAAATCATCAAAAAGCAAGAATCTTGCCTGTAAAAAGAGGTTTTTATGAGATTTATCCTTGCTCCAACAAGTTCTTCCAAGTATTTCTTACGTTCAAATATCATATTAGGGTACCATTTTTGATACTAGTATCATATTTTACACCGCAAAGATAACGTTTTTTATCTCGAAATACAGCATAAACAATGGAAAACTGCGTTTAACAATAAAAACAGCTAAACGTAGCATCGTAAACTACACAAAAATGCTTTTTAGAACAAAAGGGTATGACATGTAATCACACCCTACGTTCAAGGGAGTCGCGTTTCAACCGTACCCCTTTATGGATTTCGTCCTATAACTTCCATTCACCACATTATGGGGTCGGTTAAAAGCGTCCCTTCCAACCCTTATTTCGTGATTCCTGATGTGGTCGGAAGTTAAATACGTTAAATATTCACCTTTTCGTATCTAATCAGAATCCATATAGTCACTTTTCTACCGTTTAGAGTGTATGGCACTGATAATCAACTGATAATAGATACGTTAATGATAGGCATGGGGTGAGTGCCCCGTCTCCCTGGTCACATACTAACGTTTAACGTTTTTGTTTTCGTATGCGGCAGGGGAGAGGGAAGGGGAGGCTGGTCTTTGCGGCTAACTCTTTCCGACTTCTTAGTCTTCTCGGATTATCCAGTCGCTGATCGTGCGCTGGGTACTATCGTAATTGACACCTATCTTGAACAGGCGCTTGCCATCGGCGGAATAGGGAATCAAATAGCCCTTTTCGTCTATCTGCCGGATCGCTTCCTCTGCAGAGCCATCATACTTGAGCTCAAAAACAAAGACGGCATCGGGCATATACACCACGGCGTCGGCTCTACCTACCGCACTATCCTCCTCGACCCGCATGTGGGCGCCCATCAGGTTGAAGACGAGATAGAACACGGTCTGCAAATCGCGCTCGCTCTTGTTGCTCAGACGATTGGAGATGCTGGCAAGGTAGGCCTTCAGGCGAACCATCGCCCCCTCAACGTCTGCATCATAAAGCTTTTCCAGGAAATCACCCACCAGACTGTTGTTGTCCAGAGATATAGGCGAAAGGTAGTTGGGCGCAAGGCTCTTGAGCATGCCTATCTTTACCTCCCGGTTAGGATACTCCAACGTATAGCGATGCAATATCGGATTGTACTTCTTGATGGTGAGGTAGCCGCTCTGATAGAGCAGCGGGAGCGCTGAAGTCATCATTTCGGGCGAAACATCAAAGTCGTCCACGTCACATGACTTCTTCTCAATATCCATCACGTTGACATGATATTTCTGCAACGTCTTGATAAGATAAGTTGGCGTACCCGAGCCAAACCAGTAAGGAGCAATGTCGCGTGCATTCAGCGCCTTCACCAGGCTGAACGGATTGAAGACATCTTCTGATTTCTTGCTGAAATGATAGCCGTCATAGAATCGCGTCAGCTCAGCCAGGCATTCCTCATACGTCATGCCAAGGGCTTCGCCCAATGCCTCTACATCCGGTTTCATCTGCGTAGTAAGTTCCGTCTTGCTGATACCGCAGATGGCCGAATACTGGTCGAACATGCTGATATTGTCGAGGTTGTTGAGCTCGCTGAAGATGCTTAGTTGCGAAAACTTGGTGATACCCGTGATGAAACAGAACTCCAGGTATGGGTCGAGCATCTTCAAAGGACTGTAGAAGTTCTGCATGATGCGGCGAAGCAGTTGCAGGTTCTCTTTTTCATGCACCACGTCCAGCAAAGGGGCGTCGTATTCATCGATGATGACAACTACTTTCTCGCCCGTCTGCTCGTAAGCTTTCTTCACCAGGTCTTTCAGGCGAAGGTTTGCGTCCACCTGATGAGTCTTATATCCCCAAAGCGCCTCCTGCTCCTCAAGCATGTCAGCCAAATATCTTTCCAGCTGCTCCACACCCATGTGCTTGGCACCGCTGAGGTCGAAATGAAGCACAGGATGCTTCACCCATTCCTTTTCGTAATCGGCAATGGCCAATCCCTCGAAAAGTTCTTTTCTTCCTTCGAAATAGGCTTGAAGGGTAGAGGCAAAGAGCGACTTGCCGAATCGTCTTGGACGACTCAGAAAGATAAACTTCATGCCTTTCTCTCTAAATTCCGCGATGTATTGGGTCTTATCTATATAGAGATACTTTTTCTTGCGGATTTCTTCGAAAGTCTGTATTCCTACAGGATATTTGTTGACTATTTTTGCCATATTCCACTCGCTTTGCATTTTGCGCTACTAAGTTACGAAGAAAAATTGAACTACTCAAGCATATATACTATTTTTAAGCTAAAATCTCGTGGCAACGTGGCCATTCTGCCGCAATCGCAAGTTTCCACCTGCCACGATCGTAAGTTATCGTCAAGCCTGGAGATAAGTTATCACCAAGCATGGAGGTAACTTACCCTTAGGCATGGAGACAAGCTGCCCTTGGTAGGGTTTGGGCTGAGTCCACAAGATGTCAGAAGACGAATGTCATAAAGCGCTTGGTGTTTACAGCCTTCTGTTTCAGTTCGTCCTCCATTCTCCGCATTGCCATCTTGAAGAAGAAGTGGACGAGGTGTTCGTCGGTTGCTTCTGTTCGAATCATACGAAGGGCGGAGATGTATTCTTGGCGTGCTTCGGACGGGATGATAAGAAGCGGGTGGCCTGATCGCAAAAGGATATAGTTGCTGACGAGTCTTCCTGTCCTGCCATTTCCGTCGCGAAACGGATGAAGGTATTCATAGAAGCCATGAAAGCGGGCGGCAAGTATCATGGGGTGGACTGCGGCTGAGGCGATAGCCTTTTCTGTGGATTCCAATAATTTGGGAACTTTGGCTATAAGCTGCTCATGGTCGCCAAAGACAGTGTCCCCTGCCGCCATATCTGTGGTGGTGTATTCGCCCGGTATTGCCTCAGGAGAGCGATAAGAAATGGTGTGAAGAGTGACTCGCTTGTTGATTTCTTTCAGCAATGCTTCGTCGAGCGGGTGTTGCGCGTTTTGCATCACATACTCGAACGCCTCAAAGTGGTCGAGCATTTCGAAGGCCTCGAAAAGGGTTTTTCCCGCAGGAATCATACCCAGCCCTTTCTCCTTCAGCTCGCGGGTGTCATCCACGGAAAAAGAGTTGCCCTCGATGGCGCATGAATGTGTAGAAAAGAGCACTTCGTTATATTTAGTGTACTCTTCTCTATCCATCTTGTTGATGATAAGCGCTTGATACTTACACCTTAGGCTCTCATATAGCTTTATTTCCTCTTCGAATGTCATAGACGTGGTTTTTGTCTTATGCAAAGATAGTGCAAACCGAATGCAGAATATTAAGCTTGCTTGAATATTTTGCTGAGGTGCAGCCTATCTTCTGCAAAGATAGTGCAAACCGAGAACAATACAAAAAGAATCACATACTTTTTTATATTTTGTGCGAAAATGGAGCGGCAGGGTTTGTTTCCATACCGTTTGCTGCTAACGAAGGGCGCCCTGTGCAGCGAGTATGGCAAACAACAATGCTACATCATTTCTCTTTTAAACCAAAGTTCAAATACGCTATCAGCAAGGAATATACCCTCTTTTTCTATGGTGATGCTCTCTTTGTCCACCAAGCTTTTCTTTATGCGGTCTATATTTGACTTGCTGCCCAGAGGGTATGTTTCTGAGACCGCCTGAGTGGTAAATCCAGCATGTATGCCTTGGCACAAAAGGCGAATGAAGTTGAGCTGATAGGTGGTGAGCCCCTCGGTCTGTTGTATAAAGAGGCCGCTGCTTTGTTCCAGCAGGGCTTTCAGACCTTCCTCGAAACTTTCCTCATTTACTTCTTTCTCTGTTTCGGCCATCACGTTCCAGGCCAGTTGCTGCACATAGGAAGAGTAATTCTTCACCACTTGGCATATTCTGCCAGCATACGCTTCGCTTATCTTCTTGCCATACTTCTCGAATCGGAAACAGATGAAGGGGACCCAATATTCCGTAGGGATGCATTTGAGATAGATCATCTCGCCAAACTGGTAGAAAGGCATACGGCGACTTTGGAATATATTCTCCATCAGATGTTTCTTGCTGCCACCAACCGACATACCATATACAAAAGCTTTTTCCATCACCTTTTCTCCTTTATTCGATTAGGCTACAAAGGTAAGCAAAAAAGATGGAGTTCACAAGTCTGTGGACCACAACATTGTGAACTTGGTCGGAAAATCGGTTTTTGGCGCGAGGAGCGGGACGGGAAGAAGTCAGCTGCGCCGTTCTGTCTCAAGCAGTTGTCTTTTGGCATCCAGTCCGCCAGCGAAGCCTGTCAGGGAATGGTCGGACCCGATGACGCGATGGCAGGGAATGATGATGCTGATGCCGTTGGCGCCAATGGCTTGTGCCACGGCTCTTGCGCCTTGGGGGTTGTTGAGGCTGAGGGCAATGTCTTGGTAGGTGCGCGTCTCGCCGTATGGTATCTCGCACAACGCCCGCCATACTTGCTGTTGAAACGCTGTGCCGACAGGGTGTGTCTTGAGGTCGAAAGTCTTGCGAACGCCAGCAAAATACTCGTCAAGTTGCCTCTTGGCGCTCTCCAAGACTTCCGACGTAGCCTCGGTCAACGCTGCATCCATGTGCCTTATGAGTCTGCGCCTGTTGCGCTCGGCGCGTGGACTCTCGCGCCAGTCGCAAAGGCACAATTCGTCGCCAATGGACGCCAGGGTGATTTCCCCGCAAGGAGCGCAATAGTGCTGAAAATGTATGGTCTTTCTCATTCCTTCTTGCTCAAGACATAGACCCTTGTTTCGCAAGGGTTGAGGCTGCCCACGCTCAAGTTGTTCTCTATTTCCCCTTCGGTCTGCGACCATATTTCGCGGCAGATGTACCGGGTGTTGGCTTTCAGATAAATGGCCGTGAGGGGAATGGCTGGTACGCTCGCTGTCGAGGTAGCGCGATTGGTGATCGAGACGGCTATGCGACTGTCTGTCAGGTCTTTGACAAATACGTCATACCCTGAGGGGGAATAGTCGGTGGTGCCTGTCGAAAGGACTTCCATGTATTCGGCCTGCTGGCCCAGCGCGTCTTGGTTGATGGCGAGGATTTCCTGGTTGGTCAACGTCTGCACGTCGGCTTCGGTGATGAGCGGGTGGGGCATGGGCTGGTCGCTATTAGCCTCGCCCTTAGGGGCCTCGCGCAGGTCGCAGGTCAGGGCCAGAGGACTTGCCAACATGCTCCACAAGGACATCTGTGTGCGTGCCTGCGCGTCGGTCAGTCCTGTGATCTTTCCTCCGTTGGTTTGATGCTCTGCCGTATTGTTGCTGGGTCCTGCGAGGCCATGAAGGCCAATGCACATCATGTCGAGGTCGTTGAAGTGGTTCACGCCGGCATACATCCAGAGGCGGCGGGTCTCGTCCACACCTCCTATCACGCCCGGACGCGACGGGTTGCCAATCCAGTCCTCGCGCGCATCACTTGTCGATCGCCAACTGCTACCACCTGCGGCGGCTCCCCACGTCCAAGGCTGGGTCTTTCCCCATTCGCAGATATTATACACGAAAGGCACTTCGCCCTTTGCCTTGCGCGTCTCGTTGAGGGCAGCCACGGCTTCGCCCATCCGCGTGTAGCTCACCTTGGTGCTCGCCTCGCTATTGCAATAGTCGTATTTGAGCATATCGACACCCCATGAGTCGAACAAGGCAAGATGCTGGTTCTCAAAGCCATAGGACCCTGGCTGATAGTTCTCGCAGGTCATGCTGCCCGCATCACTATAGATGCCGATCTTCAGTTTGCGGTTGATCGCCTTCAAGGCAGTCTTCAGGCCGCTAATGCCTTCGGGAAACTTTGTGGGGTCGTATGTGAGTTTTGCTTTGTCGCTTTCCTGCGTTGCCCAGGCGTCGTCGAGGACAATGGTGTTGAATCCCGCGTCTATCAATCCGTATCTCTCCATGCCTTTGGCTATCTCTACCATCTTGTCGTGGCTGATGGCACGGGCAAACCAGTTCCATGTGAGCCAGCCCATCATGGGGGTGGCCGACTGCAAGTGGCTGCTGACGACCAGCCGGATCTTGGCTTGCTTTTCTTCGCCATCCGCACCCACGAGATTTACCGTGTAGGCGTATTCGCCCTCTGCTTTTGGGGCAACGCCTGCCACATACTTGTATTTGTTGCCCGTCTCGATACGGTCTTCTTTGAGCGAAAGCGTTGATATTGAGCCAAAATCTACACTCGACACGGTCTCGCCTTCGTGGGTAGTCAACTTGTGGAGATATTGAGCTCCGGGCAGCGCATACATAAGGGACGCGCAGGGCATGGAGGCTGCTGCAGGGTCGATGATCTCCCATGCAGAATTGGCGTCGCTTGCTGTCCAAAGGTTGAGCATGCTGCCGTCCTCTATGCCGCCAGTGAAATTCCATGCTGGCGAAGAAGTGCTCGGGTCTGCTACTGAGCCCGGAATGATGGCTATCGTTTCATCCGAAAGGCAAAGTAGTTGCCAAGTATTGGCTTCGTCTGCATGGGCAGTATATCTTACATGGCTGTTGGTGGTAGTTTTTGCATTACCGCCATTCTGTGCTATCGTATAATAGATGTAGCAGTTGGCTGTTTGGTCGTAAATGTAGTACTGGCCATACGTTTTCTCTATAAATATAAATTTGTCGGCTTTGCTTCGATGGGTAGTATGCGACAGGTTCTCCTCCGTCTTCTTGACAAAAGCGGTAGGCGTGTGTAAAATATAAGGATATTGCCTTTCGGCGTCCACGCTTATGGTGGGTGTGAAAAGCTGGATGAATTTTACGTCTATTTGGTAGTTGGCGTTGTCCACGGTAACTTTGGCCACATAGCCGCCACCCACTTTTACCTTCACGTTTGCAGTCTCAAGTTTCGCCGACTTGATGTGCGCATCGCCTTGGGCGTTCAGACCACGAAATTCCTGACCGTTGATGATGACAACGGCTTCGCTGGGCATACCGTCGCTAAAGAGTGTGTAGTCATGCTCGGCATCTGCTTCGTCTATTCTCTCCTCCCAACCGCTTGCCATCGGGCGAAAGTGATAATAGGTTTTGGCAGAGGAGGACGTTTGGGTAGCGACATTCCCAGCAATGGTATTCAAAGCTAATGCCAGTATGTATGCCACAAATAGTTTTTTTCTCATTTTGCTTTTGCTATTTTATTCTGTTTGGCCGCGAAGTGTCCTTGAATTTTTTGACAGCAATACCTATCAACGACCTTTGGGAGGGCAAAGGTAAGTAAAAGCGTTGGGATTCTTCCTTTTCTGCGGAAAAACATGCTTGTAGGTTGCCCAAAAAATGAAGTTAACTTCATAGGCCCACGAAGTTATATTCATAGGCCTACGAAGTTATATTCATCGGCCTACGAAGTTAACTTCATTTTTTTACCCCACTTTTGAGGCCAGTTCGCATGGAATGAGCAGGTAGGCAGTTGGGCGTAGGAAACGCGGCTGTTCTTATGGGACTCTCCATCCCGAAGCCATCCCGAGACCATCCCGAAGGATTGCCGGTTGGGTTTCGGGCCTTGCCAAAGAGAGCAGGCGGGGCTTTTCCCTCCGTCTGACCCCTTTCTTTGCCATCCTGCCCTTTCTTTTCGTCTTTCCAGCCCTATATATAAATAAGGAGAAAATTATCCATATAATATTAAGGAGAAAAGATCTCCCAATGGTGGCGGGCTCCGACCGATCGTACCTTCGTGCCTTTGGTTTGTCCCACAACCCAGTATTTCCTCTTCGCGTCCCCCGTTTTTCCTCTCCAACGCATCATTTTCCTACCCCGTCAACCTGCTTTCCCTCCCTTGCATTCCTGTTTTTCTTCTTTTCACCCCTTATTCTCCTCAGATCGGCCCTCATCGCAAGCGAATCGCAACCTCCCGCTTTTCCTCCGTTTTCCCTCCTTTTTCCCTTAAATGCCCTATATTTGTCTTGTTTTTGTCAAATAACGCGAAAAGTTACCTATTTTCGCAAACTTTTCTTTCGAAACATTTGGAGGGTATTAAAAAACGCCGTACCTTTGCACCCGCTTTTCCGAACAAAGCATACGCCGAGAAAGGGAGAGTG
>ERZ827490.3690-NODE-3690-length-13385-cov-23.840960_pt1 | contig 13385 bp, 15 predicted proteins | sample MGYA00519770_ERZ827490 | MGnify/ENA primary metagenome ERZ827490 (study PRJEB31778, sample SAMEA3449324) | human gut metagenome | biome: human gut; feature: human-associated habitat; material: faeces | place: United Kingdom | collected 2010/2012 ...
AACACCACCGACTTCGAATACGAACGCACGATGGAGGCCACGAACCACCGCATCTACCCCGAGATCACGACCGTCATGCTCTTCACGCCGGCCCCCGTGGCCGACATCTCGTCATCGACGGTCCGCGAGGTGCTCTCGTTCGGCCGCACCGTGGAGGAGTTCCTTCCCGAAGGCATCGAAATCGAAAAATACCTCTGACAAAACCCCAAGAAAAAGTAAGACCATGATGGAATTCACTGCTGAAATGATCGCCGGATTTCTGGGCGGCGAGATCGTAGGCGACAAGGCCGCGTCGGTGCACACCGTCTCCTCGATCGAGGAGGGAAAGGCCGGCTCGCTGGCCTACCTGACCAATCCGAAATACGAACCCTTTCTCTATACGACCCAGGCGTCCATCGTCCTGGTGAACAGCGATTTCACACCGTCGCAGCCCGTTGCGGCCACCCTCGTCAAGGTGCCCGACGCCGGAGCCTGCGTCCTCAAGCTGCTCGAGATGTACAACGCCGCCAAGCCCCGCCGCAAGGGCATCAGCCCCCGCGCCTCGATCGAAGAGGGTGCCACCGTGGGCGAAGAGTGCTACATCGGCGACTTCACGGTCGTCGAGCAGGGCGTGCGGATCGGCCGCGGCTGCCAGATCTACCCGCAGGTCTATCTGGGCCGCGGGGTCACCGTCGGCGAGGGGACGATCCTCTACCCCGGGGTGAAGATCTACGAAGGGTGCTCGGTGGGCAGCCGCTGCATCCTCCACGCCGGCGCAGTGATCGGCGCCGACGGCTTCGGATTCATGCCCAATGCCGCCGGCGGGTTCGACAAGATTCCCCAGCTGGGCAACGTGGTCATCGAAGACGATGTCGAGATCGGCGCCAACACCTGCATCGACCGGGCCAAGACCGACTCGACCATCATCCGCCGCGGCGTGAAGCTCGACAACCTGATCCAGATCGGCCACAACGTACAGATCGGCGAGAACACCGTATCGTCGGCCCAGACCGGCATCGCCGGCACCTCGAAGGTCGGCTCGAACTGCTTCCTCGCGGGACAGGTCGGCATCGCCGACCACGTGACGATCGGCAACGGCGTGAAGGTGGGCTCGAAGAGCGGCATCGACAAGGACGTGCCCGACGGCGAGATCCGCTTCGGCTACCCCGCCCTGCCGGGCATGCAGTACCACCGGGCCTCGGCCGTCTTCAAACGGCTGCCCGAACTGGACAAGCGGGTCATCGCACTCGAAAAGGCACTCACGGAACTCAACAACAACAAATAACACACACCATGAAAAGAGCACTTATCCTGGCTGCCGCCGCTGCGGTGCTGTGCAGCTGCGCCAGCAAGAACCAGTTCGTCATCGAAGGCAACGTGGCCGGAACGAACGATGTCGTCTACCTGTTGGACAAGAAGCGCACGCCGCTCGACTCGGCAACGGTCGAGAACGGCGCATTCCGCATCAAGGGCGTGGCCGATACGCCGAGCGTGGCCTACCTGGCCGATGCCCGTGACATGCAGGGCACCTTCGCCACGATGGTGATCCTCGAACCGGGCACGATCACCGTGGCCGACAACGCGGAGAACCCCCAGTTCAAACTCGTGAGCGGCACCGTATCGAATGATGCCAACAAGGCATACTCCGAGGCCGGCATGGCCCTCACGAAGGAGTACCGCAACCCGGAGACGAGCGACGAGCGCCGCAGCGCCATCGAGAAGGAGTACGAGGCCCTGACCGACAAGGCCCTCGAGCAGAATCTTGGCAACTTCTTCGGCGCAATGCTCCTCTCGCAGCAGTCTTACGGCATGGGCGGGCAGGAGTTGCTCGACATGATCGCCAAGTTCCCGGCCGAGCTGCAGCAGACCGAACTCCTGACGACGCTCAAGACCACGGCCGAGCAGAAGCTCAAGACCGACATCGGCCAGCCCTACATCGACGTCGTGCAGAACGACGCCCAGGGCAAGGAGCTCTCGCTCAAGTCGGTGGTCGAGAACCCGGAGAACAAATACGTCCTGCTCGACTTTTGGGCTTCGTGGTGCGGTCCCTGCATGGGTGAGGTTCCCCACCTGAAGAAGACCTACGAGGAGTTCCACAAGAAGGGCTTCGAGATCTTCGGCGTATCGTTCGACAGCAAGGCCGAGGACTGGACCGAGGCCGTCGAGAAGAACGGCATGGATTGGATCCACGTCAGCGCCCTCTCGGGCTTCGACAACCAGGCCGCCGAGGACTACGCCGTGCGTGGCATTCCGTCGAACTTCCTGATCGACAGCGAGGGCAAGATCGTAGCCAAGGACCTCCGCGGCGACGAGCTCTACGAGAAGATCGCCGAACTGCTGGCCGAATAACCCGACCGGCGCAACCACGCCCCTCCCCCGAGCGGAACCGCAAGGGAGAGGGGCTTTTTCGACCCTGAAGATGACACACGAAAACCGTCCGACCAAAACCCCGCCCTACCGCATCATGGGCATCGACCCCGGCACCAACTACATGGGTTACGGCGTGCTGGAGGTAGACGGGCGCACGCTGCGCTCGGTCGTACTGGGCGACATCGACCTGCACAAACTGACCGACCCCTACGCCAAACTGCGCTACATCTTCGAGCGGGTCGGGGCGCTCATCGACGAATACCGCCCGCGCGAGGTGGCCCTCGAGTCGCCCTTCTTCGGCGAAAACGTGCAGTCGATGCTTAAGCTGGGACGTGCCCAGGGCGTGGCGATGGCTGCCGCGCTGAGCCGCAACCTTCCGGTCACCGAATACGCCCCGTCGCGGATCAAGCAGTCGATCACGGGCCGCGGCTCGGCCGCCAAGGAGCAGGTGGCCGCCATCGTCTGCCGGACACTCTCGGTCGAACGGCCGCTGCGGCGTCTCGACGCCACCGACGGCATGGCCGTCGCCCTGTGTCACTACTTCACCGTCAGCAACCCGCTCCAGGCCGCCATGGGCGACGACCGGGTCAAAGGGCTGGGCGGAGGCAAGAAGGCCGCCTCGAAGAACGGCTCGCAGAGCTGGGAACAGTTTCTGCAGCGACATCCCGAACGGGAGATCAAATAAGCACGGAGAAACCGACCGTTGATTTACAGCGAATTAAGATTATTTTACATTTTTTCGCAATTTTTTTACAAAATAATTTGCGAGTTTCGGATTTCCGCCCTATCTTTGCACTCGCAATAAAGGAAAGGCGCCGTAGCTTAATTGAATAGAGCATCTGACTACGGATCAGAAGGTTACAGGTTTGAGTCCTGTCGGCGTCACTAAGAAAGAGAGTCCAAAAGACTCTCTTTCTTGCATTTAGGAAGGTTGCCGCATGAACGGCAGCCTTTTTTCGTGCCCTGTCGCGGTCGGTTTTCAAGGCGAAATCGGGAGTTTGTTTAAACCAATGTTTAAACCGAAAATCGGTTATGAACACTACTCTCACAACCGTTCTGTACACCTCTAAAACCCTATCCAACGGCACCCATCCCCTCATGTTGCGGCTCACGAAAAACCGCCGAATCAAGTACATCAGCCTGCACATTTCGCTCGATGCCAAATTTTGGGATTTTGACAAGGGGCGTCCCAAACGGAACTGTCCCGAAAAGGAGCGCATAAACGCACTGATCGAGACCAAGACAAAAGAATTGCAGGAACAGATCATGGACTTCAAAACAAACGACAAGGAGTACACGTTGAGCACGCTGGTCGAAAAGGCATCCCGCAAGGTCGTGCGCCAAACCGTCGGTGACTATCTGAACGCCTACATCGACCGTCTGCTGGCCGTGAACCGTGTCGGAAACGCCAAGACCTTTCAGGAACTCCGTACCTCATTGACCCGATTCTGTCATTCGCTGGACTTCTACTTTCTCGACATCGACACCGAATGGCTGAAACGTTACGAGCAATGGTTGCGGGTGGAGCGACACTATTCGGACAACTCCATCGGCATCCGCTTCCGCTCGTTGCGCGTTCTCTACAACAGTGCTATCACCGACAGTCTCATCAAAAAGACGGACTACCCATTCGATACCTTTAAAGTAAGCCGATTCAAGGAGGCCACAGCCAAACGGTCGCTCACCAAGGAGGACATTCGGCGGATCATGGATTGCAAAGTGCGAACACTGACCAAGTACCCAAAACCGTTCCTGCAACTGGCAAAAGACTTGTTCATGTTCAGTTACCTGTCGTGCGGCATCAATCTGACCGATATTCTGCATATCCGTTATGCCGACATCGTGGACGGGCGATTGGTTTTCAACCGACAGAAAACGGGCAAACTCCTCTCATTCCAGCTACAGCCCGAAGCCCTTGCCATTCTCGACAAGTACCGTCAGCCGAACGCACATCCGCAGGATTACATCTTTCCCGTGCTGAAACGAACCGTCCACGTCACGGCCCAGCAACAATACGGACGGGTACAACGGACAAACAAGCGGATCAACCGTTACCTGAAACTCATCGGTGAACACCTGCACCTGCCCATCCCGCTGACGACCTACGTCGCTCGCCACAGTTTTGCTACCGTGTTGAAAAGATCGGGAGTTTCGACCTCCATCATTTCGGAATCGCTGGGGCACAGTTCGGAAAAGATCACGCAAATCTACCTCGATTCATTCGAGAACTCGCAGATCGACGAGGCCATGCAACATCTGTTATGAATGAAAAAAGGACACTCTTACGGGAGTGCCCTTTTTCTTCAACGGCGACCAACTGAAATTAGGCGACCGAGGCATGTTCAGGAAGACGTTTTACATCTTCCGACAAAAACCGATCTGCATCTCTCGGAGAGAATCGTTTCCCATAAAGTCGCACATCGGCTCCAAGGGTGCGATATACGCCATCCTTCAGGACCTTTTTCATAATTGCGCTTCCCAGGAAGACAATATGTTCGGCGACACATTCGGGGGCGTAGCCCAAACTTTCACACTCTCTACAATACTTGCGACTGTCAAGTAAGGTGTTCACCTGATCCATGAAATCAGACCAGAATTTGTTCACGTCAGAGTAAGCCGCATTCATAAACTTCTCGATACAGGCCAGTTTAATCTCATTGTCCTTTTTCAACTGGACATCGAAAACAGGCCGTGCTTGCGTCATTACTCGCCACATTGGAGGCGTCGTCGAACGACGGCGACGAGAGGTCTGCATCGTCTGCGGGTCTTTCTGTTCGGAAGCAGGGGCGACACTGGAGGTTGCGGCGACAGGGGCCGTGACTTGGTTGTTGGCAGCAGCTTCGGCTGCGGAATTGATAGCTTTATTTGCCATATTTTTAAGTACTCCTGTTACGGAGGGGCTTAAATTATGCTGCTCGCCTTGCCCGAGGGGTTGCAGATCGTCAGGCTTATTCCTTCCGACACTGCAAAGGTGGGGCTACGCGGACATAAATACGGGGAGCAAGAAAAAGGCCCGTTTTTACTCTCCCTCTATAAATTACCAATAAACAGCAGGTTGTGTTGCAGGAACACGGCCTTTACAGGACTTAATAATTCCTTTCAAGGAGTCATCGCTATATAAAAAGCTATCGTTTTGAGTGAATTCATAGAAATAGCAGATACGCGAAATCAATAGCAGGCGATTCAATGAAACGCTTTTGTCTGGTTGCTTCGGGCGTTTATCCCCCAATATGTTATTCAACATATTCCGATATATCTGTGTTGCCAGATAAATCCGATACGATGAATTGGTAAAAACCTCCTCGAATTTCCCCGTTTCAATGGAACTATACCGAATCGGCTTGTCTTTGCATTCCCGTTGATAAGTCTCCCGTAACCATTCTAACAAGGCCCGTTTCACTACTGGAAGAATTTCGATATTCTTTTTGCCCTTTTTAAAGGTGATCTCTATCTCCTTATCTGTAAAATCCTCTCCTAACTCTTTGAACAGTTCCTGTACGGCCTTATTTAGCGATGCTGGTTTTATAAGGGCGCAGTTCTTAAACGAGGCTTCGACATAATCGTAAATAAAGACCAGTGCAAACCAAAACTTCTCGACATCCAGCCCCAGACCTTTAACCGTTGCAATTATATCCTCATTCGCAAGATAATCCGCTTTGGTAAAAGGCATCTTGATCTTACCCGTGCAATAACGATATTCGAATTGCGGGGTCTGCAACCCGTAGGTTTCTTCATTGCAACCGCAGGCGACATCAATATACTCGCGCAACTCTGGGTTTAAAGGATCCCAATCCCGATACACAATTCTATCGGTGTCCTCAATTAACATCGTTTTGTACATTTTCGTACGGGCTTCTTCTCGTGTCGTTTCGTCCATGATCTCCATTATTTAGCGGTTGGCAATCCAAAATTACAGTTTTTCAGGACTAACAGCACCTCGGCGCCATATAAAAACTCCTAATAAGACTCTCAATATGCGTTTCAGGCGAATAACAGAACAACGACGCCATATAAACCCCACTAATAAGACCCTGCATATCGACATCGAAACGTGTTTCAGAACAACAGACTATGTAAATACCCGCTAATAAGACCTTTTGAACATTACTCGGTCGATCGAATTCATTTCAGCATCCGCACAACAGGCATATATAGCCATTTAAGGCTGGAATAAAAATGTTACAATAAATTGCATTCGACCTTTTTTTATTGAAAATAAATGTGTTACCTTTGTAATACACAAGAGGAAATATCAATTTGGGGTGTCGATAATTCTACGTCCATAAGAAAGGAGGTGCATCTTGCATCTCTTTTTCTTATCTCAATTGCTATAATTTTTGATCCTGAAATAGACATCCTCTATAATAGATAAGTAGATAGAATCAAAAAAGATAACAGATTCGACAACAAGAGATTTTTATGAACTTTCAAAAAATTATTTCTATGGAAAAATGAATTATAAAAGCCCCCAAAGGCGCTGAATACCTTTCGGATTTTTTGACTGAAATTCCTGTCAACTGCCTTTTTAACAAGAAAAAAACAGGGTGCGGAGCTACTGAATTGGCTATCCGCAACTCAATTCCTACTCTTATTGCCATGCCTTATGTGGCGTTGGTCAAGAACAAGACCATTTATCGAAAAGACCATATCTCCGTGTTGGGTGTTTACGAAGGTGTTACCGAACAAGAGATTATCGACTACGCCCGTAATCATACACCTTTGAAGATTGCCGTTACTTACGACTCTTTACCAAGAACCATACAAGCTCTGGAGATTGCAGGTCTGAACCCTTATAAAGATCTTTTCCTTTTGATCGACGAATGGCACGTGTTGTTCAATGCCTATTCGTTCCGACATCACGCCATTGCATCCTTACTGGATTATGCGGCTAAATTCGAGCGTGTAACCTACATGACAGCAACACCGATCGAGCGGGAATATATATTGGATGAAATACGGCATCTGCCAACCTGCGAGATAAATTGACCTGACCTGACCCAAGTAAATGTACGGGCTCGGCAAACCAACAAACCAGATCAATACATCATCCAAGAATGCCAAAAGGTTCTGCAAGGGAATCTCCCCTACAATCTGCATATCTTTGTAAACAGCGTTCAATTTATTGCAAGGGTAATCAACGCCCTCAAGGCTACTCCTGAAACAGTCAAGGTCGTTTGTTCTACAAGCGGGGAAAGCAGACAAGAGAATCAAAACAAGTTAGGCGAAGACTTCCCAATAAGCCAGCCCTCCGATCTTGTAAAGAAAATTAACTTTTACACCTCAACCTGTTTTGAAGGGTGTGATATATACGACGAGAATGGTGTGACATTCATCGTCAGCGATGGACGAAAAGCACACACTCAATTGGACATTTCGACTCTGTTCACGCAGATATGTGGTCGCGTGCGAAACTCCCGTTACAAAACTCAAATCATCCTTGTCTACTCTTCGACCAAATACAGTTCGGCTGTCACTCTCGATGATTTTGTCAAAGCTACCAAACGGACATTAGACGAGGCCAAAAGTTATGCCGCCGAAATAAATTCATTGAGTGATGCAACACGGATTAAAACGCTCTCAAAGATTCCCTATATCAACGAACAATATGTGCGAATCGAAGATAACAAACTGGTTGTGGATAAAAATCTGGCCAACATAGACATCGTAAACTTCAAGATATGCCATCAGATTTATGCCACTTATATCACTATTACCAAGGAACTACGGCAATACGACTACAAGATAGTGGTACAATCTTACGACTACATCCGTGAAAAATTGGAGAAACAACCTTCGGCCCGCATCCCCTTCAAGGATCTGTTCAACGAATACTGCCGTCTAAAGTCACAAACCGAATCGTTTTTCGTTGTGGATAGCCTTGCACAACAACGGGCTGTCATTGAACGTCGGAATCCGTTGGTTAAACAAGCCTACGAGCAATTGGGGATCGAGAAAGTCAAGGCGTTGAAATACCATGTCGGCAATATTCGCCGCGAACTGGTCAAAGGTCTCAAGAAGGGAAGCGATTATAAGATTGTAAAGATGATCGACATGAAATTTCAGAAACAGGAACCCATTCCCAAAAGCCAAATAAAGGAGGATTTGCAAGCTATTTACGATTCGTTGGGATTAAAGCAGATTGCCAAAGCGACAGACCTTGCCAGATGATACGAAACCAAGGACGCCACAATTCGCAGGAATGGGAAGCAGATCGCCTGCATAACTATCATTCGGGACAAGTGAATAATTAAAGCTCAATCAAAATAAAGCATTATAGTGCATTTTGTGATGAGTCTTTTTTTAGGGATCGAGACATGATTAATTCAAAACTCAAAACAATATAATACGTTGTTTTCCCTAAATCATACATAATATGGATAAAACAAATAATTATAGAACTAATAAATGTTTCAAGAGTCAATGACGCATATTTCCATTCATTAATTATTATAGGGCTATGATAACATATCAACAAAACAATCAATATCCCTAATAATCCTATTTGCGTTTTTAAAGCTACATATAGTTCATGATTTGTACCTCGAAATTTTTGAGGGAAGCGTTTCTTTATTTCAATTAATTTATTCGCAATAAATGAATACATTGCAAAAGACAATGCAGTACAAGCTAAAATAACAGATACTAATGTAATGCTATAAAATTGAGAAAGGAAATCTGATTGTAACCAGCGTGATATGAAAGACAGTAAAAAACCAATTACAATGAATTTTACAATCAATTTTATTCTGTGGAACATATTTTTAACGCATTCAGACATAATGTCTATAATAATTTATCCATTATTGATTTGATAAAAAACTCTAAATTATCAGGGCTTGCATTTTCCGCCTCAAAAGAGGTGTTAATTGATTCGACCCTAATATTATCTGACGTTTGATAAACCTTCCTGTCGTTCTTGAACTTATACTTAATATTGCCGCCACCCACAGATGAATAATCGACCAACGCCTTTACCCTTTCATTTTTTTCATTTATGCCATCTAATGTACCACGTTGCGGAGATCGCAATGAAAGAGTCGTTTCATGACTATTTGTAGACTCAATAAGGTCTCGCATATCTCCTTTAAACCGCTCCGATATATTTGTTATGTTAGGTTTAATTAATTCAAATGTTATACGGTCTAGTTCATTCCCTCGATATTTTATAGCAGACCAAAATACACTAGAAGTAACTATCGGCTGAATATGGATGACTATGTTAAAATAATCTAAATACTTATTGAATGTTTGAGTTAAGATACGAATTACCACATTTGAATTCTCAAATGCATCTTTATTGCGACTTATCGCTATAATCTGGTGCTCTGGATTATTATCAATCAAAATATCAACAAAAGGTTCTGATTTAACCTTTTTCTTTCTAAAATCTTGATATATTGCTGTGTTCCTTACATTGCAAAGCCAAAGATAAAACAAAGAATCCCCTTTATGAATCAATTTATACGGAAGATTATTTCTATGGCTTTTAAATTGCGCCTTAGCTACAACCTCCGCAAAATATTCATTTTTCTTAGCTTTAATTTCTTCTACCGTGTAAGGAACATTATCAATCGACAACTGGACGGTGCTTTTAGGAACTAATTGATAACGGTAATATTCAAAAACAAATGTTTTCATGTCTGGAATGATTCATTGTTCTATAAAATTATAATAAAAATCCTATTCCACAAAATTCAAAAGCATCAAGATACTACCTTTTTTGCACCCCGCCCCATTTTCTATGGGAAAGAGATCTTTTTGTACCTATCCTCTTATTAAGAATCCACCTCTATTTCTGTTCCTGCATTCCCGTTCTGAAAAGCCCATATAAAAGGCAGGCATGATGCTCATTCGATGATCGAAAAGATTCTTTACAGAGCTGAATGCTCGCGGATTCAATTCCCTTTTCGATGGAGTTATGTTTCTATGGTTATTTGGGAATATTCAAATCACAAACAATCATGAGCACAATTCAAGAACAGGCACGACGCATGACCGATCTCCATGTCTTGTGGGGACAAAGTTCAGTGATCGACGAGTTAATCCAAGCGGGACGAATCGACGAAGAGTACATCTATCCCTTTAATGGGGAGGAGGTGTTGGAATGGTGGTTGGTGACATCATGGCTGGCCGACCGATTGAGAGAACAGGGCGAAATCATCATTGACGAACTGGGCTGCCATTGGTGGGGACGAACGTCAAGCGGACAGGCCATTTACATGGACCATGTAATTGAACAAATCTGCGAGAACAATTAGCCCATGTTAAAACGAACAAAGTTCTAAATCCAGATTAGTGGCTCTTGGAGAAAAACTTTGTTTTGGCGAAATTTGTGTTGCAACAACCCTGAAAAAGAGGGCCGATGCCATTGCATTTCCAAAGATTGTTTCCTACTTTTGCAGGAGACATATTGAATTACGGAAGTGTAACTTTATTCTCGTGCGACGAACGTAGGAAATTCATAGCACAATAGAGAGAATAGGTGGCATGACTCTCCCGTCATATCCTTCTCGGATACGGCGCGGGGTTGTTGCTTATTTTATCTATTGGGTTTCCTACGACCTGTCGCACTAAAATAAAGCTCCAGCCCTGCGCTTCCTTTATTTATAAACCTATCTTCAAGGGCGGGAAGATAAAAATTTTTATCTATGGCGTCTGAAGAAAGTTTTGGGAATCAAGCCCTCGGCTGTCTTATCATGATTGTAGGACTAGCTTTATGCATCACGATAGGCGATTGGGTTGGACTAATATGTTTGGTTGGAGGAGGACTTCTCCTTATTATATTGTTTATTATATCCCTTTTCAAAAAGTAACACTACATTCATAAAACCTCTTCTCATTCTCGGATTTAGCAAGTTACAGACCAGCAAAATCCGAAACAATCGATCTATCAGACATTATCAGTTCTACAATAGAGAGAAGCACAAATTATTACAAACATCTACACAACTTACCAATCAAAAAAACAATCCTATGATAGAATTAATCATCTATTCCGTTATTATTCTTATTGCCGCATATCTTATTGTTTCATTATGGGATATGATAACAGGGAATGATACATAACCACATTTATCTGTGCAATTTAAAAAGTTTTACTAATAAATCGTCATTGCACTTTTATCTCATTAACATGATAAATAAATATTTAACCACCCTTTTTGTCCTCTTGCTTTCTGGTTGCGAGGTTCAAAAACAACCTCAACAATCGAATGCTGAATCTAACGATTTAGTCTACAAACAATATTCACAATTTCAAGACTATATGTTATTTGGAATTGGAGATAAAGATATGGCAATCGAAAGCCTTTTTAAGTCAGCTGAGGCTGGTTGTGGAGAGGCGCAAATCGAATTGGGTGGTTGTTATGCCTACCGCCCCGATTTGATTGGGCGAGAGAAACCGAATATTGATTCAGCCATTATCTGGTGGTGCAAAGCCGCCGAACAAAACGAGTGGATGGCTCAACGGGATCTGGCATACTACTATGCGGACAAACAAGACTGGGAACAAGCAAAATATTGGTTGAAACAAGCCAAAAGGAACGGATATAAAGACAAGGAGTTAAAAAACAGAATAAACAAGAATTTACAATGGCCAACTATTTACGTTCCATAGTCGTCCTGCTAATCGCGGGATGTGGCATATATCTTTGGGCGAATTCCATATCACAAAAGGAGAGGTTGGAATTACTCAATGGAGACTATGAATTAGTTGATTGGCAGATTCGTCCGAAATCAACTGCTCATACAGATTCTCTAACGATGTACGATGTTCCCCAGCTTGGTGAACGTTTGACCCTGCAAGCAACCGACGACGGAAATTTCCGCTTGGCGACAGAATCTTCGTTGCCAGTCCTGCAACAGTCAGCCGCTTTGGAGTGGCAGCCGCTCTATATTCAGCGCACATGGTTTGCATGGCGGCATCGTGTCATTGGGCAATATCATGCGGGCGAACAATCCGCAACGGTCTATTGGCATCGAGCGCTCGTCAATCAAACGGATGTCGGCATCACGTTGCAACTCTCGGACCCAATGAATGAACAGATTGTCTGGTTCTTGATTTTGCAAAAGAAATAATTTAGGACCGACTTGTTCAGAGGGGTTTCATATAGGCCCTTTGAGAATGGAGGTCCGCATCTTCCTTGATTGACATATGAAAAAATATTTAATCCCTTTGTGTTTCCTGCTGGCTACAGGATGTGGCAGTCAGTCTTCCAAACAAAAGACAGCTACTCAACCAGCAGAAACAACAACAGAATCCATTGTAAGACCTGTTGTGCAAGAGAAAGATCTGGAGGTTTTACAGGATTCCACAAGCAGACCTAACGAAGCCGAATCTTTGAACGATATTCGCTTCGGAAATTGGACTGATGAAGACTGGCAGGATAATGACTATTTTCGTAGTTTGCGTAAATATGTTGATGCCTACCTCCAAGGTAAGATTGAAAATAAGGATTTAACTTCTTATCAATCTATCTTAAAAAGTAAGTTTGTCATCTACAATGTCGAACCGTTCATTGCTGGTGGACTATTTGTTTCCGTTCTTTTTCTGGATGACCCAAATACAATTTTTGACGCTTGGATATACAGCGATGTGGATGAAACAACCCGAAAAGTCGTGAATTATCAGGTCAAAGGATTAAAAGCCCGTGAGGACGAACGTTCCGAAATGACTAAAGAAGAAATCATGACTATTATTAAAGAACATCCCGAAAACAAATTGTGGTAATCCAATTTCAAAGAACAGACTTCGTAAGAGGCTAATAAGATCCTCTTGCGAGGTCTGTTTATACTTCTAATTTTCAGCAATTCACTTATTTTATTAACCCAACTTTGGAGAAAACGAATTACCCGAAATGTTTAAACCAATGTTTAAACCGATCGAAACAGCCGCACGGAAAACAAGCGATGGTCGACCGAACTTAACTTTGTAACTATCTGTTAATCAACATTGCCCTATATTTGCACTCGCAATTCGGCGCCGTAGCTTAATTGAATAGAGCATCTGACTACGGATCAGAAGGTTACAGGTTTGA
>ERZ827490.3695-NODE-3695-length-13364-cov-3.761815_pt1 | contig 13364 bp, 24 predicted proteins | sample MGYA00519770_ERZ827490 | MGnify/ENA primary metagenome ERZ827490 (study PRJEB31778, sample SAMEA3449324) | human gut metagenome | biome: human gut; feature: human-associated habitat; material: faeces | place: United Kingdom | collected 2010/2012 ...
TAAAAACATGCTGGTGGTACATAGTGCTTGCTTTAGTATGGCAAGGTTTGGAGCTGTTGATATACCACCAGATACAGCCGAGAGTAGTTGACGACATTATGGGACTTTTGTATTTGCCCTTTATCTATGGGGCAGTAGATTAAATATTTTGGAAGGAGAACATTATGAAACAGATGGTGGTGTTAATTGAGCTGGGAAGGGATGATACAACACTTGACATAGATGTACTCTCTTCTGAGGTCATAGAAGAAATCAATGATAGAGGATACGCGGTAGCATCTATATCGGTTGATGGAGAAGAAGTATTTGGAAATACAGGATTTAATAGAGATTTTTTTAACAGGAATTAGGATTTCTGGGAGAACCGGAGAAAGGAGCCTGGATGGAAAGAGATTTTGAAAAAGACATCATAGAGCTGGATGCTGCAATAAAGTCCAACGCGGAACGGGATAATACTTTTACGTTGTCGGTACTGCAACGGGTGAAGGCAATCATGCTGCAACAGAAAGAAAAGCTGAAAGCCTATGAGGATACCGGCCTGGAGCCAGGAGAAGTCCAATATTTAAAAGACAAAAGTGAGCCGAAAATGGTGGTGTGGACACCGGCATATCAATCATATTATTCCGCTGGTGATGAGGCAGAGTGCTTCTGTCCGGTATGCGATTCGGATGTGGTTGAGGATGATGATTATTTTTGTCCAACTTGTGGCCAGGCATTGAAATATCATGATGAACCAGAAAATTAACATTTTCGAAAGGAGCCAGGATGAACGGCGTAATGGATTATAACTGGTTGGGTGTTGCTTTCATCTCCGATGATCTTTCTCGAAAGGCTCGCAAGGCAGTTGAGAAGAAAATGCAGGACCTGGAATCACAAGTCAATGCAGAGTTTGACTTGTGGCTTGGCGAGAACGGGTTAGAGAGGGCAATGGGCGTTGTAATTAAAAAGAAATAAAATTAGGATTTAAAGGAGAATGGTATGAAATCACTTTTATCAACTCCTGCCCTGGCTGAAAAAATTTGTGATATGAAAGACAGGAGACAGGAAGATAGAGCATGGAGTGCGGAAGATGAACAGATTCTTGCTTTTCTCGTTGAGCTTCATATACTGCGCATTTCAAAGACACATGCTGAAAAAGAAGCAAAGGGTATCACGGAAATAATATATAAACTGCATGATGAAATGCAGGATGAGAAGGGTCTGCTGGTTCAATAAACTGAGATTTCGGAAACGAATCAAACCGTGATTTCATGTGAAGATTGGAGAAAGTATATGTATACGATGAGGAGTGCATTTATTAAATGGTGTAAGCTTCATAATGAAGAGTATAAAATCGGTGGATATATTAGATGTCCAAATTGGTTTAGGCACTATATTAGACAAAATACAGAGTGGCTCTATTGTGTCATAGATGATAGAACTAATCGCTATTGTAATACTAAAGAAATGGATTGCAATCAGAGAAGAAGATATAAAGGATATTATCAGTTTAATATCTCTGATAATGAATTACTAAATCTACAGAGAGCAGAATGGATTAAGGGATGAAACTCGCATTTAGTTTGAAAAGTGGAGGAAAGGCAATGGAGAATAAAGGGTTTACGTTAGTGTATTTCCCGTGGGAAGATATGGAAGGAAAACCTAGAGTTGCCGGGCGATTTAAAACTGAGAAAGAAAAGAATGACTTTTTACAGAAAATATATGAACCAGATTCAGGGTGGATGGAAGAAGAATTGTCAACTGTATCTGTGATTGATGATTATAACTATACTTTACCAAGATGAAGCATCCATTTCATCAGGAGGAAGTGACATATATGGAAGATTACGAAAAGAGACATGTTTATTTTAATAATACAAAAATAGCTATGAAATTAAGTGATATGTGTGTAATATGCGGTGACGAAGGAGAATTTCATATTGATGATGATAATGCTATGCGTATATTCAAGTCTAATGAAACACCATTGTGTAAAAAATGTGCAACTAAATTAGCAAGATTAATTCTGGAAGGAATTGATTTTTAGCCTGAAAGAGTTATTTCAAATGGTCGTTGGCGAAAGATAAACGCATTGAAGACAATAATATGCTCACGATAGGTAACGCTTGCATATAGGCAAGTATTCTGAGGTAGGTAATCGGCTCCTATATATGGAGTATCTGAACTTCGCATGAGTGGTGCAGTAGGTGAGAAGTCTTGCACGACCAATTAGAAAGGGGAAAATATGATTGAAGTAAATAATAAGTTTGAAATCGGAGAAGAAGTATATACAGGAGTAAGAGTGCCAGTTAAGTATAAGTGTCCCATTTGTGACGGTAAAGGAAAATTTATGCATAATGGGTATGAGGTGAGGTGTAGTAATTGTCAGGGTAGTAGGGAGTTGCATAATTCACATCAGTTCTTACTGGAACCGGTGAAGGTAAGAGTGCGGAGAATTATTGCTTCAATTTGGAATGATGAGGTAACTGTTAAATATAAGGTAAATTGTTCAGAAGCAAATGTGAGAAATAGATCTGAATCAACTTTGTTTAGAAGTTTAGAAGAAGCGGAACAGTATTGTAAAGAATGTAGTACTAAAAAGAAAGCGGCTGAGTTTTAATATAGAATGAGGCGCAGATTTTATTCTAAATAACGGAGAGATGTAATATGAATGAATTCAATTTAGAATTGGAACTTAATATCGACGCAGATAATATTGGTTTTCTATCAATATCACAAACTGGATTAAAGAAGGGTAAAAAATATATAAAAGAACAAAAGTCTTATTATACAGAAAATTTGAATAAGCAATTTATTGTTGATTCTGTAGAGAATTTTGTGAATGAGAAGTTGACGTAATAGGAAATGCAAATTTCAAGAGGAAGAGAAGGAGAATAGTATATCATGATTTATATTTTATTTTTATTAGTATTTATATTACTCGTAGTACAGTGTATGGCATTATATAAAGTATACTATTCAAACAAAAAAATGTATGAGGTAAAATTTCCTGTATTGAAAAAAGACACAGAGGAATTTATTGATTTTGAAAATTTGTTTAGAAATCATGGGATACGCAGTGAAGGTTATATAAGAGTACTATCAGATAATGATGAAGAGGTAATGTTACATTTTAATTGTTGGGGATGTAGCCGTGATTACATAAATAGTGAACATACTTTGCGAAACATATTCTTTGAATACTCCGGATTCAATCAATATGATGATCCAGGGCGATTCGCAAGCTATAAGCTCAATATAGACGATATTATAGACGTTGGGCAAATAAATGAAGGTGGATGCTATTTTTGTGATGATGATCATGATAGTTACTTTGTGAATTGTTTGTTGAATAATAAGAAGACAGTACAATTGATTTTTAGTTACGATACTAATTAATTAATATCACAGGAATCGAATATTTCAGGGTGTTTATAGAATGATGGTCGGAAGGGAGAATTGTGATGGGAAGTTTTAGTTGGTTGAAAGCAGATGATTTAACAAATATAGAAAATATTGCACTTGGGATGCCATTCAAATTTCTAATTCCTAAAGAGTTTGGCGGAGGATTTATTAAAGATAAATATCAAAACTACGGAGATTTGGGAACCAAGCCAGATGGAACTCCTAAATATGATATGTATGAATTGTTAGCTTTTTGGAATAAAGACTTCATAATACCCTCTGAGGGAATCGCTGTAAGTGAAAAATTGAAATACAATGGAGATATACCATTAATGAAAGAAGTTGACGAGTTTACAGACTATAATAGAAATATCGGTATAGATATAGGTTGCTATGATGATCAGATTGATAAATTGAAATACCCATTAAAGCTTGTTTCTGTTTCTTTCAGAGGTAGTTATGAAGATTTAGATAAACCGAGTTATGGAGATCCAAATCAAGGACACAGGGCAACTAAGAGGAGATAAATACTTAATTTCATTCCGAGGAGGTGACTATGAAATTTAATGATTTTGAATCTGCAACATTAAGAACAGTAAGTTATGAGAATATAAACAATATCTCCACTTTACAATTTGATTGTTTTGATGATGCGTTGGAACATTTAATAGTTGGTGATTCTGTTCTGGCATTTGTTAATGGAGGAAGGTATATCATGAAGGTGTTTTCGATTGATAAGAGTTGTATTACGTGTGCTGATGATGTTGGAATTGTTCAATTTAGAAAAAATAGTAGATGGATTATAAATGGATTGGAAAGAATTCAATATGATTAGTATCACAAGAAATCAGGATTTTGTTGGTTAATACAGAGAATTAAATATATAGAAGATAAAAGAAGGGGAGAAAATTATATGAATGAATTGTTTGCAAATGAAAGAGATTACAGTAATTGTTTTGGAGTAATGCTTAATAACCATCTGAATGGTTTTATTAACCCTTTGGCAAGTATAGATGGTACATTATTCCGATCACAGCCGTTAGGTCATATTTATTCTAATCAAATAAGAAATATGATTGTAGATGTAAACATCATTGTTCCCAACAAGGTCGTGGAAGTAATTTTTTTTGGTGGAAATAAACAGAAGGCGGTTTGCCAAGAGCCGGATGCTTTTAGTTTAGAACAGGCGATTTCTATTTGTATTAGTAAGCACCTTCTGGGTGGAACCAGTGCCTATAACAAGGCTGTGAAAAAGGGAATCAAGATATATGAGGACAAGCAGAAGAAGGAATATGCTGCGAAAGCAGAAGAAGATCGAATCACCAAGAAACGGGCTAAGAGAGCCGCTTACAAAAAGCGTAGGGATGAAAAGCGCAGAGAAGAACAGATTGAAATTCGGAAGGAAGCATATATCAGAGCGATGAGAGAAGTAAGTGTCACTTCCAATTAAACAACGATTTCTTGGGAGGTAAAGTATGCTTGGTGGTATTTTAAGTGGGCTTATCTGTGCCTGGATTTTAGTGCAATTTGATGTTGATAAAATATGTATAAATGTTTTACAACCATTTGTACATATTATACTGACAACTGATCATTTCTATTTTGTGTTTGGTGCTGTTGGATTTATATGTGGGGCAATCCATGACATATTGCATTAGAGATGTAACGAACTAAAAAGAGAATTAATGAGTATAGAATTCTATAATAAATCTTACGGCTTATTCAAGCCGAATTCCATAATGAGAAACTGAATATTAGTCAGTTAAATCTGGCAAGAAATAATGCTTTCAAGTGAAAGAAACGTATCATACGACATTGAAAGGAAGTTATGAGTCTATTTAAGAGAAGTAAGAAATCAAGAAAAACAAGAAGTCCAAATAAAAATTATAAGATTGAATCTGAACTTACAGATAACGATTATAAAATGATAGATGCGGACAGATTGAATACTGGGATTCAATACTATTCGGACGAGTATTACTACAATAATATTTTGTACCACAATTATAATAAAAGCGATTGAAAAATTTATTTCCTCCGAGATTAAAAAGAGAATAAAAATTGAAAGGAGCAAGAGGTTTCCGCGCGGGATAAATCATGATTTGCTCTAAGTAATCAATGTTAGAAATTAATAAAATATACAACGAAGACTGTTTAGAGGAAATGAAACGGATTGATGATAAGTCAATAGACCTTATCTGTACAGATTTGCCATATGGGATTACCGCTAGAAATAAATGGGACTCGGTTATACCGTTTGAACCATTATGGAAACAATATGAAAGAATAATCAAAGATAACGGTGCAATAGTCTTGTTTGGGAATGGGATGTTCACTGCAGACTTGATGCAAAGTAACCGTAAATTATGGAAATATAATCTTATTTGGCAGAAGACTCAACCGACAGGTTTCTACAACGCTAAGAAAATGCCTTTGCGTTCTCACGAAGATATCTGTGTATTCTATAGGAAACCTCCTACATATAACCCTCAAAAGACAACTGGTCACACTAGGAAAGTAAGCAAGGCGAAACATAAGGTGAATTGTAAACAGTCTTTGGATTATGGTATTGGTGGATTAACTACATATGACAGTACTGAGAGATATCCAAAATCTGTTTGGACATTTGCAAAGGATATTCAGAAATCGGCATTGCATCCGACACAAAAACCAGTTGCATTATTGGAAGAAATTATTAGAACATATACGAACCCTGATGATACGGTTTTAGACTCATGTGCCGGTAGTATGACGTTGGCAATCGCAGCTATTAACACAGGAAGAAATTATATATGTTTTGAGAAAGATAGAGAAATATATAATGTAGGTAGTCAAAGAGTAAAAGAGCATTTGGCACAGCAATTATTACAGAGTGCTACATAGGAAATACAATTTTTATCCGTTAACACGGAGAATATGTTATTGGAGGTGATAATCATAGGACTAAATATAGGTTATTTAACATCAGACACAGAAGATAATGAGCTTTATACACCAGCATTCGCTGTAGATCCGATTATAAAATATCTTCCAAAAGATAAAATAATGTGGCTACCATTTGATGATGAGTGGTCGATGTTTTACCAGAGATTGACTGAGGAGGGTTTTAAAGTAATTAGAAGTTCATTATCTGAAGGAAAGGACTTTTTTGAATATGAGCCGGATACCTGGGACTTCATTGTAAGTAATCCACCATTCAGCGTCAAAGATAAAGTGTTAGAACGTCTATATTCATTCAACAAACCTTTTGCGGTACTTCTTCCGCTAAACTCCCTTCAAGGTAAAACAAGATACAAATATTTTAGCCAGGGCATTCAGCTCCTCAGTTTTGATGCAAGAGTTTCTTATCATGACAGAGAACATATGGATAAGCCGGTTAAGGGGAGTCCATTTGCAACGGCATACTTTTGTAGAGATGTACTACCAAGGGATTTGATTGTGGAGAAGTTGATTACGTATGATAGACCTTTGATAGAGAATAATTAACTGGACAGGAAATTTTCATTTCCTCCGAATATAAACGGAGAATAATATGACACATTGAATTTATAGCAGTTTTGTATCTCAAAGCAATTAACAAGTAGAAGAAGAGGAGAAAAGATGAACGGACTAAGTAGTAGCGAAGTTCTAAGTAACAGAGAAAAATATGGCAGTAATAAGTTGCCAGAACCTAAACTAAAGAAATGGTATACATTTGCTTTAGAGGCGCTGAGTGAAAAAATCACATTGATATTAATTTCCATAGCACTGTTACAGCTCGTGCTGGCAGTAGTGGGGGTTATGGAATTTTCAGAACCAGTAATGATTTTAGTAGTTCTCGCAATAGTAACAGGAATTGCTGTTAAGACAGGTCTTGGAGTTCAGAAGTCGGCAGCGGAGCTAAAAGCTAAGACATCAGAAAGATATTGTGATGTAATCAGAGATAACAAAGTACAGACAATAAATAAAGATGAACTTGTAGTTGGAGATATTGTATGTATTGGAATGGGACAAGAGATTTTTGCGGATGGTTATTTGATTGAAGGAAAAGTTTCAGTAAACAATGCAGCTATTAATGGAGAAACTAAAGAGTGTAAGAAGATACCTGTACCAAATTATATACATAAAAAGACCTCTTCTACTGATGCTTATACAAATCAGAATTGTCTATTTGCAGGTACTACGGTTATGGCTGGCGAAGGTAAAATGATAGTTACTGACGTTGGAGTCAATACGGTAAATGGTGATACATTAGTAAAGATGCAAACACTTGAGGCACCAAAAACTGCTCTTGATATTGCTCTTGACAGTTTGAGTGAGTTTATTTCTAAGTGGGGGACGATAGCAGCAAGTGTAACATTTATGGTACTTATGATTTCTGGAATTTTAAACGCAGGATTTTCTGACTACTTTAGTGGAGGTACATTGAATATTATCCAGAAAGTTGCTCAAAACTTTTCTATTGCATTAACCATAATTGTAGCGGCTGTTCCTGAAGGTTTGCCTCTTATTGTGAAGCTGGTGACAAAACAGAATGTAAGCACAATGGAGCGCTCTAATATTTTGGCTAAGAATCCTGGTAAAATTCCGGAGCTGGCCTATGTGAATATTATTTGTACTGATAAAACTGGAACGTTGACTACGGGTATGATGACACCCAAAAAAGTTATCAGTGGAAATGGTGAGGAAGTCAACAGAGATAGCTCGTTATGGAATCAGATTAAAGAGAATATATGCTTAAACAATAGTGCTGTATTTGATTCGAATAATATGATTACAGGCGGAAATTCTATCGATAGAGCTATATTAAGTTTGGTAGATTGGGAACAGTACGAAGAAATCCACAATAGAATTAGACAAAAAGTGAAACAGGTATTCAATAGTAGTAATAAGTATTCAGCATTCACTACTAATGAAGGCATTACATATTACAAAGGTGCACCTGAGAAACTTGTCGATAAGTGTGCAGATTTTATGGATGGAGATATGGTTAAGCCTATCACGGATGATGTTCGCGCATCTATCTACGGTAACATTAAGAATATGACTACTAATGCAATGAGATGTATAGCACTTACTGTTAAGATGCAAGATTTGGTAGAGAATGAGTTACCGAATAATATGACGTTACTTGGAGTTGTTGGCGTTGTTGATCCTGTAAGGGCAGAAGTTCCGGATGCCGTGTGGACTGCACAACAGGCGGGTATTCAGGTAATTGAAATAACAGGAGATTGTATTGAAACTGCGATTGCAGTCGCAAAGGAATGTGGAATTTATCATGATGGGGACGTGGCTCTGACTAATGATGAGTTTGAAGCAATGACTGATGAACAGATAAAAGAAATTATTCCATCACTCAGAGTAATTTCAAGATGCTCGCCTAACACAAAATTAAGACTAGTAACACTTGCTCAGGAAATTGGAAAATCTGTAGCAATGACAGGTGATGGTGTTAATGATTCACCAGCTCTTAAGAGAGCAGATGTCGGATTTGGAATGCAAAGTGGAAGTGATGTTGCAAAAGAAGCTTCTGATATTATTCTTACAGATGACAACTTTGCAAGTGTTGTGAAAGCTGTAGAACTTGGCAGGACGTTTATGCACAATATTATGATGTTCTTGGAATTCCAGTTACCAATTAATATTTCACTACTGATATTGAGTGTTGTATATCCATTAATTGCATCATGTGCTTTGCTCGCTTCGGTACAGATTTTAATTGTAAACATTATAATGGATTCCCTGAATTCGCTATCATTTGGCGGTGAACCTCCCAAACCAGAATATATGATTGAACGTCCTATTAAAAAGGGTTCAGGTCTATTTATTCGTGGAGCAAAGAAGAGAATAGCAATAAGTACTGTCACATTTATTGCTTTATATGGAATCATTACACTTAGTCCAATTTCTAATATGTTTTCAAGTGAAGTAGAAGCTATCACGGCAAGATTTGCGTTATTATGTTTCATGGCCGTATTTAATGGATTTGGAATTCGTACAGAACATATAAACCTGCTTAATGGTATTGGTAAGAATAAGCTGTTTTCTTATATTGCTATTGGCATATTCGGACTGACTGTACTGTTATGTAATTTAGCTGGAGAGCTTCTTAAAGTGACACCATTGGATTATGAGCATTGGGCCGTAGTTATTTTATTGGCGTTTATGGTTATTCCGGTTGATCTTATTAGAAAGACCGTAAAAATAATAAAAGAGAATAAGGAATTAAAGGAGGGAAACGCATGTCAATTAGTTTAGTTAAAGGTCAGAAAATTGACCTGACAAAAGGTAACAAAGGGTTGAGTAAGGTTGTATTCGCTCTTGGTTGGGATACCAATCGATACGATGGCAATGCTGATTTCGATTTAGATGTATCAGCGTTTTTTACAGATGAATCTGGTAAAGTAACAGGAGAACAAGATTTCGTATTCTATGGACAACCTCAACATACAAGCGGGGCTTTAGTCTACTCTGGAGATAATCAGACAGGTGCAGGAACTGGTGATGATGAAACTATGGTTGTGGAGTTAAGTAAGATTCCATCTAATTTTGATAAGATTAGTTTCGCAGCAACAATCTATGATGCGGAGAACAGATTGCAGAATTTTGGTATGGTAGACAATTCATATATTAGAGCGTATGACGCAAACACAAATGAAGAGTTATTTAAGTATGAGTTAAACGAAGATTTTTCATTAGAAACAGGTATTGTTGCTGGTGAGTTATATCGCAAAAATGGAGAATGGAAATTTAATGCAGTCGGTTCTGGATATAATGGCGGATTAGCAGCGATTGCAAGAACTTTTGGATTGAATATTTAAGGAGGATAAAAATATGTCAGTAAATTTAGTTAAAGGACAAAAAATTAATTTGTCAAAGGAAGTTGAAGGATTAAAGATGGTGGTAGTTGGTTTAGGATGGGATGCTGCAAAAAAAGGATTATTTGGCGCACATTATGATATTGACTGTGACGCATCTGCAATTATTATCGGCAAGGATAATAAGTATAAGGGTGTTGTTTATTATGGCGATAGAAAAGCAGAGAATGGATGTATTTATCATCATGGTGATAATCTTACTGGTGATGGAGATGGTGACGACGAACAGATTACCGTCGATTTAAAGAACATGCCTGATTCGGTAGAGAAAATTGTATTTGTAGTAAACATATACGCATGTGAATCCCGAAAACAAGACTTCGGAATGATTAAAAATGCCTACATTCGCCTTGTTGATGAGGCAACAAGAAAAGAAATCTGTAAGTACAATTTATCTGAAAACTATTCTGGCAAAACAGCAATGATATTTGCAGAAGTGTATAAGAAAGACAAGGAATGGAAGTTTAATGCAGTTGGAACTGGAACTACCGATGGAAGTGTTAGTGAGTTGGTAAGAAGATATAAATAAGGAGGAATTTGTGTATGTCAGTAATTTTAACAAAGGGACAGAGAGTGGATTTAACAAAGGATAGACCATCATTAAAGAACGTTCTTATTGGTCTTGGTTGGGATATTAATCACTATGACGGCGAATCGGATTTTGATTTAGATGCATCTGTGTTTATGACAAAAGATAATGGAAAAGTTACTAATGAAAATGACTTTGTTTTTTATGGTAATTTACAGCATAAATCTAAGAGTGTCATACATATGGGTGATAATCGAACAGGAGATGGTGACGGTGATGATGAAGTAATCAAAGTTAAATTGAATGATGTACCGTCAGATTATTCAACACTTGCAGTGGCGGTAACTATCTATGATGCAGACGTGAGGCTTCAGAATTTTGGAATGGTTGGTAATGCTTATGTAAGGGTATTAGATGAAGAAACAGGTGAAGAACTTGTAAGATTTGATTTGAGCGAAGACTTTTCAATCGAAACAGCTGTAGTTGTAGCCGAACTTTATAAGCGTGATGGGGAATGGAAATTCAAGGCGGTTGGAAGTGGGTACAATGGTGGTTTAAAGTCATTATGTGCACAGTACGGTATTGATGCAGAATAGGAGAGACAATGACAAATTTAATGTATGTAATATTTGTTGTACTTGCATTTGTATTACTCGTTGCATTCTTTAACACTACATTTGGAAAACAATTGTTAGTCAAACTGAAAGGTAGAACTGACGAGGTAATGCGACAAGATGCATCTACACTAGAAGGAGCGAAAGATTATTATAATGTAGCGATTAGAGAGAAAGAAGATTTTTATAATAAGGCTTCTATGACATTTGCTGAGATTTCAGGCAAGCTTGATACAGCAGAAAAAGAATTGTATCAGTCAAATAAAGAAATTATGCGAGTGAATAAGCAGATTAATGATTGCCTTAATCAAAACAATGAAGAATTAGCAATGCAGTACGCTCTGAAAAAAACAACTTTAGAGAATAAGATTACTGTATTAAGAGAAACGATTGAGGAAATGAAAGTAGCAAAGAAACACCAGGACGAAATTCGTAATCAGGTATCAATTGATTTGCAGAAATTAAAAGAAGAAAAGGAACAAGTTCTCTTTCAGTTGGAAGCTGATAGTCAGATTATTGAGCTGCATCAAAGTATGGATAATTTAAACTTGAACAGCGAAAGTGAACGGATGCTGGAGCGAGTTAGAGAAGGTGTTAAGAAAACCAGAGAAAGAGCTGAAGGTAGCCGTATTGCATATGATTCTAGCAGTCAGGTAAATGAGAGAAGACTAGAAGCATCAGAACGTGAAAGAAATGCTCGCCAGATATTAGACGAAATGAAACGTCAGAGAGGTAAATAACCATGATTGTACTTAATGTTGGAGTTTTTGTTGTGTGCTTATGTGTATGTTTTATAGGCGGATATACTGTAGGAAAGCGTAAATAACAAACAGTGTCAAAGCTATAGCATTCAAACAAAAGTACACAGGAATTTTTTCGAGTTATGTGGTGCTGGAATAGGTAGACAGACGGTCAGGTGACAGGAATACGGTTAAATATGGATGGTTGAGTTCCTATGGGGTCGATTCCCTCCAATGTGAGTAGTGCACGACTCATGTGTGGTGCAAATCCACACCCACATAGTAATAAATTAAAAAAGGAGATTTGAATTGAATAGAGAATATACAATATACGCGGTTGATTTTGATGGAACACTTTGTGAAAGTGAGTTTCCAGGCATTGGAGCACCCAACATATTCCTTATTAATCATTTAATTAAGCGTAGGAAACAAGGGAATAAAATAATACTTTGGACATGCCGGCACGGCGAACGGTTACAAGAGGCTGTAGATTGGTGTAAGCATCATGGGATAGAATTCGATGCTGTCAATGAAAATCTGCCAGAGACATTAGAATATTTTGGAGGAACGGAAAGCAGAAAGATCCATGCTGATGTATTTATAGATGACAAGGCTGTAAATAAGCCAAAATATCATGTGCCATATAAGGAGTGTAAAGCGTGATATGGATCAGTTGAATTATCTGAAGCAGAAAATGATTCCGATTGTGAGTCAGTGTTTAGAAAAGCATGGCGGTGGTGAAAGTTATTTTGATGAATTAGACAGTTTGATTAAAAATGATATCGAGTTAATGATTACATATCTTAAATATGCAGTTGAAAAAGAGAATGTTATTCATGTAGTTGTGTCTGGAGAAATTGGTCTTATATTATCTAAGTTAATCAACAAAAAGATTATTCCAATAGATATCAATATAATATGTCTGAATGGAGGGCTGCGTAAGGGGAAGGAGCCGGTGGGAACTAACATCCCGTGTTACCAATCGTTCAAAGCTATCTTTTTCGATGACAGCTATTATAGTGGTAAGACGGCTATGGCAGTTCATGATTACATACATAAGTGTGGAGGAACCATTGTAAAGAATTACGTTTTCTACGATGGTTGCTTAAAGAAACATGATGATGTGGATAGTCTATATCGGTATTACAAATAGGCTGAAATTTCGGTTTCGTGTTAAGGAGGTATAAGAGTGAAAAATAAAGTGGATTTTTGGGCGCACTTATATAAGGGTTCATAAAAC
>ERZ827490.3696-NODE-3696-length-13362-cov-3.562035_pt1 | contig 13362 bp, 10 predicted proteins | sample MGYA00519770_ERZ827490 | MGnify/ENA primary metagenome ERZ827490 (study PRJEB31778, sample SAMEA3449324) | human gut metagenome | biome: human gut; feature: human-associated habitat; material: faeces | place: United Kingdom | collected 2010/2012 ...
CGCACCGGTACTCGAACAGATCCAAGGCACCATGCCGCAAAATGAGGTGGGCATACTGTTCTCTTATGATCAGGAATATGCGATCGACATTCAGCCTCATCATCCGAAGATGCGCTATCTTTCACAGGTAATGAGCTATTACCGCGCACTTTATTCCTGCAACATCGGCGTCGACTTTTTGTCGGCAGAAGCAGAGTTTTCAAAGTACCGTGTAATCATTGCCCCGCTGCAATATCTGATGACGGAAGCATTAGCGGATAAGCTGAAGCATTATGTAAAGCATGGCGGCACATTGGTGCTGACGATGCGGGCAGGGATCAAGGACGAAAATAATTTGTGTTTCGATCACGGGGCGTTGCCTCATATGCTTTCGGAACTCTGCGGCATCGAAGTGGAAGAATATGATTGTCTGCGTGAGATGGATGGGCTTGTTTGCTGGGATGAGAAAGAGTACGGCTGCGAATACTGGTGCGATATTCTCAGCCTGACGACGGCCGAACCTCTGGCGGTATACGCCAGGGAGTTTTATGCCGGTGCGCCTGCCATTACCCGGAATTCATATGGAAGCGGCAAGGTGTACTATGTCGGTACGCAGATGCAGGACGCATTGGCGCAGCGTTTTATAAAAGAGCTGATATCGCATGACAAAGTGACCAAAACGATAACTGCCCCCGAGGGAGTTGAGATCGTATCCCGGGAAGGGAAAGAAAAACGCTGGTTTTTTGTCCTCAACCATGCGGATCGCGTTCAACCCTTCAGCGCTCCGGACGAATGGAAGCTGTGCCTCGGAGAAAGCGGGCAGGAACTTGCTCCCTTTGCAGCACGATGCTATATGGCAGAAAATACAGAAACGCCGACTCTGAAAATTTGACACTAAGCCATAAGAGCGGATTGAAATTAGGAGGAAAAAATGAATAATCAGAAATTGCTTTTTCAGGTTCCCGTGAAAAAGCAGTTCCGTATGATCGTGGATACCGATGCTAAAAATGAAGCGGATGATCAGTTTGCCATTGCGCATCATCTGATGACGCCTATGTTTGAGGTCAAAGGGATTATTGCCACCCATTTTGAAAACAAGTATGGGGAAAACAAAAGTGGCAAGACCATGATGAAAAGCTATGATGAAATTAATTTAGTTCTGGATTTGATGGGGCTTCAGGGAAAATATCCGGTTTTCAAAGGCTGCGCTGTGCCGTTGCCGGATGAAATGCATTTTGTAGAATCCGATGGGGCTCGTTTTATTGTGGAAGAAGCTATGCGTGACGACCCAAAGCCGTTAGTTGTAGCGTTGCAGGGAGCTATCACCAATCTGGCTTCCGCGCTGCTTATGGAGCCTAAGATTGCCGAACGTATCCTTGCGGTCTGGATCGGCGGTGAGGATTATCCGCAGGGAGGATGGGAATTTAATTTATCTCAGGATGTAGCAGGAGCAAATGTAGTTTTTGCCTCCCAATGTCAGTTGTGGCAGGTTCCAAAAAGCGTTTATAAACAGGTGAATGTTTCACTTGCGGAGCTGCAAAGCCGGGTCGCTCCTTGCGGTAAAATTGGCGAATACCTCTTCCGGCAGATGGTAGAATTCAACGATGCTTATGCAGACAGCGAATGGCCGCACGGCGAGACCTGGTGTATCGGAGATCAGCCGACGATCGGCGTGTTTCTGGAGGATAAAGAACGTGTAAATTATACGATGAGACATGCACCTTATGTCCGTCCAGACTATACCTATGAAGAACGAGAAGATAGCAAATGGATCCGAGTATACCATACCATAGATGTTCGGTTGCTTTTGGAGGACTTCTATGCAAAACTTCAACTTAATTATGGCTCCTGAAGCATAAAGGGACTTAAACAAACAGTGCGAAAAGATGCGCTCAAAAGAGAAAGTATCTATCAAATTAGACACTGTCGACAAAAGTGTCGTTTTGTGGGATAATGAAGAAAAACGCACAGGGGTGTTTCTTCATGGAGAACAGCTATCGACGGCACGATATGTCCGATGCGATGTGGGAAATTCTCAAGCCGTACACAATAGGAAACAAGGGAACGTGGGGAGGCAACGCAAAGGATACCCGTCAATTTCTGAATGGCGTGTTCTGGATTTTGAGAACGGGAGCACCATGGAGAGACCTGCCGCCGGAATATGGTAAGTGGAATACTGTCCAGCGGCGTTTCTGTCGCTGGAGAGACAAGGGCATCTGGGAAAAAATGCTGGAAGCGGTGATACAGGAGCCTGATTTCGAGTGGCTGATGATCGATGCCAGTCATATCAAAGTACATCCCCACGCGAGCGGCGCGCCTGGTGGAAATCAGGACATGGCACGCACAAAAGGGGGCTCAACACCAAAATACATTTGGCCGTGGATGCGCATGGTATGCCGATCCGATTTTTTGTCACAGCAGGTACCATGGCTGATTGTACACAGGCTTGTGCCCTGATCGACGGAGTTTCGGCCGAGTATTTGCTGGCAGATCGAGGCTATGACAGTCGCAGGGTCATCGAAAAAGCGTTGAGGGCGGGGACGAACGTAGTGATTCCTCCTCGAAAGAACCGAAAAGAGCAGCGTGATTACGACCGGTATCTCTATAAACTTCGCCATCTCGTAGAAAATGCGTTTCTCCACCTGAAACGCTGGCGCGGTATCGCGACGCGGTACGCAAAACTCACCTCTTCATTCGTCGCAGCAGTGCAAATTCGATGCATTGTTCTCTGGGTAAGTACGTTGATTTGACTATTGTCGACAGTATCTAAGAAGTACTCTTCGCCTTCATAGTCGATAGCGTCGTAGGAGTAGCAATGGCGGCGACGACGCTCGTCCTGTGCGTGTTCCGCCTTGCGGCTGTCGATGATAATGGCGCCGATCTCATCCGAAATCTCGACCTCCGCCGTTGTTCCATCCAGGAATGCGTATTTGATTTTCATCCTGTGTCCTTTCCGCCTGAGGCGTTACCTGGCGGTCAGGGCACAAAAAGAGCCGGAGGTCACGATGGACACACCGGCGGACAGCGTCTGGGAGAAGACATGGCAAAGCACGGTGGGTACATCGAGTTCCAAAACTCCCGATAAGGGAAATTCGGTTCTCTATGTATCCCGCCGCCTCTCATGCGCATCTCAAGGCTTTGAGATTATTTCGTTAAGTGGGGTGGTCAGCCCCAGGGGAGTTAAACGATTTTCAGATTTCCGGCAAAACCAAAAGACGACCGGGACATAGCACCCCCATGAAGGGGAGGCTAAATCCTGGCCGTCTTGCGGTTTTGTGGATGCCATAAGACATGGTTACAAATATTGAGAGGGGTGGCATCTAAGTGAATGATAGTAAGAGGGTACCCTTAGAATAAAGCTTAGTATGCCTGGAGGTGCCATTCTACTGGCACTTGAAAAGTGGGACTAACGGTACCTGTTTTACTAACAGCCCAAACATGAATATCTTTTCCATCAATAATTAATAGTTTTCGACTTCCCGGTAAAAGTTCACGTTTCCACAAGCCTGTTTTCGAATCGAAATCCAAACGTTGATCAGCCCGAAGCGACGTTTTACTCTGATCATCAATACTTATTTGTGCGCTTGCATATACTCCCTCCAATTCTTCTGGAGGCAGATTAATACTGGCACACAACGTATAAGGTTTATTTTCATAGATGATTCCATCGACCACCCAAGCATTTTGTACGATCGGCCACCTTTCGCCTTTTTTAAGCGGCCTTTGCTGACGTGGGAGTCCTATAGGTGCAGAAGAAAAAAGAGTTTCTTGCTTTCGTGCCGGATTGACGTTTTCCGTAAACATTCCTTCTGGATAATCGAGCCGCACCCCAAGAAAAGTATTTTTATCCATATGATCTGCATGAATTATCAAAACATTATCTGCATCCCAACATACAGTCTCAGTGATATCAGCATAATAAAGTAGCTTTGCCTGAATAGAATCATGCCATGAATCTGTCAGCTCCAATTTTAACTTTTGACCATTGAGTTCAGCAGATAACCCTTTCACATGGTCTGGATAAGCAAAGGGAAACATTAAATGGAGGCAATACGGCCTTGCCCATGCAAAGCTTTCTCGTTGCATTTTTTCCTTCATTTCTGCGATAATTTTTTCATGAGCGGAAAGATCCTCCGGCAGATAAGTTTCTAAGCGCTTTTGGAGGGCTGCTGGTACTGAAAAGTGAGTTTTTATGGTATGTTGGCCACCGCAATGATCCATTGGTTTGAAGGGCTTTCCATTTTCTTCCCAAGTTCCTAAAGCTTCTGGAAACTGCTCAGTACCAAAACAAATTTCAAAGGACAAATCGTCTCCATTCCGTATGAAAGGTATGTCATTTCCGTTGATTGTTAATCTTTCGACCTTGCCTGCATGGATCAGTGTGCCCTTTAGGCACTCGCCATCTCTTCCCCGGCAATCTGTAATTTCTGCTTTTTTCCCTCTAAGAACGAGTTTCCCAGGAAAGTTACAGCAGTACGGACTATTATCGTTTTTCTTTTCTGAATGTAGTTCCAATATGATATTTTCATAGGGAGGAATGCAGACATGAATCTGGTCGCCATAGCTAAAGTTTGCTTTTTGAGTTTCTTGATCATAGAAAAGGGTCTGTTCCAATGGATATAACCATACAAGATTATAAGAACCTTCTTCTTTCAGACCAATTTCTTCCCCAAGCTCAAAATGAGCCTTTATCTCTATAGGACTCGGATTGAACAAAAAGAGAAAACCATGTCCATTATGAATTCTGGCAAAGCCATCCATAGTTCCACAAGCTGGCTGAGAGCCAAAGGGCTTGCTATAGCGTGCAAGTGCAAAATTTTTTCGTGCCCATGGTATCCATTTTTGAAAGTAATCCAAATATTCACCATTGGAAATTTTTTCTGGAAATTCTGGCATCATAGTCACAGTCATGCTTGCCCCTACCGCTAATGCAGAGAAAAAAGCATATTTCCATCCACGCTGGTCATATAACTTGCGAAGGTTCTGCGGAGAAAGGCAATATTGCGTCATTCGAGAAGAAAGAGCGTGATTCGTTTCCGGGGGCATAAAACGAAACAACTGATTCCAGGCACTTTGAAAACGCATTCCGCCAGCCGTCAGTCGATCTTCTGAATAGTCTGGATAGGCGCTTGCCATAGAAAAGGGATCCTGCTCCCAGTAGCATTCGTGTTGATCGAAGCCACGAAAGCCCCACAGTCCATATTCCTTGGTGCCATGAAAGCCTTGGATATACAAATTTGAAAAATCTTTTTTCAAGCGTTCAACAATTCCCATAGCATTTCGAAAACCCTTGTAAGCTCCTTTTCCAGGAATATGGCCATGTTCAGAGCTATAACAAAAGAAGCCATTTCCCGGACCCGGATCCCAATCCCAAAGAGTAATTCCATATTTTTGAATTGTATTATGCTGAACCTCATAGAACCATGCGGCGAAATCATCTGAGGCAATGCAGTTCTCGCTGGAACAGTGTCCATCACGGTCTCGTTTTTTCCATTGAGGCTTATTTTCCAATGCGAAAGGAGTCATAGGACTTGTGCAATATGCGGAATTCCCAGCAGCAGAGCCCATATAGAAACCGATTTCCAGTCCCTTTTTTCTGGCATAATTCAAAATACGTTCTGCTCGTGAGCCTGATGGGGCCAAATTCCAGGAATCTGCTCCATCAGGAGCTGGAGGAACGTTTCGCACCAATGGATTAAATGTAACTAAATCACCACCAATTTTGACAAAATTGTCAATATAGTGGTAGTAAACCTGCTCTTCTTCATCAGTAGAAGGTTGTTGTGGCAGTGTGATGAAAAACTGATAGAAAATCAATTTGAATTGATCAACCCGTAACTGGAGATACTCACGAGCATATTCCTGAAAAGCTTCAATTTCAGCTTTATCAAGCGCAATGTGGCCGCAGGGGTTACGATAGCGAGTATGGCATACATCGTTGTAGCGCATGGTAGTTGGTGGAATTTGTTGCTGGATTACTTGCCCAGAGGCTGTATATATACCAAAGAAATTTGCCTCAGAAGTATATCCTTCATTTTCTTGTAGCAAAAGTGCTGGTTCAAAAGCTGTTTCGACTCTTCTTCCATCACTTTTTACCTGAAAAAAGGGATTTTCAAATCCTGTATACATTCCATAGCCAACATAACGAATAAAACCAACCGTCGGGCAATTCCAAAAAGTTTGATAGTCCAAAACCTCTATTGGCTCCAAATCCATTTCATGGCGAGTGGTTAAGTGATAAAGCGAAAGAGGCACAGAATTTTCCATCCGAATATAACGACGACAGAAGGAATCCTGCGGATGAACCAAGTAGGTGATGAACAAATTAAATATACCATTTTTAAAACAAAAAGAAACCTCATCTTCTTGTAATTTTACACACGAGACTGCTGCGTCTTTGGTAGAAAAAAAACCATAGTCCGTTTTCAAGCGGATTTCATCGGATGAAAAAAGCACATGTGAATCTTTGCTTTCCAAAGAATAGATTGTTCCTTGTTCCGTCAGCGTAACAATCAGATTTTTGCCATGAAGTTGATACATTTTGCGCCCTCCTTAGGCTTTGATTCCAGTAAGAGCAATACCCTTAACAAATACATCCTGTGCACACAAAAAAGCGACTAAAACCGGAAGAACACTAATTGTCAGCCCGGCCATAAGCAATCCCCAGCTAGTTGCATATGACATTTGAAGCATGGAAACAGCAACTGTCAGCGTCATTTTACTGGGAGTAACGATGTAGATTAACGGTGCCAAATAATCATTCCAAACTCCATTGAAAATGAAAATTGCCAGAGTTGTTAAAGCCGGTTTCGACAACGGAAGGTAAATCTTTAAGAGAATTGTTAACGGATTACATCCGTCAATCAAAGCAGCTTCGTCCAATTCTTTGGGAATCCCCGTAAAAAATTGGCGCATCATAAAAGTCCCGAATGCACTCGAAATCCCAGGCAGGATTAATGGCCAATGCGTATCGTACAATCCTAGGTTTCGAAAAAGAATAAAAGAGGGGACAAGAGTTACAAAAGCCGGAATCATCATCGCCGAAATATAGAGAAGGAATAAGGGTTCTTTTAGCTTAAACTCAAAGCGAGTGAAAGCGTAGCCACCAAGTGAACTGGTTAACAACTGCAATACCGCGACAATCACTGTCACTTTTGCCGTATTTAACATGTACTGAAAAAAAGGCATACGTTGGAAAAGCCAGCGGTAACTATCGAATGAATAGCGGATACCAAATAGCCTTGGTGGCATGGTAAAAATGTCTGCTTCATCCTTAAAGGACGTAATAATCATCCAAATGAAAGGCAGAAACATGATTATTGAAATGATAATGAGCAGTACTTGAGTGGAAACTTGCTGATACCATTTTTTCTTTTGGATCACACTGCATTCCTCCTCTTAGCTAATGGAAAAATCTTTTTGGTTATTAACACGAAATTGCAGAAGAGTAACAACTAGCACAATAAAAAACAATACATATGCTAAAGCCGAAGCATAGCCCATCCGAAAGTACTTAAAGCCGTTTTGATACAAATAATGAACCAGTACAGACGTTTCCCTCCCAGGGGCACCGTCTGTCATCATTTTTACAATATCAAAGACCTGGAAGGAATTAATAATCGACATGGTCGTAATAAAAAAGGTTGTCGGCGCCAGCAGTGGCAAGGTAACGTGAATAGTCTTTTGAAACCAGTTTTCAGAGTCCATTCGGAAGGCTTCATAATATGTATCAGAAATTCCCTGGAGTCCTGCTAAAAACAGCATCATATTAAAACCAAGAGACTTCCAAACGCTGACAGCAATAATCGAGGGCATAGCATAGCGGGCATCTGTTAGCCAGTTGGGACCCCTAACGCAAAAAAGAGAAAGAATAAAATTGACCAATCCAAAATCCGGTACCAGCATCCATTTCCAAACGACAGCAACAACAACGCTGGACGAAATAACAGGCAAAAAGAAAATGCCACGATAAATGCGTTTTCCAGGAATATCACGGTTGAGCAGTAAAGCTGAAAGGAACGCCAATACAATGCTGATTGGAACGTTAAAAATCATAAAAACGAAAGTGTTTTTAATAACCTTCCAAAAAGTTGGATCCTCTGTAAAAATTTCTCGATAGTTTTGTAAGCCAACCCAATGAGGCGTTCCTATAATATTCCATTCGGTAAAACTCATTACCGCAGCCCAAATGACGGGAATAATAGTAAAAGCTAAAAAAAATAATAAATTTGGCCCCAGAAAAACAGCGATCCACAAGCCGTTTTTCGTTCGACTAGAATGCTTATTTATTGCCTGATTCATGCTTTCCTCCCATATTTTCTTGAATTGATCTGGATTTTGAGTCAAGAAAAGAGAGGCCGACGGCCGAAGTCCGCGGCCTCTCCCTTTTTTCTTAACGAGACATAATTTTATTTGCCCGAGTAGTCATATTAGCAAACGTATTTTCCACAGACTGACCGTTGAACAGATAGTTCTGGTACTCTTCAACAAGAACATCCGTTACTTCATTGGCGTTCTTCACACCAAAGGAGGGACGGAAGTTGCCCTTTCGGAACATAGGAATCAAATCTTCAAAGCCTTCCGGATAGACATCATGGCTTAACCACTTGTCCCAATTTTCCGGCTCATAAAGATAATCGCGGTTAGTCATCCAAAGTCCGTCTCTCACAAAGACAAGCTGAGCATCTTCAGAGCAAAGAAAACTTGCCAACGTCTTAGCTGCTTCAGGATACTTTGTACCGGACCAAATAGCACAGTTATAGGAAGAATGAAGGATTCCTACGGGATGCTTTTCATCCAAAACGGGTGGCTTCACAGCGATGAACTCAAAGCCCATTTTAGATAGTTCTTGAGTACTAAAAGAACCCTGCATTACCATAGCTACCTTACCTGTTTTTAGAAGCTGATTTGCATTCATGCCAGAGTTTTCAATAAAAGCTGCTTCCGGTGCAACACCATAAACCGTTCGCAAACTCTTTAGAGTTTCCAAAATTTCAGCTGCTCGTTCGGGGTTGCTGATTTCAAACATACCAGCTTCATTGAAGAGAGAAATATCATTATAATACAGATAGGCTTCAGCTACAGCCCAATCATCAAAGCCATATACACCGTACTGAGTAACAACGTCTCCATCCTTTAAAGTCAGCTTTTGGGCAACAGACACAAATTCGTCCCAAGTCATAGCTTCGCTCGTGGAAGGAATTTCCAAACCAGCAGCTCTAAAAAGTTCAGGGTTCACATAGAGGATTGATCCCACAATGCAGCTATCAATACCATAGCACTTTCCATCATCGGAGGAAGTTTTCTGATAAGACCAATCAATCAGTTTTACATCTTTAAAATCTTTTTCATAGATGTCAGCAATATTTAAAAGCAGACCCTGATCGCTAAAAGCGCGGCTGAAGTTGGGTTCCATATAGAATACGTCCGGGGCTGCGTTGCCCGCCATCATTGTCATCAGTCTCGTATGATGATCATCGTATTTGCCCGTGATGAATTCAACTTCATATTCTGGGTTTGCTGCTTCAAAAGCGGCAATTGCAGCCTTGTTTGCTTCTGTTTCATACGCCGAAGCCTCCCAGCCCATAAACTGGAGTTTGATTTTCTCATCGGCATAAGCGCTAACACTTGCTAAAGACAATAGCATTACAATCGTCAGTACCATAGCAAGAATCTTTTTCATTTCCAAAACTTCCTTTCGCAGTTTATTCAGTTCCCTGGTGAGATGCACATCTCTTATGGCTTTATGATATCATTCTGGTGTTTGTCCGTCTAGCCAATTTTTTTTATTTTTTGTTGCTTTTTTTAGGTATTTTAATCATTACTGTTGTTCCCTCTTTTGGAATTGACTGAAAGAAAAGACCGTAATTGGGTCCATACATAAGACGAATCCTTTTTTGCACATTGGCAATTCCCAAATAAGGAGGTTCTTCGGCATTACAGGCTTTTACTAATTCCGGTGACATTCCGCTCCCATTGTCCTGCACCTTAAAAAAACAGTTTTCCGAATCTGCGGTGCCAGAAATAAAAATTTTTCCGTTTTTTTCTATATCTTTAAACCCGTGTACAATACAGTTTTCTATCAACGGCTGCAAAAACAGTTTGGGCACCATACAATTCTCTAACGATGAATCGATATTCCATTCTACACAAAAAAGAGTACCATATCTTGCTTCAAGCAAATCGATATAAGAGTACATCCATTCTAAATCATCTTTTAGTTTTGTAAGTTCCCTCTTATGATCGCTTGTATACCGCATCATTCGTGAAAGTTCACGAAGCATTCTGGCCGTTTCACGAGCGCCCTCCTGATTGGCAACCCAGAATATTGAATTTAGAGTATTATATAGATAATGAGGGTTAAATTGAATTGTTAACGACATAATCTCTGTCTCTTTTTCTCGCAATCTTACCTGATAGTTTTCCTCAATCAGATGCTGTATTACACGACTCATGTGATTAAACTGTTCTGTTAAATAACTCAGTTCATTATGCCCCTTTACAGTTACTTCATATCCAAATTCTCCGTTTTCAATAGCATGAACCGCCTTTACTAAAGCATTCACTGGTTTGGAAAAAGACCGTGCAAACCATACACCTAGTCCAAACATAAGACAAAGTGTTGGAATGCAGGTTCGCACAATCATTTTTTTCATTTGTCGAGTTATTCCTTGGGTTAATTCGCTTTGATGAAAGAAAATAACATGATACCAACCGGTAGCTTTGGAACGTTGATAAAAACACATTATCTTGCGATTTGTTATATATCCTGTCTCTCCAGCGATCTTATTCTTGATATCTCCAAGTAATTCTTTTGTTTTTTGATCATTAGAAAAAAGATTACCGTTACAGTCCAGTAGTGTATACTGTGCTTTTTTTATATCAAGATTCTTGGTCATTGCTTCTGAAAAGAATTCTGGGTCCAAGCATAGTAGCAATACAGGTTTTTTTTCTTCTTTAAAAAAGGACATCTTCATATGTTTTAGGTCAGTCATGTTCATCACACGCCCCAAGAGAAAAAAACTACTTTGACCGTTTAGTGTTTTACTCCATTGATGTTGAAAATCCGGGGGAAACCAGGCAACACTGCCATTTGCCTTCTGAATTTGTTCCCAGATTTCGCTTTTTTGAATACGTTGAAAAAATATGTTATTATACGTTTGCTGATATGAAAAAACGGCATCATCTAAAAAAAGATGAACCGAACCGTTCCCAATAGAGGAACTAAATACATAAGAGAGTTGCGCCCATACGTCAGACGCGATCTGATGATAAATTTTTTTTCCTTCTTGGTGGAATTTTACCATTGCATCATTTAGGTTATTGTTGACCATCAGCATGAGCATTTGATTTTCAAGTCTTGTAAGTTTTTGAGAAAGTTGTTCTTCCGAAAGAAATATCAAATTTGAAATTCGTTGCTGAGCCTGTTGAATAATGTTTTGCTGCCCAATGTGGGAGAAAAAAAGCATCAAAAGTAAAGTTGATAATACCAGCAAAATACTAAATGCAAAAAAGAACTTTAATACTATGGGAGAAAAATAACGTTTTTTACTATGCATTTGAATTCCTCCTACGTCTAAACTCACTTGGCGTTATTCCATATTTTTTTCTGAATATTTTGATAAAGTAAGCCGTATTGGTGTAGCCGACTTGATGTGCAATTGCGCCAACTTGCATATTTGTTTCTATCAGCAATTCTGCTGCTTTTTCTATTCGTATATTATTTAGATAAGCGGAATATCCTTTTCCAAATTGCTGTTTAAAAAGGTTGCTAAAATATGATGGATTAAAATGAACTTTTTCTGCTAGTTGTTCTAATGTCCAATCTCTGGCATATTCTGCGCGTAATAATTCTGCGGAATGTTCTAAAGCCTTATGCTTTGTAGCCTTTTTGTGTTGCTCCAGCAAAGCCGAATAGTAACAGCAAATAGAAAAAATAGCATTTTTCAGCTCATCTAGCGTAGTGCTGTTGCTAATCATCTGATCTATATGGTTAACTAAGCAACGCACTTCCTGAGGGTCTAATATTCCATCAAATTTTCCATGTACGTGCCATAGACAAAATAATAGTGCTTCCTTAAACTTGCTTGGATAAGGATGATACTGTTCAATGTAAATTTGAGCACTATGTATTAGAATTTTTGCAGCTTCTTCTGGCTTGCCATCAGAAAGGAAACTACGAAATTCGTCCTCTGATAATTGTATGTTTCCAAGCAAGTAGGGCTGCATAGCGGTATCATCCTGATAACAAAACAAGATTTTTTCCGGGGAAAAAAAAGATCGTTCACATGCCTCTGTTGCTTGGCGAAATGCTAAATCAATATGTTTATCAAATTGTTCTGAAAAAGCGCTGATTCCAACCACGAAGGGATAAGCATCAAAATGTTGACAAGTTTCGTTCAACATTTTGAAAAAAAATCCTGGTGGTTGAGCAGCACAACTAATGATTGTAATAACTGCTCCATCACGATAACCACAACGAAAGGTATAAGCATTTCCCCAGCCCTGTACCAATTCTGTCAGCATCTTCTTCCATGCATTTTGCATTTTTAAATCCCACATATATTGTACTGATTTCACACATACAACAACCCCTGAATTGAATAGTTTCAAACTTTGAAGTATTTCTCTGCTTTTAGAGATAGACATATACCCACTTATGATTTGTTCCATCTCTTTTTCAATGCTATCAAGACGCAACTGTTCAAGCATTTGCAATTGATTTTGCTCGTTTCGATATTTTTCTTTATTGCTTTGTACCCGCTTTTCAGCTATTTCTAGGGCATGCAGCAATTCTTGTGAATCAAGCGTTTTAAGTAGATAACCATCTACGCCAAGATGTATAGCTTTTTGGGCATATTCAAATTCTCCATATCCAGATAAAACGAGAGTATACAAATTTGGATAAAGTTCTTTTGCTTTAGCTAGTAGCGTCAATCCGTCCATATTAGGCATCTTGATATCCGAAATTAAAAGATCGATAGGAAAGTCGCGAAGAATCTGCAACGCACGGTATCCATCTCTTGCGCTAAAAATGATGTACGAAGGTTTAAATATTTGGATACATCCTGCCAGATTCTTCAGCTGAACCGGTTCATCATCCACAATCATAATTTTCATTACCAACCCCCCTATAATTATAGCACATGCAACGTCGAAAGATTGTTTTACTTTCTTTGTAGGACTATAATACATCTTGGACAAGCGAATAAAAAGATATGAGAGATAGGTTCCCATGGGTTAAGGTTAAGGTGTCACACCAACTTTACGGAAGGAGACCATAGCAAGAGTATAACACAAGACATGGCGTATCGGCAATCTCTGATAAAATATGCAGAGAAATATGGTGTCAGCCGCGCCAGCCGAAAGTACAACAAAAGTCGG
>ERZ827490.3713-NODE-3713-length-13289-cov-2.703038_pt1 | contig 13289 bp, 7 predicted proteins | sample MGYA00519770_ERZ827490 | MGnify/ENA primary metagenome ERZ827490 (study PRJEB31778, sample SAMEA3449324) | human gut metagenome | biome: human gut; feature: human-associated habitat; material: faeces | place: United Kingdom | collected 2010/2012 ...
CTCGATGTCGAGGTGAAGGAAGGCGAAGGCGAGTGGACGGCCTGGAACGACTGGGCGAAGAACGATGGCGAGCGCCAGGACAAGGTCAGCGTCTCCATTTCCCCTGAAGGCAGCGGTATGGCGGCGAAGGTGACGATGGGCTCGGTCTTCATCACGGGGACCCCCGCAAAATCAGGTACCTATCAGGTCGTTGCCACGGTGACATCCGGTGCTCGCACGGAGCAGAGCAACGCGGTCGAGATGCGCATCTACGACAACGACAAGACGCTCGCCGAGCGCATCGCTGACCTTCCCGAGGGCACGACATCGTGGGACATGGAGCCCTATACCATCGCCGAGACGGGCAACGCGACCGTCCCCACCACGCTGACCGATATCTACGGCTCGCACGAGTCCGGCACGTACGGCACCATCGGCAAGGGCGAGAACGGGAACTTCGGCACCGAAACGCTCACCATCCCTGCTGGCGCCGATGTCACGCTGCACAACATGAAGGTGCTTTCCAGCGTGAAGATCGTCGTTGAGAAGGGCGCGAAGCTCACTCTTGACGATTCAGTGGCGTACGGAACGGTCGAAGTGAACGGCGGCACGGTTTCCGCGAAGAACTCCTCGTCGTTTGTGGGCCAGATCGTGCTCAACGATGGGTCGACGCTCAAAGACGCCACGATTGTCTCGCACGCTAACTTCCTCTCCGATGGAAATTACCAGGTCAAGGCTCCCGAGGCGCCTGTCGTAGTAAATGGGAACGTTACGTTCGAGGGCGCGAACTCGATTACCGGTTGCAACATCACGTCGGGCAGCGATGCCCAGTCCGCTCTCGTGGTTGGCAAGGGCGCGACGGTGACTATCCCGGCGGGCTCTTCGCTTGTCGCCAAGGGCGGCTCGGTCGACACGACCGGCGGCAACGGCGGAGCGGGCGTGAAGCTCGACGGAGGCTCCATCGTCGGCGAGGGCTCGCTGACTGCCACGGGCGGATCGGTCGGCCTGGGGCTCGGCAACGGCGGCGCGGGCATCGGCGGCCAGGGCAAGGTCGGCGTTGCGACCGTCGTTGCCACGGGCGGCAACATCCCCGCGGCGGGCGAGGGCTCGATAGGCGACTCCTCCAAGTACAAGGCGGGCGATGGCGTGGCCGCCGACGTTGCGGTGTCCCAGAAGTCGGACATCACCGTCGCGGGCGGCCAGGGTGCGACTCCCGGCAGCTCGGAGGTCGCGAAAACCTACGACCCCGATGCGGAGGGTTCCGATCCTGCCCCCTCTATCGAGAAGCGCTTCAGGGATGTTGACCCGAATGCGTGGTACGCGCCCGGCGTGAAGAAGGTCGCGGATGCCGGGCTCATGCGCGGATACAGCGAGGTGTCGCTGTTCGGCGTCGGCGCGTCGCTCACGCGATCCGAGCTCGCGATGGTACTCTGGCGCTATTCCGACCCGGCAGCCGAGGGCTCCTATGACGCAAGCGCTGCCAAAAACGAGACCTCGCTTCCCGACGTTCGCGACGGCGTGTGGTACACGGGTGCGGTGAACTGGGCGGTTGCGAACGGCGTCATGAACGGCTATGCCGACGAGACGGGCGCGCGCACGGCGTTTGGGCCGGATGACGCGGTGACGATGGAGCAGCTTCTCCAGATTCTCGCCAACTTGAAGGGTGCGTCCAATGCTGACGAGGCGGCGCTTTCGTCCCTCATCGATGCCGAGAGCATTTCTCCTTGGGCGAGATCCGCTGCGGCATGGGCGATTCAGCAGGGCGTGGTCAGCGGGTACGAGCTGCCCGACGGCACGCATCAGCTCGTACCGGGCGAGCGCATCGCGCGCGAACGCGTTGCCGTGGTGCTCTCGAATGCGCTCGAGAAGGGTATTCTGTAGGAACCTACTGTAAGAAGAGCGTGCGCGGGCTTGAGGGCTGCTAAATCGGTTCCCAGACGCGCACGCAGCAGTACTGCTGCGATTCGCCCTGAAGCGTGGTGTTGTCGATGTTCGAGTACGTGACGACGCGCTTGACCGAGCCGGTCGACGCCAGGTAGTCGCCGAAGCTCGGCGCGCCCGACTTCACCTCCAGCAGGAAATACTGCTTGCTCTCGGGGCTGAACCCGCACACGTTGTACGAGTCCTTCGCGATGATCCACCCACCGCACCATGCAGGCGGGGCGGTGGGGGTCACGCCATGACGGAACCACGGAACCAGGCTGTACGAGGCGTTGCCCTGCGCGTCGGTGTCGGGCTGCACGGTGCTTGCGGGAATGTATGTTCCCAGGTTGGCGATGCCTTCGCCGAAATTGTAGATCGCTTCGAACGAGAACATGAACCCCGTGTCGCCGTAACCCGCCTCGAGTGGCTTCATCGAAGAGGGAAGCACGAGGGAGTCGACCACGCTCGCGGATTGCGCGTCGATGCGCGTGAGCTGATAGCGCGATGAGGATGCCGCGGCGCGCGGGGTGATGACGACGGAGTCGCCCGTCGCATAGGGCGGTGTGCACATGCGGCCTTTCGAGGTGTAGGCCTCCTCGGTATCGCTTGAGCCAAAACGTGCTCTCATCAGGCGTGACGCTTCCTTGCTCGCCGATCCGTCCTTCTTGGGGAGAACCTGCCAGAAGGCGTATCCGCTCGATGCGGCGAGCGTCGGGGTCTCCCAATCGGCGTCGCCCTCTTCGGCCAGTGCCGCCGTCCCGAGCTCCCCGTTCGAAAGCGCGGCGCTGTAGATGCGCCAGGTGCCGTCGAGGATGTTCGCCTCGGTCCACACGACGCCGGTCGCGCACGCGCGCACATCGTAGATCTCGAAACCTTCTTCTTGGCCTTTCGCCTGGGAAATCGCCGTGGTCTGGTTGCCTGACGAAAGGGAGAGCAACACCACCTTCGTAAGCGGCTTCGAGCCGTCGGTGGGCACGAGGCACGCTGCGAGGGAATCGTCGCTTGCCCAGACGAGCGTTCCGTAGGGAAGCTCGTAGGTTCCTGAAAGCCCGAGCACGGTGCTCGAATCCTCGATTTCGGTGAAGTCGCCCGGCGTCGCGGCAGAACACGACGTGACGGCGTCCTTCGAGACGGCCAGCGTGTTGAAGGTGGGCTCGTTCGCCTTCGAGGCGGCGTTCACTCCCACGCCGATGCCCCCGCCGACAACGGCAAGGGCTCCGATGCCGATCGCGCCGTAAAGGAAGTGCCGTCGGGTGAGAAGGACCTGCCCACCGCCTGGGGCGGGCACCTTGATGCCCTGCTCCGAGCGCCCTTCGGCGACGCGGACCGTCGGTGCGTGCGTTGCATGCGCCGCACGCGGGCGATAGCTCGCAGAAGTGCCCCGCCTCGTGCTTTGGCGAGGGCTTCTTTGCGCGTGCGCGCTGTTTTTTCCTGGAGTGGGTCTTTTCGTTGGCATGGTGGTAATTGTGTCATTTCGCCTACGCCTCGCGCGAGAATACGCCCAATTGCTACAATAAACCCAAAGACGAATCTGACGGTCCGCCGTAGGCTTTAAACCTTGCGCGCTCCGCCGGCCTCGCGCATGGTCCATGCGCGCAGGAAAATCCCATGTTAGGAGACGTCAATGAACAACGAAACCCGACGCATTCTTCTTGTAGAAGACGAAAAGGCGATCCGCGATGCGGTCGCTGCTTATCTCGAGCGCGAAAACTACTGGGTAACCGCCGTGGGCGACGGCCAGGAGGCGCTTGAGGAATTCCAGAAGCATCATTTCGACCTGGTCGTTCTCGACCTTATGCTCCCACGTGTTCCCGGCGAGCGTGTCTGCCGCGCCATCCGCGACAACTCCGATGTGCCCATCATCATGCTTACCGCGAAGGGCGAGGTGGAAGACCGCATCATCGGGCTTGAGCTGGGCGCCGACGATTACCTGGTGAAACCCTTCAGCCCCCGCGAGCTTGTCGCGCGCGTACGCGCCCTGCTCCGCCGCGTCCATGCCGACTCCGAGCCGCAGCGCGAAGTGCTCGAGTTCGGCGACCTCACGATCGACGTTTCCGGCCACAAGGTTCTCGTGAAGGGCGAGGAAGTCGACCTTACGGCCTCCGAGTTCAAGCTGCTCACCACGCTTTCCCGCTATCCGGGCCGCGTGTACTCTCGTATGGAGCTGGTGGAAAAGGTGCTCGGCTACGACTTCGAGGGCTACGAGCGCACCATCGACTCGCACGTGAAGAACCTGCGCGCGAAGATCGGCGACAATCCGCGCAACCCGAAGTGGTTGCATACCGTCCACGGCGTGGGGTATCGCTTCGAGGACCCCACGAAATCCGGCAAATAGCCTGCGGGTGACCCGTGAGCGAAACGAACCGAGTACATAACGGCTCGGCGTCCGAAGGGACGTCGAGCCCCTCTGCGAATGCGGGCGGCGGGGCTGCCCGCATTCGCGTCATGCCCGACTCTTCCGAGGAGCGGGCTTCAACGGGCGAGTCCCATCAGGGAAAGCTTGCGCGAAAGGAGCGCCGCCGCAAGTTCGGCTGGGCGAGCCTTTCCTACACTGCGCGCGTCACCTTGGCGTTCGCGCTCATCGCCGCGATGACCGGCCTTGTCGCCATCGGCGTCATCTCGTTTGTGTGGGAACAGCATTTCCAAACCTACACCGCGTCCAACATGGAGACCCTTGCGGAGACGACCGCCAGCCGCATCGAGGAGCGCATGGAGGCCGACAGCACGCTCACCATCAAGAGCTCTGCAGCACTTATGCCCGTCGAGGCCGCGCTCGAGGTCACGCCAGGCATCGCTATCAAGGTCGTCGACGAGAACGACGTCGCCGTTTTCGATTCCTCGAACCGCATCAACGGCATCCCGAACGCCACGAGCTCCCTCGAACCGAAGGACGCCTCGAAGGTCGCGCTCGCCAAGATCGTGGTCGACGACAAGGTTGTCGGCTCCGTACGCATTTGGGTCTACGGGTCGGATACGCTTATGCGCGGCCCTGACCAGGAGTTCCGCGAGAATTCCTACCAAGCTATGCTCTTCGCGTCGCTCGTGGCCATCGTGCTCGCGTCGTGCATCGGCTTTTTGTTCGCGCGCAATCTGGTGGCCCCCATCAACCGCATGACGAAGACGGCCCGCGCCATAAAGGAAGGCGACCTCTCGGCGCGCACCGATCTTCACGGCGAGGACGAGATCGCCCGCCTGGGCGAGACCTTCGACGAGATGGCGGAGTCGGTCGAGAAGGACCGCGAGTTGGAGCGCCGTCTCACAACCGACGTTGCCCACGAGCTGCGTACGCCGCTTATGGCCATCCAATCCACCGTCGAGGCGATGGTCGACGGCGTGTTCGAGGCCGACGCCGAGCGCCTCGAGACTGTGAACTCCGAGGTGCAGCGCTTAAGTCGTCTGGTTGACGCGCTCTTGAAGCTCTCCCGCCTGGAAAACCGCGCCACCCCCATGAAAGAGGAAGTGGTCGACGTGGGCGAGCTTATCCAGAGCATCGTCTCCACGCACGAGGCGTTCGTTGCCGACTCGGGGCTCACGTTCGAATACCGCGCCGAGAAAGGTGTGCTCGTCGTGGGCGATCCCGACATGATTCGCCAGGCCACAGCCAACCTCATCTCGAACGCGGTGCGCTACACCCCCGAAGGCGGGCATGTGTCGGTCACCGTGTCGAAGGGCGACATCATGGCCTCGATTGCTGTACGAGACACCGGCATCGGGCTTTCCCCCGAGGAGGCGAAGATGGTCTTCTCGCGCTTCTGGAGGGCGGACGCCGGGCGCAACCGCGCGAGCGGCGGCTTAGGTATCGGGCTTGCGGTCGTGAAGGAAATCGTCGATCGCCATGGCGGCTGGGTGCAGGTCGAGGGCGAGAAGGGCAAGGGCGCCTGCTTCACGCTCCATTTCCCCCTCTACGACGAGCAGCGCACGCGCACCAACGACAAGCGCGAGCAGCAAAGGCAACGCCAGCAGCAAAAGCAGCAGCACCGCCAACAGTTGCTCTCGGGCGCCCGCCAGCAACGCTCGGCCGAAGGAAAATCCGCTTCCAATCGCAAAAAGTAAGGCAGTGCGCGATAATGGGTCGCGACTCATTATCGCTTGTCGGCGCGCGGGGCACTTCTCGTGTGCCGCATATTCACAACGAGGTTTTGAAAGGACCTGAAATCATGAGCGTGATCGACATCGAACCCGATGCGCAAGGCAAAGTTCGCGACCTCTACGATCTGGGTGACCGTCTTCTGGTCGTCGCTTCCGATCGCATCTCCGCGTTCGACTACATTCTCGAGGACGAGATTCCCCATAAGGGCCAGGTGCTCACGCAGCTTTCGTGCTTCTGGTTCAAACTGCTCGACGGTGTGATCGAGAACCATCTCATCTCCGCCGACGTCGCCGACCTGCCGGAGCGCTTCAAGCCCTATGCTGATGCGCTGGAAGGGCGGTTCATGCTGGTCAAGAAGGCCGACATGTATCCCATCGAGTGCATTGTGCGCGGGTATCTCGCGGGCAGCGGTCTTAAGGAGTACCAGGCGCAGGGCACGGTCTGCGGCATCGAGCTGCCAGGCGGCCTCGTGAACTCCTCCAAGCTCGAGACGCCCATCTTCACGCCTTCCACCAAGGCCGAAATCGGCGACCATGACGAGAACATCAGCTTCGAGCGCTGCGCCGAGATTATCGGCGACGAGGCGGCGGCCGAGCTGCGCGATGCGGCCATCAAGGTGTACACCGCCGCGCGCGACCACGCAGCCGACCACGGCATCATCATTGCCGACACCAAGTTCGAGTTCGGACGCGTCGACGGCCGCCTCATCTTGGCCGATGAAGTTCTCACTCCCGACTCTTCGCGCTTCTGGCCCGGCGATGAGTACGAGCCCGGCAAAAGCCAGTCGAGCTTCGACAAGCAGTACGTCCGCGATTGGCTTACCGCCCATTGGGACAAGGAGTCCGGCACCAAGCCGCCCCGCCTTCCCGAGGACGTCATCAAGCGCACGAGCGAGAAGTACATCGAGGCCTACGAGAAGATCACGGGCGAGAAGTTCCCGTTCGCGTAGGGAGCCTCCCCGGTCCGTGCCGACAGGCGGGCATTCCCGGCCGAGCGCGCTGTCTTAAGGGGTCTTCCCGCTTTTGAAGTAAGTGTCCACGAGAAAGAACCATTGCATGTCACAACGTAACTACATGAACGACCGCTACCAGGACGAGGGTCCTAAGGGTACGACGCGCAAGAGCGCGGCCTCGGCGAAGCCGAAGTCGAAAGCTGCCGCCTCGGTGCATATCCAGTCCTCGACGAAGACCCCTCAGGAGAGAAAGGCGGAGCAGAAGGCTCGCCGCAAGGCCGAGCGCGCCAAGCAAAACGAGCTTGACCGCAAGTACTACAATCCGCCCACAGCGGAATACAAGCGCCTGCGCCGCCTTTGGTGGGTCGTCCTGATTGCCGCGGTGCTTATGGTCGCGCTGTCGTGGTTCGCCCGATCGTGGGAGCCCGCGTGGATCAGCTACGTCACGCTCGGCTCGTCCTACGTGCTCATCATCCTTGCGTTCTACCTCGACTTCTCGAAGATCCGCAAGTGCCGCCGCAAGTACCAGATGGAAATGGAATCCCAGAACACCAAGGAAAGCCGCCGCGCCGAGAAGGCAAAGCGCGCAGCCGAGCGCGAGGCGGAAAAACAGAAGGAAGACGCTGCTGCGGAGGTTGCCGAGGAGCAGATCAAGCCCAAGCGCGGCCTGTTCAGCCGCAAGAAGGTCGACGCCGCCGAAGCTGCGAAGCCGGCCGATGCCGCTTCTGCTGCAAAGTCTGCCGACAAGTAATCGCCTGCCACCCTGGAGAGGATCATCATGGTTTCGCGCGTATACGTGGAGAAGAAGTCCGGCTTCGATGTCGAAGCGCAACAGCTGCTCGCCGAGCTGCACACCGCCGTTCCCGAGGGACTTGCGAAGACGGCTCGCCTGCGCCTGATCAACTGCTACGACGTCGAGGGCATCGACGAGGAGCTTTTCGAGCGTTGCATCCCCACGGTGTTCTCCGAGCCGCAGGTCGACGATGCCTCGCGCAAGTTTCCCGTTGCGGGCGTCGAGTTCTCGGACAAGACCGCCAAGCAGCTTGCCGCGGAGGGGGCGGACATTTCCGGGATCGCCGCAGCTCCCGCTAACGTGCACGTGTTCGCCGTCGAGGCGCTGCCCGGCCAGTTCGACCAGCGCGCCGACTCCGCGTCGCAGTGCATCCAGTTCATCAGCCAGGGCGAGCGCCCCGACGTCGCCTTCACGCAGGTCTACGTCATCGAGGGCGAGTGCACCGACGATGCGCTCGCTGCGGTGAAGCACTACGTCATCAACCCGGTCGAGACGCGCGAGGCGTGCCTCGTTGCGCGCGAAACGCTCCAGATCGCCCACCCGACGCCCAAGCCCGTCGAGGTCATCGAGGGTTTCCTCGATTTGGACGAGGCGGGTCTTTCCCAGTTCATCGAGGAGCGCGGTCTGGCGATGGACCTTGCCGACATCGCGTTTTGCCAGCAGTATTTCGCGGGCGAGAAACGCTGCCCGACCATCACCGAGATCAAGATGATCGACACCTACTGGTCGGACCACTGTCGCCATACCACGTTCGGCACCGAGCTCACCAACGTCGTGATCGACGACGAGCGGGTGCGCGAGACCTACGAGCGCTATCTTAAGCTGCGCCATGAACTCGGCCGCGACGAGAAGCCCATCTGCCTTATGGACATGGGCACCATCGGCGCGAAGTGGCTGAAATCCCAAGGCATCCTGACCGGCCTCGACGAGTCCGAGGAAATCAACGCCTGCACGGTGAAGTGCACGGTTGACGTCGACGGGAAGGACGAGGACTGGCTCTACCTCTTCAAGAACGAGACGCACAACCATCCCACCGAGATCGAGCCGTTCGGCGGCGCGGCCACGTGCCTGGGAGGCGCTATCCGCGACCCGCTTTCGGGGCGCAGCTACGTGTACCAGGCGATGCGCGTCACTGGCGCGGGTGACCCCACGGTCTCCGTGTCGGAAACGCTTGAAGGCAAGCTTCCTCAGCGCAAGCTCGTGACGACGGCTGCCGCCGGCTACTCGTCCTACGGCAACCAGATCGGCCTGGCCACAGGCTCTGTCCACGAGCTGTATCATCCAGGCTACGTCGCCAAGCGCATGGAGATCGGCGCCGTCGTCGCGGCAACCCCGGCCGATCATGTGCGTCGCGAGAAGCCCGAGCCGGGCGACGTCATCGTCCTTTTGGGCGGGCGCACCGGCCGCGATGGCATCGGCGGCGCGACCGGTTCCTCGAAGGCACACAACCTGGAAAGCCTCGAGCATTGCGGTGCCGAGGTGCAGAAGGGCAACGCCCCTGTCGAGCGCAAGCTTCAAAGGCTGTTCCGCCGCGGCGAGGCCTGCCGTCTCATCAAGCGCTGCAACGACTTCGGTGCGGGCGGCGTGTCGGTTGCCTTGGGCGAGATCGCCGACGGCCTGCGTATCAACCTCAATAAGGTCCCGAAGAAATACGACGGACTTGACGGCACTGAGCTCGCTATCTCGGAGAGCCAGGAGCGCATGGCTTGCGCCATAGCCGCCGCTGATGTGGAAGAGTTTCTCGGGTATGCCAAGGAAGAGAACCTCGAAGCCACGGTGATCGCCGAGGTCGTCGCCGAGCCGCGCGTGCGCATCTTCTGGAACGACGAGGCCGTCGTCGACGTGAGCCGCGAGTTTTTGGCATCGAACGGTGCCCCGAAGCATCAGGACGTTCATATCGAGGCAGGCAGCTCCTATGAGCGCACTTGGGCGGGCGACACGTTCACCGAGCGCATGGAATCGCTCGTGAGCGACTTGAACGTCTGCTCCAACAAGGGTCTCTCCGAGCGCTTCGATTCCACGATCGGCGCGGCTACCGTGCTCATGCCGTTCGGTGGAAAATACCAGCTCACGCCCGCGCTCGCCATGGTGGCGAAGCTGCCGGTCGACGGCGAGACCACGACGTGCTCCGGCATGGCATGGGGCTTCAACCCCTATCTCACCGAGAAGAATCAGTTCGTCGGCTCCTATATCGCCGTCGTCGAGAGCGTTTCGCGCCTGGTGGCCACGGGCTTCAAGCGCGAGGACATGTACCTTACGTTCCAGGAATACTTCGAGCGCCTGCGCAACGAGCCTGCTCGCTGGGGCAAGCCTGCGGCTGCCGTTCTCGGTGCGCTTCAGGCGCAGCTCGATCTGGGGCTGGGCTCGATCGGAGGGAAAGACTCCATGTCGGGCTCCTTCGAGGACCTCGATGTTCCCCCGACGCTCGTGTCCTTCGCCACTGCGGTCGGCAAGGTCGATCGCGTGACGAGCCCTGAGTTCAAGGGCGCTGGCCATAGGGTCGCGCTCATCGCTCCGCGCTGCTACGACGCCGATGATGTGGCGCCCGCTGCCGAGGACGAGCTTGCGGCGATCGCCGCGGTCGAGGGCCTTATCGGCGAGGGTGCAGCCCTTGCCGTGTCGACGCCTGGTTACGGTTGCGCGGCGGAGTCGCTGTTCAAGATGTGCGTCGGCAACGGAATCGGTGTGGCGCTCGAAGAAGCCGACGCCGATGCGCTCTTTATTCCCTCATACGGCAGCTTCATCGTCGAGCTGGCCGACGGCGCGGTGCTTCCCGAGGCGACCGAGTGCCTCGATGTCGCCCTTCTCGGCACGACGACCGAAGATTACGTGCTCTCGGTCGCGGGAGAGAGCGTCGATTTGGCTCGCTTGCAGGATGTATGGGAAGGCGCGATCGAGTCGGTGTTCCCGTATCGCAGCACTGCTGCCCAATCGGAATCCAGCGCCACCGACGTTGCGCCCATCACGTGCGACGACAAGCTTCCGCTCACGTATAGCGGTTCGATCGCGAAGCCGCGCGTCATCATCCCCGTGTTCCCGGGGACGAACTGCGAGTACGACACGGCGCACGCGTTCGAGCGCGCCGGCGCTCTGCCGACCACGCTCATCGTGAACAACTTGACGCCCGATGCGGTCGCCGAGAGCATCGCCGCCCTCGCTGCTGCCATCCGCGAGAGCCAGATCGTCATGATCCCCGGCGGCTTCTCCGGCGGCGATGAGCCTGACGGGTCGGCGAAGTTCATCACGGCGTTCTTCCGTGCTCCCGAGGTGACCGAGGCGGTGCGCGATCTGCTGCAGAACCGCGACGGCCTCATGCTCGGCATCTGCAATGGATTCCAGGCGCTCGTCAAGCTCGGCCTTGTGCCTTACGGCGACATCGTTCCCATGACCGATGAATGCCCGACGCTTACCTTCAACACGATCGGCCGCCATCAAAGCCGCCTCGTCCGCACGCGCGTGGCGTCGTCGCTTTCCCCGTGGCTTTCCGAGTGCAAGGTGGGGGACACTCACACCGTTGCTATCAGCCATGGTGAGGGCCGCTTTGTGGCAAGCCCCGAGCTGATCGAGAAGCTCATCGCGAACGGCCAGGTAGCGACGCAGTACGTCGATGCGGAGGGCAAGCCGTCGATGGACCTTTCGGTCAATCCCAACGGCAGCGTGCTGTCCATCGAGGGCATCACGAGTCCCGATGGTCGTGTGCTCGGCAAGATGGGCCACACCGAGCGTTCGGGCGCTGGGCTCTATCGCAACATCCCGGACTTCACGTATCAGCCGCTCATCGAAGGCGGTGTGGAGTACTTCAAGTAAGTGGCGGGCGGCGACCGATTCCGGCATGGTCGCCACTCCCCGATGGAATATGTTGAAGCGCGGGCAATCGGAGCCCGCGCTTCATTTACGTTACAATGCAAATCGCAATCAAGCTAAACGAAGGAAAAGGTGGGCGCAATGGCAATGCAGGCTGCTGAAGGCACGAGGGACTTTCTACCTGACGAGGCGGCGTTTTGGCTGCATTTTAAGGAGACGGCGTTCTCCGTTTTCGCCCGTTACGGGTATGTGCCCATCGAGACACCGATATTCGAGCAGACCGACCTGTTCGTCCGCGGCATCGGCGAAGCGACCGACGTTGTGTCCAAGGAGATGTTCACCGCCGTGTCGGGCGAGAACCTGAAACGCCTCATCGACGGCGGTACCATCAAGAGCAAAAGCCGCCTGTCGCTTCGTCCCGAGGGCACGGCCGGCGTCGTGCGCGCGGTGGCCCAGCATGACCTCGTTCCCCAGGGTGGCGCGCCCGCGAAATTGATGTATGCGGGCCCCATGTTCCGCGCGGAGCGTCCGCAAAAGGGACGTCAGCGCCAGTTTAACCAGGTGGGCGTGGAGTGTCTGGGAGCCGAGGAGCCGACGATCGACGCCGAGGCCATCATCATGCTCATGCGCTTCTACGAGACAATCGGTATCCCGCGCGAATCGATGCGCCTGCTCATCAACTCGATGGGGTGCGAGAAGTGTCGTCCCGCCTATCGAGAGCTCGTCCGCTCCTATATGAACGAGCATGCTGATGAGCTGTGCGAGACGTGCATGACGCGCGCCGAAATCAACCCGCTGCGCGCGTTCGACTGCAAGAACGAGGGCTGCGCTCACGTAATGGAGAGCGCTCCGAAGATTTCGGACCATCTCTGCCCGGACTGCCGTGAACATTACGAAGCGGTGAAGGCCTATCTTGATGCTGCCGGCGTCGCCTACGAGGAGGACTATAAGCTGGTGCGCGGCCTGGACTACTACACGCGCACCGTGTTCGAGGTCCAGGTGGACAACGGCATGGGAAGTCAGAACGCGATCGGCGGCGGCGGTCGCTACGACAAGCTCGTCGAGGAAGTGGGCGGACGTCCGACGCCGGGCCTTGGGTTTGCGCTTGGATATGAGCGTTGCGCGCTTGCGCTGCAGGCAGCGGGTGTTGAATTTCCCCGTGCCCAGCATTGCGACCTGTTTGTCGCCTGCGTCGACGATTCGGTGCACGCTGAGGCATTCTCGCTCGTGCAGGCTTTTCGTGATGCGGGGCAGTCTGCCGACATGGATCATCAGAAGCGCAGCCTGAAAAGTCAGTTCAAGCTTGCCGACAAGCTGAACGCGTCGATGGTCGCCATCCTCGGCCCCGATGAGCTCTCCGAGGGCAAGGTGAAGGTGCGCAATATGACGTCGCACGCGGAGCGTCTGGTCGACCTTGCTGCGGTGAAGGCAATCCTAGCGAAGTTCTCCAGCGAGGGCGCCGTCCTCACGCCGGAGCAGATGGGCGAAGTGCTCACTGAGGTTGAGTAGAGCTAAGAAGGAAGAGAACTGTTGGGCGAATGCCGTAGGCGATCGTCTCATCCATTCAAGAGGCCGGGTGCTCGAGAAGCGCTCGGCCTCTTTCTATAGCAAGGGTGCCACTATAGAGTGGGAAATATCTCTGCGTGGCAGAAAGCTACTATATATAGTGACGCGCCGACCCCTTCGGCGGATTTCGCTTCGAATGATTCTGCCCGGCAGTTGCTCGGAGTGCCTAGGGACCGGGCTCG
>ERZ827490.3716-NODE-3716-length-13281-cov-5.534251_pt1 | contig 13281 bp, 12 predicted proteins | sample MGYA00519770_ERZ827490 | MGnify/ENA primary metagenome ERZ827490 (study PRJEB31778, sample SAMEA3449324) | human gut metagenome | biome: human gut; feature: human-associated habitat; material: faeces | place: United Kingdom | collected 2010/2012 ...
GCTGGTATCTGGTCCACACCCCCAATGGAAAAGAGCGCGAGACCTGCGAAAAGGTCCGCCGCATTATCCCGCACGAGCTGATGCAGGACGCTTTTGTGATGCAAAAGGAGTTCTGGTTTAAGCGGGACGGCGCCTGGTCGCTCCAAACCAAACCCATGTACAAGGAATACTTTTTCGTCGCTACGCACGATGCCGCCGCGCTTGATAGGGCTTTGGCCCAGCTGAGCTTTGGCTGTCGCATCGCCGGCAGTAGGGAGCGGGCGTACATGCCCATGCCGGACGATGCACAGGACTGGTACCGCAGCATACTGGACGATGACGGCGTGGTGCGCAACAGCGTCGCGCGCATAGAAGACGGCGTGCTGCACATAGAGCAAGGGCCCTTAGTGGGGCAAGAGGCCCGTGTAAAGAAGATCGACCGTCATAAGCGCTGGTGCCTGGTGGACGTGGGCGAGGGCGATTTCCGCTTTAGGGAAGTTCTTCCGCTCGACGTGCCGATAAAAACGTAAGGGGCGTTGTACCGGCTATTCGTTCGTATTTTGAATTCATCGATGGGGGGGGGTCCTGGAATCAGGGACGTGGATTTGAACTTGACTAGTAAAGAAGCAACAGGGCAAAACGCGCCGGTGGGGGCCGCGCTTGTTGCCCAGGCCATGAACGGCGGCGACATGAGCGTGCGCTACAAGGCCATGCAGACCGTGAAGGACTGGGACCGCACGCGCCTGGGCTACAGGGCCGTAAAGCGCGCGTTCGACATCGTGTTCAGCGGCTGCGTGCTGGCCGTCATCGCCATACCCAGCCTGGTGCTCGCCGCGGCCATCCGCCTGGAGAGCGTGGGCAACCCGTTCTACAGCCAGATTCGCGTGGGCCAGATGCATCGCGACGGCAGCCTGTCCATCTTTCGCATGTGGAAGTTCCGCAGCATGTACAAAGACGCCGACGAGCGCCTCGCCGAGCTCAAGGGGCAGAACGAGATCGCCGGCGCCATGTTCAAGATGAGGAACGACCCCCGCGTCACCAAGATCGGCAAGTTCATCCGAAAGCACTCCATCGACGAGTTCCCGCAGTTCCTCAACGTGTTCCTGGGACAGATGTCCGTCGTGGGCCCGCGACCGCCGCTACCAAACGAAGTTGCCGAGTACACCGAGTTCGACCTGCAGCGCCTGGCCGTGAAGCCGGGCATCACCGGCTGGTGGCAGGTCACGGACCGCAACGACACCGACTTCGACGGCATGGTCCGCCGCGACGTGGAGTACATCGCCAAGCGTGGCGTGGTCACTGATTTAAAAATCGTTCTCCTCACAGTCGTTGAGGTCTTTACCGGTGGCGGTGCTTGCTAAATGAATGAACCGATTAGGGTAGCTCAGGTTGTTGGCAAGATGGTTGGCGGCGGCGTCGAGGCTGTCGTCATGAATTACTACCGCCATATTGATCGCAGCAAAGTGCAGTTCGATTTTCTTGTCGATTCCGATTCGACGCTTGTTCCGCGCGAAGAAATCGAATCGCTCGGTGGCAGGGTTTTTGAGATACCGCCCTATCAGCATGTAGTTGAATACCAGCGAGAGCTTCAGCGTCTCTTTAAGCAAGAGGGCTGGAAGATTGTCCACAGTCACATCAACGCGCTTTCGGTCTTTCCGCTTCGTGCCGCGAAGAAGGTGGGCGTTCCTGTGCGTATTGCACACAGTCACTCTACGAGTGGAAAAGGCGAATATGCCAAGAACGCTCTGAAGGCCGTGCTGAAAACGCAATCGAATCGGTATCCAACGCACCGATTTGCATGTAGTCAATTTGCCGGTGAATGGCTTTTCGGTAAAGCTGCACACTTTGAGGTCGTATATAACGCAATTGATTTAGATCGCTTCCGCTTCAATGTGGAGGCTCGCGCGGAAGCGCGAGCCGACCTGGGCCTCGTCGACAACCAGTTTGCCATTGGGCATGTGGGGCGTTTTACCGCGCAGAAGAACCATGTGTTTTTGATTGACGTTTTTACCGAGGTCGCAAAGCGCCGCGACGATGCCGTCCTGTTGCTTGTCGGTACCGGCGAAGCCGGGGCCTCCGTAAAGGCCTTGGTGGACGAACGCAGTCTTACCGATCGCGTTAAGTTTTTGGGACAGAGAAGCGATGTCAATCGTTTGTACCAGGCGTTTGATGCGTTCGTTCTGCCAAGCCTTTACGAAGGCCTGTGCCTCGTCGGCGTCGAGGCACAGGTGTCTGGCCTGCCGTGCCTACTGAGTGATGCGATTACGCGCGAAGTGGACGTAACGGGGGAATGCAAGTTCTTGTCGATTGATAGCCCTGTCGTGTGGGCTGATGAAATCGATTCTCTCTTGCAGTACTCGTATGAGGGTCGATTGTCTATCTCAAGTGGGCAATTCGCCGATTACAACGTTGAGTTGCAAGGCGAGCGACTGACTCGCAAATACCTAGATCTCTACTCAAGGAATTAAATGACAAACAGTAACTTGGTATCGGTAATTGTGCCGGTATATAACGTTAAGTCTTATCTGCAGGAGTGCTTTGATAGCATTTGCCGTCAAAGTTATCGTAACATCGAGATTATTCTTGTCGATGACGGCTCGACTGATGGTTCTGGCGAGCTTTGTGACGTTCTTGCTGCAAACGATGACCGTGCTACCGTTTTGCATAAGGAAAATGGTGGTCTTTCTGACGCTCGTAATGCAGGGCTGCGTATTGCTCAGGGCGACTGGATTTCCTTCGTTGATAGCGATGACTACATTTCTCCTGTTTTTATCGAGGTTCTTTTTAACGCCTGCCGCGATACGGGATGTCAGATATCTGCTGTTCCGTTTGGTAAGCCGTTCAATGATGGTGATGCTTGCCCTTTGGTGGAGTCTCTTGACCCCGTGGTGCCTGCGAAGGCACTCCCTTCGCCCGATGTCCAGCGTTTGATGTTATATCAGACGCTGGATACCGGTGCCCAGTGGCGCCTTTACGCAAAGGCGCCACTGGGCATTGACCCGTTCCCTAAGGGGTTGTATTACGAGGATCTTGCTAGCGTCTATAAGATTATTCACAAGGTCGATTCCGTTGCCGTTGTCGATTGCCGTGAGTTGTATGCATATCGTATGAGAAGCAACAGCATTATCAGGCAAGAATATCGACACATTAAAGGCGAGTCCGCATTGATAATTGCCGATCAGCTCTACCGCGATATTTGTAATTGGTATCCGGATCTAAGTAAAGCCGCCGCTTCGCGCTGCTTCTCAGTTTGCAGAATGGTGTTTGCGCAGATTCCAACTAAAAATAATCATTCGAGGCAAATTCTAGATGAGGATTCGTTGTGGTCGGTGCTGTCTCTACATCGAAAGGCCGTTCTTAGAGATAGAGAAGCTAGGCCGCGTGAGCGCTTTGCGGCCTTTGTTGCTTATTTCGGAAAAAGCGCATTCAGCTTATTCTGTTGCGTGGCTCGAGGTCTTGGATTGCTTCGCTAACGCTTAACCTCGGAGCTAATTGAAACTATTCAAGGGGCTGTTTCATAAAAATGATGACTGATTTCAAGGAAAGCCTGAAGGTAAATGCTGCTGATTCATGTTATTACGCAGCTTTTACTATGTACTGTTTTTTTCATTTAATGGAGCGTACGAATTATGTGTACATGTTTGGAGTCCCGATGGACGCCATTGGCAAAATCGCCAATGCACTCATGCTCATCTTGCTCCTAGTACGGTTTTTCAGTATTCGATTTTCAACTGAAGCCCTAGTTTGTTCAGGCGTAGTATTTCTTGCAACACTAATTACTTTAGGTGTTACTAAGTCGTGGATACCCCTTTCTGTCTGCTTATTTATTATTGCTGGGAACGATATTGATGTTCGCCGGTTGACGCGGATTGTCTTGGCTGTAACTGTTCTAGTTTTTTTAATCGTTGCGTTTGGTTTGATTTCTGGATCAATCAGTTCGATTGATTCAATTCGTCCCGGCGAAACGAGGGTACGCCATTCGCTCGGCTTTAATCAGGTAAATGCTCTCGGTGCTGTTTTGGCTCGTATATGTACGTGTGTTGTTTATCTACGTTGGAATAAAGAACCCTTTCTTTCGGCACTTTTAACTGTTGCTTCGGTTTCTTTCCTTGAGATGGTCGCCAACTCAAGGACCGCTGAGCTGTACCTTCTGCTGCTGATTTGTTTCCAATTTTATTGTTATATTAGACGGCATTCTTTTGCTAGGGCCAGTATGTCAAGGATGTGCCTTGGACTTATTATCGGTTCCTTTCTATTAACGATTATTTTGCTTTTTGTCTTTTCTCCTTCTAATGGCATACTAATGGCTTTTAGTGAGTCTCTTAGCAACCGTATTTATTCAATGTGGTATCTATTTAAGCAGTATTTGATACATCCTTTTGGTAATGGGTCAATGCTTCTTGGGGCTACCGTCTGGACAGGATCCTCTTATGCCATGCTCACGATTGATAATGCTTGGGCACTTTGGCTTATCAATTACGGGTTTGTTCCTACTTCATTTTTATTAATCGGTTTAATGCTACTTTATGCAAGAGCGCCCGAGGAGTATTTCGATGATGGGTCCCTCATAGTCCTTGCTCTCTATGTTGCATTATTTGGATTCTGCGAGTCGACTGCTTTGGCTGTCGACTATAACCCGCTCCTAGTTTTAATCAGCTATTCCATATTTCGGAATAGACACACACTTTCCGTTTCTTGAGAGGGATGCAATGAAAAAAGTTTCAATTATTACTCGTCATAACGTTCTCAACTACGGGTCTGTCCTACAGGCTTATGCTACGCAAGAAGTTGTTAAAAACTTGGGGTACGATCCTGTTGTTGTTGACTATCGGAGACGTGCCGAGACCCTTGATTCTCTTGTGAAGCGTTATTCGGAAGGTAGGTCTCTTCCTCATCGCATCTATAGGAACACGGTTTGGCGTTTGCTGTACGGTGCAGGTGAAAAGCGTTTTAAGAGCATGAGAGAGCAGTATCTGACTCTTTCTCCGCATTGTGATGAAACAAGCATCGACGCCTTGCTACCTAACACAGATATCTATTTGACTGGCAGCGATCAGGTCTGGAATGAACTTGGCGATGGCTCTCTAGATCCGGTATTCTTTTGGGGCGGGCTTTCTAGGGTCGAGGGAAAGAAGGTCGTATCCTACGCCGCTAGTTTTGGACGTGGTGGCGTTGTAAAGGGGTATGAGTCGCAAATTGGTAACTGGCTCAAGCGCTACGATGCCATTTCCGTCCGCGAGGATTCAGGTAAGGATATCGTTGAGAGCTACGGTCTCAAAGCTGAGCAGGTTTTGGATCCGACCCTGCTTCTCAATCGCTCCGAGTGGAACAAGATTGCCAGTGAAAAGGCTCCCGTTGAAAAGCCGTACGCCCTCGTCTATAACCTCCATCCTGATTCAGATATGCTGCAGTACGTTAAAGATAAGACCGCTGGCTCCAATCTTGAGATTGTAAGTGTTTGCCCTACGTTTAGGAGAAGAGTAGGAAAACAGGTCGTTCTTCCGCCCCTGGAGGATTTCCTTGCGCTGTTTAGGGATGCATCCTGCGTATACACGGATTCATTCCACGGCACTGCTTTTTGTATTAATCTCGGCACCCCATTTGTTGAGATCTTTCCAAAGGCTAATGCCGCGCGAAATAAATCTGTTCTTAGGCTCTTTGGCCTAGAGCATAGGGCCTGGGACACGTTCCAAGGCAATGCTTGGGACGACGATATCGATTGGCAGCATGTTGGCGAGGTTCTTGATGGGGAGCGCAACCGCAGCCTCTCCTGGCTTGATCGCGCGTTGAAGGAATAGATGAATGCAAAGTATCTGCGAAGACAAAATGTGTGCGGGCTGCATGGCATGTGTCGATGCCTGTCCTAAAGATGCAATCGCTGTTCTTGAAAGGCGCGAGTACTATACCCCCAGTATCGATCAAAGCAAATGCATTGATTGCGGTAGGTGCACGGCTGTATGCCAACAGTGCAATCCGCCTCAAGGCTCTAAACCTAGTAAATGGTTGCAAGGATGGGATTCTAACTCTGAGAGCAGGGGAACCTCCTCATCGGGCGGCTTGGCTGCCGCGATTATCCGAGGGTTTATTTCTGCCGAAGGAGTAGTTTGCTCTTGCTGTTTCCGGGACGGTCAGTTTGGGTTTGAGTTTTCTAGCTCGATTGCGGATGCCGTTAAATATAAAGGATCCAAGTACGTTAAAAGCAATCCAATTGGCTCTTACGCTCGTATCAAAAAATTGCTGGTTGAGGGTAAAGAAGTCTTATTTGTAGGATTGCCTTGCCAAGTGGCTTCTCTTAAAAACTTTGTCGGCAACAAGCTTCTTTCGAGTTTATATACGGTTGATTTGATTTGCCACGGTACTCCTTCGCCTGCGATTCTCCGTCAATTCCTGAGTGAGAATGGGATTGACATGAATCAGCTTGAGTCGATTGAGTTTCGTTCTAAAGGCAGCTTTCAGCTAAGGGAGAACGAGCGAACGATTGATTTGCCCGGTGTTTTGGATGGGTATACAGTAGCTTTCTTGGCGGGGCTGGACTATACGGAAAACTGTTATCACTGCAGATATGCAAGCATTGAAAGAGTTTCTGATGTTACATTAGGCGATTCCTGGGGGACGAATCTTACTGAAGAAATGCGTCGGGGTGTCTCCCTGGTTTTAATCCAGAATCAAAAAGGACAGCGACTGATAGACCTTGCTGGTGCTGAGTTAATGATGGTTGATATCGAGACCGCCATTAAGAATAACGGTCAGTTGAGGAGTCCCTCCGAGAAGCCATCTGCGCGAGTGCGATTCTTCGAGGACCTTTCATGCGGGAGATCAATTACCGATGCGGTAAGAAGGTCTTTGCCCAAAAGGTATTTCAAACAATCGCTTAAACGTCTGCTAATTCGCATTGGTTTGCTCAAGCGCGGGGGGGGGGTACGGAATTAAGGTCTCATTAGCACCTGATTCCAACCCCTTGCATAACATTAAAGGAAGCATTCAATGAAGATTCTTCTAATTGGTGAGGTCACAGGCAATACTGGACCTTCAAATGTACATAAGTCATTAGTGGAATATTGGCCTTCTTGCGATTCGATACGGCCGCTATATTCAAAAAGCAAAATCTCCAAGCTATATGAGGCTATTTCTGAGGGTCTTCAGAGCGATGTGATTGTCTCTTGCGGCGCTGGTTGGACGGATATCATTGCGCATCGGGTGCTTTCTGCCTTTGGTAAACCTGTCATTTGCTTTAATCATGGGTACGTCCCTTTTGAGAATGAGATTAACGGTCTCGGTTATAGCGATAGAACTGTCAAGGCAATCATTAAGCATTTGCGTACTGCGGATTTGATCGTTGCGAATTCTTCCCTCCAGGAGAACTTTGTTAAGAAACAGCTGCCTGAATGCTCCGATAAGGTTAAGCACGTTTGCCTTGGGGTCAAAAGGTTTAAACAATGCGGCTTCGAAGGCCAGCGTGAAAATATTGTTGCTGTTAGCGGGGGCACCCGTCCAATTAAGGCCAACGAAATAGTAGCGAAGGCTGTCTCGATTCTCAGAGATCGTGGTGTCGATTGCTCTTTAAGAGTGTACGGGCGACGGTACTCTGATAACTCTTCCTTAGATAATCTCATGGCCTCGGCTGACGGTGAATATAGAGGTCAAGTTGCCTCCGATCAGTTTGTGAACGAGCTTCGAGAGTGCTCGGTATTCGTTATGAATTCTAGGCATGAGGCCTTTGGTCTCTCTGCCCTTGATGCGATTGAGGCCGGATGCTCACTCCTTCTTTCGACTAACTGCGGAATTGCCGAAGTGATGTCGATTCAGGGATCCGATGTCGTGAAAAACTGCGAGGACCCGATCGAGGTTGCCGATAAGATTGAGGGATTGCTTCGAGCTCCTAACTCCAAGCGGCTGTTTGATTCCATCGATTTTGCTGAATGTAGCTGGACCAAAACGGCCGAGACGCTACGAAATTACTGTGCGGAGGTATTAGGGTAAATGGCCGAAAGCAAGAAAGTGACCGTCTCCAAAAGAGATGTGATTTGGAATTATGTCGGCACGATCGCGTCTATGGGCAGTAACTTTTTGCTCTTGCCGTTACTCCTATCTTTTTTATCGAGTGCTCAAATCGGTCTCTGGTACGTGTTCGTAGCCATTTCGGGTTTTGCGCAGCTGCTTGAATTCGGTTTTACTTCTACCTTATCCCGCAACATTCTTTATTGCCTGAGCGGGGCAAAGAAACTGACCAAACAAGGCTGCGACTATTCTTCTGTTGATGGAGAAGTTGACTGGCACTTGATGCGCGTCGTTCTTGATACGTCTAAAACGATATACGCTGTCTTGGGTCTCATCGCGTTATTTGTTGCGGCAACGTTGGGAACTTTCTACGTTTCTTATGTCACCGATTCTTTTTTAATTGAGGGTTCGTTGCCTGCATGGATTGTGTTTGTCGTTTCCATTTTCACTAACTTGTATTTTCTTTACTGTCTCACGTTTCTCCGTGGGCTTGGAGACGTTGCCGGTGAGAACAGGGCTAAAACGCTTGCCAGGATTGGGCAGCTTGCTATTACGGCGGTCCTTCTGTTTTGTGGCTTGAGCCTTCTCGCTGCCGCACTCGGCTTCTTGGCCTACAGCACTTTGCTGAGGCTATTTGCGATTAGGACATTTCGGAGCCATCATGACGTCGAAGAGGGGATTAAATCCGATGCCGCAGCTGTCGCTAAGGACGAAATGCTTGACGTTTTAAAGACGGTTTCGTTTGTGGCGTGGCGTGATGGTGTCGTATCTCTAGCCTGGTATGGCGCCACGCAGGCAACATCGCTGCTTTGCTCGGCTTTCCTAGGGCTTGAACAAACTGGTACGTATTCCGTCATGTTGCAGTTCGCGACGGCGATCCACCAGATTTCAAGCGCCTATTTACGTTCATGCTTTCCCACCTTCCAGTCTGCCTATGTCAGGGATGACAAGCAGACTCAGAAGGCGGTGGTCGAACGCGGTATTTCCTGCTATGTATGCATGTATATTGTCGCTACAGTTCTTGTAACGGCATGCCTGCCGATGCTCACGCTTTTCAAGCATGATTTCATTTGCGATCCAGTTTTGTTCCTGGGCATTGCCCTCTATTACTTCCTGCTTAATCAGCACTCTCTGTTTTGCAACATTATTGTTAGCATGAACGAGATTCCGTACTTCAAAGCGTATTTGGTATCAACTGCTGCTGGAATCTGCGTAAGTTGCGTTTTGTGCGGCGCCCTTAGCTGGGGAGCCTGGGGTCTTGTCGTTGGCCAGGCAATTCCACAGCTCTGCTACAACAATTGGCATTGGCCACAATATGTTCTTAAACGTACCGGGCTTGGATATGTGCAGGCCATCAACAGCGGTTTTGATTGGTGGAAAAAAAGAATGGTTGGGAAAAGAGCCTAATTGCAGAATCTACTTTCGGATTATTTGGAGCCGTTAAAGATATTGAATCCTGTTAGAAGAACTCTGATCTCCTTGTTGAAGGAAGACTTTGACTGGAGGGGTGTAGATGAAAAAGACCGTTTACCCAGCGCTTGATCTTCTGAAGTTGATCATGGCTGTTTTGGTTGTGTCGGTTCATGCTAACCCGTTGTATGGAATTGATGCACCGATCGCCTCACGAGTCGTGAATGTACTTGAAAGCGTCTCGGTTCCATTTTTCTTTGTCGCATCGTCCTTTCTCTGCTTTAGAGGGCTTCGTCCTGCGCAATTCCAAGAGCGCATCTCGGCTGGCTCATGCCGCGTGAGGTCGACGATAAGTAAATTTGTATGGCTGTACTTCGCCTGGTTTTTAGTATATATACCCATCGACTGCCTGGGGTATTGGCTTGATGGAGTTTCGCTGATCAAGGCTATGGTTCTGGAGGCCCGTGGCTTTTTCTTGTTGGGAGAGGGACGGCTATCATGGCCGCTCTGGTATCTCCTTGCTAGCGTTGTCGGCTTCATTTTGGTTTATACCATGCTGAGAAAAGGGATGTCTTCGCGAAACATCCTGGGTATCTCATTTCTGTTCCTTCTTGGGGGCTTTGGATTATCGCTACTCCTTAAGTGGGAGGGGGCTCCGACTGCGATCTCTTTACCCGTCAAGATCTACTCGTTAACGTTTGGAAATACGAGAAACGGCTTATTTGAAGGATTCTTCTATATTGCTCTTGGAATGTACTTTGGAATGAATCCGGAGTCGATTAACAAAATTGATGTCAGAACGATCTCGGCAGCTATTGCTATCGGTTTTCTTGGCTGCTTCCTTATTTCGAGCGACCAACATCTGCTTTTCTGTGCGCTGGTCGCTGGCGGGATAGTTTTGTTGTCTATCAGGGGAGGGGTTCAGAACCAACTTCCGATCTTTACTCGAATGAGGAAGGCGAGCACCGTCATATACCTCACCCATATGGTCTTCATAGCTTTATATGTTTTTGAGATTTGCGGAAGCAGATTATCCGATGTGACCTCGAATGGTGATGTGAATCATTTGGCGCTGTTTTGCTTCACGGTAGTAGCTTCACTCCTTACCGCCGCCGGCGTAATTGTGCTGTCTAAAAGAAACGGCACTATAAAGAAATTCTTCGCGGTCTAATACTTGCAGATAAACAGCAAGTCATTAATTGGCAAGTAAACGCCATGGCATTTATCGCAAATTGACAACCGCATAGCGGAACACGACCCGCGCCCCGTCATATGATTTCTAGCGGCTAAACAATAAATCAATGACGAAGGAGGCGCGGGTCGTGTCAGCGAACATCGTATCAGTCGACGAAGAATCGCTGCGCAAGGACATAAAGAATCTGGTGAGGAAGACCGTCGAGGAGACGCTCAACGCGCTGCTCGACGAGGAGACGTCGGAGCTCGTCGGGGCCGGGCGCTACCGTTGGCGCCTGACCTCGGTCGAGGAGGCCATCGTCGAGTTGTACCTCGTGGGCGTCTCTACCAGGAGGATCGAGGGCGTCTCCGAGCTCCTTTGGGGGGCGCCGGTGTCCTCCGGCACCGTCTCCAACCTCAACGAGAGGGACTTCGCGTCCATCGGGGCCTGACGGCTGATGCCGCTCGATGGCGACTACCCCTTCGTTTTCGTCGACGGCATCTGCCTCAAGCGCAGCTGGGGAGGATCCTACGAGAACGCGACCGCGCCGGTCGCCATCGGCGTCAACTCTGCCGGCGACCGGGAGGTCATCGGCTGCTCCGAGGGATACGCCGAGTCGGCGGACTCCTGGCGCGAGTTCCTCTCCCGGCTCAGGGGGCGCGGGCTCTCCGGCATGCGGCTCGTCACTGGCGACAGATGAGCGGGGACGCTCGGTGCGCTCGAGGAGGTTCTCCCCGGGGCTCGCTGCCGGCGCTGCACGGTGCATTTTTAACGCAACGTGCTGTTAAGGGTTCCCGTGACCTGGAGAAAGGCCGTGGCGCGCATGTCGAAGGCGATCAACGCGTAGGAATCGCGCGAGGCATGCGAAAGGAAGGTCGAGGAGGCGACGGACGAGCTGGAGTCGATGCGGCTCGGGGCGGCCGCGGGGACGGTGTGCGACGGATTTTGCCGAGACGCTTGCCTACACGGAATTCCTGCCTGAGCACTGGCGTCGTATCAGGACGAACAACGGGATCGAGCGCATCAACCGCGAGATCAGGAGGACGAGGGTCGTCGGGACCTTCCCGGACGGCAACTCGACCCTCATGTCGGTGACGGCGAGGCTGAGGTACATAGTGGAGCACGAGTGGGGCAAGAGGGGGTACCCGGACATGTCCAGACTGTAGGAGATGAACGAGCTGAAGGGAAAGACGGAGGGCTAGAAGAGGACGGGGCCGAGGACGGCTAAATCAATTTGCGAAAGAATCTTGACGGTACCGATATGACAGCCCATTAGACAATAGTTAGGTCACTTTAGGAGCGTCGGCATAGGTCGACTCACCCTTTTCTGCTCTCATCATGCAAACTATGTTTTTGCGAAGTGAATTTAGTTATGTGTCTGGCATCTTATGGTTTTCCGCTTGCTAGCGAAGATTGTTATATACAATCTTCGCTAGGTGCAAGCGATTGGTAGTGAGGTGGGTGCAGAAAATGCCCGAATTTGAAAAAGGTCAAATCAGCATTGATACCCCTGCTAAGGCTTCGTTTGATACTCTTTTTAATACTGTTGCGATTAGCTCCATCGATGAGCAAGGCAGGTTAAAGCAAAGTAGGGTCGCCCTGCCCGTTGATGTCGATGCGGTGGCGCAAAAATTGGGGCTAGTTGTTCAGAGGCTTTCTCTTCCTGAGGGTGTTGAAGGTATGCTTGTCAAAGATGAACCCTACGGTCCGTTTAAAGCTGTATTGGATATTGACGATCCGCTTGAAGACGCTCGTTTTACACTTGCACATGAGATTGGCCATTTTGTCCACCAATATCAGGATTTTCCAGGTGGGGAAACTGGTGGCATTCTGGAGAAGCGATCACGTGGGCGTTCAATAGATGAAAACGAACTGTGGGCAGATAGCTTTGCCTATGAGCTCCTTATGCCTACTGCCGTATTTTTAAATATGTGGGCCGAGGATTTAAGTGTTGAAGCGATCGCTGACAGGTTTGGATTATCTACTTCTCAGGTTGCGGCTCGCGCTTTAGAGCTGGGTCTAAAGTGAGCAATAAAAGCAAAGGTAAAGTGAGCAATAAAAGCAAAGGGTCTGCGGACGGTGCACAGAATAATGGCTCACATGATGAGGCTCTTAAAATATATCGATTGGTTGCCAAAGGTATTGAGCGCGATTCCGTTTCTCTTCAGTCCGATGAGGTCACTGACTCACAAATCAAAGATGCTTCTGACAGACGTGAAGCTAATGCAAGAAATCGGAAATTAGAGGCTGAGGCAGATAAACTTGTAGGCGAGAACAACATTCGCAAAACTGTTGCGACTTGGTCTTTAAGGTTTGTAGGACTTCAGATAATTGTCTGCGATGCTTTGATTTCCGCTTACATTTTGTCGAATTTGTTTAGGGGAATTACTGTTCCATCTGAGGTCATATTTGGTGTTCTGGGTACGAGTCTTGTCGAGATTATTGGAATCCTATGGGTTATTACTCGAAGTCTGTTTCCCTTTCACGATGCGCATCGGGATCTCTCTAAAGAAGCGGACGGCCCTTCGCGGCGGCGAACTGTTCGTTTTTGATTATGCATCTTAATCTGATGTTAGTGCTGTTTCTATTGCGATGGGATGCTGTGGGTTTGGAGATGCTTGAGATTTTTTGCCAATCTTGACCCACGCAAGGTTACGGCATGGCATTGGCGATGCCCGCGGCGTCAAGGAGCTTGGAGTAGATGCGCTGGTAGCTCTCGC
>ERZ827490.3718-NODE-3718-length-13281-cov-2.708377_pt1 | contig 13281 bp, 8 predicted proteins | sample MGYA00519770_ERZ827490 | MGnify/ENA primary metagenome ERZ827490 (study PRJEB31778, sample SAMEA3449324) | human gut metagenome | biome: human gut; feature: human-associated habitat; material: faeces | place: United Kingdom | collected 2010/2012 ...
TGCCCCATTTCACGGGCACAGGAAGCGGTTAAATCGATCATATCCTGGGTGTTTGTTATCTTTAAATCCCCATATTTTTCCTTAAACATGTTAAGCCGTGCCGCCCTCTTTAATGCAAGTGAATGCACGGTAAGATTATCCGGTTTTAACGCTTTTACCTGCTCTAAGGTATCCCTGACATCCTCAAGGCTTTCCTCCGGCAGTCCCATGATAAGATCCATGTTAATATCATCGAATCCAAGCTCTCTCGCAAGCTGAAAACTCTCCACGGTCTGTGCCACGGTATGCCTGCGCCCGATGATTTTTAATGTCTCATCTTTCATCGTCTGCGGATTGATGGAAATTCTTGTGATGTCCCATTTTTTCAACGTTTCTAATTTTTCTCTTGTGATGCTGTCCGGACGTCCGGCTTCCACTGTAAACTCCAGACAGTGTGACAGATCAAAGCTGCATCGGATTTTACGGATCAGCCGGTCAAGCTGATATGGCTCCAGTGTTGTCGGTGTGCCCCCTCCAATGTAGATGGAATTCAGATGTTTTTTTCCAAATTTTACTGCTACATAATCCAGTTCTTTTTCCAAAGCATCCAGATAGCTGTCCACTTTCTGTCTCCAGCTCACTAATGGGTAGGATGTAAATGAACAATACAGGCAGGTTGTCGGACAGAATGGGATTCCGATATAAAGACTGTAGCCGTTCTCGTAATCGATCTTTTTTAAGATTTCAAGCTCACGCTCTGCGATATCAATGGAAAGATCGATTTTCTCATCGGATGCAAAGTACGTTTTTTGCATGTAGGCTCTGATCTCTGCCTCCGTTTTTCCTTCCTCTAAAAATTTCATCGGGATTTTCGTTGGCCGGATTCCTGTCAGCGTTCCCCACGGAAGCTTTTTGCCCGTGATCTCTGATAATATCTGATAAAAATTCTGTTTCAATTCGTTTTTCGTTTCCGTGCGGTCTGAAAAATCTACCGGAAAACTTCGGTCATGACTTTCCTGATTTTTTCCCTTCCACTCAATTTTTATCTGCTGTGGCTCATACTCCACCTGAAACTGTAAGGTGATCTCTTCCTCATATTTTTTATCTTCTGCCGTTGCACTCACATTTTCCTCCGGGAAAAATGCTTTGATGAGCGAATGTATGTCATACTCAAATTCCGGCTGGTTTAATTTTGCTAATATCATGCTTTCCTCCTACAAATATGGATTGTACATCCGCTCTGTTCCAATCGTTGTCATATCTCCATGCCCTGTATACACGGCGGTCTCATCAGGAAGCGGCATTAGTTTTTCCCGGATCGCATGGATCAGCTGGGATGCACTCCCCTTCGGGAAATCAGTCCTTCCAATAGAAGTCTGAAAGAGGCTGTCCCCGCTGAATAACGTGTTCTGATATGGAAAATAATAGCAGCAGCCTCCCACCGTATGTCCCGGTGTTAAAAATACCCGTATATGAAATCCTGCAAGATCTATTTCCTGCTCATCTTTTAAATATTCATCGGCATAGAACACAAGCTCGCTTCCCTGCCATCCGCTCAGATTCAGCTGCGGATTTTCCAGTGTCTCTTTTTCTTTTTCCTGCGCGTATATTTTTATATGCAAAAGCTGCGCCAGCTCCCCTGCCCCTGTCGCATGGTCAAAATGTCCATGTGTCAGAAGAATTGCCACAGGTTTCAATCCCTGCTCTTTCACTTTCTCTGCAAGTTGTTTTGCACTTGCACCCGGATCAATGATCAGTACTTCTTTTGTGTCATCATTGATCGCAAAATAGCAATTGGTCTGTACCGGACCTACTACATATATCTGTATACTTAATGGTGCCATCTTTTTCTTCCTCCATAAAAAGATGAAAGAAACCACCTGAGCCAGATCAGCCGGTGGTTCTCTCAATATCAATAATACTGTCTATCTGACGAAGCTTGTCGATCACGCTCGTCAACTCTGCTTTTCCTTTTGTGTTAAATGAAATATCAATGGTTGCGATTCCCTGCTTACTCGTCTTGGAATGGATCGCATTGATATCAATCGCACGCTCTGTAAAGGCTCTTGTGATATCCACGAGAAGCCCGGTACGGTTATTGCAGAATACTTTGATCTCTGCCAGATAAAGACCGGAATTGCCGGATTCTTCATCATGCTGCCACTCTGCATCGATGAGACGTTCTCTCTCCATATCTGAAAGATTGATGATGTTGATGCAATCTGTCCGGTGAATGGAAACACCGCGTCCTCTTGTCACAAATCCTACGATCTCGTCCCCCGGAACCGGACTGCAGCATTTTGAAAAATGGACTGCCACGTCATAAAGTCCCTTTACAATGATACCGCTCTTTGATTTTTTCTCCGGGACTTTTTCTTTATTTTCGGAGATTGTCTCAAGAACTTCCTCGTCTGTAATACGTGCAAGGTGGTCTTTCTTATATTCCTCGTACATGCGGTTCACGATCTGACCTTCTTTTAAACCGCCATGACCAACAGTTGCAAGGCAGGAATTCCAGTCGTGAAAACCATACTTTCGCATGATTTTATCCTGATACTCTGGTCTGTTGATATCGGAAAGGTTGATCCCCTTTGATTTACAACAGGATGCAAGCAGTTCTTTTCCTCTTACGATATTTTCTTCCTTCAACTCACTTCGGAACCACTGATTGATCTTATTCTTTGCCTGGGTACTCTTTACAATATTCAGCCAGTCACGGCTTGGTCCCTTGGAATTCTGAGAAGTCAACACCTCAATCCGGTCACCATTCTGGATCACATAATCAATCGGAACAAGCTTTCCGTTGACTTTGGCTCCGATCATTTTGTTTCCGACCGCCGAATGGATGCTGTACGCAAAATCAATTGGCGTAGAACCGTTTGGCAGGTTTTTTACATCTCCTGTCGGTGTGAAGCAGAAAACCGTATCCGAAAACAGGTCGAGATCACTTTTTAACAGGCTCATAAACTCCTTGTTATCGGACATATCCCTCTGCCACTCTAAAATCTGTCTCAGCCAGCTTAACTTCTCTTCCTCGGTAACGGTCATTGGTGCTGCAGCACCGCCATTATTGCTTGCCTCTTTGTATTTCCAGTGAGCGGCGATACCGTACTCAGCAGTGCGGTGCATCTCATAGGTACGGATCTGGATCTCGAACGGCTGTCCGGTCGGTCCAATCAATGTCGTGTGAAGTGACTGATACATGTTCGGTTTTGGCATGGCAATGTAATCTTTGAACCGGCCAGGGATCGGTTTATACATCTCATGGATGACACCAAGTGCCGCATAACAGTCTTTTACGGAATCCACGATAATACGGATTGCAAACAGATCATAAATCTGATCCAGCGTTTTATCCTGATTCTTCATTTTCTTATAAATACTGAAAAAGTGCTTTGCCCGCCCATCGATCTGCGCCGGAATTCCGGCTTCGTGGATATGTTTTTTTACCTCTTCCACAAGGCTCTGGACATAATCATCCCTGACACTTTTTCTCTGGGCGATCTGATGAACCAGATCATAGTATGCTTCCGGCTCTAAATATTTTAAAGACAGATCGTCTAATTCGATCTTAATTTTGGAAATACCAAGACGCTGGGCGATCGGCGCATAGATATCCATTGTCTCGCGCGCTTTTTCCTTCTGTTTCTCCGGCGTCATGTATTTCAGTGTCCGCATATTATGCAGGCGGTCTGCCAGTTTGATCAGGATCACACGGATATCCTTTGCCATGGCAAGGAACATTTTTCTTAAATTCTCTGCCTGAACTTCCACCTTATCCGCATCGTAGGACAACTGCCCCAATTTTGTAACTCCATCTACCAGCAGTGCAACCTCTGCACCAAACTCCTGTTTGATCTCCTCGTCGGTCATAACGGTATCTTCCACCACATCATGCAAAAGTCCCGCTACGATCGTCTCCTTATCAAGCTCTAACTCTGCTAAAATAATCGCAACGCACAATGGATGGATGATATACGGTTCTCCCGATTTTCTTACCTGCCCCTTATGTGCCTCGTATGCAATGTTGTATGCCTTCTCTATCAGACTGATATCCGTAGATGGATGATACTTACGGACACTGGCGATCAATTCCTGATATAATTTTTCGGGACTCTCAAACTCCTTCATTGGTTTAATACTATTGTCCTCTTCTTTTACGATTTTCTCTAATTCTTCTGATGAAAGTTCTGCCATGTAGATCACCCACTTTATCTATGCTTTTGTGTATAATATATGATTATATTTTATTTTCTATCAAAAATCAACGCTTAAACTTTGCATCCGGCTTCCATCACCATTCTATCTGATAATCTGACATCAGGACGCCGTCTATTTCCCGGTCACCGCAATATGAAAAGCCTAATTTTATGGCAAGTTTTTCAGAAAGAGTATTTTCTTTTTGAATCAGACAGTGCAAGAGATGTACCTGCAGCTCCTCTCCTGCATATTGCATGATCGCCTGACAGACTTCATAGGCATAACCCTGATGTTGAAAGGATGTCCGGATCGCATACCCCAATTCCATATCTCCATTTAACTCTTCGCGATGTTCCACACCAGCCCTGCCGATCAATGTTCCCGTTTTTTTCTCAAAAACGAGCCACATTCCATATCCATAAAAACGATACATATTTTCGATATAGGCTTTCTGATATTCCAGCTCTTCCTCATATTCATATAACCCCTCCATATAGTCGGTCATTCCGGGTTCTGCATACATGGAAAAAAGGGCATCCAGATCAGAAAGCTCCAATTCTCTCACAATACAGCGTTTCGTCTCCAGAATCGTCCACGGGATATTGAAATGTCTCTCATACACGCGCTGTAAAAACGTCATATCGACTTCCTCGAACCCCTCAACGACCATATCGGCATGAAGAAATGTATCCGTTTCCGGCATCTGATAGGCAATCGCTGGAACATTCACATCTCTGGCAAGGTCTAAGAGAGACTGGTTCGAAGATAGAAAAATGATATCTCTGCTCCACTGCTCTGACAGTTGATGACAGGCTTCCTCTTTTTGCATTAATACAAATGTAGTTTGTTTTATTTCGGCAAGATTTTCCCTTAACAAAGAAACTTCCCGCTCCGGTATCTGCGACACCCATATCTGTTTTGGATACTCTTTCTTATTATAATATAGCAAACCTGTTCCCCTTATCGATTGTTATGTGCAAAACAACCGGTATCTGAACAGATACCGGTCGTCCTTTTAAAATCCATGAATTAATATGCAATATTTACATCAACATTTCCCTTGATTCCAGGAACACTTCCCTTGGAAGAATACTGCCACATGTTATATTTTCCTTTGTAATTGCAGGTTGTGTTGTACTGTGCAACCCAGATAAAGTAGTTACTGAATGCAGATGCATCAATTTTATTGTTGTACCAGCTCTTGCTTGCGTAAACACCTGCTTTTCTTCCACCATTTGCAATGGTCTTACAGAACGCAGCCACGCATGCTGTTCTGGTGCCTTTATCTAATCCGTTTGCACGGGCTGCTCCGCTTCCGTTCTCTGTATCGACAAAGATCGGGTAAGAGAGATTGTAGCCGGAGCATAAGGTCAATGCCATACTTGCCTCCTCAACAGCCTCTGCCTCAGTTGTAGCCTGTGTGAAGAAGTAAACACCAACGTTAATGCCGTTTGCAGTTGCACCCTGAATATTTTTCTTGAAGCAGGAATCCTCTACCAATGCTCCTGTCTGTGATCCGCGGTAACCGACACGGATAATTGCAAAATTGATACCTGCTGCCTTTACAGATGCCCAGTCAATATTTCCCTGATGGCTGGATACATCAATACCGTTCTTTCCGGAGCCCTGCTGTAATGCTCCATCACTTCCGAAGTTGTAAGAGATACCGCTGATCACCTGACTTCCTGTTACACGCTGATGGTTGCTGGTATAGTAATATACTTTTCCATCAATGGTCTGCCATCCGGTGTAAACCGGCTCGGTGTAGTAAGTTCCGTTTGCATTGTAATCTGCCACGGTTGCTGGTTTTTTACACTCGGAATCTTTGTAAAGTAATCTACCGGATTTATCTTTTAACTGGGTTGTTGTATTTCCGGTAAAATCATTGACTGTAACTGTACATGTGATTTTCTTGTCACTTGCGGTTGTCTTGGTATCGCCCGGTTTGGATAAGTATGTGATCGTACCTGTTACAGTTGCACTTCCTATTCCAACTGCGGTTAAGGTACATCCTGTTTTTGCTCCATTGGATACCTTTACAACTTTTTCGTTGCTGCTTGTCCATGTAATATTTGTAATAATATTGCCTGCGTCTGTCAATGTTGCTGTGAGACCAATTGTATTTGCATTATTAATAGTGCTGTTATATAAAGCTGCCGTCTGTGGTACTGTGACAGATGCACTGGCTGCGGCTGCAGCTTTTACCCAGTTTAATGTGTATGCTGTTGTGCCTGCTGCCACTTTGATCTTCGTGGAACCTTCTGCCAGTTTATATCCCTGTGCTTCATAAGAAGATGCCTGTATCTCAGTAGCAGTAGCATCTACTGTGATATCTTCACTTTTGGATTCTTCTGCTTTGGTCTTTCCATCAGCCTGAAAGAAATTATGTGTTACCTTATAAGTAGCCTTATCTGCTGCTGTTGCAACCCACATGATGGTATATTCTTTTGCACCATTCTGAATGGTAAAGGTTGTACCATTGGAAGCTTTATATCCGTCGTATGTTTTTGCAGATGACACCGTTTTCGCATCCTTTGCAACAGTTACTGTCTCTTTTTCATCTGCTTTGTCTGCTTTTGTTTTTCCATCGTTTTTATAAAACATATGGACAATGGTAATTTCATATTTATCTGGTTTCGTATCATCCGGCTTTGTCTCTGTACCATCTGTTTTGGCTCCAGGTGTTCCATTCTGATTACCTGTACTCTCACCACTTCCACTATTTCCAGAACCAGAATTCTGATCACCGCCAGTTCCCTGACCGCCAGTAGTTTCCGAACTGCCTTCACTCGGTGTTGTCGTTTCCGATGATTTTGGTGCTGTTGTTTCTGATGATTTTGGTTCCTTTGTTGCAGTTGACGGAACAGTTTCTCCCTCATTTCCAGTAGCTCTATATCCCACACGTTTTGCGGAAGCCGTCACTGCTGCCTGTGCAATGTCCACTTTTGTTGATCCACCAACAGAAGCTTTCGGGAAATTGGAAGTATCCACATCTCCTGCTCCGACTTTGGATGGTGTGCAGGTGCTGTCAACCGTTTCCACTGTATCCTGAATAACAGCCTCCACCTCAACATTGTCTACCTCTGCATCCTCTGCCGGTGCTACTTCTGATGCGGATTTGATCTCGTCTTTGACATCTACCTTGGTGTATTCAATCTTATCCTTAACCGTTAATTTGTAAGAATTTTCTTTTGAAATATATCCATCAATCTCATTCAAAGAGACATCATATTTTCCGGCATCAATACTTTTAATGTAAATAATACCATCTTTATCATCATCTGAATATGTAGTTGATTTTGCCTTCTTCTTGTCTGCCTTGATCGTGATCTCAAAAGGCTGTCCCTTTACATTTTTCGAGGACTCGTCCTGTATCTTGATCTTCAGATCCTTCTCAATAGAACTTCCGACCAATGTAACGGTTTCCGGTTCTGCCGCCTCTGTCTCTTCCGTGACAACTTCTTCGGCTGCCACAACTTCTTCCGTCGGTTCTGCCACCTCTGTACTTATCACAACATCCGCCACAATTGGTTCCGGCTGATGAAAATGGTCATATAAAAAATATCCTCCTGTCCCGACACCGCCAACTGCTGTCACAGTGGCTACACCTGCTATGATCGCCTGTGTCTTTGTCAGTCCGCTAAGCAAAGTCGCAACCCCTTTTACCTTTCCGGCTGCGCCCTGAATTAAATTCAGAAAATTCATTCTCGTCTCCTCCTTGTCTGCATTTCCAATTACTTATCGTAAATTTTTCGCAATTCACTCTATTATGATAAAGAATCTGTCTGCAGTAATTTCGCTGCTATTCCTTCTTTGTAATCATACGAAGCTAATTATAGCATTTTCCCATATTATGTAAATATAATTTTCCTTATTTTTTTGGAAATTTTTTCCACCAGAAAATATGGTTCTCATTTTCAAGGTTACACACCCTCACAGTCAAATGCCGGGATAAAACTCTCTTCCGCTGTGTCCCCCTCCTGGATAAAACCATTTTCTATCCCGATATCGATCGCATAATCCACCAGTGTCTCATATTCCTCATCGGTAATCCTGCGATTTAATTCCGGATACTTTTCCAGATTGGAAAGCGGGGTGAACTGGTTCATGATACTGATATAAATCATATCTCCGTAAGTATCATGCAGATATTTTAAAATCTGCATGGAATCCGCCATACAACCGGGCAGTGTCAGATGTCTTACGATCGTTCCACTTAAAATAAGGTTATCTTCATCTCCATTTACAAACACAGCCTTTCCTGTCTGCCGCACCATCTCTGCGATCGCTGCCTTTGCAACCTCTGCATAATCCGGAGCATGAGAATACTTTTTACTCAAAACCGGGCTCATATATTTAAAATCCGGCAAATAAATATCGACGTAACCCTCTAGCATTTTGATCGTGTCAACCGTCTCATAACTGCTTGTATTGTATACAACCGGAAGCGTAAGCCCTTCCTTTCGTGCCTGATCCAGAGCCTTCACGATCTGCGGCACAAAATGTCCCGGTGTTACAAGATTGATATTATTGGCTCTTTTTTCCTGCAATTCAAGAAAAATATCCACGAGCCGCTCCAGAGAGATTTCTTTTCCAACCGTTCCGTTTGCGATATTCTCATTCTGACAGAATACACAATGCAGCGGACACCCCGAAAAAAATACCGCTCCAGATCCCGCATCTCCCGAAATGCAAGGTTCCTCCCAGAAATGAAGTGCCGCCCTCGCTACTTTTAAATTTTCTGTCTGCCCACAGATTCCTTTTTCACCCTTTTTCCGGTCTACAAGGCATTTTCTTGGACATAAATCACATTTCACACCTGCTACCTCTTGCTAAACACGTTATTTTCCGCTATTATATAGCAGTCAAAAAGATTTTTTCAAAAAATCTATCTTTTTCATTATAACAAAAGAAAAAGAAATGGATACTATTTTTAACAAAAGTTAATGAATTATTAAGGAGTAAACTATGAGTTTAAAAAATGTAATGGTCGCACAGTCCGGTGGCCCGACAGTTGCAATTAACGCCAGCCTTGCAGGTGTGATCCGTGGAGTCATGGCATCTGATCAGTATGAGACTGTCTATGGATCTGTAAATGGAATCCTTGGCATCTTAAACAATCATTTATTAAATCTGACAGAAATTATGAATGAAAATCCGGCATATCTGGATCGTCTGGAAACAACACCGGCAATGTATTTAGGTTCCTGCCGTCATAAACTGCCGGATTATCTGGATGATGATTCCTCATATGTTTTTATCTTCAAACAGTTTGAATTATACAATGTCGGCGCCTTCTTCTACATTGGCGGAAACGACTCTATGGACACCGTTTTAAAATTATCCGAATACGGCAGAAAAATCGGCAGCGATGTCCGCATTATCGGCATTCCAAAAACGATCGACAACGATCTGTGTGAGACAGACCACACTCCTGGTTTTGGTTCCGCTGCAAAATACATTGCTTCCTCTGTTTTAGAGATTGCCCATGACACTTTTATTTACGCAGTCAAGAGTGTTACGATCATTGAGATCATGGGACGTGACGCAGGATGGCTGACCGCTGCCGCTGCTCTTGCAAGAAACGGATATAATTCCGCTCCACATTTGATTTATCTTCCGGAAGTTCCGTTTGATACGGACGACTTCCTGTTAGATGTAAAACGTATGCTGTTTGAACGCAATAACGTTATCATTGCCGTATCAGAGGGTATCCGAGATGCATCCGGCAATTACATCAGCGCTTCTGAGAAGTCAGTCGATACATTTGGCCACAGCCAGCTGAGTGGCGCCGGAAAAACATTGGAATTCCTTGTGAAAGAAAAATTAGGTGTAAAAGTCCGCTCCATCGAAGTGAATGTATTACAGCGGTGTGCAGCCCATTTAGCATCCAAAACAGACCTTATGGAATCTGTCGAATTAGGAAAAAAAGCCGTTGCGCTCTCCGAGGAAGGCGTAACAGCTTCTATGGTCACCATGAACCGTGTATCTGACGATCCATATACGATTGAATATGGATATGCCGAGATAAAAAATATTGCCAACGAAGCCAAATCCGTTCCTACTGAATGGATCAACGCCGCTGGCAATGATGTTACACAGGAATTAATTGATTACCTCACTCCATTGATTCAGGGGGAATCCAATGTCACCTATGAAAATGGTCTTCCTGTTTATATGGATGTCAGTCATTTGACAAAACATCAATAAATTTTCCAATCTCAGCCCACGCTTTTCTGGATTCTGGCAGCATTTTTGCTGCCATCTGGAAAATGTGGAACATTCCATCATAAATACTGAGTCTTACTTTCACACCCTGATGTCTCGCTTTCGAGGCAACGCTCACCGAATCACTTAACAGCATCTCATAAGAACCTACCTGAATGAGCATTGGCGGAAATCCTCTGAAATCCCCATACAAAGGTGAAATATAAGCATCCATCGGATCATGGTCACCCACATAGTCTTTGTTATAGATCAGGCTGTCCCTCGTATTTCCGAACAACGGATCCCTCTCATAATTGGTATCATACGATTCACCGCTTGCCATAAGATCCGTCCACGGAGACATTGCAACGATCCCACATGGAAGCTGCATTCCATGATCTTTCAGATAATGGCACAGTGCCATCGCAAGCCCTCCTCCTGCGGAATCTCCTGCCACAATGATATCCTCTGCAAACCAGCCCTGACCGAGCAGCCACTGATATGCGCTCACTGCATCTTCCAATGCCGCCGGATATGGATTTTCAGGTGCTACACGGTAATCAATGGTGAGTACACTCATCCCTTTGCTGACTTCATTGTAAAGTCCCGCAAACATGCGGTATGCATTCCGCATCGCTCCGATATACCCGCCGCCATGAAGCTGTAAGATTACCTTCTGCTCATTTGGATTTTCCTTTAATTCAAGCCACTCCATTGTGAAGTGCTCCATCTCGATAGTGGTCATGGTGAACATATCCGGGCATTTCCACGGCGGTTCGACCATTTTTTTCCGCAGTTCACCGCTTTTGATCTTCCTGCCGATCAGGTTATCGTTTGTCACATGCGCGATCAGGTCACGCATGACATTTCCTGCGATGCTCGCTTCGTTTGTCTCATGTTCTCTTTCTTTTTTCAAAGTCAATTTTCTGATCATAAACCCTCTTATTCAAACTTCTGTCGTTTCCTTATCTGATATGGAATCTTCTCTTCAGTTCCACCCTTGCCCTTCTGTCACCGATGATCAGCGTTCCAAGGAACAAAAATACAGACGTTCCGAGTGCCGCGAGCGCCAGATACGGCACATAAATAATTCCGGTCAGATACAGAATAATCGGAACAAAACTGCACAAAATCATAAAAATCTGCCACATAATATAACTCTGCCAGTTCCTCCGGTTCACACACATCAAGACCAAAATTCCTATATCGACTAAAATGATCGCCGCCGGGAACACATACCGTACCGACCATCCCCGGTAACCATTCACAAAATCGATTGCAATCAATATCAATATGGCAATTAAAGTCAAAACAATTGTTTTGGCAATATAGCCGGTTTTTCCAAGGATTGCAAACCGGACAACCAGATATCCGTAAAAAAAGATCAGACCGGTAACAAGGCTCCACGCCGTCTCAAAATCACCATAATGATTCACTGCAACTAAAACCGCCTCTGCCACGATCGCCACGAAAAGATAAATTCGCGACAAAAGCATCATCCGTCTTGTTTTGATCTTGACATCGGGATACATATTTTCCACCTCTATCGTAGGCTCTAATACGGAGTGACAGAGCGGGCAGCGCTCCGTCTCATCCAAAACTTCTATATTACATTGTTTACATCTGCTCATCTCACACCATTACTTTCCTGTTTTTTCTATCCTGATCCATTCTTCTTAATCGGCAGTTACACCATTTGTATCTAACTCGACCTCAATTCCGTCTGCTGCGATTTTGCGGAAAAATCCCCGCTGCACGGAAACATCTTTCAGATCAAAGCTGAATGAAAACACCAGCGTACTTCCATAAGAACAGATCGTTCCCTTCAAATGCTGTCCCTTCGACATTGCAAGAAATGCATGGAACATCTCCACATATTGGCGGTATTCCTCATCCACACCGATATTTCCGATATTTGTGATCGTCGTTGTATTGGCGAGTGCAGACTTTGTATACACAAGCTTCATCGCAATATTTTTTAAGAAAAGCGGTACTGCGCGCGCAGCAAGCAGTTTCTCATTGGATACATTATAGGAAAACAATTTCTCCAGATGCTCCCTGTTGATCTGGCTTCTCAGATTATCACGCACGATCTCCAGTACTTCCGCAAACGTGTAGACTTCCTTTGTCGGATGAAATTCTGCCGACACCATGACAAAGAAATTCTTTGTTGTGATCGAATTAAAATATGGGCGCAGATTTACCGGAACTGCCACGCGGATCGGACTCGCGGACGGCATTCCCTTCATACACTCCGTATACACACTCCAGATATAAACGGAAACCAAATATTCATTGATGCTGCAGCCGTATCTGTGACACACCTCTTTCAACTGCGGAATCTGCATATACCCATGCATAACGCCGAATTCTCCCGGTCCCAGATGCTCTCCCTTTAACAGATATGCCTTTTTTGTCTGATAGCCTTTTGCAGAACTCTTCTTATAATTTTTTAAGAAACTGTCCTCTCTGTTTAAAGATGTACCACTGTTTAAGGAATCCCCCACCTTCTCCTTCAGTTCCGGGTGCGCAAGACGCAGATACTGGTAAGTTAACTCTTTCAAAAAGTTAATGCCGCCCATTCCATCGGTCAGCACATGGAAAACTTCTAAATTGATCCGCTTCTTATAATAAGTTACCCGGAACAGATAACTCCGATTCTTGTTCTGTACAATGTAACGGCATGGATAGGTTTCCTCCTCATGCACTCGCGGAGCCCTCTTTACATTTTCTTCAAAATAATACCAGAAAATTCCCTGCCGCAGCCGCACATGAAAAATTTCAAATTTCGGCAATACAATATCCAATGCCTGCTGTAACAGATCCTGTTGTACTTCTTCTTTTAAGACAACACTGATCCGATACACATTCGTCATCTCATTTCCGGCAATGACC
>ERZ827490.3736-NODE-3736-length-13212-cov-13.663601_pt1 | contig 13212 bp, 11 predicted proteins | sample MGYA00519770_ERZ827490 | MGnify/ENA primary metagenome ERZ827490 (study PRJEB31778, sample SAMEA3449324) | human gut metagenome | biome: human gut; feature: human-associated habitat; material: faeces | place: United Kingdom | collected 2010/2012 ...
TTATGGCTGGCAAGAAGTATCGTCTTGCCCTGCTCCTTGAGCCCCTTTATGAGCTTTCTCATCTCCGCCACGCCGTGCTTGTCAAGGCCGTTGAGCGGTTCGTCTAAAATGAGCAGCGCGGGATCCTCCATTATGGCCTGGGCTATTCCTAACCTCTGGCGCATACCGAGGGAATACTTGCCAACGGGCTTTTTCATCAGCGGGTCGAGCCCCACGCGGCGGATAGCAGCCGCGATCTGTTCAAGCCCTATCTTTTTATTCAGCGAAGCCAATATCTCAAGGTTCTTCACGCCGGTCATGTTGGGCAGAAATCCCGGCGTTTCGATGATGATGCCGAGGCCGGGCGGGAAGTCCACGTCTTTGCCCACCCGCTTGCCGTTGACTATGACTTCGCCCTCGGTGGGGATGAGAAAGCCGCATATACACTTCATAAGCACGGTTTTGCCGCTGCCGTTGTTGCCCACGATGCCGTGGATTTTTCCCTTTTCAAAATCGCGGGTGACGCTTTTTAATACCCGCTCCTGTCCGAAGTCCTTGGATAGGTTTTTGACCGAAATAATGTTCATGCTTCAGTACCGCCAAAGTTAAAGTTGTAGTTCCGCACCGCCCGAAGGGAAAGGAAAAAGCACAGGGCGATGAGCATTGCGAATATAAGATACGTCTGCCATAGCCTTGGCAAAAGATCGTAGCCGAAGTTGTGCATGTGATACGTGGCCTGATTCAGCGGCGAAAGCCAGCCCACGGCAACGTTCGCCTTGTACATAAGCTCATCCGGCAGTTTGAATATAGCCTTGATGGTCTGCGGATTCAGCAGGAAGCCGAACAGGCTGAACGCGAATACGGCGGCTATCCCCGCAAGCTGCCCGCGCCGTAAATTGAACAGGAGCATGACGAACACCATGAGCAGGGTGTAAAGCAGCATCAGCAGAAATATGGTAGCCATGCATTCATACGGGCGGCTCATTTCAAGCGTTTTCACCAGCGCAGGCAGCGCCACCTTCTGCCCCGCGCCGGAGTAGCCGAGGATTGCGGCGGTCTCAGACCACATATCCCCCACAAAGCTCTGCCGCATACAGACCAGGGAGGTGGAAACCAGTATAAACGCAAGGTATATAAGCGTGGCCAAGGCGATATACGCCGCCTGCCCCATGAGCCAGGTTTTTCGGTCTATGCGCATGAGGTAAAAGGGCGTGGCGGGGCTGATAAAGGGCATGTCCGCAAAGAGCAGAAGCAATAGCAGCGAGGAAAGAAGTATTGAGTTGCTGTCCCCAAACGTCCAAACGAAGGCTTCCACGAGCTGCATTGTGGTTTCGTACTCCTTGGCAAACTTCACGGCCTTGTCGGACAGCAGGAAGCAAAGCACGAAGGCGAGGCAGAAGGTGATTACTATTCTTGGGTTTTTGTGCCAACGGCGGAAGTTATACCGGGTTACGGCAAAAATCTGTTTCGGCTTCATATCCTCTCCAGCCTCCTTTTCGCGGCGTATGCAAAGGCAAGGGCCATCAGCAGGCTGAACTCTATAAGCAGCACCGCCACCCCTATTTTACCGAACACCCACCTTGGGGACGGGTTGAGCCACTCCCGCGGATAAAGCACGAAAAGCTTATCGAAGTACCGCTCATACAGGATTATGAGAAGATAGAACAGCACGAAGGGCGAGGCGTAGGCCATGTATTTGCTGTCGGTGAGTGCGGCGAAGGTCATGCCCGTCAGCGACCAGAAGGCCCCCGAGGCAAAGAACATGAGCGCAGTCTCCATTAGATTGCCGAAGTAATTCGGCACGGTTTCTCCGGCCTTAGGGTAAGCCTCCATGGGCAGGAACATGAGCGCGGCAAAGCCATAGGCTATGAATATCCCCAATGCCAGCACCAGCCCGCCTGAAACGGCGCAGCCCACGGCCTTCCCCGCGATATACCGCGGCACGGTGGTGCGGGGCAGGTATTCCTTTATGAAGCCGCTCTTAACATCGTCAATGAAGGACGCGGTATACGGCAGCGCGGCGAGTATGGGCAGGGCCAGCGCCATGGCGTCGGAGGACAGCGCGCTCATGATAAGGTCGCTGTGGTAGCCGGGGGAAAGCAGCTCCGCCGAACGGAAGGCGGAGAGGATGCCCTGAAGGGAGGAGAGGAGGAGTATGAGGGCGGTGCCTGCTGCGCTGATGATGAACCCACGGCTGAATATGGCCTGCGATAGGGGAGAGGTCAAATAATGCTTCATGAGGCAAAAGTCCCTTCCGGTGCTCGGTAGTATAAGAAACAGAGGATTATTGTACCGACTGCGAAAGAATGCTGTTAAGGGTATCCGCATTTACACGCGGCTCTATATAACTGCCGTCGATTGCGTTGAAGTACATGGACAAGTCTTGCTTTACTACGTCATCGCTGTCGCCGTATGTAAACTGATAGCTGTAAGCGACCTCGAAGGCAGGTATAAAGCGGCCTGTGTTCGGCCTGTCCGCAACGTTTACAAGCGCGGCGCACAGGCGTATCTCCTTCACGGTGATGCATGGGTTATTTACGTCGTCCGCCGAAAAAGCATGATGATAGAAAAGCTGGTTCTCTATGCGGTCGAGCAACTCGTCATAGCCAAGCAGCGGCACGTTGGCATAAAGTTTCTTTGTAACGGTACATGCGCCTTTCAGCGTGAAATAGCATATTCCGGCGGAGTCAATGCCGACCGTCAGCACCTCCTGCCCCCACGGAGCGCTGAGCGCGGGGACATCGTTCACGTTGCCGCTGCTGCCGCCAATGTCATATGGCACGGTAAGCCCGCCGCAGTTCCGCGTGAACGTTACCGCCCAGCCGCGGCCAACAATATCGCCCACGCTGCCGTAAACGCACATTCTGCTGCATGTAAGCGGCTTCATGCCCTCTATGCCGAGCGCCGTCAGGCTTTGCTCCGCCAGTTTCACGGCATCCTGCTCCGTTATGGCAGGCTCTGTTGCAAAGTCACCGCCGTATTGTTCGCTGAGTTCTGCGTCCGCGGCAAGCATCATTTCGTCATAGCAGCGGCAGTATGCATCGCGCGTATATAAAAAATCATCCCCGCCTATTTCCCCGGCAAAGTATGAGTATACGTTTTCGCCCGCGGGAGCATATGCCGTGTAATGTGCGCCGTTTGCCATGGCGGATAGGTCAAGCGGAGTTTCTTTCGCGTTTTCGGGTGCGGAGTCCATCTGCTGCTTCAGCCGTTCTATATAGCTTTCAAGGCTGCGTCCGGTGAGCGCCATGAACTGATACGCCTTGGTTATTTCGGCGGCGTAGTATTCCTTTGTCCACACGGGCTTTTCAACAAGCGCGGCGTTCGGCAGAAAATGCTCTATAAAAGCCATATGCTCTGCCGCGGTGAAGCTTAACCGCTCGGCCTCGTAAACGGCATAGCCGCCTGTTTCGGGTATTATCACATCTGCATCGAACTGCATGCGTATCCCGTTGCGCTTTGCAGTGCGGTCAGCATGACTCTCCGCCGCATATGGCTCGAACGGCGTTTCCTCAATGCCCTCCAAATAATCCCCGCCCTTGTTTACCACGGGAGATTGGGAAGGTGTAGGCTGGCAGGCGGCAACGCCCGCCGCCACAGCCATGCAAAGCAGAATCGCTATGTATCTTCTCATAATTACCTCCTCAGTAGCCCAACGAGCGGTCGATTATGCTGCCGTCGATGGCGTTGATGGTCAAAAATGGTTCCAACTTATTCGTACTTCTGGTTCCCCAGTTGACATCAGCCGATATTCGCCCCCGTTCGTATCCGAGAAAGTCCCACGCGGGAACAAGAAGGATATTGTCGCTGTTGTGTTCGCTGATGCTGACGAGGCCGAGTCGCACTTCTGTTATGTGGTACTCAACACCGCCGGAAGCATCGAACACAGAGTTGAAATCCACGTTGTTACCCACGATAGTCACCATCTTTTCAAATATCGCCCTGATTTTGTCGAACGGAAGCAAATCCGTTTCATCTATCACCGTTCCTACTACTTCGCACGGGTTGTTGTATTCCACCCGCACGATGCCATCATCGTCAATCAGGAAGTTTATCTTTTCATAATCCCGTGAATCGCCGTATTCATTGTAAATGGTGTCAACGTTTGTGCAGGTTTCCACCGCGCCGTTGACCTGCCGCGTGAATACAATATGATAAACCGGCATGCGCTCTGCATTTGCAGTTCTGTATTTACTCGGTATGCTTGCGGAGCAGGCGTAGCCGCTGACGCCCATGTCGGCCAATGCTTGCGCGGCAAGTCGGACGGCAGAATCTTCGGATATTGTCAACGTTTCATCTCCGGAATACGGCTCGGTGAAAAATACGTCCCGCGGAGCATCACAGTCCCGAAGATATGTAAACGAGGATTTTCCGTTGAACGCGCGCGTATTGCTGATTTCAAAGAGCGAATACACGGTGTTATCCGTTGTTGCAAACAGGGTTATATATGTGTTTTCATTGTTGACCTCGTAACCGTTTATCAATGCCGTGTGATATTCCCAGCTGAAATCGGGCGTATAGGACTCATAGGCTTCGGGCGCGGAGGCGGCTTTGCTCACAAGCTCAGCCAATGCCGCTTCGGCTTCCTGCGCCGTGTTGTATCGCAAGTCGAATATATACTGCCCCTTCTCTTCCCAGTTTTGCAGACCGTAGCGCAGCAGCTCTATTCTGCGTTCATATTCGCCTTTGGTGGGGTTATCGGCATCATAACGAACGAATTTTGCATCGCTGTCGATAAGCACCGCCGCAAATTGCTTGGCTTGCGCCTGAGTGAATTCAACAGGCTTCATCCTGACTATCGGCAGCTCGCATGACGGCAAGACCACCCGTGCATCGGCAAAAACATGCAGCTTCCCGCCGCTGCTCACAAGTTCGGCGGAGTAAGTTTCGGGAGCGCCGATCCGCTCATATAGGTCACAGCCGGACGCATCAGAAGGAAACGGAGCCGAAGTATCCTTCGCCGCATTTTCAATTAAACGGTCGGTATCCTTGCCAACCACAACCGCCTTCTCCGGCGTGGGTTGACAGGCGGCAACGCCCGCCGCCACAGCCATGCAAAGCAGAATCGCTATGTATCTTTTCATAATTGCCTCCTCAGTAGCCCCTTGCCAGATCGATTATGCTGCCGTCGATGGCGTTGATGCTCAACAGCGGGCCGCCATCATATGGGGCGTTGTCATAGGTTTCGCCGCTTGCATAGGCTGAGACCGCTCTGCCATAAAAGTTCCATACGGGAATCAACAGTCCGGAGGTAAAATTGTTCCTTTCCATTACACGCTGTAAGGAAAGACGCGCCCGCGTCAGTTCTATCTTGTAGGAGACTATTCCTTCACCATTTGCGAGCGGCATATATTTCACGGACAGCATCTTCAATAACGTGGCCTCCACCTCCGCCCAAGGCAGCAGGTTGGCGTTTTCGGTTATGGTATCCGTCACGGCAAGCGGTGCGTGCCAATACAGGTTGACAATGCCCGAATCGTCAATGGCGATTGTTAGGTATTCATAGTCCCATTCTTTGCCAAAGCCCATCTCTTCCGTGCTGGCTTGTGAGGTTCCGAAAGTAGATGCGATGGAAAACCCCTGCACTGTTCGCAGCAGGCTAAATACATAGGCGTATTTCTCGTTAGGTTCCTTGTCGGCAGGTGAGACTGCCGGATTTGTGCCCGGTATGGGCGCAGCTTCGTAAGCCGCTCGTTCCGAATTGGAAAACAGTATTATGCGATCTATGATAAACTCGTTCAGTCCCAGCGTTTCCATCAGCGCTTCCACCTTTGCCCGCGCCTCCATTGGAGTTAGGGCGAGCGCTGCCTGCTCCGTCTGCCCTCCGGTGAGCGAAAGCATTGTAACATCCGCGATTCGCGTGCCGTCAGCAACATCCATGCGGAACGGCTGATACCCGCTTCGCTGAAAGGATAGGTTGGACCCGCTTCGAGGAATATTCGGATGCATATTACCCTGTTCGTCCACATACACAGATACATCTGTGGTTTTATAATCTGCATCGTTGTATACGCCGAAGGTCATAGCGTGGTTGCTACCTGGATTGGAGGTGGCACGCAGATCTTTACTGGTTCCGATAACGGTATCGTCAGAGGGGTCATCAGAGGTAATTTCCCGCTGGAGCAGGGTCCCATCGGAGGCAATAAGCTCGTTTTTTTCCGGCGCAGACCGATACATCTTTTCCAAACGCGCTATTTCCTTATCCCAAAACTCGCCGCTGCCCCTGCCCGCGGCCTTTTCAGCCCTGCAATCGAGGATAGCTTGCTCTATCTGCGGCTTATCCATCTGTTCATGTTCGAGGTACATCGGCTTGCCCGCGCAAAGTGTGTTAAAGAAGGTATATACCTGTTCCTGAGAGAACCTTTCGGCTTCAACGTACATCATGGGAATACCGCTCGTTTCCGGTACCTCCAGCGGCACGTCAGCTACGATGGATAGTTTGCCTGCTTCTTCGTTGAGTGTTAGTCGTTCAGGCACATTCAGCCTTTCGCGCAGTCTTCCCACGGCGTTAGCGTCCTGCGGCTTGGTACCACGATCTATCATCCTCTCCATATCCTTCTTCACCACCACAGCCTGCTCGGGTGTGGGCTGGCAGGCGGCGGTAGAAATCAGCATAAAAAGGGTCAGGAATATGGTAATAAGCTTTTTCATCGCTTTGCTCCCTTCATCGTGTTTATACCATCATCTCATATAGAAGGGCAAAAGTTGTTCTCAAGTTGTAATTATTTTGTTATCATTTGGTCGGAAAGACAATTTTTATTGCTGTGAACTCGCCGGGTACGCTTTCGGCGGTGAGCGCCGCGCCGTGGGCGGACGCTATGCGCTGCACTATGGCAAGGCCAAGCCCGGCGCCGCCCTGCTTCTTGCTGCGGGATTTATCCACCATGTAAAAGGGCTCGGTGATGCGTGGCAATTCCTTTGGGGGTATGCCTTGCCCAAAGTCGCGCACTTCTATTGTGTTATTCTTTGCACAAAGGTATATGGTCTGCCCGTCACGGCTGGCCTTTCGCGCGTTTTCCACAAGGTTTACCAAAGCCGAGCGCATCAGGTCAAAATCCATTGGAAGAGTATCCATTTCGCAATTCAGGCAAAGCTTCATGTTCTGCTTTTCCAGCTTGTCCGCCGTGCTTTCCTTTACCGCTTCAAGAAGCTCCGCAACGCTTTCTTCCCGCAATGATATTTCGCCCTGCAAAAGCACCAGCGTCATAAGCTTGCCCGAAAGCTGTTCAAGCCATTTGCATTGGTCATATATGCGCACAAGTGCGTTTTGCGCGGCATCCGGCGGCACGCTGCGGCTCAGCAGCGTTTCCGAAGAAAGCAATATGGAAGTGACAGGGGTCTTTAATTCGTGGGATAAGTCGTTTATGAATGCCTGCTGCCGCTCTGCTCTTTCGTTCAGCTCCTGCATATTGCCTTCGATTGCCTCCGCCATGCTGTTGAAATCGGCTGCCAGCTCGGAAAGCTCATCATGCCCGTGAACGGGTATGCGCTCCGAGTATTTCCCGCCGGAGAGCTGGTTTGCGCCCTCCTGCAGCGCCTTTATGGGAAGAAGCGATCTCAGGACTATCAGGTGCATCGCATATGCCGCTATTGCCGTGATAACTGCGCCGACAAGCGCACATTTTGCCGCAAGCGAGCGCACGCTGTTTATCTGCGGCGTCACGTTGCGCATAAGGGACACATAATAGTCCTCCTGCGCTATGCTTGCGGGACTTGCGGCTATGAAATAATCCGCGCCGTCTATCCTTGCCAATTTGTATTGCGTGCTGCCGCTTTTGGAAAGCTTGGCGGCTTTGCCTGCGGGTAAGATGCTTTTCACATCGAAGCCCGTGTTGTTCACCCAAAACTCGTCGCCTTTTTGCAGCACAAATTCACCGGTGTCTGCCAGCGAACGGAATTTGTTTATTATATAGCTGCGCCTTACTATGGGGCTGTCGGGTATGCTATCGGTCGAGCTCCAAACGAATTCTCTGTATAGGTCTTCAAAATCGAAAATGCCTGCGGAGGTTATGCTTTCAACTTCACCCTGATACGCAAAGGAAATTATTATGGCGCAGCACAAAGCTATTGCGGCAGCCAGCAGAAGAATTGAAAATACGGTCAGCTTTGTGCGCAGCTTCATGGGACTAATCCTCCAGCCTGTAACCTATGCGGGTAACGGTAACGATGACGCCTTCAAGCCCAAGCTTTTTACGCAGGGAGGCAACATGTGTATCCACGGTCCTTGTGCCGCCGGCAAAGTCAACTCCCCATATTTCGCTCAGCAGCCGTTCGCGGCTCATTGTGCAGTTTTTGAACTTGATAAGCTTGACCAAAAGATCGAATTCCAGCGGTTGCAGCGCCACGGCTTCGCCGCTTTTTGTTACGGTGCGCTTTTCAGTATCTATCGTAATGTCGCGGCAGCGCAGCACCTTGTTCAGCTTGCCGGCTCTGTCCAGAACCTTTTCTATTCTCACCAGAAGCTCCAGCACCGAAAACGGCTTAACGATGTAATCTTCAGCGCCGATCTTCAGCCCCTTTATGCGCGAAGGCACATCCGCTTTGGCAGTCAGGTATATTACGGGGATATTGTATTTTTGCATATGCTCCATCAGCGCAAAGCCATCGAGCCCGGGCAGCATAACATCAAGCAGCGCCAAATCGAAAGAATGATCCTCGCTCAAGCGCTTCGCCGCTTCAAGTCCATCGTCTACTATCGTGTAATCATATCCCGATAGTTCAAGATTCAGGCCTATACTGTCGGCAATATCCTTATCGTCCTCAATGACCAAAATGCGATTTTTACTCATATGCCACCTCCCATTTTATAAATTTTATCATATGGAAGAGTAGCTGGCAATTATTCGACGTAGCGTGTTTATTCATAAAGAGGGTCGATTCTTGTACCATCTACCGCATTTATGCATAGCACCGCTGGAAGCAAAAAGTTCTCTTCGATATATGGCGTTGTAAAATAGACAATCCAGGTGGGAATCAGAACGCCGCTTGATTGGCCGGTTGTTTTTATAAGGGAATGTGATAGTGTAATACGCGTGATTGTAGGCACGTCCTCTTCTACAAGATTAACCCTTTCATATCCTGCTTTAAAGTAATCAATGATTATCTTCTTGATTTCATCCAGCGGGAGCAGTTTAGCCTTTTCGATGCCAGTGACTTCTATTGGATTACAAAAGCGAAAATATTTAATACCTTCGTGATCTATAAACATGTCTAATCTTTGAGGTGGCCATGGCGCTGTATATTTACTGGACTGAAATTGCATATCGCCATACGGTGATGCATATGCGGTATCGAATGGAATAGAAACACTATCGAAGATGTATGATATATACCATCCCTCAGTTATGGTGTGGTTATCAGGAGCAAGAATCCTTACCTTGGTCGTGTTAGATAATACAGCGTTGTTAATTTGTAATGCAATATGTCGCTGTTAATACTACAGATGCTGCAAGATCGGAATTAGTTTGACAATCTGCAATAAAAGGGAATGAGATGCAAGAGTCGGTCGAAACACCAAAGTACATCAAATACCGTTTTAAATTCTTAATGTTAAAATTAACAGGTACGACATTATAGACCTGCATAGGCGAACTTATGTATTCGATAGAAGCATTGATGATGCAAATTGATGAACCTATTTCAAAAGTCTCCTTCCAAAATTTATTTTCACGAATAAATATAACCCATACGCGATTGCCAGAACAGTTGTCCGTTGGTTTCACATTGTACAAGGTCGTTAACGGAAATGAGATTTACATTACCTCAGATTCGGATGGTGGATATGGCAATTATTTTGAAGCTGAAGCGGTCGTTACCCTGTCAAAAGGAACTTATAAATTGTACGCTTATTATAGAGGGGAAACAAAGTCCGACGGAAGCGTAACGACTTATAACAGCGGATAGCTGAGCACTGGACACTCCTGGAATGCCCGCAGGAAGTCAATGACTCCCGACTTGCTGACTTTGAGCGATTCGGCGATCTTTCTGCCGCTCATGCCCAAGGCGTAGTGTTTCGTAATGATGTCTTTGTAATCCAACATGCATTACCCTCCTGAAATAGTGTATTTCCGCTGTTGCGGATGCCACTATTATGAGGGCAATTTCAACTACTTTGAACAGGTGGCCGCCGGGCCGCAAACTGGCCGCTCGTCACCGCAAAACCGCCTTAAAAAGGCTGACTTAGGCTGGCCGCTGACGCACCGCACGGCGGCCGTTTACCACCGCACCAGTGGCCGTTGGCGACCGCCGATTGCGCCGAAGCCATACATCTTTCCCAAACGTAGCAAAAGCGCAACTCAAATTCCCCGCATCTTGAATTTGCAAAGGATAAATTGCTGCACTTTTACTAGATTGCGACCAAACAGTATTTGTGAATGCAAACCTCAAAGCAGTTTGCTTCATGCACGCTTTCTATCCTGCCGCCTGTGTCAGCACACATGCCGTCGTGCTTTGCGGCATGAACGGCAGGCAAATGCCGCTCTCACCCGCGCCGACCAGCAACTCTGTGCCGCTCGGGCTGATCAGGAGGGGATACGTCTCACACAGATACATCGGGCCGTCCGTGACGCCGTAGTTTTTACCGCCCACAAGCGATAAGCTGAGCGTCACATAACTCGGCCCGTCCGGAACGGTTTGAATCGTCCAGAAGCCGCTCCACATCTCCTCGGTGTCGTTACTGCCTTTGTATGTCCACTCCAGATCGACCGCGCCGCCCGCCTCATCCTCGGGATAGAAGCACAGCGAGAAATAGGCATAGCGGCCGGTTTCCCCTACAGTGGTTTCTGTAATCCAGTTCAAGCCCGCACTCTGCGAACCGGCAAGGCCGAGCGCGGTCATGCCTGACCAGCCGTCGGAAAGCCAATCGGCAAATTCGGATGGGGCGTCATAATAGGCATATTTCGTAAAGTCAAACGAAAGATAGTCGCCGGCCTCGGATATACACGGTGCAAGATAGCTCATCGCGTCGAGCGAGGGGTACCATTCGCAGGTGTTGCCGCTGTTGTCGGTGATGAAGACCTGGGTGTCGGCCTCATATGCAATGCCGTCGAGATTCGCAAAGAGCAGCACAGGCTCGCCGCTCTCTGACCGGTAGAGCACCTCCGTAACCTCGTCGGTATGTGTTTTTTCGTTCCAGCGCACACGGTTGATCGCAACCGTCGCGTTCTCATCGGCCGGCACGATGCAGTACAGATGCCCCGCACCGCCGATGATGTGCCCTTCGTCAATCTCTGCGATAAAAGGGTATTCGAGGAGCAGAGCCTCGTTGGTTTCTAACAGCCACGAGGGGAAGCCAGCCTCGAAGCCCTCCTCAAACAGGCCGCCGACATAACCGAGATACGCCGCGCCAAACATTGTTATTGGAAAATCAATCCTGTCCCGCAGCCATTTAAGCGAGGTTTCCGCCTCCTGTGAAGACCCGTATTGCGCAGGCGGTGTGGCCATAGCTTCATTTCGTGATGTGCGATCGCTCATGCCGCTCTGCGATATAGCTTCTTCCGGCTGGTTTTCCGGAGCATTTTTATCGGCCTTTGCGGGTAAGTCAGCCGTATCCGTGCTAATTTTGGGTTCGTCAGGTTCCGTTTGCGTATTCTGCCCACAGGCGCAAAGCGACAGCAGCAGAGCCAATGCCAGCAACAGCGCGAGGACCTGTTGGTGTGTTGTTTTCATAGCCGCTCCTTTCAGATTTTTCCGCTTCTACCATAATCTCCGCCGCCGATAGAGCCGTACTCGACCTTTCGGACAGGCGTTTGCTGCTTGTTTCCGTTGCCGGCATTACAGCCCGCAGTGGCGGGCTACAGTGCCGAACGCAGTTGTGATCGTGCTTTTACGGACATGTCCCGCAGGCTCACTGCCTGTGATAGACTGCATTCGCGTCCGTTATTACATTTTCTTCAGAATTGTACAAAACGCGCATATCGGCCGCTGCACGGTCGCTGTTGACAAGCGTTATGGCGATCAGCTTTTCGGCCTTTTCTGCGATTTCGTCGTAATCGCTGTCCGTATCGCAACCAAAGTCGAATGCAAATAAGGCGTCAAGGCCTTTCGTACGGAACGCAGACCTGGCAAAAATGCGCCAGCAGTCCCACCTCTGCGCTTCGCTGTTCCACCACATATTGCAGCATTCCATACCGCTTTTGTCCTCGTTTACGGCAAACTCGTATTTTTGCAGGCCGTCCTCCGTGACCCATGTGCCTTCCAGCAGCGCAAAGGCCTCCTGCGCCTCCTTCCGGCTTTCAGCTTTTCTGTCGGCTTCCGCCTGCAGCTCAGCCGCACTGTAATACGCCTCACGATCTCCGGTTTCACGCCAGCCGTCATCGTGCCAGAACACATCTGCCAGCCATGCAAACTGCGGGGAGTCCAGATAGCGCAGATGATAGATAACATCATGCGCCCTGTCCTCAATCGTCAGCCCGCTGATATTTTCGGCAAAATCCGCCCGAACCGTCAGAACGCCGTTTCGGAACGTATGGTCAAACTGATCGCCCAGATCTTCAAAATTCGCGTCGTAGCAGCGGATGGGATTGTCCTTGAGCTGCCCGCCGCGATAATAGAGCTTCATGACACCCGGGCGGTAAACGGTTTTTTTTATGTGGAAGTCGTCGAATAGGACCGTCGTCTCGGGGTACCGATAGGTGCATCCATTGACCCGGCCGCAGGCGGTGAGACCGAGCAGCCCAATCCACAGACCTGCCATGATGAGGAATACCTTGCGTTTCACAGCATCACCTCCGTTTTTTTCGCAAATAACCGACTGCTCCCGCTCCAAATTGGGGCGGGAGCCGGTTTTATACAGATTTTCAGAAGTACGACGCCCTTATTTGAACGTCATGTTGTTGAGAATGATGTCGGGCATCGTTCCCGGGACGCAGTCCAAGTCGCGAAGGCCGATGGAAAGGGCACGGCTGTCGTCAAGCTGCGCGATATACTGAATCCATTCGTAGCCGATGCGCTCATAGGTGCGGCCGCGGAAGGTGATGCCGCCGATCACGCGGTCCTCGATATCCTTGTAGTTTTCGAAGCTGTCCTTGTTGGAATCAAATTTTTCAACGTTCTCTCTTATCTCAAACTGAATGGCGCCCGCGCCAAACGCTGAGGGATCGTCGTTTTCCACCAGGCTGCGCTTTCCGTCATCGAACGACCAGCCGGATACCGGGATCTTCGTCATGATCTTGACCTTAACATCGTCTTTTGCAAACTGGGCGATTTCCACGGAGAAGTCCTTCATCTCGGCGT
>ERZ827490.3742-NODE-3742-length-13196-cov-2.950080_pt1 | contig 13196 bp, 11 predicted proteins | sample MGYA00519770_ERZ827490 | MGnify/ENA primary metagenome ERZ827490 (study PRJEB31778, sample SAMEA3449324) | human gut metagenome | biome: human gut; feature: human-associated habitat; material: faeces | place: United Kingdom | collected 2010/2012 ...
ACAGGAAGCCGAACAGGCCGACAACGATCGAAGGCAGCGACGAGAGCGTCTCGATGATCGTCTTCACCGCGTTGGTCACCCAGTTCTCGGGCGCATACTGCGACAGATAGATCGCCGCGCCAAGCGAGAGAGGCACGCTGATGACGAGCGTCAGAAACAGCAGGTAGAACGAGTTGAACAGCTCCGGTCCGATGCCGCCGCCCACCTTGAACTGCTGCGGTTTGGAGGTGAGGAAGCTCACATCGAAGAGCTTACCCGCGCCTGCAACCAGAATGTAGATCACGATAGCGGCCAAGATGAGCAGCACGAAGCCCACGATGGCCGTGAGGATTCCCGTGGCAATCTTGTCCTGCGAGTTGATGCGGCGAACGTGCGCCGCCATGTCGAACTTAGCCACGCTTGGTCCCTCCCTTGTGCCCAATCAGGTGGATGATCAGGATGAACACGAGCGACATGAGCAGCAGTAGCAGCGCAAGCGACCAGAGCACGTCGTTGTACACGGTGCCCATCGCCTCGTTGCCCATGCCCATGGTGAGCACGGATGTGAGCGTCGACGCGGGCGTGAACAGGCTCGTCGGCATCTGGATCGCGTTGCCGACGACCATCTGCACGGCGAGCGCCTCGCCGAACGCGCGCGTCATCCCCAAGATGACCGCCGTCATAAGCGACGGAGCCGCCGAGCGCAGCACCACGTTCCACACCCTTTGCCAGCGTGTGCAACCAAGCGCATAGGAACCTTCACGATACTGCCCAGGCACTGCGGCGAGCGCATCGATCGAGAGGCTCGTGATCGTGGGGAGAATCATCACGGCGAGCACGATTGCACTCGAGAAGATGCCGAAACCGGTGATGGTCTGGCCAGCCGCTGCCGCCATGTCACGAGTCCACGCTACCACGACGGTAAGGCCGATAAGGCCATAGACAACCGACGGGATTCCCACCAGAAGCTCAATGAGCGGCTGGAACACGCGACGCCCAAACCGGGGGGCGATTTCAACGACGAAAATCGCCGAGCCGATGGCGATCGGCAGGGCGAACAGCGTCGAGAGCAGCGTGACTGCGAACGAGCCGGAAATCATCGGCAGCGCACCCACCGTCGGCATGCCGTTCACGTCATCTTGATGGGGGTTCCACGTGGTGCCAGTGAGGAATGCACCCGGATCGATGCCGTCAACGGCGAATGTCGCGATGCCGCGTTGCGCGACCATTGCAACGAGCGTAACAACAAGAAGCGCCACGAGCGCGATGCACGCACCCGTGACGCCCTTGCCGATAAGCTCGACGCGATGCTTTGGCAACTGAGCCATAAAGCCGCGTCTCCTTTCGAGTTATTTCTTGGTGACCTTGCCGGAAGCGTCCTTCTCGACCTTCATGCCGGAGACGGGGATATAGCCCTGCGCCTCGACGAGCTCGCCTTGGACATCGTCGCTCATCATGTACTCGATGAACGCTTTGGTGGCCTCGTCGGGATCGGCGGCAGTGTACATGTGCTCGTAAGCCCAGATGGTCCAGGAGTTGTCCTCAACGTTCGCCTCCTTCGGCTCGACGCCGCCGACCTTCAGGGCCTTCACGGTGTCGTCGTAGTAGGAGAACGCCAGGTAGGAGATGGCGCCCGGAGTGGAAGCAACCATCTTCGCAGCAGTGCCCGAAGAATCCTGCTCCTGGGGCTTGAAAGTATCGGGGACCTTGGTGTCGCCGAGCACGGCGGCCTCGAAGGTCGCGCGGGTGCCGGAACCGGATGCGCGGTTGATAACCGTGATGGCCGCATCGGCGCCGCCGACTTCCTTCCAATTGGTGACTTCGCCGGTGAAGATGGACTTCAGCTGGTCGATCGTCAGGTCGTCGACGGTGACGTCCTTGTTGACGATCGGGCCCATGCCGACGATGCAGACCTTGTTGTCAGCGATCTTCTTGAGATCGGCGGTGTCCTTCACCTTCGCCTCGGCGAACACGTCGGAGTTGCCGATCTGCACCGCGCCCTGGGTGATTTGCGTGATGCCCTGGCCGGAGCCACCACCCTGAACGGTGATCTGAACGCCGGAGTTCTTCTCCATGAACTGCTCGGCAGCAGCTTCGCAGAGGGGCTGAAGCGCCGTGGAGCCGACAGCCGTGATGGTGCCGGAGAGCGCCTTCGCCTCGGCCTCGCCTTCCTTCGCGTCGCTCGAGCCGTTCGAACCGCAGCCAGTGAGGCTGAAGGCGGCGACCGTTGCGGCAGTGGCCGCGGCGGCTCCAACGAAGTTACGGCGGCTCATGAGGTTGCCCTGCATAGTTTTATTCTCCCTTCGAGATTTCCTTTTTGGCGAGCGTTGGCGTTGAGTTGGGTTTCGCCGTTTCTCGCTGATAGGAATAGTAGGGAGCAAATCCGCCCGATGGGAGCACAGCGGCAAGCCATGACGCAAGCATGACGCAGCTTTACCTCTCCCTTACCCAAACATGCAGGAATCGCTTACATTGGGGAGCACAAGGGTGGCCCGGGACGGGACGCGAAGCGCACGTCTGGCAAGGCTGCGGGTCCGCGGGCGCGCGCTACTGGCCGTACTTTCGCCAGCTTGAGCCGCCGCTGCCTCGGCCCGACTTGTTGCGGCGCATCTTCGACGAGGCTGCCGATGTCTTTCGCCCGCCCGCGCTGCCGCCCGTTCCCGCCGCGCTTCCCGAACGACGGGAACCGCGCGATCCCGCCTGGGCCTGCTCGCGCTGCATCCAGCGCGCCTGCTCGCGGCGCTCGCGGACGACCTCGGTCTCGCGCTTCAGGGAAACGTAGGACTCGAAGCGCTCCCGCGCGAGATCGCCACGCTCGACAGCGGCGCGAACGGCGCAACCAGGCTCGTTCTCGTGCTTGCAATCGCGGAAGCGGCATTGCTTGGCAAGCTCTTCCACATCGGCGAAGGCAACGCCGATACCTGCGTCGGCATCCCAGAGGCCCAAACCGCGCACGCCTGGCATGTCGACCACGTAGCCGCCGTGGGGAATGGACACCATCTCGCGGCTCACCGTGGTATGACGGCCCGCGCCATCGGTCTCACGCACCGTCCCCGTCTCTTGCACATCACGTCCAACAAGCAGGTTGACCAGGCTCGACTTGCCCACGCCGCTCCGTCCGATAAGCACCGCCGTCGTTCCTTCGGGCACGAGCGCGCGCACGGCTTCGACGCTTTCGGGCATCGCTTCCGACACGACGAGCGTCTCCACATCCGCGCCGACAAGCGCCCGAACGCGCTCGCGGACGCGCTCGACCTCGTCCTCGCTTTCGGCAAGATCGGCCTTCGTGAGCACGACGGACACGGCGGCGCCCGTTTCGTGGGCAAGCACCAGTTCGCGCTCCAGCCTGCGCATATTCACTTCCACTGAAGGCTGCGTCACGATGATGCGATCGAAGTTGGCAGCGAGCACTTGGGGAACGGCACGCTCGGTGGGGTCCTTCCGCACGAGTTCGCGGGTGCGGGGAAGCACTTCGACGATGAGCGCCTTGTCGTTTCGCTCGGCGAACGAGACGCGCACCCTGTCGCCGATCACCGCGCGAACGCGCTCTCCCTTCACGAGCGACGTTGCGTGCTTGCAGCGAAGCTCAGCCCCGTCCTCAAGACGCACCAAGGGGAACCCGCGGTCGAGCTTGACGACGCACCCGATAGCAACCGTTTCTTCCAACAACTCCCCCTAACGCTGGCGTTCCCGCAAGTAGCGGAACAGTCCCATGAGAGCAAACCCGACGACAGTGAGCGCGGCACCGGCTGCAAACGCCTCAGGGCGGAACTCCTCGACATGATGCGACCCTTTCGCAGCCACGGCAACGCTCGTCGCATGCACGTCGCTCAATCCCTGGTCTTCGGGGCAGGCGAGGTGGAACACCCCGCGAACCTGCAGCATCGTCCCTGTGGTGCCATAGCGTCCGAGCGTGTCGATATGCGACGCGGACTCACGCGTCATCAGCACCGAAACCGATGCGTTGCTCGAGTTCGAGGCCTCGGCGAGCGTGACCCATACCATGCCGTCGCGCGCATCGATGATGTCTCCCACCGCCTCGCCGGTAATCTGCACAGTCTGCTTGTCGTAGTAGGAATCGGCGTTCGACAGGTCGATGATCGACGAATCGTAGATGAACGACGAGTCGGGTCGCTGCTGGGGGTTTATCAGGTTGGAATCATCTTCGCCGTCGCCGTCGTCCGCGAAAGCGACAACAGGCATGCATGCGAACAGGCAAAACGCTACCACGAACGCAACCCGCAGCGCGCGTCCGAAAAGCGAGGCCCAAGGTGTCGTATCGTGCCTGCTCATTGGCGCACCCTCCTTTTTCGGGGAGCAAGCGACGCGATAATCTCGGCCAAAACGGCGAGCAGCGTGACGAACTCAAGACGGCCCGCCCACATCTGGAAGATGTAGAACGCCTCAAGGGAAGGCGACATGCCAGGCGTCACAATGCCGGTGATGATTCCGCCGTTCGAGGTCATGGAGACCGACTCCATGATGGCCTGGGATGCCTCGTACCCGTGCGCGATGCCCACGAGCGCGCCGACCGAGTACGTGATCACAAAGAGCACGAACACGGTCATCGCCTCCTTTACAGCATCGGAGGAAAGAACGCGTCGTCCCAGATGGTTATAGGAGACGACAACGCGAGCAGACGAGGGGGACACCGCCTCTTTCACCGTGGAGACAATCGACTTGAAGATGATGCCCACCCGGTGAAGTTTCACGCCGCCTGCGGTCGATCCCGCCGAGCCGCCAACCGCCGCAATCAGCGCGAGCGCGAGGAAGGCGCCCGACGAGAACACCGTCGTGAGCTGATTGGTTGTGACATTTTGGAACCCAGTGGTAGAGAATGCCGACACCACCATGAACAGGCCGCGGCGAATTATCGCGGGCAGGTCGGAGAACAGGGCGCTCGCCGAAAGAGACGCTGCGACGACAACCGTCATCACGAGCAGCCAGATGAGCATCGTGCGAATCTCGATATCGCCGAAGAAGGATTGCAGGCGCCCCTTCCACACCTCGGCATGGACGACGAAACTGATCGAGCCCAAGATCATGAGCAGCATGAGGAATACCTCGATGGGAATCGAGTTGTAGTAGGAGACGCTTTCAGCCATCGGTGCGAAGCCGCCGGTGTTGAACGCGGAGATTGCCAGCCAGATCGATTGCAGCACAGCGCGGACAGGCTCCATGCCGATCGAGATGCACAGCGCGGTGAGCACCACCGCGGCGATGAAGATGATGACGAGCGTGATGCGCAAAATGAGCTGCGTCGTCTGGACGACGTTGGGAACCACGTGCTCGCTTCGGCCCTCGGCGGTATAGAGCGACGACCCCGAACGCTTGCCGAAAATGCCAAGCGAGAGCGCGACGACAATGAGTCCCAAGCCGCCGACCAGGTGCATCATGAAGCGGAACATGTTATCGGCGTTGGAGAAGTGGTCGATGTCGAGCGCGACGGTGGCACCTGTCGTCGTGAGGCCCGAGACGCCGTCGAAAAGCGCATCCATGTAGGTGGCGTAGTGCCCGGACAGGAAAAGCGGGACCGATGCGAAGAACGCAAGCACGATCCACGCGAAGCCCGTGACCGCAAGCGCTTGGCGGCGGCCCAGGCGACCAGGCTCGATGCGCAAAAACTGCAACAGCGTGCCGACGACAAGCGCGATGCCGATGCCCAACAAGTAGCGCTCGGCGGGCTCCCATTCCTGGAACACGAGCGCCGTTATAAACGGCACCGCCATAAGCGCCGCAAAGAGCTGGGTGAGCGTACCGAGGTAATGTCCGATGACGCGCAGGTCGTAAAGCGAGAACCTCTGCCACATGGCGCTACCCCATCAGCACGCGAACGACGCTCACCAGGACCACCATCGCAAGAAGAAAGCACACGAGGAACAGCACGACGATCGTGAAGCCCATGAGGGGCGTCGTGATGGATTCGCGTATGTCAGACCAAGACTTTTGCATGGGGCATATTCTAGTACATTTGCCGAAAAAGGCACGTCGGGCGCGATGGGTTGTCCCATAGCGGGCACAATCTCCCCCCTCAAACGCAAAAGAGCCCGGATGCTTGAGGGTGCATCCGGGCCATAAGGGGATAGATCCGCCGCATCTCAGATTGCGGCGAGGATCATTGTGAGGAATCGGAGCTCGATGGCTCCCTGAATTCTGCCGTTCCCTGCCAATCGGGATTCGGGACAGAACCCTTGATAAACTTTCTCTTGGTGCAACCGCACTTCGGACAAGAGGGAATGCCGGGCGGCATGTCGGCACCGCATTGCGAGCAGACGATATCGATCTTCGGAATCAATTTTCGACATTTGTTGCACTTGATACAGGGAAAACATGTCATGGCAAAACTCCTTTCCCGAATCGTGGGGATACGGCTGCAGCGCGCACCGTCCAATCTATCGTTCACGGCGCGCAGGTAAATCGGAGGGAGTGCGAGGACTCAGCGCTTGCCCGAAGGCCGCACCAAGCCCTCGCCAAAGGGATTGCGGCCCAACCCGTGGAGAGTGGCCGGACCGCAATCGAACGGAAGAGACTTGTTAGTTGTTCGCAGCCCACTTCGCCTGGACGGTTGCCGCACGCGGCATCGCGAAGGCGATGAAGCAGGACACGATCATAGCGACGGCAACGATGACGAACGCGTAGGCGGTCTGGCCGGTCGCGTCGATCACGATACCGGCAACCCACGGACCGAGGTAGCGGCCGACGATGTCGATGGTGCCGATCATGCCAGTGCCCGTTGCGCGGCACTCATCGTTGTAGTACTCGCCAGCGCCCGACATGATAACCGTGATAACACCGGTGGATGCGCTGATAAGGGCAATGAAGAAGTAGCACGGAATCAAATCCGGAGCCGGGGTGTTCAGCAGGTAGATCGCATATCCCGCAGAAAGGACGCCCGTGCAAGCCACCATGATGCCGATCATGTTCTTGCGCTCAAAGCGGTCGGACAGGCTGCCGACGACAAGCTCGGTGATAATCGTGAGCACGCCGCCGATGGTGAGGGAGAACGCAGCGGTTGCCAAATCAAAGCCGTTGCCGGTCATCGACACGACATAGTACTGCGTTGCGGCCATGTAGCCCAGCTGGTACACCGCGTAGAACAGGCCGAAGTGCCAGGTGATACCCATTCTCGCAACTTGACGCAGCGGGGAGACCTTCTTACCGGAAGCCACAGCCTTCTCCTCAAGCTTCGGAGCAGGAGCAGCCTGGGTGCCCTTCGGAGCGCCATAGGGAGCAAGGCCCTTCTCCTCGGGGCCCTCGCGGAACGTCAAAGCGACGAACACGGTGATGAAGGCGAAGTAGATGCCGAACGCTACGTAAGCCATGTTCCAGCCGAGGCCGTTAATGACGAGCGGCGCAACAACGCCGAGGATGAGCGCTGCAAAGTTCGCGCCAGGCGTGCACAGCGACATGCCGAAGCCACGCTTGTTCGGCGCAAACCAGCGAGAGATGATCTTCGGGAGAATCGCCATCAGAAGGCCAGCGCAGCCGATGCCGCAGATGGCCCACGTGACGATTGCGGCAGCAAGGCTCGTGCCGCCGAACAGGCCGAAGAGAATCGTACCGACAGACGACAGAGCGCACGCCAGCGTCATCGCCCAACGCGTGCCGATCTTATCGCCAAGCATGCCCCACACCAGCGACAAGCCGGCGTAGAAAATCATGAACACCGAAGTGATCAGGCCAACCTCGGCGTAACCGACGCCCAATGTCTGTCGCACGGAATCGAGTGCGATAGACGGTAGGCGTTGCGCCGCCAAAACGATACCGGAAAGCAAAAAGCCACCCAGACAAATCACGAATGCGTAGTGCAAGCCTCCTGATTTCGCTTGCAAATCTTGCTCGGTTTGAAGCATAGCCACCCCTTTTTCTTTTGGGATTTTTTAATCCCACTCCTTTATTTGCACAGAAGAGTCTTGAAGAAACCCTTCCTGCGCTCAGCTTTCCGCTGGGAATTCCTCTTCTTGCTTGCAAGAGCCTCCTCGTTGAAAGCGCGCGCATTCTCTTCCCCAGCAACGATTTCGAGCTCGGCGCATTCGCGAACACGAGCCTCATCCGCTAACAGAGAAGCGGCCTTTTTCTTGAGTTTGGCGGGAACATAGATATCCACGCCGTAGTTCTTGTCCCTCTGCATGGGAATCCCCATTGCCATGATGGGGTGATTCATCTTCATGGTTCCGCGGTCGATACCGTAGATGGGAATACGAGCCTCCCGAAACAGAAAAGCCATGCCGTCATATTCCCAGGTCATGGTAATATTCTTAAGAAAGCTCCACGTTATCGTCTTGAACTCTTCGATATCGGTGAGCGTAGTCCATCCACGTTGCCTCTTAGCCATGTCGTCCCCCTCTTTCACAGCACTAGCGCGGCAATGAATCAGTTGCGCCCCATGCGTTTCGAATGGGACGCAACCTCGATATCGTGGCGTGGTGCGGACGAAGCGCTCGCCCACACCACGCGAGCAATGTCTTTAGATCATGAAGATGGCGGTCTTGTCGCCGAGCTCCTCGGCTCGCTTCGCCATTTCATCAGGCGTGCCATACTCCATGCAGAACGACTGGCAGTGCTTGACGCACGCCGGCTTCTCCCCCGCTTCGACGCGCTCGGCGCACTGATCGCAGAGCTTCGTGGGAACGGGAACATAATCCCAGTTCCAGTCGCCGGGATGGGCCTCAAACGGCTGGATCTCGGTCAGCTTGATGCCCCACTTGCCCAAACCGCACTGAAGGTGGTTGCGGCAAGCGATTTCGCAGCTGTGGCAGCCGGAGCAGTACTTGTAGTTGATAAGAAGTGCCTTCTTGCTCATTTTCTTCTCCTCTCTTTTCTCGGCTACCGACTAGTCGTCCAGGCCGGTGACACGGCGGATATTGCACATGTTCGACTTGTAGGGGCTGCCCTTGTACATGCGCCCGCAGCTGTCGTTGGGAAGCAGCGTGTTGATGTTCGACTTGAACGCGCCGAAGTAGTTCGGAGCCTCGCCGTCCTGCTCGGGGAACCACCATGCATGCGTCGCGTGCACCATACCGGGCTTGATAACCGGGGAAACCTTCACCTTGAGACGTGCCTTGCCGGTGTCATTGAAGACCTCGGCCCAGTCGCCCTCGGAGATGCCGTATTCCTTGGCGGTCTCGGGGTTCACGGTCAGCACCGGCCACGGATCGATTTCGCGCATGCCCTTGACCTGGCGCCATTCGGAGTGGAACTGCGTCCACTTGCGGCCGCCGGTGGTAAGGATGATCGGGTACTTCTCCGCCATCTCGGGGTTGGATTCCTTGCTGAAGGGAACGGGCTCGATCATCGGCAGCGGCTCTTCGCCCCAGGACTCGAGCTGCAGAGAGTACAGCTCGATCATGCCGGTGACGGTGTTGAAGCCGGGCTGGCCATCGCTGCGCAGCTCGCCGGTTTCGTACTTGCGATAGTTCCAACCGTTGAAGGAAAGGATGCCCTTGTGACGCAGCTCATCGAACGTCATGCCCGTCGGCTCGATCTGGTTGTCCATGAAGTCTTCGATCGTTTCGTACTCGGCCCAAGCTTCGGGGTTCAGGCGCTTGCCGAGCTCAAAGGTGACTTCCAGGTCGGACTTGGTCTCGCCGTAGTCGATAGCCTTCACCTCGGCGCCGAGGTAAGGGGTGTGGCGGCCGTAGTGAATCTGGACGACGCCGTCATGCTCGATGAACGTGGAAACGGGAAGGAACAGATCGCACAGGGCCATCGCCGTCGGCGTCATGAAGAGGTCCTGGACCACGTTGAAGTCCATCTTCTGGCAGGCGTTAATCCAGCGCTGCGGCTCTGCGGGCATGCACACGAGAGCATTGCAGCTGTTGAACCAGATCATGTGCACCGTACGCTGATCATCGGGGAGCTCGAGCTCAGGAAGGATGGCGTCGGACTGGACGTTGGAAAGCGCGTTGCGCTCGATCGGCTCGCGATCGTTGCCGATACGGCTCTGCTTCTCCTTTTCCGCAACCCACTTGATCTGCTCGTAGCGCCACGCACCCGTGAAGGACGCCTTGGGGCCGAGCACGTTGCCACCGGGAACGTCGACGTTGCCCGTGATGGCGATGAGGCTCAAAACAGCCTGGATGTCGGAAAGCGCGTCGGTCTGCATCTCCATTGCAACGCCCATGAAGATGGAGCAGTTGCGGCCGGTGCCGTCGGCGGTGGCGTATGCACGGGCGACCGTGCGCATCTGCTCGGTCGGAACCTGCGTCAGCTTCTCGATCTCCTCGTAGGAGTACTTGTTTATTCGCTCGACGAGCCAATCGAAGCCGTACACCCACTTCTCGACGAATTCCTTGTCGTAGATGTCCTCATCAACGATGACCTTCAGCATGCCGATAGCGAGCGCCGCGTCAGTGCCCGGGCGAAGCTGCAGCACGTGCTCGGCGCGAGAGCCCATCCAGGTGATCTGGGGGTCGACGACGATGAGCTTCGTGCCCATCTTCATCATGTCGATGATCTGGTGGCCGAAATAGCCCGCCGGATTGGAGACGAGCGGGTTCGAACCCCAAACGATCATGTACTCGGGGCGCTCGAAGCGCGGATCGTTGTACTTGTCGTCGAAGAACATGCCGCTGTCAACTTCAGGATAGCCAGAGCCGAAGATGTTCGCCGCCATCATGCAGCGAGGGCCGTAGCAGGAGTCGCCGGAGATCGGCGCCGCGACGTTAGCCGAACGGAAGTCGGCGAACGAGATGACCGGGTAGAACATCGTCGCCTCACGGCCGGTGCCACCAAGGGTCAGGACAGCATTCGGGGTTCCCGTCTTCTCGACGACCTTGTTGTAGTTCTCCTCGATGAGGTCGTACGCCTCATCCCAGGTGATGCGCTCCCACGCGTTCTTGCCGCGATCCTTCGGGTCGCGCTTCATCGGGTAGATGATGCGCTCGGGATGATACTCGAACTCAGTCATGTTCAGGCATTTGATGCACAAACGCCCCTGCGTGATAGGATTGCTCTCATCGCCTTCGATGTCGACGAACTTGCCGTCCTTGATGTGGAGGATAGCGCCGCACGCTGCACCATGGCAGCCAGGTGCCGACCACACATTCGTGCGAACGTAGTAGTCGTCATCAGTGCCGACTCGATATTCCCCTTCTGGAATCTGCATTCCATTCCCCTCTCTCTTCGTCTTGGAGTGGTTTCTGCAGATGCCATTATGGGAAGCGGCGACGTCATGAGCTAAGCGATGAAAATGCGCCCTCGAAAGAAAAAACGACGCCACTTGACGTCGTTTTGATTATTCTTTGCGCGGGATTAATGACGAAACGGAATGAACCCTCGTCAAGCGCCCATTCCGTTTCCTCTCGGTTGAGGCCGGGGTCGTGCGCCGCCGCCCTCATTCGCCGAAGCCGGGTGCGGGAGCCCTTAGCAGGTTCTTAGCGATTCTCATCGTCGGCAAGGAACGCGCGGAACTGGGAGAGCGCCTCGTTGGTCTCAACGTTGCGAACCGCCACAGAGCAACGAACAGCAAACGTCTTGTCTTCGAAATGGCGCAGCACCATGTCATCGCGCAAACGGATGCGCTCGTCATTGCGCAGTTCCGACGTGAAGACATAGACGCATTCCGCCGGTGCATCGAAGAAAAACGACGCTTGTGACGTGGGGTTGAAGCGATAGAACCGCGGCTTGAACCCTCTTTGTGCGCACATCTTCGTTATCGCAGGTGCCAGGGGATGGGCAAGCTCCATGCTGCACATGATGGGCACGCCTTTGAGGTCTTCGGGGAGCAGCTGCTCCTTCCGCGCAAGCGGATGCTCCTTCTTGCACCACAGCACAAGCGGCTCTTCCATCAGATCGAATTCGATCGATCCCTGAGGCGCCTCGCCCTCTGCCCCGAAAGGATGATAGCCGATGGCAACATCGACCAAGCCTTCAGCGAGCGACTCACCCGGAGTCTTGTACGCCTCGTTTCTCAAGGTGAAGTGGAAAGGAACCGAACACTCTTTTGAAAACGCATGCATGATGCGCTCCAACTCGCGCATAGCGCCCGAGAAGATGAAGGGGTCCCAAACGATGATCTCGTAGTCGGTCTTCTCCGCAATCTGCCGACTTTCCTCGACGGTCTTGTTAAGCCGTTCCATCACGTCGACGATGCCGTTGTAAAAGCGCACGCCCGCAGGGGTCAGGCGGCCCTTGTCATGGCGGTTAATCAAGCTTATACCCAGATCAGCCTCAAGTGCGATAAGATGCTTGCTCAACGTGGACTGGGAGATGTGCATCTCCTTCGCCGCCGCCTCGATCGTCTTGCTCTCCGCCCAGACGATGAATTCCTGAAGCATGTCTGTTCTCACACAATCCCCCTTGCTTACCTCGCGATACGTCGAGCAACTCGAGCGCACCCGCCAATCCCCTCTATAGCTCCGTATATATAGAATATTGGCAAGGAACAGAGCAATAGCGATTCGAAACGTAACACCATCATTCCATTTCGGAATCCACGAGTAGCGAAAAGTGCGCCGAGAAATCGCGCGGACCCGTTGCCCTAAATGCAAAAAGGCTGCCAGGTCATAGAACCCGGCAGCCTTAAACTAACTATCGACCCTCAAGCCTTTACTCCACCGGCACGGCGTCCAAATCGAGCGGCGCCTCGACGCGGCAGGTGTAGTCCCCCGCGGTATCGTCGATATCGATCAGCACATGGCTGCGGTCGAGCAGCTTGCCGCGAACAGCCGCATCGGCGATGCGATCGACCACTTCACGCTGAATCAAGCGCTTCAACGGGCGGGCGCCGTACACCGGGTCGAAGCCGTCAATCGACAGATGCTCAAGCGCCGCAGGCGTCACGTCGAGCGACACGTGGCGGTCAGCCAAGCGCTTGCGCACGTCTTCGAGCTGAAGCTTCACGATAGGCTCCATCGACTCGATCGACAGCGGCTTGAACGTGATGATATCGTCGATGCGGTTCAGGAACTCGGGCTTGAACGTGGCACGCAGCGAATCCTGAATCCTGTTCGTAAACTCGGCGAGCTTCTTCGACGCGGTAGCCACGTCGGCCTTCAACATGCCTTCCATCATCTCGCCCATCGACTCGTTCTCCTTCGCGAAGTCGCGAATCTCCTGGCTGGCGATGTTGCTCGTCATGATGATGATGGCGTTCTTGAAGCTAACCACACGCCCCTGGCCGTCCGTCAGGCGACCATCGTCAAGCACCTGCAGAAGCACGTTGAACACATCCGGGTGCGCCTTCTCGATCTCGTCGAGCAGCACGACCGAATAGG
>ERZ827490.3752-NODE-3752-length-13159-cov-11.009615_pt1 | contig 13159 bp, 9 predicted proteins | sample MGYA00519770_ERZ827490 | MGnify/ENA primary metagenome ERZ827490 (study PRJEB31778, sample SAMEA3449324) | human gut metagenome | biome: human gut; feature: human-associated habitat; material: faeces | place: United Kingdom | collected 2010/2012 ...
TCAACGACTCCCCTGCTCTGTCGGAGGCGGACGCGGGCATCGCCATCTCCACCGGCGCGGCCATTGCCCGGGAGATCGCCGACATCACCGTTGCCTCGGAGGATCTGTTTGCGCTGGTAACACTGCGTAAGCTCAGTCAGGCACTGATGCAGCGTATCCACGGCAGCTACCGCTTCATCGTGGGCTTCAACCTGACGCTGATCGTACTGGGCGTGGCGGGGGTACTGCCGCCCACCACCTCGGCATTGCTGCACAACGGGTCCACCCTGGGCATCAGCCTGCGGAATATGACCGACCTGCTGGACGATGAAGAAAATCCCCGAAAATAAGCAAGAAAGTGAGGGAGCAGAGAGGCGGCAAGGTGCTTCTCTGCTCCTTGCAGGCATCGTGTGTTCAGCGTTAGGGGGCGGATAAACGCGGAGCATAACAAAGCCCGTATCAGTTTAACTGGTACGGGCTTTGCTGAATAATATGCAAAGTGAAATCAGACCTTCCACCCGGCGGCCTGCTGCCGCTCCACCACGAAGCGGCGGTAGAGTCCGTCAACAGCAACCAGCTCGTCATGGGTGCCCTGCTGAACGATCTCACCGTGATCGACCACAAAAATTTGGTCGGCATGGCGCACGGTTTTCAGCCGGTGGGCGATCATGATGACCGTCTTATCATGGGTCAATTCTGCAATGGCCTCCATCAGCTCCTTTTCATTTTCGGGGTCAACATTGGCGGTGGCTTCGTCCAGAATGATGATGGGTGCGTCCTTCATAATCGCCCGGGCGATGGAAATGCGCTGGCACACACTGCCGCCCTGCACGTCCCAGAACCGCGCCATGAGATTGCACAGCGTGGTCTTGCCGCTACCAGAGGGACCGACGATGGCGACAGTCATTTTCTCCGGAATGGTCAGGGATACATCGTGCAGAATGGGCTTGCTGCCGTAGGAGAAATCTACATGGGTATGATATTCCTACCTGTATAAGCAGAGCAAGGCGGCGTCCGAGATCACAAAGCAGCTCAAGGAAATCTACAACAGCGGCGAAAAGACCCGCAAGGAGAAGATGAGCGAGGCTCGTGACCTGCTGGAGCTGCGTAACGAGATTTATAGAAAAGCCCTGTTGACCGTCGGCACCTACGAGGAAACCGCAAAGAGCATCGGAAGTGCAGACAGCGATGTGGTGGAGCGCGAAGCAAACCGCAAGGCGTTCGGCGCAGAGTACGCACTAAAGACATACAACGAGGATGTCGGAGAAAAGGCAGCCGAGTATGTCGCACAGGGCGTTACCTATGACCAGTACTATGCGGCATACTTTGCAGCCCGTGGTATCGTAGGCGACAAGGGCGAGAACGGTAAGACGATTACCAACTCTGCCAGCCGCAAAAAGAAAGAAGCTATCGACAAGGCCGTACCCAATGCGACCACAAAGCAGAAACACCTTTTGTACGAAGCACTTGGTGTCTCCGACAGGGTATGGTAAAAGAATCCCCCCTCCACCTAGGAGGGGGCATTTTTCGATATTTTCCTGTGCTTTTTTTGTGCCATTGAGACGCAAAAAAACGCAAAAAATAAGCAATAAGCGCAAAGTGCAAAAAGCCTGAAAACCCGCATAAACAAAGGAAAAACCCGCATTTCTGCGGGTTTTTCTTTGGCGGAGATGGAGAGATTCGAACTCTCGAACCGCTTTTGACGGTTACACGATTTCCAGTCGTGCGCCCTCGACCAACTAGGCGACATCTCCATGTCGTTATCAGGATGGGTCAAGTAAAAGTCCTGACGAGAATTTATTATACCGTATTACCGGCATAAAAGCAACCCCCTTTTTGCAAAAAAGTTGCCCTAAAAGACATTTTTTCGCATTACGGGCAAAGAAAGGATTGCGCCCGGCCCTTTGGCGTACTATAATATTATAAATCACTTTCGGAAAAAAGGAAGGATAAGACCCATGAAACGAGTAGAGATCAAAGCACTGTTTGCGGAGCCGGAGCGCTACACCGCGGAGCCGGTCACTATCTGCGGCTGGGTGCGCACCCTGCGCTCCAGCAAGGCCCTTGGCTTCATCGAGCTGAACGACGGCAGCTACTTCAGCAATCTGCAGGTGGTGTTTGAGGAAAATAAACTGGCCAATTATGATGAGATTTCCCGCCAGAATGTCGGCGCGGCGCTTATTGTTACCGGCCGTCTGCTGCTGACCCCCGAGGCCAAGCAGCCCTTTGAAATCCATGCGGAGAAGATCACCGTGGAGGGCGCCTCCACCCCCGATTATCCCCTGCAGAAAAAGCGCCACAGCATGGAGTTCCTGCGCACCATCCAGCACCTGCGTCCCCGCACCAATACCTTCAGCGCGGCATTCCGGGTGCGCTCTGTCGCGGCGCAGGGCATCCATAGGTTCTTTACCGAGCGTGGCTTTGTGTACGCGCACACCCCGCTCATCACCGGCAGCGACTGCGAGGGTGCCGGCGAGATGTTCCGCGTCACCACCATCGATCCCGCCGATCCCCCCCTGACCGAGGACGGCAAGATCGATTATTCCCAGGATTTCTTCGGCAAAGCCACCAACCTCACCGTCAGCGGTCAGCTGGAGGGCGAGTGCATGGCTATGGCCTTTGGCAAGATCTACACCTTCGGCCCCACCTTCCGCGCGGAAAAATCCTACACCGGACGCCATGCCGCCGAGTTCTGGATGATCGAACCGGAGATCGCCTTTGCCGACCTGGAGGACAATATGGTGCTGGCGGAGGACATGATAAAATATGTGCTGCGCTATGTGATGGAGCAGTGCCCCCGCGAGCTGGAATTCTTCAATAACTTTGTGGATAAGGGCCTGCTGGAACGCCTGAACCATGTGGTAAACAGCGACTTTGCCGTCTGCACCTATACCGAGGCCATCGAGCGGCTGCAAAAGGCCGATGTGGAGTTTGAGTACCCCGTAAGCTGGGGCGTGGACCTGCAGACTGAGCATGAGCGCTACCTCACCGAAAAGATTTTCGGCAAGCCGGTCTTTGTTACCAATTATCCCAAGGAGATCAAGGCCTTCTATATGCGCCTGAACGATGATGGTAAGACGGTGGCGGCCGTGGACCTGCTGGTGCCCGGCATTGGCGAGATCATCGGCGGCAGCCAGCGTGAGGAGCGTCTGGACATCCTGCTGGACCGCATCCACGAGCTGGGGCTGAATGAGGAGGACTACTGGTGGTACCTCGACCTGCGGCGCTTCGGCGGCGCGCGCCACGCCGGTTTCGGCCTGGGCTTCGAGCGGCTCATCATGTATGTTACCGGCATCCCGAATATCCGTGATGTACTGCCCTTCCCCCGCACCACCGGCTTTGCGGAATTCTAAACCGAATATATATGCTGAAGTCCTCCGCGTGGGATCCCATGCGGAGGACTTCAGTTTGTTTATTTACGGAGGGCGATTTAATCCGCAGAGAAGGTTTGCTGGAAGAACCGCCGGACCATTTCAGCGGTGTCATCAGTGTGGTCCTCGGTGGTAATCAGATAGTATTCAGAGCCATACAGGGGATCCTTCAGTGGGACAGCCCGAATCTGGGAAGAGGGAAGCATCCAGTTCGGCTGGAAGGTGGGGTAGACCCAGTTGTAGTTTTCTACGCATACATTGCGCAGCTCGGAGATGTTCTTGGAGATGATCTCCAGCTTGGGCACAAATCCGGCTCGCTGGCAGTGACGGAGAAAACCGTCTGTTTGAATATCTCCGGTACGGATCCCTTCCCGGATGGGATCATAGTACAGGATAAAGCTCTGCTCCCGCAGGTCGCCCACATCTACATCCGCTTGTCCAGCCAAGGGGTGGTCCGCCCGCATGACAATACATAGCGGCTGATTGTGCAGCAGGGTACAGCGGGTACCCGGTATGGTGCAGAAGGCAGGCGTTTTATTACGGTCCTCCTGCCAAAAGACACGAGTGACCAGCAGCGCGTCAAATTCCCGACTGCGCAGGCAGGCTTCGACCTCCGAGGATTGGTAAAATAGAAACTGAATATTGTGCCCGGGGGCATACAGATAGAATTTTTCCATCAGCAGGCACTCGGTTTTTATGCTGATGCGCCCCAGAGGAAGACCGATGGTATAGGGCTTCTCATCCTGGCCCTTCAGCCGGCTGATGTGAAACTCCAGCGATTCATATTGTCCCACCACCTGTGCGATATAGGGAAGAACGCTGGTGCCCGGCCCTGTCAGCTTCAGGCGCTCGCCCCGGGCGGGACGGTCAAATAAGGTGATGCCCAGGGCTTCCTCCACACACTTCACCTGCCGGGAGACCGAGGAGGGCGCACAGGGGATCTCCTCAGCGACCTTGCTGAAATTCAGGTGGGTGGCCACCAGCAGTACAGTCTTCAGGTATTGGATCTCCATAGTGCGCCCTCCTTTTGGTTATGGCAGCGGGTAGGCAATGCGGCGGGGCTTCCTCAGTGTCTCAGTGACGGTAGGAAAGGGAATCCGCCCGAACAACGGATGTGGCATCCGTCTTTTTGGGGTCCTTCTTTTCTCCGGGCTGGGGGCGGCGGTTCCGGCGCAGGGCTTCATCCATGTGGATCTTGACGCCGCGGCTGGCCAAAGTGTGCTGCAGGGCGGGCACATCCAGCGCCTGCAGGCTGATATTCTCCTTGGCAGCCATGGAAACAGCCAAGCCGGCAGCTTCACCGGTGAGAACACAGGCGGGAATAAACCGTGCGACTTCCCAGCCGCGGCCGGTGGCGGAAACGATCCTTCCGGCTGCGGCAATGTTGGTGATCTCGGTATCGATGAGGCCGCCGTATGGGAACTCGTATACTTCGGCAGGAATTTCCAGCGAGTGGATCATGCAGCCGATTGAGCTTTCCACATACCGGTCAGGCACTACCTCCAGCTGCTCCTTGCCAACCAGCCGGCGGGTCATACGGAACTGCGGCATAAGCGGCAGGGTCATCTGCGCGTAGGAGGGGCTCTGGTGCTGCTTTAAGTAGTCCAGCGCCAGCTTGCGGCTGGTACGGATATATCCGTTGACGCCCTCACTGGTGGTGCCATAGTACATGGGGATCTCCGCCTCGCTGTTATCGGCATCGGGGCGAAGCCCCAGCCAGCGCAGCGGCAGTGCCTGCAGGGCCTGCCCGGTCTCCAGGCCTTTTTTCATGGTATCCAGGTCTATTTCATGTGCCCAGTGGGAAACAATGCTCCGCTGTGTTTCGGTGGGAGCGCCGGCCCGGAACATCAGGTCCAGGTCGCCGCTGGCATCCACAAAGGCCTTGGCCAGGTAGGCGGTGCGTCCGGATTTGTTTTCGACAATGACGCCCTTGCAGGTTTTACCCTCCATGATGGGCGCGCAGAAGTTGGTATCAAAAACGACCTGAATACCTTCCTGTTCCATCAGCTCATCCAGTGCGCACACGGCAGCCGGGATATTAAAATTGGTGCGGTAGCGGCCGGTGGGGGTGTCCACGGTATCGGGCCCGTTCCGCCAGCAATCTGGCAGGTTATCGTAGCCGTAGCGGATGCAGACATGCAGCAGCTCCTCCGCCAGGCCGCCATATACCTTGTGCCCCAAACCGTCATCCAGAGGCAGATAGATGCAGACATGGCCCAGGGTAGCCAGACCGCCCAGGATAATGCTTTTCTCCAGCAGAATGACCCGGGAGCCATTGCGTGCGGCCGAAACTGCGGCGGCTACACCGGCTACGCCGCCGCCTACTACGATCACATCCGCTTCCCCCGCAACGGGGATGGAATGGGATTGCTCAGTGATTTGCTTTGGTTTTTCCATTGATGGTATGCCTCGTTTCTTAGTGTATTATAGCAGATGCGCGGGAAGAAGGGAACAGGCCATATCGTCCCGGAAAAGCCGGTTAGGGCAGAATGTAGCTGCAGCCAAGGGCAATCACATAAACCACAATGATATAAACAGGAATCACCTTGATGGCATCGTGCCAAATAAAGCGGTTGTCTATCTCCTCACGGTCCAGCAGCAGCGCGGCGTAGATGGTACCTGCATAGGTCAAGAAGGCCATGTTGGCGCACAGGCTCAGCGTCGCGGCGGTAACAGATGCGCTGATCCCGGTGTCCAGCTGCATCTGGCATACAAAAGGCATGATGGCCGCGTTGCCCAACAGGGTAAGGGGGGTGCCGTTGCAGATGTTGGTGATGATGGTGATAACAATAGTAAGGAGAAGCAGCAGCAGCGGCAGCGGCACATTGCCGAATACGGGTTTAAGCAGGGAGATGATCCAGTCGCGAATGCCCAAATCAGCGGAAGCCATGGCATTGCCCAGGAAGGTGAAGCAGCCAACGATGCACACCACATTCCACAGGGTGCCTTCACTCAGCAGCTTCATGGGGTTGGCCAGCGGCTTGCCGTCTACTTTGATAAGCCCCAGAATGCCCAGCGCCAGCAGGAAAATGAGGGTAGTGCCGATAGGAGCCAGAACAGCGCTTCCGGGGAAGTCCTTCGGCAGCAGCGGGATCACGATGATATACAGGAAGGACAGGCAGAAGATGGTGAGAATGAGCTTCTGGCGCTTATTAAATTTCTTGGGAATGTTGCGCAGCGCCTCTACATTTTCAATATCCAGCTCCTTCAGCGGGGCAACATTGCACTTAAATACACCGGGGATCATAAAGGCCAGGATGCACAGCCATACCAGATTGACCAGGATGCACACGAACATATAGGTGAACATATTGATGCTCAGTCCAAAGCCCTGCATGCTGGTATTGATAAGGGTGTAAATGGTAAGGGCAATGCCCTTGAAGGGGAAGCAGAAATTACCCATGCAGCCCAGGTAGATGCCCAGCAGCATGAATTTGCAGAATCTGTCCTGCTTATCATAGCCGCACACATCCCGGATGGACTCATAAATGCCGAAGTACAGCAGCGCGGTGGGGATAAACCCGATGAACATGGAAACGATAAAGCTGGAGAAGAACAGCGAGAACAGCAGCGCGACCGGGCGTCCTCGAAGCGCCTTGATGCTAAGCAGCTTGCGCACCAGCACATCGATCACGCCGGCTTCCTTGAGCGCCACGCACAGCGCAGATACAAAGATCAGCTGGGGGACGGTAGAACCGCCCATCCAACTGGAAACAGCGGCGGAGGATGTCAAAAAGCCGCTGTATACCATGGCGATAATACCCAGGATAGCAGCTAGGGTGGACTGGGAAGTGAATACTGTAAGCAGAATAACGCCGATAAATACGCCCAGGGCATTGGAGCCGACCTGTGTAACCACGGAGAACGGGCCCAGAATCCGGCCGAAAAAGAACATAAAGAGGAACGCGATCAAAATGATCGGCCATTCACGCTTTTGGACAGCTGACTTTGTCATAGTAGTTCACATGCAAGGCTAAGCACGGAGCTTTGCATGCGATCCTCCCTTCTGTAATTTTTATTCTCAGGTGAACGGTGATCTGCCGCCTTCGGTCGCGATCCGAAAACGGATTCCATAATAAATTGTGCACAATCTACACTTTTTATTTTAGAAAGCCTTGTGTATAAAGTCAATTGCACAATCCGCACGCACTGTTGCAACTTTGGCATGGAATACGCTTCCGTCCCTATATGGAAGGTCCTCCCGCCGCCCCGCTGACCTGATTGGCGGCATGGCTCTCCCCTGTGGGAGTGCCTCATCCCCCGCAAAAATGTATTTTCTCATACTTTGGGATGATTTACACCACCCGCTTTGGCTGGTAAAATAAGACCAGAACACAAAATACCGCCGATCCATTATACCCATAAGGGGACTGGTCCCCTTCGGCATCCCGTGGCCCCCACGGGATGAACCCGCCGCAAAGGGAGGGAGCGCATGGCCAAAAATGTAGTCATCCGGCCGTCTGTCCGGGAACAGTACCAAAAATTCATGGCACGGGGCAGGGTGCTGTTTTTCACCGCGCCCTGCGGCTTTGGCAAAAGCATCCTGGCCGAAACGCTGCTTGCCGGGCAGCAGGTGCTTTCTCTCACCGCCGGGGAGCCGGACTTCGCCCTGCCGGCGGATGATAAGGACTGGCAGGTCCTCTTGATCGATGACCTGCGGCAGATGACCGAGGAGCCGGATCAGCAGGCGCTGTGCCAGCTCATCCGGGAGTACAGCGACCGCCGGTTCGTCCTGCTTTCCCGCGGGGCGGTGCCGGGCTGGCTCATGGCCTTCCAGTATGCCGGGCTTATGGCGGTGCTGGATGCCGACGCCCTGCTTTTTGACCGGGAGGATATCCGCAGCCTGTTCCGGCAGCAGGGCACCCCCGTCAGCGAATCGGAGCTTTCCGAGATCCTGCGGGAAACCAGCGGCTACCCGCTGGGCGTGGCGGTCATCGCCCACTGCATGGCCGGTGGCCGCCCCTATGGCCCGGAGCTCATCGCCCAGGGCTACCACGAGGTCTTTTTCTACTTCGAGGCGGCGGTTTACCGCCGGTTCGATCTGCCCATTCGCCGTTTTCTGCTGGAGCTTGCCCCATTTGAGAGCTTCGATGCCGAGCTGGCCCGCATGGTCAGCGGCGATCCCCACGCCGGGGAACGCCTGGCCTGGCTTCAGCACAATACCACCATGCTGCGCCCCGATGATGTGCAGCGGTTCCGGTTCTGGCCGCAGTTCCGCACCTTTTTGCTGTGGGAGATGGACCGGGAATACAGCGAGGAAAAGCGCCGCACCGTTCTGGGCCGCGGCGGCCTCTACTACGAGCTGAAAGAGGATTACAGCCATGCGCTGGAGTGCTACACCATGGCAGGGGATCATTCCAAGGTCTCCGAGCTTCTGGTGCGCAATGCCGAGCTTCATCCCGGCATGGGCCATTACAGCGAGATGGAGAAATACTACCGCAGCCTGCCGGAGAAGGAGATCGCCGCCTCCCCGGCGCTGATGCAGGGCATGAGTATGCTGTGCGCCCTGGCGGCCGATTATGAGGGCAGCGAGCGCTGGTACCAGGCGCTTTCTCAGTTTGCCCGCTGCCGTGCCAAAAGCGACGCGGCCGGGCGGCAGGCCCGGGGCCGGCTGGCCTGGTTGGATATCTCCCTGCCGCAGCGCGGCGTCACCGATCTCACCGCCATCATCCCCGCGGCCTACCGGCTGCTGGTCAATAAGGAAGTGACCCTGCCGGCCTTTTCGGTCACCAGCGCCCTGCCCAGCATTATGAACGGCGGCAAGGACTTCAGCGAATGGAGCCGCCGGGATGACCTGCTTTATCAGACCATCCGTGTCCCGGTGGAGGCCATTCTGGGCCGGGATGGCGTGGGTCTGCCGGATTGCGCCATTGCCGAAAGCAAGTTTGAAAAAGGCGAGGACATCACCGCCCGTATGCTGGCCCTAATGCCCCGATTGGGGGAGATCCAGCGGGATGGCACCCCGGATATTGAATTCGCCGCGGTGGGCCTGCTGGCCCGCAGCCAGTTGGCGGCCGGCCACTCCCAGGATGCCCGCAGGACGCTGGAAAGCCTGCGGCAGCGCTTCGCGGAAAGCGGCCAAAGCCGATTTTTGCCCAATATCGATGCCATGCTGTGCCGCGTTGACCTGCGGACTGGCGATACCGATGCCGTAGATAGCTGGTACCGGGAAAAGGCCCCGCGCGACCCCCTCAGCATCAATATCATGAAGCGCTACCAGTACTTTACTCAGGCCATGGCGGAGCTTGCTCAGGGCCGGCCGCAGGCCGCCCTGCTTACCCTGGCTCCGCTGGAACCCTACTGCATCGCCTGCCAGCGGAAGATGGATCACACCACCCTGCTGCTTTTGCGGGCCGTGGCCCAGTACCGGCTAAAGGACGAAGCCTGGCGGCAAAGCCTTACCGATGCCCTGCGCATTGCCGCCGGGTTGGGGTTCATCCGCCCGGTAAGCTGCTGCGGCGCCGCCCTGCTGCCCCTGCTGCAGGCCCTGCCCAGCCCGGAGGAAGAGAGCTGGTACCGGCAGGTGGTGGCCTTTGCCCGGGTGCAGGCCGCCCGGTATCCCTACTTCCTGGTGCCGCCCCTGCCCCCCGGCGAGGAAATGACCGCCACCGAGCTGCAGGTGCTGCGCCTGATGTGCGCCGATAAAAGCAATGCCGAGATCGGCCGTATCCTGGATATCAAGCTGCCCACGGTAAAAACCCATGTCAGCCATATCCTCACCAAGTTGAATGTCAGCCGCCGCAGCGAGGCCAAAACCGCCGCCCGCCGCCTGTGGCTGGTAGAATAAAAACTGTAATTCTGGAGGAACATATGAAGAAACGAGTAAGTAGTATTTTGCTGGCCGCCGTGCTGTGTGTCACCATGCTGTCTGTTGTAGCACTGGCGACGGAATGTGCCGATGGCGCACACACCTACGATGAAAACCTGTGGGCACCTAATGCCAATGGCATAAGCCACAGCCCAAGATGTGACAAATGCGAGCATGTTAGAGAGAATCTAACAATTCAGCATTATGATATCAACAGAGATGGTATATGTGATGCATGCCGGGTTGGCTTGGGAGCGTATTTAGGCAACTCTCCTGCTCAGGGGGGATGCTTTACAACCTTGCAGGGGGCACTGGATTATGCCGGCAATGAAAGAGACTCAATAACGGTAAATCCAATTAGAAACCAGGAGAGCGTGACTTACAGTGGAAAGAATACGCAGGTAACGCTTAATTTGGCTGGAGTAACCATAAATGAATTGAAAGTAACAAGCGGCAAGCTTACCATAACAGGGAATGGTAGAGTTACTAAGCTGGAAGTTAGCGGCGATACCGTTCAACTCTCCGGCGGCACCTACGGCGAAATTACCGGAGTCACTGATAAGAACACCCTGTTGGGCCCCGGCTATGTATTTGATACCGATGGTAAGACCGTTGTAGAAGCCCCCATCAAGAGTGTCACTGCGTCCGTAAGGGCCCATAACAACGCCAAATATGGCTACACCGCCGAACAGGCCCCGGTTCTTACCGCAACCGTTGCCCCGGATAATGCGACCGGTGTGACCTACCAGTGGTACAAGGTAAACGGCAGCGAGAAAACCGCGATTGATAATGCTACTGCCCAAACCTATACAGTGGAAACCGGCCTGAATGCGGGGGACTACGATTACTGCTGCACAGCCACCGTTGACACCTACTCCCTCACCAGCGAGAAAGTCAAAGTGACCATTGCCAAGGCGGATGGCCCCCAGCTGGGCACCATCAATGTAAACCAGGTCTACAATGACACCGCCAGCAAGACCATTGAGATTTACGATCAGGTAATAGGTAAGCTCAATGAAGCTTTCCCGAATGGCGGTACGATGGAGTTCCAAGGTGATAGTTATGAGTCCGCGGATGGGCTAACATTAAATGGTTGGCAAATAGATGTTAACAGTGGCTCTATAACTTATACAATGGGCGAAAATACAGCTCCCGAAAAGAAAATCACTATAAAGTACAAGGCTTTTGCACACGAAGGTAACTATAAGAATAACTACGAGTATGCCGAGGGCACAGTTGTCATCACCCTCACCAAAATTACCCCCACCGGCACTCCCAATTACACCCCCATCACCTCCAGCGGCAAGACCCTGGCCGATGCCCACCTCAATGCCGATAATGATGTATTCTCTGTGCCCGGTAATGTAATGTGGGCAGTTGATGGTGACCCAGAAAGCGTGAAAGTCGAAAAAGGGACAGCCTACGAGTGGATCTTCCGTCCGAATGACGGTGAGCACTTTGAAGTAATCCGCGGCTCCATCATCCTGTGGACCGAAAGCGGCAGCGGTGTGGTGATCATCGTTCCTTCCCAGTCCGGTGAAAGCACCCCCGCCAGCAACCCCAATACCGGCGCGGCCCCGGTGGGTCAGCCGCTGCCCGGCTTGGCCCTGCTGGCGCTTGCGGCTCTGTGCCTGTATGCAGGCACCCGCCGCTTCTAAACAGCCATCCTCACTTACCTCTCTGGGGGCAGCAGTAGGTTCAAAACCTGCCGCTGCCCCCATTCTATCCCATGTGTGAGTTGAACCCCGGCCGAAGATGTGATATAATTTTCCCCAGCGCGGCATGGCCGCCAAAAACCGTGACCGGAGGGCCTTATGAATACCTTCTTGAAGCTGGCTTTTTTGTTCTATATCGGTTCTTCACTGGGCTGGGTGCTGGAGCTTTTCTTCCGGCGCTTTATTTCCGGCAATAATCCCGAGCGCAAGTGGATCAACCCCGGCTTTATGGTGGGGCCGTATGTGCCACTGTACGGCACCGGGCTTTGCATCCTGTACCTGGTTTCCCGCCTTTCGGAAAGCCGTCAGATCGCCGACCCCGTGTGGAACCACATTGCCATGCTGGTGCTGATGGCCGCCGCCATGACCGCCATCGAGTACATTGCCGGCATCCTGCTGCTGAAGGTGATGAATGCCCGTCTGTGGGATTACAGCCGCCGCTGGGGTAATGTGAATGGTCTTATTTGCCCCCTGTTTTCCGCCATTTGGGCAGTGATGGGCGCGGCCTATTATTTCTTTGTGGATCCTTACATTTTGCGGGCACTGGATTGGCTTTCCCGCAATTTGGCGTTTTCCTTTGTCATCGGCGCGTTTTTCGGCGTTTTCGCCATCGATTTCGTCTATTCCACCCACCTCATGGTCAAGATAAGGACCTTTGCCCGCGAGAAGAATGTGGTGGTCCGCTATGAGGAGCTGAAGGCCTACTTTAAGGCCGGCCGGGAAAACGGCCGCCAGCACTTTTTCCTGGCCCTGCATACCGAGATCCCGCTGCGGGAAAAGCTGCAGCAGTACTACGATTACCGCCGGGCCCGCCGGGAGGAGCTGGACCGCATCCTGCACGGAGAGGACGGCACCAGCAGCACCGCCAAAGCAGAATAAGCCTTTTTACCGGAGGGAAGCGGCGAGCTTCTCTCCGGGCCTTTTTATGTGGGCAGGCCCCATCTCATCTTGCCTGCCCGGCGGAGGCCAGTTTGCAGTCGCCTATCGGCGTCGCGGGGCCTTTTGCAAGGCATAGTTAGCACCGCTCGCCGCGGGGGCCTTCCTTTTGCTTCCTTTTGCTCCTGCAAAAGGAAGCAAAACAGGGCAAAGGGGAACCGGGCTTTCCCCTTTGCAAACCTCTTTGAAGCTTAGCTGTGCTGGCTACGGATTTAGATTTTTCTCGGTCGAAAAATCTAAATCCGCACTGCGCACAGATGCGCTCCAAAGGTAGCCGCGGGCGCATCTGTCCCCACCGCCTTGCGGTGCCCGAAAAAATCTTCGCGCTGCTCGCTTGCTCGATTTTTTCG
>ERZ827490.3766-NODE-3766-length-13103-cov-3.166692_pt1 | contig 13103 bp, 6 predicted proteins | sample MGYA00519770_ERZ827490 | MGnify/ENA primary metagenome ERZ827490 (study PRJEB31778, sample SAMEA3449324) | human gut metagenome | biome: human gut; feature: human-associated habitat; material: faeces | place: United Kingdom | collected 2010/2012 ...
AGCCGTTTTTACATAAAATAATCGAGTGATTTGTAGGGATGGGAATAGGATGTTTATCGTTTATATCATTTATAATATACTTATATACAGATATATACAAGCAAAGCACCTATTATTTATCTGAATTGCCAGTGATAGGGTAGTGATAGAGAAAACAGGCATATATCACAAATAAAACAAGCTGAATATCAATTGATAAAAAGGAATCAGTGATACAGTGACAGAGGAAATAAAAGACCTTCAATTATCCCCCGATCGTCGTTTCGATCCCGTAGCAGGCGAATATCTCCCGGCAACGTCCGAGTGTCTCGTCCGAAGGGGCGGCGAAAGCATATCGATCCGGATTGTAGACCGTACCTAACTTCTCGTGTTTGCTCTTGCCGATGTCATGATACGGGAGCAGGTTCACAATCCGGTGCTCCCACGGCAACGAAGCCAGGAAAGCGGCACTGCGTGTTATATTTTCTTCATCGGCACGCCTTCGATCAAGGGAATACGAAGATAGAAATCGTGTCTGGCTTCTGCAACCATCCGGAGATTGGACAGGATCAATTCGTTCGGGACACCGCAATATTTCGCATGCTTGGCCGAATCCATCTGCTTCAAATCGACAAGGAGAAGCTCGCAATTATCCATCACGTCGCGTACGATCTCCGGCCGGGCGAACAGCGTCGTATCGACAGCCCGATGTATCCCCCGTTCCCCGCAACGGCGTAACAAGTCCAGTAACGGTCCGGGATGCAACAACGGCTCTCCTCCGCAAAACGTCACACCTCCCTCCGAACGATCCATGAAAACGATCTCCTTCTCAATCTCCTTCATCAAGGCTTCAGCCGAATACTCCGTGCCCGATATCTCCATCGCCATAGCCGGACACACCTCGGCACAAGTTCCGCACAGGGTACAACGCGCCCCGTCCGTCACGATCCCTTCCGATGTGAGTGTCAATGCCTGCTCAGGACAAGCCTCGACGCATGTCCGGCAACCGATGCATTTCTTTTTCGTATAGAGTTTTTGCTTCCGGCTGGAGATTCCTTCCGGATTATGACACCATACGCACGACAAGGGGCATCCTTTCATAAAAATCGTAATCCGAATACCCGGCCCGTCGTTGATGGCATATCGTTTTATATCGAAAACAAACATCTTTTTTCAATTGCTAAAACGTTTCCTGTTCCGTCCGCATGATCACGTCCGCCTGCAGATCGGCGTTCATGTCATTGAAATAATCGCTGTAACCGGCTACGCGGACCAGAAGGTCGCGATAATCTTCCGGACATTTCTGGGCAGCATAAAGCGTCTCCGTATCGACGATATTGAACTGGATGTGATGTCCGCCCAAAGCGAAATAGCTGCGGATCAACGAAGACAACTTGGAGATATCCTCCTCACGCTTCAACAGGCTCGGCAAGAAACGCTGGTTCAGCAATGTCCCCCCGCTCTTCACCTGGTCAAGCTTGCCGAGCGACTTGATGACGGCAGACGGCCCGTGCGTATCGGCACCATGAGACGGAGACGTGCCGTCCGAGATGGCACGCCCGGCCAAGCGTCCGTTAGGAGTCGCCCCCATCACCTTGCCGAAATATACGTGACAGGTGGTAGACAGCATATTAAGATGGAAACATTCGCCTTTCGTATTCGGCTTTCCTTCGATCGTATCATAGAGATCGTCGAACACCTTCACAGCAATACTGTCGGCATATTCGTCATCGTTTCCGAAGAATGGCGTGCGGTTCAGGATCGTCTGTCTCATCGCCTCGGCTCCTTCGAAATTATCAGCCATCGCTTTCAGCAATTCGTCCATCGACCAGCGTTTATCTTCGAATATATGTTTTTTCAGCGTCACCAGGCTGTCGGTAATCGTACCGAGCCCCGTACACTGGATATAGGTCGTATTATAGCGCGGACCGCAGTTGTAATAATCCCGTCCTTTCGCTATGCAATCGTCGATGAAGAGAGACAGGAAGGTGGCCGGTGCATACTTGGCAAACATACGGTCGATATAGTTGCTGACACGCACCTTCATATCCACAAAGTAGCGGACCTGCTTCATAAAGGCGGCATATAGTTCGTCATAGCTGCCGAAACTGCGCGGATCGCCCGTCTCCAATCCGACCTTACGCCCGGAAACCGGATCGACACCGTTGTTAAGCGTCACTTCCAAAATTTTCGGCACATTCAGGTAACCGGTCAATACGTATGCCTCCTTGCCGAACGCTCCGACCTCGATGCAACCGCTGCAACCGCCTTCACGTGCATCCTGCAAAGATTTTCCCTGGCGCATCAACTCCTGGATATACACATCCGGATTGAAAACAGACGGATAGCCATGCCCCTGGCGGATCACCTTGCAGCCGGCACGCAGGAAACGTTCCGGCGTACGGGCACTGATATGGATAGCACTGCCGGGTTGCAGGATATGCAGTTCTTCGATCGTTTCGAGCATGACGTAGGAGACCTCGCTCACCCCGTCGCTGCCATCGGCTTTTACACCGCCGATATTCAGGTTCGTAAAATCATTATACGTACCGCTTTCCTTAGCCGTGATGCCGACTTTGGGAGGAGCCGTGTGGTTGTTCACTTTGATGAAGAAACAGGACATCAATTCTTTTGCCTCGTTGCGTGTCAACGTACCGTCGCGGGTCCCCTTTTCGTAGAACGGAGCCAGATGCTGGTCGAAATGGCCGGGATTCATCGCGTCCCAACCGTTCAGTTCGGTGATCGTTCCTAAGTGGACGAACCAATACATCTGGATCGCCTCCCAATAGTCTCGGGGAGCATGTGCCGGAACCTGGCGGCAAACTTCGGCGATACGGCGCAACTCGGCCGCCCGTTTCGGGTCTTTTTCCGTCAGCGACATTTCATCGGCGAGATCCGCATGTCGTTCGGCAAACAGGATGGCGGCGTCGCACGAGATGGACATGGCAGTCAACTCCTCCTGCTTGTCGGTTGCTTCGGGATCGTTCATGAAATCGAGCCCGTCCAGTTCTTTCCGGATACATTCTTTCAAATCCAGCAGTCCGTACTTATACACCTTTCCGTCCAAAGCGGTATGTCCCGGAGCGCGTTGTTCCATAAATTCGGTAAACATCCCCACCTCATAGGCCTCCTTCCACTCCTGAGGTACATGGCTGAAGATACGTTCTCGTTGGGTACGTCCTTTCCAGTAAGGGATCACTTCGCGTTCATACGTGTCAATGTCTTCCTGGCTGATCGTATAACGCTGCAATTCACGTGTGTTCAAGACATGCAGGTCCTCCACACTATGGCAGGTCAGTTCCGGAAAAGTCGGCACACATTTCGGTTTCGGTCCGCGTTCGCCCACGATCAGTTCATCCTTGCCGATATAGATCGTCTTCTGCTTACAGATCTCATAAAAATTCATGGCCCGAAGAATCGGAATCGGATATTTTCCGTAGTTTTCCTTGTAGAAACGAGTTTCTATCAAAGCGCGTTCAATAGACAGGGAGGGCTCGGCTTCGAACGTCTTTTGTCGAAGACGTTTGATCCGGTCATTCATTCCATAGGCATTTGCCTCTACTGTGGGGGCGAAATTAGATGCACTGTGCGGTGCACGCTGAGCTGTGATTATAGTCATATTATATAAAAGGCTATTTTTATTCAATTATTTTAATCTGATAAATTCCGGACAAAATGATGCAGAGATAAAACCACCGACCCAAGCCAATGACTTCAGATACTAATGCAAACCGAAAGAGCTCTTACCCGAAAACGGTAAAAGAGAAAAGGGAAGAACACCTGTCAAGAAATCAGGCAATTGAATAGTCGTCTATAAGATTTAACGAACATATCGTAACAATTTAAAATCAACACTCGAAATTAAGTGTATGATTGCAGCAAATATAGACATTTTTCCATAAAAACAAAAGAAATCATATTTATTTAATAGAAACCAAGCCCCCTATCTTGTAAAAAGATCAAGCAATCCCATACGCTTTCAACTTATTATAAAGCGTTTTGCGGTCAATACCCAACAGTTGGGCTGCTCTGGTCTTATTGTTACCGGCTTCTTGCAGGGCACGTTTGATCATTTCGCATTCGTGCGATTCGTTTTTCAACTGGATATTGACCGGAGCGGAAATCGGGTCGGCAGTCAGTTCTTCTGGAAGCTCGTTAGGGGTAATATAGCGACCGGTCGCTAACAGGGTAGCATACTTGATGACGTTCTTCATCTGACGCAAGTTACCCGGCCACGAATAAGACTGGAAAATCCGGATCACGTCATTATCAAAGCCAATAATATCTTTCTGCAATTCTATATTGGCTTGATCCAGGAAGTTGTTGGCAAACAGCAAAAGGTCTTCTTTCCGCTCCTTCAGATCAGGGATACGGACGGTAAACTCGTTGATACGATGATATAAATCTTCACGGAAATCTCCCTTATCAATCGCAGAACGCAAGTTCTCGTTTGTCGCGGAGACAAGACGGACATTGATCGCGATCTCCTGATTGCTACCGATCGGTTTTACTTTCCGCTCCTGCAAGGCACGAAGAAGCTGTACCTGTACCTCATAGGACAAGTTGCCGATCTCATCCAAAAAAATCGTACCACCTTGGGCGGCAACAAAAGCACCTTCTTTATTATCGATAGCTCCGGTAAACGAACCTTTCACATGCCCGAAAAATTCGGATGCGGCCAAGTCTTTCGGGATCGCTCCGCAGTCAACAGCAATAAAAGGGGCTTTCTTACGATTGCTCTGTTCGTGAATACGGCGAGCAACATACTCTTTCCCTGTACCGCTCGAACCGGTAATCAACACAGACATATCTGTCGGAGCAACCAGACGTACATGCTCGTAGAGCTGGCGGGCAGCTTGGCTCTGTCCCTCCACATACTGGCTACGCGTTCCTCCCGACGGTTCGGGACGTTTGGCTGAACGCGCAGGGCGTTCCAGTTCGGTGGCAGAAGCAACCGAACCTGTTTCCGTCTTTATCACATCCTTGATTTTGCCTAAAAGTTCTTCCGGGTTCAACGGTTTGGCAATATAATCGGACGCTCCTAACTTGATGGCTTGCACGGCGGTTTGTATCTCCGCATAGCTGGTCATCATAATCAGGGGAATTAAAAAATTATTTTCTTTTATCCATTTCAACAGATCGATTCCATCCCCGTCCGGCAAACGCAAATCAGACAAGATCAAATCGAAAGAGGCATCCTCTATCCGGCTTCGTGCATCCGAAACCGATGATACCGAACTGACTTCGAAGCCTTTCCTTCCCAGCCAGGTTTTCAGCATCAACGAGAATGTTATATCATCTTCTAAAATCAGGATAGACGGCATATTATTCTTTTTTGTTTCGTACACAAAGATAACTAAGAATTGATAATTGACAATGGACAATGGACAATTAAATACCGCTTGCCGCAATTATCAATTGTCCATTGTCAATTCAAAATGCCCAAGTTGCCTTTTTCCACGCCCCCTCAAACGGACCTTGCTTGAATTTCTTCAACCACCAATGGCAGAAACCTAACTGGAGGATGAACAACAGGACGCCGACTCCAAAGCTGGCTGTCGTGCCTAAAACATTATAAAGTGACAAACCGTAACCGAAATAGATAAACGATCCTATAATAGACTGTGTCAAATAGTTAGTTAAACTCATCTTTCCATACGGCACCAAACCGTGCAACATTTTATGGGTCGAAACTTGTTGCCACAGGAAGACAAAACAAGCGACCAACACACACATGAAAGAGAAATTGCGGAAAGAGGAAACCACCGTGTTCATCGGAGTCAGCATCACCTTGTTGGAGATCATATCCGGAAGGGAAGCCGTAATGAAATACAACGGGACAAAGCAAACCGCACCGATAACCAGCGTCCGCCTCCAGAAAACCCGATGTTCGGACAGGTTGGCAAACAACTGTCTGCGTCCCATCAGCATACCCAACAGGAACAAAGAGGCAGTCTGGAAAAAACGTCCGTACCCCCATGCCCACAACAGGCTGAACAACTGGCCGTCCCAAAGGTTGGACTTGACCATCGCCCAGAAATCCGGCTGCGAAAGGAACGGATACATACGTTGGCTATGAACACGCCAAACGCCGGCTGCCGGCACATAGTCAGGATTTATCATCGCATAGAAAAACTTGCCGAGTTCGAGAGGCTGGAGCATCAGGATAATAGCGGCAATGAGGATCGCTCGGTCGCTCCATCTGCAGACTAACACGAGCACCACGCCAATTATAGAATAAAGGACTAATATGTCGCCGGGGAAAAACGCCCCGTTGAAACAGCCGATAATGAACAAAAGGAAAAGCCGCCACAGGAAACGCAGACGGAAGTCTTTACCTTTCTTCGCCTGATTGTTATATTGAATAAAAAAGCTGAATCCGAACAGCAGGGAGAAAATCGCGTAAGCTTTCCCGGAAAAGAGAAAAAACAATGTTTCCCATATTCCTTTATCCATCGCCTCCATAAAAGCCGAAGAAGCTGTCGGGAAGTCATAAAAATTAAAATGTTCGATGTTGTGTAGTAACATAATAGCCATAACGGCAAAACCGCGTAATGCATCCACCACCTCGATACGAGGCGACTTAGCCAAAAGTCCATGCTCCATTGATAACGATTTAGATTTTTAATTTATGATTTTACAAAAGACAAAAGTAGATAAAGAAGTCATATAAAACAAAAAAAGCACCATTCAGGCGCTCTTTTTGTTTGCAGACTTAAAATAGATACTCGAACATACTTTAAAACGGTTTTTTTAATGTAGAAACGTCCACTTCCGCTTCTTGCTATAAAAGAAGCGAATATCGTGCCAAACTCAGCCTGACACACAGCCTGTTTTTGTAAACTCTTCTATTCTAACAGAGAAGTCGCCCAGAATGTTTTACTGAAGCTATTTATTACAACGTCACGTATGGGGAATTGTGGACATATATGGGGAATTTTTCTACAGATACCGTTCCACAGCCTGGCCCACAACAACACCCGCCTGCCGGATCACTTCAAATAAAAGCCGCTTCCAACCTTCGTCTGTCAGTGCCTCGTCGTTCTTCTCAAGGATTCTCAGTTGGGCTACCAAATCGGAAGCTCCCAACATGGTGAAAAGCGGGATTAGCTTATGGGAGATTTTGGCAGCCTGTGCACGGTCGGTCTTCTCCAAAGCTTGTTGTAGCAACGAAACGCTCTTGTTCGTCTCCTCGGCAAAAGTCCGGATAATGGAAGCGGAAGCTTCTTTGTCTTCGCCGGCAAAAGCAGTAAGCGAATCAAAATTGAATTCAGGCGACACCTCGGCTTGTATATCCGCTTGCAACAGGTTATTCAACAAAGCGATCAACTGCTTAGCCGTGAAAGGCTTATTTAGGAATCCGGTAAAACCGACTTCCAAATAATGTGTATTCTCGTTTTCCACACTGGCTGAAAGCGCGATGACAGGCACAGTATCTGTACCGGGGACACCCGACGAACGAATGACGTTAAGCAGGCCGTACCCATCCATGCCCGGCATCTGTATATCGGTTATGATCGCGTCGAAAGAACTATTACGCAAAATATCGACCACGGCAAACGGATTTGAACAACTGGTGACCTCCACATGGTTCCGTTTCAAAAACTCTTCCGTCAGTGCCAGCTGCAACGGATCGTCATCGACCAGCAAACAAAAGATTTCGCGCCCTTCGAAGCTCCCGGTCTCCGTTTCATCTTCCTCCTCTATGGTAGGCGTGGCATGCAACGTCTGCACTTCCGATTCCCGCAAAGGCAGGACAATCGTAAAATCACTTCCTTTTCCCGGAACACTCTTTAGCGACAAGGTTCCTCCCATCAGTTCAATCAGCTTGCGGGTGATGGAAAGTCCGAGACCGAAACCTTCTTCCTTTTCGGTTCCCGACAGACGGGCAAACTCGCCGAAAATTTTTTCCTGTTCTTCTTCCGGAATCCCGACACCGGAGTCGGAGACAGTAATTGTCAATTGAGAATTGAGAATTGACAATTTGACTATCAAAACGATACGACCTTCATGAGTAAACTTGACAGCGTTAGACAATAGGTTGCTGACTATCTGGCGGAGGCGTATCGGATCACCTGAATAGATGCGATCCATCCCTTCCTCCTTCATATTCAGAACAAAAGCAAGTCCTTTCGCCTCGGCTATCGGGCGGAAGCTCCCGTATATTTCATTAAAAAGCGTACGTACGCTGAAAGGCACGTTCTGTATCTCCATCTGCCCCGATTCCAATCGATGAAAATCAAGCAAACCGTTCACCAGAGAAAGGATATGATTGGCCGATCCAGTCATATTTTCCAAATAATAACGTTGCCTTTCGTCCGGACGACGGCGCAGCAGCAGTTCTATATAACCGATTATGGACGAGAGCGGCGCACGGATATCGTGGCTGATCGTCAGCATCAACTTCTCCCGGCTATGGAGCAGGTCTTCGGCATATTGCTTGGCTTTCTCCAATTGCAGCCGGTAATACTGGCTCCTGGAGATATCACGCGTGATCAGAATGATAAAGACCACCACGATAATCAGCGACAGGATAGCGATGCCGCCAATGAGATAAGAGGTTTCGCGCAGCACCTCCTGTTTCTTCACAACACGCTCCATCGACGCGTTCATCTCCTCTTCTTCTATATCGCGCAACATCTGGTTGATTCGGCTCGTGATGATGCTATTATTATAACGCAAGTTAGCGGCACGCTCTAAAAGCTGGTCGACAAGCTGTTTACGCTGATCGGCCACACTGTCCTGCAAATTTTTCAGGACCGTCACGATCGTGTCTGCCGGGTTGAAGGAATTCACCAACGTATCAGTCACGATCTGCCGGGTCGTATTCACGATAACAGTCGAATCCTCTTTAGGCGGTGAGAATGCATCGGCGAGCCGGCGGAAAAAGCCACGGTGCTTATGGGGCTGAGGAGTTTTCACGGAATCCTGGTGCACGATCACGCGCTCCTGTATTTCGACCTGCCGGATCATCGTATCTTGCCGGGCGATCACCTTCTCGATGTTTTGGGTATACAGATGTTCCGCGTTCGTCTCACGCCAGGTTTCCAACAGGCGGCGCGTGTTCCAACGCTTCTGCTCGATCAACATATCGATCGTGTCGATCTTGGAATATAGTGCGGGATTCGACACTAATGTACGCAAGGAATCCATATTCTGCAAAGCCTTGTTCAGCGTGCGGTTGAAATGCTTGATTTCCCCCTGTGGAAACCCGACCATTTGTCCGAGCGCTTCGCTTTCGTAGAGTAACGACAGAGTGTTGGTCACGAGATAAACCTTCTCCCTCGATTTGTTGTTCGGGTCGTCTTCGCCAGCAAACTGTTCGATAATGTTATAAATATAAACGACCGAACACACGGCTATCAGGATCAATAACAGGTATCCCAATATGACTTTACTTGTAATATGTCCATTCTGTGCGCTCATTAGTCTTTCCTATAAGCTATTTTCCATTTGTCCAACATAACGAAATCCGCTTTCTTCAATCCAACCTTCCAGAACGGGACAGGTTCGTCGTGATCACCGAGAAACATACGGTCACGAACGGCAAAAGCTGGGTTGGTCAGGGCCAGTGTGGAATCGGATACCGAAGTCCGGACACTGGCAATATCCAATACCGTATGGAACACACTGTTCGTGCTGACCGGATAAGCCCCGTGAGAGATCGCCGTCCGGTATTTCTCCGGAAAAACGGTCCGATAATCGTTCGAGAACCAGATGATATACGGGATATGGAGCTGATAATAAGTCGGTATAGGCGAAGCATGCAGGTAACGAGCACGTGCATCATCGAAAATATCTTCTCCGTGATCGCTCAGATAAAGCATCGACGCACAAACCTCCTTCTTTTTCAACATGTCGACGATTTCTCCCAAAACATAATCCGTATAACGGATCGAATTGTCGTAAGCATTACGCAGTTCCTTCTTATAGGATTGGCGGATGCCTTCGGCCTTATCCGGCGTATAAATCCGGAACTCAGCCGGATAACGCTCATGATAATTGAAATGCGACCCGTATGTATGGAGGACGATAAACATATCCTCGTCCGATTTATCCAGTTCCTTTTCCAAATACGGCAAAAGGGCGGCATCATACAATGAGGTCAGATACGATCCGGTGTTGAACGTGCTCATATCGATAAACGTATCAGCCTCCCGGTAGAAAGCCCCGATCATCGAAGTAGTCAGTTTCTGATTGGCAATGACAAGCGTACGGAAACCTGCTTCCTTGAAAGCGGTAACGATGCTTTTCTCGTCATATATCACGCCATAGTTTTCCGCACTAGCGGCAGACAGGATGATCGGAACACTTTTGTGCGTATTGTTGGATTGCGTCACAACATCCGTAAAATGTATCAGACCATCGAGTCCTTCCATACGCGGAGTCGTATTGCGTTCATATCCATACAAGCTCCATTCCATAGCCCGCGAAGTCTCTCCCACCACAAGCACGTAAATCTCGCGCTTGCCATCCGCCTGTCCCGTCCGGACCGAGTTGAACCTGAAATCGGCAGAAGAGATGGAATAGTTGGCGTTTTTGTTCGATTTGGTAATCGCAAAATAGAGATTATAAAGCGCATTGACCGGATAAACATCGTTCTTGAGCGAGAAACTGTGCTTTTGCCAAGAAGGCAAGAAACAGAGCAGCACCCCCACTCCGAAAAGCCCCAAGCTTCTGAACGCCCACCGCTTGCGGAACACAGCGGTCAGCCGGTCTTTCATGCGGATCGAACGCGTGGCCAGCCACAAGGTAGGAAGCGTATAAAAGAAAAAGACGCAAACGATGACAAGAAAAATATTTCCTAATAATTCGCTTGCTTCGGAAGCATTCGAACTTGTCAGGTTCAGGAACATGTCCACGGCTATCACCGACTCGCCGAAAAGATACAACAGGACCAACTGGCCTCCGTCCAGTATGATTTTCGGCAACAGACACCAGACCACCACTCCGGGTTTACGCGCCAGCAGCAGAACTCCCATCCAGAACGCCAACGGCATGACGATAGAAGCAAGGCCCACCGGAACAGGTAAAGGCTCTGTGAACAGAAAAACACAGTTCGGAATGATGAAAAGCAAGCCGAACAAGAAATATAAGTGTTCCTGTGAAGATATCCAACGCAAAATATTAGTAAAGTACCTCATCGATTTTTGCCTAAAAAGCCTAATTTTATCAACTATTCTTATCACTATTCCACAACAGCACTGCTGTAACCGACAAAAATAAACGTTATCCATCACATACACATACAGAAGAAGCACAAAAAAAGTTATTTCAAGGTCTCCCGTAGAGGCGAGGTTCTACTCCGCCCATGAAAACAATGTCTGCCTTGCCCGATATCATTTCGTCAGCAAAACAGCCACTCCCCAGTTTAAATAGAAACGTTAAAAAATATCACCCGCTATAGTAATTCCAAATATATGGGGTACTAATCCGATTTACATGGGGTCGTAATGACATTTTGATATTTTAAAAATCATGCAAATGCTTTCAATAATCTTGCAATATGCCGGTAGCAGAACTTTGTTGCTTCCGACTATCGCTTTTTATTTTTAATTTCGGGCAACCGAAAATGGGATAGATTATTTAAAATCATCAATAATAATTAAGGTAAAGACAAAATGAAAAGACAAATCATGCTGCTATCGGCTTGTACGGTCGCTTTGCTGAGTGCTTGTTCGTCGAACACGCGTATCGCAAACGAAGTATATGCCCCTGCTGCCAAAAACGAATTACGGGCGCCGGCAACACCGCTGGTAACGATCGACCCGTACACCAGCGCCTGGTCGTTTGCCGACCACCTGAACGAAGAAAGCGTGCGCCACTGGACCGGCCGTAACTTCCCACTGTTGGGAAGCCTGCGTGTAGACGGCGTTTCATACCGGTTCATGGGAGCGGATAAAGTAGAGGTGACGCCGGTTATCGGTACGGCGGTTTCCGGCTTATGGGAGGCGACCTACACATTCGAGCTGCCGGAGGGAGAATGGACCGCCGTCGATTACGAGACAAAAGGCTGGAAAACAGGCAAGGCGGCATTCGGGACAGACGATAATCCGTATCGCTCCACTCCCTGGCAAGACGGCGACATCTGGGTACGCCGCTCGTTCGACTGGCCTGAGGGGGCGGATAAGGAAGATCTGTTCCTGCAATATTCGCACGACGACAACATCGAGTTGTACATCAACGGTAAGCAGGTGGCCGTAACCGGCAACGGGTTGGATTACGACCTGCTGAAGGAAATCCCGCAGGAAGTGGCCAACACGCTCAAACCGACGGGGAACATCCTGGCTGCCCACTGCCGCAACAACGGAGGAGGTGCATACGTGGACATGGGCATCATGAAGAAGGTAAAACGGGGAGACACGTTTGACAATAAAGCGGTCCAGACGGCGACCACCGTCATGCCGACACAGACGTACTATACGTTCGAATGCGGCCCTGTCGAACTGGATTTGATCTTCACTGCTCCAATGCTGATGGACGACCTGGAGGCCATGACCGCCCCGTACAATTATATCACGTATCAGGCCCGTTCGTTAGATGGTCGGACACACGAAGTCCAGTTATACCTCGAAGCGACCCCTCAATGGGCTGTAAACACGACAGATCAACCTGTCACCTTCGAAAAGATCGAAAAAGACGGGTATGTCTATCTAAAGACCGGCTCTGTCGACCAGGAAGTTTTAGGCAAGAAGGGAGACGACCTTCGCATCGACTGGGGCTATTTCTATCTTTCAGCCGTACAATCCCCGGATGTGACAGTTGCCATAGACGAATATTATGCTGCCAAAAAAGCATTCATGTCCGACGGCAAACTGTCCGGCAAGGCAGAGAATGTGTCTCCGGATATGGAAAAACAGATGACGGTCCTCGCCTACTCCGACAACTTAGGCAAGGTAAACGAAAAGACCGTGTCAGGGCACTTGTTGATCGGATATGACGATCTGTATGCGATCCAGTATTTCAATGACAACCGGATGGCATACTGGAAGCACAACGGGCAGACGGACATTTTCGATGCCTTCGCCAAAGGCCAGAAAGAGTATGCCGGAATGATGAAACGGTGTGCGGACTTCGACGGACGCCTGATGCAGGAAACAGCGGCCGCCGGCGGACAAAAATAT